>Ga0209201_1001744_pt1 | contig 23800 bp, 20 predicted proteins | sample AD_UKC055_MetaG_FD_184411 | JGI IMG/M metagenome (GOLD analysis project Ga0209201, IMG submission 184411) | Active sludge microbial communities of municipal wastewater-treating anaerobic digesters from USA - AD_UKC055_MetaG (SPAdes) (version 2) | ecosystem: Engineered > Bioreactor > Anaerobic >...
GGCGTTGGGTAGTCGAATCGGCTGTGCCATGCTCCAAAAACAGCATGGCGGGCAAAGGTTGTCCAGCTTTTTCTAACGCTCCTTCCAACCCGCATTAAGGCTTACTGCTTTTCTTGAATCAGCCGTGCGTGTTGGCCAGCGCGCAGGCATGAAGGCGCGCGGGCATCTTGCCCGCTTAGACGGTGCGAATGGCCAAAGCGGGCAAGATGGCCCTGGAGACCGAGACCCATTTCCAGCGGGTCGTGCTCCACAGCCCCGACCTGAGCAACGCACGCCTCGGGACTCCCAGTGGCAACACCTGGCGACTTGATCCGTCCGGGATCAGCAGATACTTCGTGGTCGAGTGCTCTGCTTGAAGGCGGGAAGCCCCAACGGAGGTCACGGCTTCGGCCCGGGATCGGGAGTTCCTTTGCCGGCGGCCTGGGGCTTCATCCAACGGGTATCCTCGAGCACGGTCAGTTTCGTTGCTTCTTAGTTTATTCGTGCCAGAATCCCGCCTGTGACTATCTGGGATGTTCACTGTCATTTGTCGGGCGTTCCCGGCGAAAGCCCCAGGGCGCGAACGGACCAATTGCTGCGCTACGCTGACCGCGTGGGAATTGAGAGGATATGCGTCTTTATGGGGATGAAATGGTCTTACGACCCCGAGCCGGCGGATATGCGACGCCAGAATGATGAGGTTATCGAGGCGGTGCAACACCGGCCTGACCGCGTCTTTGGTTTCGTATATTTAAACCCAAATCACCTGGAAGCCAGCCTTGCGGAAATGGAGCGATGCGTGAAGGACGGCCCGCTGGTGGGGCTGAAGTTATGGGTTGCCAGGCGGTGCAACGATTCCGCGCTGGACCCGATTGCCAGGCGGGCGGCGGAACTTGAAGCCCCGTTTCTTCAGCATGCATACCTGAAAGCCGGCGGCAGCGAGAATCTGCCGGGCGAATCCACTCCGGACGACCTTGCGCAGCTCGCGCGGCGACATCCCCAAACGGCATTCATCTGCGCGCATGTCGGGGCGGAGTGGGAAACGGGAATACGAACGCTGCGGGATTGTCGCAATGTCAGCGTGGATATTTCCGGATCGGACCCCACTGCGGGTTTGACGGAAATGGCCGTGGAAGAACTCGGCGCAGAGCGGGTCCTGTTTGGGAGTGACGCCGGCGGGCGCAGCTACGCCTCGCAATTGGGCAAGGTGCTTGGAGCCGACTTGCCGAACAGGGCGAGACGACTTGTGCTGGCCGGAAACATGAAGAGCATGCTCGCTCCAATTCTGAAACGGAAAGGAGTGCGGGTATGAAAGACGAATCCGGTGTGAATCGCCGCACTTTTATCAAGTCGTTCGGCGTTGCGGGGCTCTGCCTGACCGGGGCGGGGATGCCCATGCCGATCGAGGCTGCCGCGAGCAGCAAAGCGGAGGGGCTGGTGGACGTAAACGTCACCCTCATGCGATGGCCGATGAGGCGACTGCGCCTGGATGATCCTGAGAAACTTGCGCAGGCGCTTCGGAAGAAGGGTGTCACCGAGGCGTGGGCATGCACGTTTGAGGCGCTGCTGGAGCGCGACCTCGCAGCGGCGAATGAACGGCTGAGTCGTGTCTGCAAGTCAGTTGGCGGTGGCCTTTTTGTTCCATTCGGGGCTGTGAACCCAGCCCAGCCGTGGTGGCGGGAGGACGTGCAAAGATGCCAGGAGAAGCATCGTATGGCGGGTATCCGGCTATATCCCGGCTATCATGGGTACAATGTGGACGATGCGAACTGCACGGAATTGCTTCGCGAATGCGCAAGCCGCAACCTGATCGTGCAGATCGTGGCCACGGTGGAAGATGTGCGTGTTCAGCAACCGCGGATGAAAGCCGCTCCGGTAGACCTGAAACCGCTGTCGGGCATCCTGGCTTCCGAGCCGGCATTGAAACTGGTGCTCTTGAACTGGAACCGTTCGCTCAGCGCAAAGCTGGCGGCTCCGCTGGTTTCGAGCGGCCGGGTATGGGTTGACATTGCGACCCAGGAGACTGTGGGCGGCGTCGAGAGCCTTCTTCAGCAGGTGCCCGCCCGCGCGGTGGTGTTCGGATCGCACTGCCCTTATTATTACTTCGAGTCCGCGTTGCTGAAGCTAAGGGAATCCGAAATCAAGCCCGGGGATTTGGCGCGCATCAGGCGGTTGAATGCGGCGGCGATCTCTGCTCACAAGAACCAAACCACGGACTGCCACTAAACGGGGATGAAAGACTTGACCCTGTTATGACTTCCCAGGTGGAATCGGACAAATCGTGAGAATCCCCAACGCTATTGAGCATTGTGAAGGTTGGCGGAAGGGGTGGGATTCGAACCCACGGTAGGGTTACCCCTACGCCTGATTTCGAGTCAGGTGCCTTTAACCACTCAGCCACCCTTCCGCAGCAGGCCAGCAGGGGTGCATTGTACCTTAATCCGCGGCAACGGCAACTGGATTCAAGGCGCACTGTGCGCGGCGGCACATACTGGCAAGCAAGCTGGCCGTAGCGGCTGTTGACATAGACCACGTTGCGGATGCGGCGTTTCAGCGTTTCCCGGGGGCGGAGCGAAAGCGGATAACGGAGTATTCCTGCGTTTCGGCCAGGCGGAAGCCGGAGGCTTCGACCCCCGCCGCAATTCCGGGCATGTGCGCCGCCCCCCAGGGGATGATGATCGGCTCCGGGTCAGAGAGGCGGGAGCGCATTTCGCTGAGGAGGTGCTCGTTGCGCTTCCGGAGGAGGTCGTCAAAGAAGCCGGCCAGTAGCTCTTTCTCGGGTTGGGGGGGTGAGGCTTGCATTATCTTCAGCAGGTTTTCGGCAGTCGGGCCTTTCGCATGAATAAGCGTCACGAGGTTGAGAAAGTAAATGGTGTTCGTGGAAAGGGTTTCCGTATCCACGTCGGCCATCACGATGTTCGCCTGGGGCGGGGCGAACTCCTGGTCCTGCTCGGCCAATCCGACCGTGGCGGCCATGCGGTCGTAGGAGGGGGTGTTGGTGATCAACCCGCTGTTGTCGGTGATGCCTTCCATCAGGATGACCGCGTTGGTCGGGAACGACTGCGAGAGTTGCCGGTAGAAGGAGGCTTCGCCGATGTGAAGCATGGGAACCAATTGAATGGTCTTGCCGTCGCCGCGAACGTATTTCCGGACTTGAACCGTGAGTCCGCCAGGGCGCAGCGCCACGAAGCCCTCGCTGGAATGCCCCACCGCGAAGGCCGCGGAGAGGGCCAGAAACACCACCGTGCCCGGCAGCAGGACTAGAATGTTAAGCAGCAGGAACCCAATCAGGTTCAGCCAGCTAAAGCGCCGCGCCCCGAGCCAGCTATTCGCCACCAGCGGCCAGCGCAGCCGCAAGCCACGCCGGGCCCAGCACAGCAGCCCCAGGGCAAGAACGACCTGGCCGAGGGAGATGAACCAGGAGATCTGCTGCAGCCGGCTGAAGTAACAAAGCGCCGCCGGAAGCGCGGCCAACCCCGTGGCGACAAAGAAGATGGGGACGGGCAGGAACAGCCGCTTGGGGATCATGGGAGTGAGTCCCATCAACCCGTAAACCAGGAGCGTGATGAGCGCGGCACACAGGAACACCGCCATGCGGAGCGCCGTAAGCGCGCGAATGCCCAAAAAGAGAATCAGGGAGTCATCCACCAGGGAGACGAGGGCATCGGCCAGAAACAGCCCCAAACAGAGGCTCAGCAGGACAGTGAGCGCGGCTCGCAGTCCCCCTGGGTCGGGGGCCAACTGCGGCGGCAGCCCCGGCGGCGAGCCGATCACTGGCGGCAGCGGGTTCCCGGACCGAGGCCCATCATTGGGCGGTTGTGATTCAGGCGGCGGCATGACTTTTCGCGCAGTGTCAACAATCGCTGAAACGCGCCTACGGGCTTCGGCGCCCGATTCGCAAGCGGTAGACGTAGCGAATGACATCAATCGAAATGCTGCACTGCCCGTCGGGTTCGGCGATCGCAGGCGAACTCTGCTCGGCTCGGATCAAGGCCAGTTCGCCGGCGTCGAGCCAGTAACCGCCGCACCCGGGGCATTCATCCACCTGGACCCGGCGTTTGGCGCTGAAGAAATGCCGGTGGAGCTTCACACCCGCGCAGCGGGGGCATTCACGCTTGCGGGATTTGTCCACGATCAAGCTCTCGTCGCGCCGGATATCCAGGAGGAGTTCACCCGCGGAGTCGTGCGCTTCGTCAAGCTGCTGCAGTTCGAAGGCATCAAACCAGATTCCACCGCACCCTCCCTGGCAGACATCTACCGTCACGCTGCCGGCTTGGAATGCGGTCAGTTCATTAAAACAGGCCGGGCACTTCATAGAATAGCGTTCCCGCGGAATACCTCGCACGCTGGCGGCTCATTGGCAAGAGGTTTCAATCTACCCGGGAAGGCCCTCAGGGAGGATTCACCTGGAGGCTGCAATTGAGCCGCCCGCGAACCACGCGAAATAGGCCAACCCGGGCATTTCATGCCCCGCACGATACGCTGGCAGACCGGGGCGCGAGCATCTTGCCCGCTCAGGCCATTGGGACCGTGTAAGCGGGCCGGATGCTCGTGCTCCGGCTTTGCGGGGGTGAAATGTCCGGGCCAGGCCCGGCCTGGGGGCGTCAGATGCCGCTAAAGACCCTGACGAGGCGGTTGTTGACGTAGAGGCGGTTCTTGCACCCCAGGAGCGGCAGTCGTTGCTTCTCTATTCGGACGCTGGATTTCTCCTGGTTGCCCACCACAAACGCATGCACCTCCAGCACCGGCTCATTGATCAACCGGACTGCTTTCTTGACAGGCTTCTCGTTGACCTTGATGACGAGGCTTCCGAGAAGCTGGTTGAAGTTGTATTCCAAGCGGTGCTTTTCGGTGTCTCCAATCTCGATGGCAAACTTCACAGGCAGCTCACTTTCGCTAGCATTTGGGCGCTTCTAGCCGCACGGATTGTGCCAGCGTTTCCCGGGAGACCTTCAATTATGAAGCCCCCCCGGCGGCGGCACGGGAGGATGCGCCCGTCCGCCCGGCAAATGCCCGCTAAACCGCGGCCCAACGGGGAGTGGCTCGCCCGGGGGAATGACGGAATCCAGCCCTGCCGCCAGGCAGCCACTCGCCGGGATTGTCTCATCCCGGAACAACCGCGCCCAGGTTTAGTCTCCGTTTCCCCGGCAAACCGCCCGGGACTGCCTGCCCCGGGTTCAGCCGTTTCTGGCGAAGAGCTTGCCCGGCAATTGCCGGATAAGGCGCTTCATCTCGAGGCTCAGCAGGGCGACGGACACCGCCGAACTGGGCAGGGCGCTGCGGCGGATGACATCGTCAATGCTGATCTCCTCGGCGCCCAGCAGGTCATAGACCTTCTGCTCGTTCTCGTTTAAGGCCATCGCGGGCAGGGTGCCGGTGGCGGCGGGCGTGGGCGGGCGGTTGGTGGCGGGGAAGAGGTACTCGAATTCGCTGAGGATATCCTCGACGCTCTCGCAGAGCTTGGCGCCCTTCTTGATGAGGTCATGGCAGCCTTTGCTGCGGGGCGAGTCAATGCGCCCGGGCACGGCAAAGACCTGGCGGCCGTAGTCGGTGGCAAAGTTGGCGGTGATGAGCGCGCCGCTGGTGAGGTTGGCCTCGACGACGACCGTGCCGAGGGTCATGCCGGCCACGATGCGGTTGCGGATGGGAAAGGACTGTCTGTCGGCCGGGCGGTTGAAGGGGAACTGGGTGAGGAGCGCCCCGCTGGCGGCGATCTGCTCGAAGAGCTTCGCATTCTCCGGAGGCGTGACCAGGTTGATGCCCGTGCCGAGGACGGCGAGCGTCCGGCCCTTGCCGCTCAACGCTCCCTGGTGCACGGCGGTGTCAATCCCGCGCGCGCCGCCGCTGACAACGCTCACGCCGAGATAGGCGAGCTGGTAGGCGAGCTTGCGGGCAGTCTCGATGCCATAATGGGTGGTGAGGCGCGAGCCGACCATCGCCACCGAGTTCTTGTCCTGGGCGCTTAGCTTGCCTTTGACGTAGAGCACCGTCGGCGGGTCGTAGATCTGCCGCAGCAGTTCCGGGTAGTCGGCGTCGGCCTGGGTGACTATGTGGCAGCCGAACTCGGCGATGCGTTTCATCTCCGCGCTCAGGCCGGCGGTTTTCTCCCAGTTGGTGATGGCCTCAGCGGTATCCTCGCCGATGCCGCGGACCTGGAGCAACTGAGGTCGGGACGCGCGCAGGATGGCGGGCGCATCGCCGAAATGTTCGAGCAGTTGCCGCACGCGCACCGGGCCGACGTGCTCGATCAGATTCAGCGCCACGAGGGCTTCGCGGGGCTCCATGCGGGGGGAATAGCGGTTCCAGGCTTCTCGATCAAGGGAAAATCCACCGCCGCTCAGCGCGCGGAGGCGGCTTTCTTGAACTCCAGCGGCAGGGATTGGCCGGATTGGCGCCAGGTTCCGGTAAGGATGACTCCGGCAGGGCTCAAGGTTCCATTGTAGGATGCGCCGATTCCGCGCGCCTCGAAGTGGACCGCGCCCTCCTTGCAGGTGATGGCGCTCAGTGGGATGTCTTTGGAGCCCTGGTCCACACTCTCGATGGTGCCCGTGGCCGCGCCGGTGGAGGCGCGGGTTATTTTAAGCTTGAGGCGATAGCTGGCTGGCCCGGCCGCGAGGGTGCCGTTCCAAACCCCGGCCAGTTTCTGCGCGGCCTGTTTGCTGGCCGCCAGCTCATCGGGGGAGAGCGCCTCCGGCGCGGCGGCCGCCACAGTTCCCGCCTGGCGTTCTAACGTCAGGGGCAGCGCGCGCCCGGCTTGTTTCCAAGTACCGATAATCTTCCTCCCGGTCTCATCCAGGGAGCCGTCGTAGCCACCCTGAACCGCTTTCACTTCCAGGCGCACGGTGCTGTCCCTCACCGCAATGGTATTGACGGGAATGTCGCGCGCGCCCTGGTCGAGGCTGTCCAGTTTGGCGGTCAGGGCGCCGCCGCTGGGCTGGGTGATCTTGAAGAGCAGGCGCAGTTTGGCCCCGCCGGCATCGAGGGTTCCCAGCCAGTTGCCCGGGAAGCTGTTGGTGGCGGGCGCGCCAAAGGCGACGGTGGACGAAGTCAGGATTGCAGCGAGAAGGCTCAGGGATGTTTTCATACGGGAATGATGGGTTGTATTGTTGTTGATTGGGGTATGTGAGCAGGTTCAAGGGTGAGGGGCGACGACGTGACAATCAGCGATTGGCGCCGGGGCGCGTCGTGGTGTTTCATAAAGTCGTCCCGTGGGATGCTTCAACGCTTTGCCGCCTCCGCGTCCTCAAACCGGTAGCCGATGTCCCGGATGGTGTGGATGAAGCGCGGGTTGCGCGAGTCCGGCTCGATCTTGCCGCGCAGGGTCGTGACGCAGCGGTCCACGCTGCGGTCGGTCACAATTACCTCGTCGCCCCAGACGGCCTCCAGGATGCTGTCGCGCGTCAGCGCACGCCCAGCCCGCTTCACAAAGAACTCCAGCAAGCGGAACTCCTTGGCGGTCAGTTCGATCTCTTCGCCCTTCCGGAACAGTTTGTGGGCGGTCAGATCAAGCCGGCAGTCGCCGAATTCGTAGCCCGCTGAATCCGGTCCCTGGCGGCGCAAGAAGGCCTTCACCCGGGCAATAAGCTCCCGGATGCTGAAGGGCTTGGTGACGTAATCATCGGCGCCCAGTTCCAGGCCGCGGATGATGTCGTCCTCCTGCCCCTTGGCGGTGAGCATGATGATCGGCATGTCCAATTGGCGCGCGCGCGCGGTCTGGCAGATTTCGTAGCCGTTGACCTTCGGCAGCATCAGGTCCAGCAGCAGCAGGTCCGGCGGCGCCGTCAGCAGGGCCTCCAGGCCCTTCTGGCCGTCGCGGGCCGCTCGGACCAGGTAGCCCTGCGCCTCGAAGTTGTCCTTCAGCCCGCGCAGCAGCGCGGGGTCGTCCTCGATGATCAGGATAGTTCTGGCAGTCATACTTAGCTCCTGTCTGAAGCTAACCGGGGAGTTACTGGTCATAGGAGAGCGTTTTGTCGCGAAACGTCAGCCTCCGGCCTGAGGCGTTTGGCGGAATCCCCGGCCGTTGCGGGTATCGAGATCACGAACGTGCTGCCGCGGCCCGGCTGGCTTTCGACGCGCACGTTGCCGTGGTGGGCACTGACAATGTATTTCACAATGCTCAATCCCAGGCCACAGCCGCCCCCGTGGCGCGAGAGGCGCTGGTCCACCTGGAAGAAGCGCTTGAAGATGCGCCTGGTGTCGCGCGCTGACAGGCCGATGCCGTTGTCCTTGACGGCGAACCGGACGCTGCCGTCCGCCGCGCCGGCGCTCAGGGTGATCTGCTTCTCCTCGCCGGAATACTTGTAGGCATTGTCCAGCAGGTTGACGAGAGCGGTGACTAGGGCGTCGGGGTCGGCCTCCACGGACGGCAGGTCCGGGGCAATCTCGGTCTTGAACTGGCAGCCGGGGGCATTGAAGCGCTCGCGCACGGCTGTGACGGCTCCCTCGACGATGGCCGCGGCGGGCACTTCCCTGAACCCGAAAGCATACTTGTTGCGCTCCATCCGCGAGAAGGCGAGGAAGTTGTCAATCAGGCGGCTGAGCCGGAGGTTCTCCTGGGCGATGAGTTCGAGGTATTCGCGCGCGGTCTGCTCGTTGAGCGGCTGGGAGTTCAGCAGCGTATCCACCAGCAGGCGCATCGAGGCCAGGGGCGTCTTCAGCTCGTGGGTGACGTTGGCCACCAGATCATTCCGGAGCTGGGTCAGGGCCATCTGGCGGCGCACCAGGCGCAGCGCCAGCGCGGCCAGGACGACCACCGTGGCGAACACGAGGGCGCCGATCCAGACATAGGAGGCAATCTGCTGGTCGGCGGCGGCATCCGACAAGCGCTGGTCATTCAACGAGAGCGCGAGCCGCCATCCCGGCAAGAACGCCCCCGCTGGCAGAGACAGGGAAAACCGCTCGAACTCCTTGCCCGGCGGCAGAAACGCCACGCTGATGTCCGCAGGCAGTTGCAGCGGAGCCAGGCTGCTCCGCATCCGGGCAAGCAGAGCGTTGCCCTCGTACAAGGCGACGACCTGACCGTGAGCGGACGAGAATTGCCATGTGCCGGGCAAAGCCGTGGGGCGCAGGGCCGATTCGCCGGGACGCAGCGGACCGGCTTCGAGACAGCGCGCCGCGAGGTCCTCCGCCGCCAGCATGCGGGCCAGGGCCGGGTCGGGATAGCGCCGTTGCACTTCGCGCATGAGGAACCGCCGCTGCGTGGCCGACAGGGCGGGATCGCTGTAATTGAGCAGGCGCTGTTTGAGGCGTTCCAGGGGGGCGCGCGCCCGGGCGGGTGCCGGCTCATTGAGCAGTTCCAGCGCCAGCAACTCGGCGTTGGGCACGATCAGCCTGCCCTGCGCGTCCGCGGCATGCCGGTAGCGCTCCTGCTCCAGCGGGCCGATCAACACTTCGATCGCTTCGTCCTTCTTGCCGGCCTTGACCAGGCAGCGGGCCTGGGCCAGCAAGGCGCGCGCGCGCAGGTTGACCTCGGTCGCCTGCTCCGCCAGGCGGGCAAACGCCCCGGCCGCCTCCGCGGGGTGGCTCAACTCCAAACGCTCCGCCTCGGTCCAGGCAGCTCCGGGGGCCTCCGGTTCGGGCACCGAAACCGCGCCCGGATAAATGACGTTGCCGTTCGCATCAAAGCAGATCGCCGCGTCAGCGAGCCCCTCGCGGACCAGCCTCGCAAAGTGCGCGGAGGCGGAGAGGGAACCAGGCCCCGATTCGAGGGCTTGGGCCGTTTTCCCCCAGTCGAGTTCCAATTGGCTCTGCGCCAATGAGAGATTCCCGCGGTAGGCATCGGCCAGCTTCTGGCGGATAGCCAGGCGCTCGTTGTGTACCGCCTGGTTCATAAACCACAGCAGACACACCGACGGCACCAGCACGGCCAGCAACAACAGCAGCATCAGCCACGAGCCGCTCGGGCGCCCTGTGCCGATGCTGAGTCTGCTGCTAGTAGCTTTCACGTTCTTGCCCCGCTCCCCGCTGGTTTGCGGCGTGAAGCGGGAGGATGTGCCGGTTCACTGCTCTTGGTAGGAATTTACCAGCGCCTCGAACTGCGGCTGGCAAACCTCAAACTCCTTCGCCGGCGCGATGAGCGTAAGGACGGCGGAGTTGGTCTTGCCCGCCGTGAACACCGCGTAGCCGACTTTCTTCTCCTTGCCCTCCTCAAAGTCGCCCACGACACTTAGCGCCGGGGCGCCAGCCACAGTTCGTTCCTTCCAGCTTTCGGGCCGGATTTTCAGCGCCTTCATCGTCTTGGCGGTCTGCCCCTCGACGACTTCCTTCTCCGCCCACTCGCGCAGCGTCTGCCCGTCTCTGGGACCATGAACTTTGCGGCTGCCAACGTTCACGACGCTCGTGGCGACTGCTCCCGGATCGAGGACTACAACCCGGGCCGCATCCTCGTCGTCCCTGCTGTCGGAGCGGTGGAACACCCAGTCGGCAGGCGCCGTGAGCGAGAAGCCGAAATCCGGGTCCCGGTATTGCACCGGCTTGCCGGGTTTGCGCTGGGTCACCTGGGCCAACTCTGCGGCCACCCCGCCGGCCTCGAACTTGACCAGGTAATGGCGCGCATCGGTGGAATACCAGAAGGACTGGTTGACGGGGCTCAACTCGATCTTATAGCAATCGAAGCTCCCCGCCGGGACTTCGACCTTCTCCTGGCCGACGACCTTGACCCCCAGCGGGATGATGTTGCCGCCGCCCAGACCGCTGAAAATCTGCAGCGTCGTCTTGTAGTCAGGCGCCAGAGGCAGGCGCCGGATCAACTGGGCAGCCTCTTCGTTGTCATAGACCACGCCGCTCAGGTCAACCTTCCTGGCCTCGCCCGTGCCGGGCCGTTTGATCTCCGCCCGCCCGGGAAGGTAAGTCACCTCCACTTCGCCCATCAGGTCAATCTTCCACCAGCCGTGGATGGGCTTGAACGATTCGGCCTCGACTTCCACTCGGCTGGCCTGCTGCGAGACCGCGAAGAGGCGGGAAGACAAACGCCAGGTCTTGCGGCCGTTGGTTTCGCCCGCGTCTATCCGGTAGCAGACGGTGCCAATCCTGAAGCCGGTCGGGAATTTGATGTCGAGCCGCATCTCCTCGCCGTCCACCCACGGCGCGGGCAGCAAGGGCATGGCGCCGGCCAGGTAATGGTTGGCCGATGCGATCAGGTCCTTCTGATCCGGGTAATCCCGGATCAACTTCTCGAAGGCGGCGTTCGCCTCGGCGTAGTTCTTCTTCTTGTAGTAACAGACGCCGAGGCGGTACTGGGCTTGGGCGGCGACGGCCTGGCCGGCCCTGGCCTCCGCGACCACCTGCCGATAGAGCTTCATGGCGGCGTCCACATCGCCCCTGGTTTCCTCGGAATAAATGCCTTGCTCCAGCAGTTCAGCGGGCGAGGCAGCGGCGGTGGCCGGCGCCGTCGGGAGCAGGCTCGTGATCAAGGACAGCAGCAGCGTGGCGCTGGTTCTGCGTGCCCATCCAGACAGAGAGTTCTTTGTTTTCATACGCCCCAACCTAAGCCGCAATTGTTACCGGCGTATTACCAACATGTCCGTTGTTTGTCACCCCCCGTCTGCCTGCCTTGCGATTGGGCTTTGATTGTCCGGCCGGACGGGCATACTCGCCCTGACGAGCAATGCTATGAAAAGACCGATGAAATGCCTTTGGAGCCGGTGGATGTGCGGCGGGCTGCTTTTGTTGGGAGTGGTGTCGTGTTCCACTCCCGGCGGGCGCCAGGCAGCCATCCAGTTGTTTGGCGGCAAGGACCTTGCCGGCTGGAAGTTTGTGTTGGCGGAACCGGAGGTTCGGTTGGGCCAGGTTTGGAGTGTGCAGGACGGTATCCTGACCTGCCAGGGCACTCCCCTTGGCTTCCTGTACCGGGAGCCGGCAGTCGGCAATTTCCGCCTGGTGGTGGAGTACCGCTGGCCGCCGGGCAGTGCGCCGGGCAACAGCGGCATCTTTTCCCGCATGAGCGGGCCTTTCAAGCCCCTTCCCTGCGCGGTCGAAGTGCAATTGAAGCACGGCAGCGCCGGGGATGTGCTTGGCCTGCAAGGCAAGACCATTGCCGGCGGCCAGCCCCGTTTCTTTGAGGTGAAGAAACATGCCGTGGCGGGCGACATTGCCGGCGTCGGCAAGCTGCTGGATGCCGAGAACCCGCCGGGCGAATGGAACCGCGTGGAAATCCTGGCGCAGGGCGCGCACTACCGCGTCTGGCTCAATGGCAAGCTGGTCAACGAAGTCGCCGGCGTGCATACCGGCGCCGGGTTGATCGGAGTTCAGTCCGAGGGGGGCGTGATTCAGTTCCGCCGGATCGTCCTGACCCCGCTGGACTGACCACCGTCGGGGCGGGCGAGCAAGGCCAAAAGCGCCACGAACTCCGGCCCCGGGAGCCCCAAGCTGTTCGTTTGCTCCACAAGGTGTGCTTTAAGCATTGGGCCTCGCCGCCGCAACAGGGACGGGGGAGGACGGTAGCGGTCCAGCACTGCCGACGGAGGGGGTCTGGGCGGCGGATCGTGCCAGACGCAGAGATGCCGGAGGAGGTTCTCGATGACGAGGAGGTCGCTGAGGGTGCGCTTCGGCGGCGGGACAAAGAATTTGCGCGCATCCCGCAATCTGGCACAATATACTTATGACTGCCGATTATGGCTCCTTCCTCGAACGCCGGGCGGATTTGTGCGGTGGCGAGCCGGTTTTGAAGGGCACCCGCGTTACGGTGCGCACCGTGCTGGCGAGCCTTGCCGAGGGAGCGTCCATCCCGGAGATCCTTGCTGACTTTCCCACGCTGACCGAACCGGCAGTCAGAGCCGTCATCGCTTTTGCCGCCGCTTCCGCTGAAGAGGACCTTCCCCTTCCGGCGGTACCTGTTCCGGCATGAAGATCAAGCTGGACGAGAACCTGCCGGAGTCTCTCCTGGCTTCTCTGGCGGCGCTCGGCCACGACGTGGACAGCGTGCGCTTGGAGGGCATCGCCGGATGTGCCGACCCAGCCGTGTGGCAGGCCGCCCAGGCCAGTTCTCGCTTCCTCATTACACAGGACCTCGACTTCTCTGATATCGGCAAGTTCGCGCCCGGCACACATCATGGCCTGCTGCTGGTGCGGATGCGGCTCTCCGGGCGACTGGCCTTGGCCAAGCGCCTTCGCTCACTTTTTGAGTCAGAGGCAGTGGAAACCTGGGCGCGGTGCTTCGTGCTTGTTACGGATCGGAAGGTGCGCCTGCACCGGCCGAGAAACTAGATCGCCGCGATTCTCCAGTCCCTTAACCGTCCCTCCCGTTATTCTCCCGGGTGCCCCCTTGACGTTTATATCAGCCAGGTGGAGCGGGCCGAACGAGCAGTTACGATTGATGCCCTTCTGAGAACCACGAAAGCCCTTGGGCTTGGGTTGCGCGATGTGGTTGGCAACTTGGACTGACCACCGTCGGGGCGGGCGAGTGATGCCGCCGGCCGCGCCTCGGGGTCACTCCTGCAGCAGCCGTTCCACGGACTTGTCCAGGTCGTTGCGAGCGTCGAGCACGCGCAGCACTCCCTTCTTGTCCACCAGCCACTGGGTGGGCACGACGTTGATTCCGAAGGGAAAGCTAAGCTCGTTGTTCCAGTGTTTCCCGTCGAAATACTGTGGCCAGGGCATCTCGTGCTTCTTTATGAAATCCAGGAGGGCCTTGCGGCTGTCGTCGAGGCTGATGCCCACAATCTCAAATCCCTTCTGGTGGTATGCCTGGTAGGCCTTTTTCAGCGAAGGCACCTCCGCAACGCACGGCCCGCACCAGGTCGCCCAGAAGTCCACCAGCACCACCTTTCCTTTCATCGCGCTCAAGTCCACCTTGCGCCCATCCACCGCCGTAAACCGGATGTCCAACGGCTTGCCGATGGCGTAAGGCCGCGCGCCCGAGAGAACCTTGCGCGCCTCGGCCCGGATCATCTCGGAGGCTTTCTCGTGCCGCAACACCCGTTCAGCAATTTGCTTCTTCTCGGCTTCGGTGAGGTCTTCGCCCGACTTCGCCTGAAGCAGCAGCATCTTCAAGACTGAATCCTTATCCTGGAGCGCGTCTGCTGCCGTGAACAGCCCTTCCATCTGGGCCTTTTGGAACTCCGGCGACCCCGGGGACAAGCTCGTCTTCATGTTCCTGCGCGCCCATTTCGCCATTTCATTAACCACCAGCGCGTGCAGCTTGACCATTTCAGGCAACTTGGGCTCTTTCAACGTGGCCGCGGCGAACTCATCCAGCTCCTTGGCCGCTCCGGCGTCTCCGGCCACCGCGGCCGCGCTAAGCCCAATACCCGCCAGCGCGCGGGCATCCTCGGCCTTTTCCGAAGCCGGGTAGTCCCGTAGAAACTGGCGCGCCCGCTCCCCCAATTCCCTGCCCGCCTTGCGTTGTGCGGCCAGGTCCCCCTCGGAGGGCCTGTCTCCGCCCTGTCGCAGTTTGTCCGCCAATGCTTCAACCGATTCAAACACCTGGACATCGCCGGGTGGGGGTTGTTGCCGCTGGTTTTCGCCGCCGGCCTGCGCCGCAAGGCAAGTCAGAACCAGGCCGCATACCGTCCACAGAGAGATCATTCTGTTGTGCAGCATAAAGGACAGACAGTTCCCGGCGCCAGGAGTTACGCCCTCCCTGCGCCGGCGGGAACGATGGCGAGCCAGTGCCCGTCGCGCAATTCCTTGTGGATGCGGCCAACCAGGCGTGCAATGTTTGCGGGATGTTATTCGGCGCCCATTGTTCAACGGCAGGGGGAGTGTGGACCGCCCTGCAGCGATGCAAACGGATCAAAGGGGATGTGTGCCAGATCTTTGTGAAGAACAACATGCAGTGGTCCGGCAAGCCGTTCTCGGCCCAAGACCTTGCCGCTTATGCCGGCGAACAGGCCGCCAACCCGCTCGCCTGTGTGTTCGGCCATGCCGGCTACCTCATCAACCTCGCCGGACCGGCCTCCGAAAACCGCGACTGCTCGCTCAAATCACTCATCCAGGAAATCGAGCTCGCCCACCAACTCGGCCTGCCGTTTCTGGTGCTGCATCCCGGCGCGCACCTGGGGGCGGGTGAGACGGCGGGCATCCGGCAGGTCGCAGCCGGGCTTGACCAGGTATTCGCGGCGACGCGACGCTCGCCGGTCCGCATTGCGCTCGAGAACACCGCCGGACAGGGGACCTGCCTGGGGCATCGCCTTGCGCATCTCGCGGCGGTCTTTGACCAGGTGAAGAAGCCCGAGCGCCTCGGTGTGTGTCTCGATACCGCCCACTTCTTCGCTGCCGGCTGCGATATCCGCACGCCCAGGGGTTGGAACGCGGCCATGCGTGAAGCCGCCTCCCTGATCGGCCTCAAGCAGATTCTCGCCTTCCACCTCAACGACTCCAAGACCCCCCTGGGCTCTCGGGTGGATCGCCACGAACACATTGGCAAGGGACACATTGGGAAGCAGGGCTTCCGCCATATCGTCAACGACCCGCGGTTCAAACGCCACCCGGGCTGCCTCGAGACCCCCAAGTCCGAAGACCTGCACGAGGATGTCCGGAACCTTGCGGTGCTCCGCTCCCTGAGCTCGTGAGTTTGTTCTTTGCGCCCCCGCATGTGCTGAGCGCTGCGCCGGCGAGGGAGATATGGTTTTTGGGCTCACCAAGGACGCCGCGAACTTATCGGGAGGCGTGGCCGGGTTTCCCTGGACTTTCGGTGTCTCCACGGTCAGTGCTGACAGTTCCCGATGCGCCTGCTGGAGAAGAAAGCCGAGCCGAATGGCCAGGCTCAGACATCCCAACCCGTTGGAAACGACGCGAGCCCGATTTCCCCCTCGCCATACCCCATCCCCAAGGCGGGGGGATGGTGAGGGGGGAATCAGGCTCACCGGGGGTTCGACGCCTCGGGCTGCCGGGGCACCGCTGATTCGCGGCGCCCGGTTTGCGGGGCCACGCATTCCAACCTTGCGGCGCGGGCGCAAATGCATAGCTTCGGAGGATGAATCTGGCTGAAATCCTTGGCAACGAAGAGCTGCGCCAGCATGAGTTTCCTGTTACCCGTGACAAGATCTTCCTGGCGCACGCGGGGGATTGCCCGCTGCCGCGGCGCGTGGCCGAGGCGGTTGCCGGCTACGCCCGCCAGGCCGCCACCGGCGACCAGGAGAAGTTTGTCTATCCGGCCATCCTGGACCAGGGGCGCAAGGCCGCCGCGCGGCTGCTCAACTGCCAGAGCAGTGAGGTGGCCTTTGTGGGGCCGACGTCCCTGGCGCTGAGCTTCCTGGCCAGCGGATTAAAGCTGCGGCGCGGAGACAACGTACTGATCTACTTCGACGATTACCCGTCCAACGTGTATCCGTGGATGGCGCTGGCGGAACAGGGCGTCGAGGTGCGGCTGATGAATACCCGCGGGCTGGGCGTGATCCGCCCCCAGGACGTGACGGGGCAGGTGGACGAGAACACGCGGTTGGTCGCCCTGGCCTCCTGCCATTTCGTCAGCGGCTACCGGGTGGATTTTGCCGCAATCGGCAAGTACCTGCGCGAGCGCGGCATTCTGTTTTGCCTGGATGCGATCCAGACTCTCGGGGCGTTCCCGACGACGGTCGAGCAGGTGGACATGCTGGCGGCGGATGCGCACAAATGGCTGCTCGGACCGTGCGGCGCGGGGATCATGTATGTGCGGGGCTCCGTGCAGGAGCGGATCAACCCGCCAATCTACGGCTGGAACAACGTGCGCTGCCCGAACTTCGTGGCGCAGGAGCACCTTGTTCTCCAACCCGGCTCGCAAAAGTATGAGGCGGGGACGCAGAACCTGTTGGGGATTGTCGGGCTGGTGGCGGCCATGGAGCTGATCCTGGACCTGGGAGTCGCGAATATCGCGCAGGAACTGTTGCGGAAACGGGCCTGGCTGGTGCCGGCCCTGCAGGCCAAGGGTTGCGCGGTTGCACACGCGGATGCGCCGGCGGAAGCCCGCGGGGGCATCATCTCCTTTCATCGTCCGGGCTCAGACCTCGCGGCGCTGCACCAAAAGCTCACCGACGCCGGAGTGATGACCTCTTTGCGCGGGGATCGCACGGGACAGAAATACATCCGCGTGTCGCCGCACTTCTACAACACAGACGCGGAGCTAACGCGGATGTTGGAAATGATAGACTGAGCTGGAGTGGAAGGAAGACGTCCCTGCTGTCCCAACGGTGGCTTTGCCCTCTCCAGCCCGGTTGACTGAAAATGGCATGGGGCCTTCCGGGCGGATTTGAGTTTGCGCGGACGGTTGCCTGTTCCAGGCTGCCGGGCGTACAGAGCAATGCCGCCCTGAGAGCAGGGCGGCATTGTCGAAAGGGCTGGATGCCGCTGATTAGCGGAGCAATCCGGGTTTAGGGCGCCGGCAGGGCGGCTCGCTTCTTGATCTCACTCTTTGGCAGGCCACTGTCCCAGGCCGACCAGTCCTCATCCAGCGAGTCCTTTTGCGGCACGGGGCGCTTCAGGAAGTCCGCCCTCGTCGGCTGGTAGTCCTCATCCTGAATGATGGTGGGCGTGATGAACAGAACGAGATCCGTCTTGTTCCGGTCCTTTGAATCATGCCGGAACAGGTAACCCAGCACCGGGATGTCTCCCAGGATCGGGACCTTGACGTTCTCGGTGTTGATCTGGTCCTGAATCAGGCCGCCCATGACCAGGGTGTTGCCGCTGGGGATCATTACGTGCGTGGTCAGGTTGCGTGTGAGGAACGAGTCCACCTCGTTTGGAACGCCGGCGATCGTGGACGTGAATGATGGTCCCAGCTTCGTGATGGATGGGTTGACGGTCAAATTGACGTAGTCATTGGCCGAAATGCGGGGAGTTACCTCAAGGCGGATGGTAAGGTTGGAATACGTGATTTGCGAACCGCCGGTCGTGTTCGCCGTGCCCGCCGACACATTCACGATGGGATACAACATGCCCACCTCAACCATTGCTTTTTCGTTGTCCAGCGTGACGGATCGCGGGGCGGAGATTTCTCGAACTTCGGAGTGAGTGTTGAGGAACGAAATCACCGCGCTGACGCCATCGGCGTTGAGAAACGCCATGGAAGGATTGAAGAAGCTGCCCTTCGTGGCATTCATGAGAAGCTTCGTCGGGTTGTCCAGGATCGCACCCGGGATAGGTGACGTACCTCTCTCGATGGGCGCATCAGGCGCGGATCCCCCGCCCTGTTGACGGTCGAACCCGTTATTGCCCAGGGTCACCTGTTGTGCCTCCAGAGTGCCCGCCCAATCAATGCCCTTCATTGTCTTGGGGTTCACGGTCGTCTCCAGGATTCTGGCCTCAATGAGCACCTGCCGGGTGATCTTGTCCAGGAGCTCGATCAGCTCGTCCACGGCGACCAGTTCCTGCTCGGTGGCCACGACAACCAACTGGCTGGTGCGGATGTCAGGCATCGCCTTGCTGCGTTTAGGATCAATGCTGGCTTGCACCGTGGCGAGCACGTTGGAAGGGCTGGCGTACTTAAGCTGGTAAATCTTGGTGAGCAGCGGGGGAAGCGCGGCCGGGTCTTTGGTGGTAACGCGGGCGATCTTGCTCTTGGTGTCCTCCACTATCTGGAGCTCGTAATTGCCGAGCAGGGCGTTGAGGGCCTGTTCGGCGGTGATGTTTTCCCAGCGAATGGAGACATTAGGTTGCGGCGTCATCTTGCCGTCCGGCCCGAGCTGGCCGAAGCCGATCTTGGGATCGAGCTGGTGGTTGATGCCGGCCTGGCGCGCGAGGTTGCGGATGGCATCGGTGAGCGGCACGTCGTCCATCACGATGAGCGGGATGACGGTGCCGGACTGCGGCGCGCTGGCAGCGTCCGGGGCGGCCGCGGGCGCCGGCGCGGGCGCTTCGTTGGCGGCAACCTCGATGCTGGCAGGCGGCGGGGTCTCAACCGCGGGAGCGCTGTTGGCGGTGGCGTCCGGTGCGGGCGCTTCAGCAGCCGGCGGGGCGGCGTCTGTGGCCGGAGCGGCGCTGGCAGCAGGGGCCGCGGCATCACCAGTGGGAGAGGTGGTTTGGGCAAAGCCAGCCGTGCTGCAGGCGACGATCCCAACGAGCGTGAGGGCTAACAATAGACGTTTCATGTGCTTAAATTAGTTCTGCGTGTGACCGGACCATGACAGAATGCTCTGTATCATGCCGGCGCTATTAAGCAGTCAGGGTGCCAAGGGGCAAAACCGGGGGTAGCTTTTGCAGTAAACAGCGGAAAGTGACCACTTGGAGGAACGGATGTCCAGCATCAGGACAAAGGGGCAAGGCACGGTGGCGTCCCTATGCCAGGGCAAAGCCCCCTCCTGGCGGTGACTGATTGAAATATGTTTACAAGGGCTCCGGCTGCGTCGAAGATGTCCATGCCGCCTGGGCGCGTGGCGGAATTGGCAGACGCGAAGGACTTAGGATCCTTTGGAGCAATCCTTGCAGGTTCGACCCCTGTCGCGCCCACCAATATTATCAAGGGTTTTGTTGATTGTTGTTGACTTGCTGACAGTTTGCTGACATAATCGCGGTAATGAAAAATTCCGCGATTATTCAGCAGGAAATCGGCAGTGAGGCGGCTGGCGCCACGGCCAGCGCGAACACTGCGGCGAGTCAACTCAGTGTCAGCAACAGTGTCAGCACGGGTTGCGGCACCCCGGGGGGCATCGTGTCCGCCAAGCCCAAGCAGGTCAAAACCAAGATCACGCAGCGGGTCAGGAATGACAAGGACGGCAACTTCGTCAGCCGGTGCTGGGATGTCCAGGTGGGCTCCGCGTTGGTCAGGGTCTACTTCACCCCCAGCGGCGAGCGGCAGTTTTACACGGTCTCTTACTGGGTGGACGGGAAACGCGTCCGCCAGGTCCTCCCTTCTTACGACAAGGCCATCGCCGAGGCGAAGAAGAGCGGGGAACAGTTGAACCGGGGCGACAAGGGTGGGGCGGAATTCACGGGGGCACAGCGGACGTCTTGCTTGCGGGCGCTGGAGTTGCTGGCGCCGACGGGGGTGCCGATCGAGCTGGCAGCCGGGGATATGGCCCGGTTCTACCTGAGAATCGGGAAGCGGGCGACAATGGACCAGGTGCTCGACTCGTTTGACAGGCATAACCCGATCGGGATGGAAAGGAAGCGGGTGGCGGACGTGATCACGGAATGCCTGAAATCGAAGGAGGAGGACAAGCTGAGCGACCGCTACCTCAAGCAGTTGGCGTATGACCTGGCCCGGTTTGGGGCGAAGTTCAAGAACTATATCGGCGACGTGGCGGGCCGGGACATTGACAATTGGCTGCGCGAGCTGGGAGTCTCCGGCCGGACGCGGAATAACATCCGGATGTCGGTGCAGACGTTGTTCGGGTTCGCCAAGGCGAAGCGGTATCTGCCCAAGGACCATGACGAGATGGACGCGGTGCCAGTGGCCAAGGAGCTGAGCGGGAAGATCGAGATTTTCACGCCGGCCGAGCTGCGCGAGCTGCTGGGCGCGGCGAGCAAGGAAATGGTTCCGTTCCTGGCCATCGGGGCGTTTGCCGGGGTGCGGCACGCGGAGATTCAGCGGCTGGACTGGAAGGACGTGCGGTTCGACGCGGGAATAATCGAGATCCACGCCGGCAACGCGAAGACGGCGACGCGGCGGACGGTGCCGATTCTGCCGAACCTGAGGGCCTGGCTGCTGGCGCACCGGCATAATGAGGACGGGACGGAGAAAAGCGGTCCGGTGTGCCCGTTCTCCAACGTGACGGACCAGATCGTCAGCCTGCTGACGAAGATCAATAAAGTGCGGAGGGCGGAGGCCAGCGGGCAGAAGTCAGAGGACGGAGGACAGGGGGAAAAGCAGAAAGCAGAAAGCAGAAAGCGGAAAGGGAAGAAGGAGACTACGGGACTACGGGACCACGGGACTACGGAAAAGGACGGAGCGGAGGCAGCGGAGTTCAAGTGGAAGCACAACGGGCTGCGGCACTCGTTCATTTCGTATCGGGTGGCGGCGATCAAGAACGTGGCGCAGGTGGCGCTGGAGGCGGGGAACAGCCCGGCCATGATCTTCAGCAACTACCGGGAGCTGGTCACGCCGAAGGATGCCGAGACGTGGTTCGGAATGGTGCCGCCAGGCACGAAGGCGAAGGGCAAGGGGAAGAAGATTGTGGACATGCCGAGGCAGGCGGCGGCGTGAGTTGAATGCGGAGTGGGCAGGGGGGAAGGGAGAAGGAAGAAGGCAGAAGGCTTATGGAGCCCTTTGCGACTCCTTTATGACGTGATAAATGGCCCGGGATATCGAACGCGGAGTTGGCGAGGCATGTGGGCAGCCGCCAAAAGCCGACCTGTCGGCAACTCTAAAATGAACTAATCTATGGGTTGACCCCTTTTGTGGGTGGGCGCGGCGTTGCGGGGTGATGCGCTCAAGCTCCTCGTTGGCTTCGTGGGCGTTGCCGAGCCCGAGCCAGCCTTCGGCGGCCTGGAGGTGGTTGTGATCTGGCCATATCAGCGGTCTCATCGTGGTGATGATACTGGGTTAGGGCGGGTTGAGTCAGCCAGAAAGGTTGGGGAATGCTCGCGGGGTTGGTGTCCGTTGTTGCGGATTGATTGGGTGCGGGTTGGCTAGTTACTGTTGGCGGAATATGTCGAAGATCATCGAGAGGCGGTTGCCGAAGGACGGGTCGATTGACGCTGGGCTGGATGTACTGGGGCAGATAGGAGAGCCTGGGCAGACTTTTTCATGTGGTTACATCGGTCGCGTATGCGGCTGCCACCGTGGCTATATCTCAATGATACAGCGGGCGGCATTGCGGAAGCTAAGGAGGGCGTTGGCTCGGGAGGTGGGTGCTGCGGAGAGGGGGGAATTGGAGGGTCATCTCCGGTGATTTGGCGGCTTGGGGGCAAGGGAGGGGTGGAATTGGCTTTGCCATGGGGTCTGCTTCGGGTAGAGGTGGGGGCGATGAGACATTGTTCGACGCTGTTTTTGGGCTTATGGGGTATGTGACTCAAGAGAAGCTGGGGGCTGCCATTCGTAGAATCTTCGGGACGGCTGGTTGCGGCGACCTGGAGCGAGCGGTGCTGCGCGAGTATGAGGTGGCTTTCGACAACGGGTTTGAGGAGGTGGTGATCCGGAGGGCGACGGACATTTTCGCCGCGGCCGAGGCGAGACCAGTTAAGGTGGACGCCATTCCGAAGGGGGGGAGGCTGGTGCGGGCGAGCTTCGACCTTTACTTCGCCGGGAAGAAGAAGGCGCGCAAAGTGCAGATTCGGCTGCCGAATACGCTGAAGCTGGGGCGGCATTGCGATGCGCGGGCGGTGCGGCGGTGGCTGTCGAAGCGGGGGTTTAGGGCGAATGCGGAGTGCGAGGTGGAGAGTGCGGAGTGCGGGAGAAGGGGATGGACGTTGAAGGTCGGGGAGCGGGTGATTGCCGAGGGTACCTGCCCGCCCCACTGCGCCTCCTCCGGCCTGACGACCGTCTCGACGGTCAGACTCTCCAAGTGCTCCGATTTCGGGCGATTGACCCCTTCAAAGTTGCTCCACAACCTCTCGAAAAGTTCCTCGAACGAGGGGCGATAGGTCTCGAAAGATTCAGCCAGTGACATCTCGTGGAACCTCCGCGCCGGTTCCACCGGACGGAACGGCTCAGCCGGTGGCCGCTCGGGCACAACCGGCTCGGCCCTTCGCCCCCGCTGGCGACTCATGGCCACCGGTCGAGGGCGCTCCCGGTCGTAGCACCGCCGTCGCTCCGGGTCGCCCAACACGCTATAGGCCTCTTGGACCGCCTGAAACGGACCACTCTCCATGCCCGACCGGTCGGGATGCAGCTCCAAAGCCCGGCGACGAAAAGCCGCCCTGATGTCTTCCCGGCTTGCGTCCTCGGTGATGCCCAAAATCAGGTAATAGTTCTTAGCCATAACCACCTCATTTCTAAGCAGCCTTGCCAGCCCCGTGACGCTCCGCCTTCACCCTTGGGAAAGCGCGCCCAAGCGCCCCCTCCAGGGCCCTGTACACGTTTGGCGCTTTCGCCACAAAATCATCCGCCCCCGCTTCCTTCGCCGCCGTCCGGGCGGCCAGGTTGTTCTCGAGCGTAAACACAATGACCACAGGCGCACCCTTGCCCGCCTTGATCCGGCGCGTAGCCTCCAACCCATCCATCTTCGGCATCCGGATATCCATCACCACGAGGTCCGGCTTAAGCCGCCCTGCCTCCCGCACCGCCTCCGTCCCCGTGCCCGCAAACCCCACCACGTCAAATCCATCCCGCTCCTTGAAGAATCTCTCCAGGCTCTTCACCACCACAGGCGAGTCATCAACGATAACTGTGCGAATTCGCCGGTGTGTCGGCCTTGGCCCTCGCATGGCCCGCCGCCCTCTCTTGCCCCGGTTTAAAGAGACGGTTCCTGCGCTCATCACCACTACCCCCCGCAGGCCAATGACTCGCGCGCTGACTCATCCCTCCCGCCGGCCACGGGCATGAAATCACGCTCGTGTTCGCGTACCACCAGCACAGGGCAAGGCGCGTGACGTACCACTCGCTCGGTTACACTGCCAAGTAGCACGTGTTTCAACCCGGTGCGGCCATGAGTCGCAAGGATGATCAGATCTACGTTACTCTCCCGCGCCGCTGCGGTAACCTCTTCCCAGGGCACACCTTCGCGCACCTGCACCTGAAAGCGGCCCTCTGTCCCAACTGCTCTCTCGCACAGCTTCTGCAGCTCCTGCCGAACCGCGTCCTTCGTCTCCTGCTGGCTGATTGCTAGCTCTGGCGGCAGGTAGCCAACTTCCACTGTCACTGTGGTGGGATGCACCACATGTAGAACTGCCACTTCGGCTCCGAATTGGTCTTCGTGCAAGCTGACATCCAAGCGCTGATGGCAAGTGGCCTCGATGCCCCACTGGCCGCGGCGCAGTTGCAAGATCTGCAGGGGGGCCAGTCGCTGGGGCGGGCGGCTGGTGACAAAGT
>Ga0209201_1001745_pt1 | contig 23800 bp, 22 predicted proteins | sample AD_UKC055_MetaG_FD_184411 | JGI IMG/M metagenome (GOLD analysis project Ga0209201, IMG submission 184411) | Active sludge microbial communities of municipal wastewater-treating anaerobic digesters from USA - AD_UKC055_MetaG (SPAdes) (version 2) | ecosystem: Engineered > Bioreactor > Anaerobic >...
ATGAAGTCGGATATAACCTGCGTCTTCCTAATATTAACGCAGCCGTAGGTTGTGCCCAAATGGAGTATTTCGATTCAACGATCAAAAACAAGCGTGAGACTGCAGAGATGTACAAAGCCTTCTTTGATCAAAAGAATATCCCCTTCTTTACCGAACCTCAAGATTGTCATTCCAATTATTGGCTCAATGTGATGTTTCTTAAAGACAGAGAAGAGCGAGATTCATTCCTCGAGTATTCGAATACCAACGGGATACAAACAAGGCCTGTTTGGCAACTTATCCCTACGTTGCCGCCGTATGCCTCGTGTCAATGCGGCCCCATTCCTATCGCGAAAGATCTTGAAGACAGAATTGTGAATATTCCGAGCAGTGTGAGAATTTTCTGAGAGGAATACCTGATTGAAAGCTAAGGTTTGCGTCATTACAGCTGCACGATCTGATTATGGTCCTTTGCGGTGGACTATGTCTTCGCTTAAAGATGATCCCGCATTTGATTTTAGACTGATTGTCACTGGCTCGCATCTCTCTCCAGAATATGGATTTACTTATCGCGAAATTGAGAAGGATGGATTCAAGCCTGACTTCAAGATTGAAATGCTACTATCATCAGATTCCTCTATAGGAATTGCCAAATCAATGGGGTTATGCATAATTGGCATGGCGGATGCGCTTGATAAAATCAGTCCTGATTGTATTGTGGTGCTTGGCGACCGGTATGAATTGCTTTCTATATGCTCGACAGCTCTTGTCATGAAAATACCGATTGTGCATATCTCTGGAGGAGATGTCACGACTGGTGCGATTGACAATGAAATAAGAAATGCTATCTCTCAGATGGCAGATTTTCATTTTCCTAGTACGCAAGCATCAGCGAAACAGCTCATAGGAATGGGGATTCCTGAAAGCAAGATTATGGTTGTCGGTGAGCCAGGTTTAGATAATTTTAATAGATTATCATTGTTGAATCGTGAAGAAATAGCAAAAGAGCTTGACCTTGACCCACATAAAAAGTGGATTTTGCTGACATATCATCCAGAGACAAAAATAAGCACTCCAGAGAATACGCATATTCTTCAGGATCTCATCGATGTCATCATTTTTGAGACTGATGCACAGATCATAGCAACATACGCAAATGCAGATGAAGGTGGACACACCATAAACAATTATCTGGAAGCGACCGCTTCTCAAAAACCAAATCGATTGAGAGTATTCAAGTCTTTAGGCCAATTAAAATACTTGTCTTTGCTTAAAGAGTCGGCGATGGTAGCCGGTAATTCGTCGAGTGCTATTATCGAGGCTCCTTTTTTAGGAGTGCCTGTTTTAAATATCGGCTCTCGACAAAATGGCAGACATCTCTGTAGGAATGTTCGGAGTGTATCTTCTAAGAAGGAAGATATAAGGCAGGCTCTTCTAGATTTTTCTCAGAATGATTTTAAGAGATTCGAAGCAGATACGTACTATGGGAATGGTCATACTGCTGAGGAAATCGTTGCTAGCTTGAAATGGAAATATGGAAATAAGCAAGAATGAACGACACGAAGAGATCCATAGGGGGAGAATTTGAATTAAACCCTGCCGTCTTCAATGACCCACCACATTTGGAATATCGTTATAGATTCTTTTCTAGCGGGAGAGATGCGCTCAGAGCTATATTGACGGTTGCAAGGAAAGCGGGTCATAGTGAAATATATATTCCTTGTTATATTTGCTAATCAGTAAAGAATGTGATTCAGTCAGAGGGGTTTGAAATTCATGAGTATAAGTTGACATTCAATTTGCATATTGATGCCTCCCAAGCTCTATTCATGCATAGACAGCAGAGTCTTATACTCGTTGTTGATTATTTTGGATTGCTTGATTTGACTCATGATATAAAGAAGCTTCACAAGCATGGTGCGACAGTCATTTTAGATAAAGTTCAAGCTCTATTTCAAGAAGAGACATTCGATGCCGATTATTGGTTTTCCGGTTTCAGGAAGTTCCTTCCTACGTATGAAGGTGCCTTTGCTTACTCTAGAGAAGAGGAAATAGATCCTCCTAGAGAGAATTGTTCTTGGAGTCTTTTTAAAGTTCTTGGCAGCTTAATAAATTATAGTTGTAGATATACTCATCTTGTAGATAAATCGTATCTGCAACTTTTTGAAATTGCGGTACAGTAACTCGATGAATTATCTGAATCCAATTGTGCGAGTCATCTAATATGCTACACTCTTCTGATACTTGACATGTCAAGTATCAGAAGAGCAAGACAAGAAAACTATCTTAGTCTTTCAGAGTTATTGAAAGAAAAAGGCATGGCACCATTCGTATTCTCGGAAGTACGAGATCCAGTTCCTCTTTCTTTGCCAATTGTTATTGAAAATCGAGATAAGGTTCGAGCTCATCTGATGGAGGAAGGAATATATTTGCCAATTCACTGGCGCTCAGAGAGCCAATCAAGATTATCATCGTTTGCTTCTCGGTGTGAGTTAAGTCTCATAATTGACCAGCGTTATGGAAAAGAGGACATGGTGAGGCTGGTAAACGCCTTATGTGAAGTAAAAGCGACTACAATTGTTTATGATTACAAATCATTGGAATGATAAACTGAATTTACTACCCTCAACTCGAAAGGACATTTATTTTACAGAAGAATACTGCAAACTTCATGCTTTTGATAATAGAATAGCCTGTGCGTTTGTTTATGAAAAAAATGATGCGCTTTACATCTTACCGATCTTGGTAGGACAAATTCCTGACAGCAACGGATTGTGTGATTTTGAGACGCCCTATGGTTATGGTGGTCCTATTACGAATAATGATAGTCCAGCATTCGTTCAGGAAGCTGAAAAGCAATTAAAAAAAGATTGCTACGCACAGGGCATTGTGGCTGGTTTTATACGCTTCCATCCAATACTTGATAATGTTCATCTAACGGCTGGTGCCTTTGATATCATGCCTGATAGGAAGACAGTGGCCATAGATCTATCGGCAGATGAGAAGCAGATTTGGCAGGATCAACTTCATTCAAAAAATCGTAATACTATAAGGAAGGCAGAGCGTAATGGATTCACGTTTTTGATAGATGAATCATTCGCTTTTCTGGAAGATTTTAAGAGGCTCTATAGACAGACAATGCAGCGGGTTGCTGCGGAGGAATTTTATAATTTTGATGATACATATTTTGCTAATTTAGTATATTACCTCAAGAATAGAGCCTGTATTGGCATTGTGCAACAAGAAGATAGGTCAGTAGCCGCAGCAATTTTCCTGTACAATGGTCCATGGGCGCACTATCATCTGGCTGGGTCAGAGTATGAAGGAGCAATAAAAGGTGCTAATAACCTTCTTTTGTACCAGGCTGCCCTTTATCTAAAAACTAAAGGGGCACAAATATTGCATCTAGGTGGCGGCACAGACCATGACGAAAGCAATTCTTTACTTGCCTTCAAGCGAAAATTCTCTCCTCTTACTTACCAGTTTTCTATTGGTAAAGGCATTTTTATAGAAGGCCTTTATAATGCATTGTGTTCTAAATGGGAAAAAGCATATCCAGAAAAAATAACAGAATTTGGCAAAATGGTCTTGAAATATCGCTTTTAAGAAAAAAGAGAAGAATGAAAACACTTATTATTGCTGAAGCAGGAGTCAATCATAATGGCGATCTTGATATGGCTTTGCAGCTTTGCAAGGCAGCGAAGGAAGCTGGTGCCGATATAGTAAAATTCCAGACATTCAGAACAGAGAATATATTGACAAAGGATGCCACACTTGCTCCATATCAGGCAGAAAATATTGGAGTGAGCAAAAGCCAGTTCGCAATGATAAAAGAACTAGAGCTTGATTTTAGCTCTTTTAAAAGAATTAAGGAATATTGTGATAAGATTGGCATTCAATTTCTTTCGACACCAGACGATGAAGATAGTCTTGATTTCCTTGTTGATGAATTAGGGATGAAGACTATAAAAATTGGTTCAGGGGAAATCTCTAACATACCTTTCCTTCGCAAGATTGGAATCAAAAGATTACCGATTATTCTATCAACGGGAATGGCAACATTAGGGGAAATAGAGCGAGCAGTCTATGAATTAGAGCATGTAGGATCGGGCGATATAACTCTTATGCATTGTACTTCGAGCTACCCTTGTCCTTTTAATGAAGTGAATCTTCGTGCCATGCACACGATTTCAGAAGCTTTTGGGTATAAGGTCGGATATTCTGACCACACTCAGGGTATTATAGTTCCGATCGCAGCGGTTGCCTTGGGAGCGGTAGCGATAGAAAAGCATTTTACATTAGATAAAAAGCTACCAGGTCCTGACCATCTAGCAAGTATAGAGCCTAATGAGCTTCGGCTAATGATAGAAAGTATTCGAAATATCGAGGTAGCGCTGGGCGACGGGAAGAAGAGGCCATCTCAGAGTGAAAAAGCGACAAAGGAAGCAGTCAGAAGGTCGATTGTCGCTGCATGCCCTATCAAGAAAGGAACAATATTTTCATATGATAACATCACCACAAAAAGGACAGGTCAGAAGGGATTACCATCTGAGATGTGGGATTATGTCATAGGAAGGCTTGCATCTCGAGATTTTTCTGAAGATGAGCCAATCTGTTTGTAGGTTAGCTTGATGATTCTTGATATAAAATAACTATAAATTTCGTAAAAGGAATTGCTTTGAATTTAGCGACCATTACCAAAAACTCAACGATTAGAGAAGCTCTTAAGAGTTTAAATGCATCTGCATTGGGTGTTCTTCTAGTAATAAATGAGCAAGGCAAATTATTAGGTACATTGACCGATGGAGATATACGAAGAGCAATTCTCTCAGGGAAGTCCTTAACTGACAGCATAGAAGATATCTACAATTCAAAACCGAGCGTTTTATATGAAGATACGTTCAACGAGCAAGATGCGAAAAATCTATTTCTCATGAAGAGATTTAGTCTCATTCCTATTCTTAGACGAGATGGCACGATCGCACGCTATATAACATGGAGCGATTTTTTTTCAAAAGCAGAACCTTTTCGTAAAATTCGAAAGAGAATTGAAATTCCTGTTGTGATCATGGCTGGCGGCAAAGGAACGCGAATGAAGCCATTCACAAGCGTTCTTCCCAAGCCGCTTATCCCTATTGGAGAAAAAACAATAGTTGAGCATATCATCGATGAATTTTGCCAAAATGGAATTAAAAAATATTATTTTACGCTGAACTATCGGGGAGAGATGATCCGTGCCTATTTTGATGGCCTTGAACACGACTATGATGTAGAATATATATGGGAAAAGGAATTTCTCGGTACTGCGGGAAGTCTTAGACTATTTACAGAAAAAGCCCCTCAGCGCTTTTTTGTATCGAATTGTGATATTATCGTAAAAACAGATTTTTCGAATGTTCTTGAATTTCATGATGCAAATCATTCGTGGCTCACGATAATCTCTGCGGTTCAGCATAATATTGTTCCGTATGGTGTGGTGCATTTTACCAATGGTGGAAAGGTTGAAAAAATTCAAGAAAAGCCAGAGTACAGCTTTATAATCAACACTGGTATCTATATTTTGGACAAAAGGTGTCTTGAGTATATCCCTTCCAATTGTGTATTTGATATGACAGATCTTATTCAGAAGTTGCTCGATGATAAGAAACCTGTATTCACCTATCCCGTGAATGAAGGCGAATATATCGATATTGGCCAATGGGAAGAATATAAGAATGCCTTGGATAGACTGAATATAGAAAATCATTATGAAAAGGAAAATGAATAGATAATATTTTATATGATATAGAAACCACAATAAACCATAAATTTATAGGTAGTAAAAATGAGAGTTGCAGTTGTCGGCCTCGGATCAATGGGCAAGAGACGCATTCGCATATTAAAAAGGTTATATCCTCAAATAAATATTGTAGGCATTGATAGCCGAGATGATAGAAGAAAACAAGTTGCTGACGAATATGGAATCGAAACAGCAATTGATATGAATGTTGTGAAGAACAAAGATATTGAGTGTATATTCGTTTGTACATCACCTCAGTCACACTCAGCTATTTTTGAGCAAATTGACCTTGATGTTGTTCATACTTTTTCAGAGCTGGATTTACAGATTTGTGGATATGACCGCCTTATTGAAGCTGAAAAAAAAGGCATACGCAGACATTTTCTTTCATCGACTCCCCTTTATAATGCTGATGTGAACAAGATAATCCAGCTAGCCTTAGGAAGGCTAGCTATAGCTTATCGCTACCATATTGGGCAATACCTTCCTGATTGGCATCCATGGGAAGACTATAGGGATTTCTTTGCTGCCCATAAAGAGACAAATGCGTGTAAAGAAATAATGGCAATTGAATTTCCTTGGATTGAGCGTTGCTTTGGTAGGATTTCGAAAGCAGATGTTGTTTCTCGGCGGATATCGACATTAGACATTGAGTTCAATGATGTATTAGCTCTAACGGTTCAGCATGAATCAGGAGTTATTGGCCAGTTATTTATTGATGTTATCTTACCCAAACCAACACGAGAATTGGAAATTGTCGGAGAGCATTTCTATCTTCGATGGAATGGACAAGCAAATGGAGTGCAAATTTGGAATAAAGATAGGGGAGCGTTTGATACTCTTATTGTCCAGAATGAAGTCATACACCAACCAGGTTATGCCGAATTCATTGCAGAAAATCCTTATGAAGAGGAGCTAAAAGAATTTTTTGCTGGGATCTTAGATCCAACAATTAAATATCGATTCTCATATAGTGAGTCCTATCGATTGCTCCAGCTGATTGACAAGATCGAGAGCAAGAGATGAAAGCATTACTAATCGGTTATGGCTCAATTGGCAAGCGTCACGAGCGCGTGCTCAAGCAATTGGGTTTTGATTACATCGATATCGTGAGTAAACAACAGCTCAATCATAAGCGTGTATATGCAAAACTTGAGGATGTTCCAGAACTGAGCTCGTATGATTATTATCTTATTGCTTCTGTTACCAGTCTTCATTATAAACAGCTTTCATTTCTTAATGAACATTTATGTGATAAAGAAATATTCGTTGAAAAGCCAGTATTTGACAATCGCTATCCACCGCTATTGCCAAAAAACCATATTTGGGTTGGTTACAATATGCGTTGGGAACGTTCATTACGATTTTTGAAGCAAGCGCTTTTTGGCAAAAAAATTATATTTGCTTTGGCTTATGTAGGACAATATCTCCCTCAGTGGCATCCATGGGCAGATTATCGGAAATCATATTCGGCACTAAAAGACAAAGGTGGCGGAGTTGCCTTGGATCTCAGTCATGAAATTGATTATTTGCAATGGCTTATCAGCCCAATTCAAAGCATTTGCTCAATTAAAACTAGGATTTCTGACTTGGATATTGAGACTGAAGATATCTTTACATTTATTGGAAGGACTCATAGTGGTGCGATTATTAATTGCACAATGGATTATATCAACAAAATAGCTCAGCGAATCTTGATTTTGCATACAGAAGATGAGACATGGTCTGTGGACTATCTTTCAGGAAAGATTGAAGTGAATGACAAAAACGGACAAAAGCAAAGTTTTGATATGAGTTCAAACAACGACGATGAATCCTACTTTGAGATGCATAAAGCCATTCTTGAAGGCCGAACTGAAGATGTATGCAATCTCAATCAAGCTCTGGCTACTTTAGAGATTTGCCTTGGAGGTACAGAAAAATGTATCACGATATGAGAGCCTTATGCACTATATGTGCTCGAGGCGGATCGAAAGGAGTTCCAGGCAAAAATGTACGGGATTTGCTTGGTAAGCCGATGATTGTATGGACAATTGAAGTGGCAAAAGCAACCAACATATTTGAGCATATCGTAATCAGCACTGATTGTGATCAAATTGCTTCAATATGCGAAGATGCTGGTGCTTCTGTTTTCTTCCGAAGATTGCCCGAAATGGCGTCCGATTCTGCTGCTAAATTGCCGGTGATCCGTGATGCTTTCATTCGTTCTGAAAATCACTATGGAGAAAATTACGATATTCTGGTAGACTTGGATGCCACCTCTCCCTTGAGGCTACCCCAGGATATTTTGGGAGCAATAGATACATTATTGGATAATCACTTTGACAATGTGATCACAGGCATGCCGGCCCGCCGTTCACCATACTTTAACTTAGTTGAAGAAGTTGACAATACTGGAAGGGTAGTTATTTCAAAAAAACTTGATCACCCAATAGTTCGCCGGCAAGATGCGCCTCATTGTTTTGACATGAATGCATCAGTCTATGTTTGGAAGCATGACAGCATATTGAACAGCGAGGAGGTCTTGGGACCGAATACTGGCATTTTCATTATGCCTGAGGAGCGGTCTATTGATGTTGACAGTGAATTGGATTTTCAGTTTGTTGAATTTATTCTTTCGAAGCGCTTGGAAGGAATCTAATCAAAATGCTTGTTTTTATGAAGCGGATAGCTTCTTCAATTAGGAGTCGAATTTTGATTATCTCACAAAATATAAAGAATGTGAAATTTGGCCCTGGATGTAAACTAGGTAGAAATGTTGTATTTGAAGGCAAGAATAGAATAGGCGAAAAGTCTCTGCTAGCTAACTGCGATATAGGCATGGGTACCTATATGGGAGCACATGCAGAATTGGATGGTGTGAGCATTGGACGATTCTGTTCTATTGGTAAAAGGCTTCATATTATTGCAGGCAGGCATCCGACAAGAACATTTGTTTCTACCCATCCTGCATTTTTTTCTCAACTAAAACAAGCAGGTTTTTCTTTTGTCTCGGATAGTCGTTTTTCTGAATTTAAATATGCAGACGAATTCCATAAAAAGTATGTAGTTATCGGATGTGATGTATGGATTGGTGATGATGTTTCTATACTTGACGGCGTCCGGATTGGCCATGGGGCAATTCTTGCTGCGGGTGCGGTAGTGGTTAATGATGTTTTGCCATATTCGATTGTTGCTGGCGTGCCTGCTAGAATAATAAAGAAGCGTTTTTCCGATTCGCAGATCGAATTCCTTTTGCATTTTAAATGGTGGGAGCAACCATGGGAATGGATAACTGCCAAAGCTGAACTCTTTAATGACATCGATCGCTTTATTGCATCGCTAAGAATGGAGTAGTTGATGATAGATGTTCTATTTACTTACCAGCATAAAGCTAGAGAAATTGAATCTTTATGCTTGCTGAAGTATGAGTTGGAGAAACGAGGATATACTACGGCTTTTTGTTGTACTTTTGAGCCTAATCGAATCGGAAAGTACTATAAAAGAGTCAAGACTATCATAACTTCTTCTCTGTATGATGATGCGTCCTTGTGGTTTTTTGTATACGATATCGCTGGTTTTTCACCTAAGATAATTAACCTTCAATGGGAGCAGGTCTTATCTAATTTTGATGAAACTAATCCTAATTGCTTCCATAACCCGAAAGGATCAGCAAGATATGCTCTTCATTTATGTTGGGGAAATGCATCGCGAAATCGAATTGTAAAAGGTGGTGTTCCTGAAAATAATGCAATAGTTACTGGAGCAATTCATTTGGATTTTTTGAGGCCTGAGATGAGGTCATACTTTTTAAGCAAGGATCAACTTGCTAATGATTTTAATTTAAATAAAGACCATATATGGTGTCTATTCATCTCAAGTTTCACAATGCACAACATGACAGATGAGGAATTTGAGGACTTGGTTCGCGCTTATGGAAAAGAAGCGATCGAGATGAAACAGATCAGTATTAAATCGAAGAGAATTATATTGCAGTGGCTTACAAAACTGCTGTCTGAAATGCATAATATGGATTTCATTTATCGCCCGCATCCTGATGAGACAAAAGATGAAGATCTTTTAGAAATGGAGCGCATTTATAGCAATTTTCACATTATTTCTGCCTATTCAGTAAAGCAATGGATTCTCCAATGTGACAAAGTAATGCTTTGGTATAGTACTGCAGCAGCAGAGGTTGCTTTTGCGGAGAAAGGGTTTGCAATCCTGAGACCAATAGTAATTCCTGAAGAATATGATATTTCAATTTATCGCGGAGCAAAGTTTATACAAGATTTTAATTCACTTAGAGAATTCCTACAGAATAGAACTGATCAATCACCTTTAGACCTTAATGTATTAAATAGCTATTATTTCAAGGACAGCATTGTCCCAACTTATGTAAAGATTGCTGATCTGATTGAGGAAACTCTCCATACTAACAATCATGATATGCAGATGCACCCTCAGAAATTGATAGTAGATGCACAGCTGCTTTTAAAGCGTATTAAATATTCAGCGAAAGAAATTATTTCAAGAATCCTAAAGCAATATGCAGTAAAAATGCCGCTTATTGGCAAAACTATGGATTATCATACTTCCATGAAAACTAGAATGATTAGGGATTATCCAAAGAATTTTGCAGATGAAAATGAAATATCTAGCATAATGAAAAAACTCAATCAAATTATCTCTTAAAATAAGTATAGGAATATTTACCTTGTCCAACTTTATTCGGAACCTGATTGGATTTTCTCTCTCTTCTTGGATTGGGTTTTTTATTGGGATAATAAGTGTTCCATTATTGACTCGTATCCTTGAACCGCTTCAGTTTGCTATGCTGAATCAATTCTTGGCAGCCTCTAATCTTGCAATGGCAATTACTTGTTTGGGAATGGATTCAGCATTTGTCCGGTTTCATAATGAGCCGCCTGCAGGGTTTACTTCTGAATTGCTGCTAGGGAAAATTCTATCAATTATTTTTTTATTGCTTTTTTTTATTTCTTTGTTTGCTCTACCGTTTTCTAGGATTTGGTTGCCCCAAATTTTTGGCGAAGCAGTCTCACCGGTTGTTGCTTGGGGTTTTATTTTTGCCGTAATGGCAGAAGTGATTATAAGGCTATTTACAACTCGGTATCGAATGACGAATTCGATTGCAGCTTATACAGTTCTTACAGTTTCATTACAACTTGTTTCAAAATTCGGAGTACTTTTATCATTGCCATTTGGAAAAAATTCTACAATTTTGCTTCTTTCTTGCAGTTTTGCTCTTGTGCTTCTTGGTGGCATGACGCTCCTCCATGGAATAATTCGAGGAGGTGTGCGATCAACCCGAATAAAGCTCTTGGCTGACCGAAGTTTTGTTTCATACTCAATTGCTTCTTGGCCAGTACCTGTTCTAATCTTTGGGAATACCTATTTTACACAAGTTATAATCCGAAATGCTGCTGGTACTGAGGTGCTTGGAGTTTTTTTATCGGCGAATTTTTTCGCTAGCATATTGGGAGTTTTCCAAAGCGGCTTTTCCAATTACTGGTCTGCATATATGTTTTCAAATTATTCGAAATCACAGTCAAAGATTATCAAAATGCATGATTATATATGCCTTTTTACCGTAGTAATCCTTTCCTTATTTGTGATGTCGAGGGATCTTGTATATTTATTTATCGGTCCGCGCTTTTACGGTAGTAAGAAAATTTTCGCTTTAGTACTGAGCGCTCCATTGATGAATATGATTGTAGAAACTACAGCATATGGCATAAGCATAGCAAAAAAAGCACATTATTCTCTAATTTCTTATAGCATTCTATTCATATTAAATATCACATTTGCGATAGTATTGACTCCACGCTTTGGGATGTATGGGGCTGGTGTCGCAATTATCATCTCATCTACAGTAAATCTTCTGATACAAACGATTTTGGGGCAACGATATTATAAGTCTATTAATAATTATGGCAAATTGTCATTCTCCTTGGCAAGCATTTTATTAATAGCAAATATCAATTATTTTATAGATAATACCTTTATCATCTCTATTGTATGTTTCATAATATTGATTTTATCAACTATTGTATTCAAATCTACTGTTATTGAAATATATGCGAAGGCATATATGTTTTTAAAGCATAAAAATGCATAAGTTATCGAGCGATAGGTTGTCTCATGAATATTGTTGTATTCAATACAGCTGCTGATTCGAGCGGAGCTCTTACAGAGCTTGAAAGGTTTCATGATGAAACAGCGTGTATGTTAGTTCGAAATATGCACTGGATATATATCTTAGGGAAAGCTCGATTAAAGATAAAAGAAGGCGAAAATGCTGAAGTGATTCAATTTTCTTGGACGAAAAGGAACTGGCTTTATAGATTAGTGTTTGACTATTTAGTTTCTTATCGAATTGCTAAGAAGTTCGGAGCAGACGCAATTATTTCGCTTCAGAATATTGCATTACCGATTCATAAAAAGCCGCAGCTTCTATATGTTCAGCTTTGTTTTGCTTTTGTAAGTTATAGATTCAAAATCGTTGAACCAAAGTTATGGATATATCAAAATATAATTGGGTTATTTATTAAGCGGTCGATAAAAAAGGCAAATTCAGTAGTTGTTCAGACTCAATGGATGAGACAAGCTTGTATTAAAGCAACTAATGTTCCCGAAAGCAAAGTTAAGATAGTGACTCCAACTATTGAGATACCAATAACGGAAAATCGTTTTTCTGCTATTGACGATCATAGAAGAACATTTTTCTTCCCTGCTACTGCAATGCGCTATAAAAATCATAGACTATTGATTAATGCGTTTGCGGATTTAGATCATCATAGGATCAATAATTACCGACTTATTCTAACTATCAAAGGCGATGAAAATAGAGCTTCACGCTTGTATAAAACTATGGCTGTCAAATCAGGTCTGAATGTTGAGTTTCGTGGAACTATTTCAAGGAGTGAGGTCTTAAGCCTTTATTCGAAGAGTGTTTTAGTATTCCCATCTTTGCTTGAGACAGTTGGTCTACCACTAATTGAAGGGATGGCATTTGGAACTATTATCTTTGCATATGATGCAGAATACTCGCGGGAAGTTCTGAGTGGCTATAGTGATGCATATTTTTTCAAAACAAAGGAAGAGCTAGTATCTCTTATGCTGGCTGTATCATTTGAAGATTTTGAATATCATGGTGGGCTTAAGATGGAACAAAAAAAAACAGAAACATGGGAGAATGTAATACATCATTTTGTCGATCAATGTAGTTTGCAAAAATAGACGATATTGAGTATGAGGTATAATAGATGAATGATATCAGAATTCTAATCCTTGTGGTTCTCGATTTATTGGAACAAATGCAATATCATATTATATTTCGAATCGATCGAAAGTTAGCAATCTTAATATTGAGCCGCTAAGGGAAAAATTCCATCTTAGATATTCGGAAAAGATGGATATCTGCGATTATAAAGCGCTTGCATCAGAAATATTAGATTTTAATCCATCCGACATTCTGCACCTCGCTGCAAATACTGGGATAAGCTTGAAAAGGATCGAAGAGGTTCCTGCAAACATTGAAGGCGTAAAGAATATAATTAAGATTTCAAATATGCTTCCTAGTTTGAAGCGAGTTGTGTTTACATCAAGCTTGCTTGTATGCAAAAATGGCTATATCCCCAAAAATGAATTTGATTATTGTCCGCCAAACATTTATGGACAAAGCAAGATGCTGAGTGAACAGATAGTTAAAAGTGCAAGAACCAACTTTGAATGGGTAATTGTTAGGCCAACATCAATATGGGGCCCTTGGTTCAAAGATTCATATCTTTCTTTCCTTAAAATGATTAACAAAAATCTATATTTCAACCCTGGGAAAGATGACAAGATAAAACCGAAATCCTATGTAGGCAATACTGTGCATATGATGTTTAAACTGTTATTTGCAGAAGACAAAGATGCGCTAGGCAAAGTATTCTATCTTGCTGATTACCCACAGGGCACTACTAGAGAATGGGCTGAATGCATTGCTAAATCTTTAGGTAAAAAGCGGATCGTGACACTTCCTTTGCCATTCCTTAGATGTGTTGCGAGTTTGGGAGATATTCTAAATATAACTGGAATTGAATTTCCCTTAACGAATTTCAGGCTTTCCAACATTCTGACTGGAGCTGTTTATCCAATTGAAAATACAAATGCGATAGTTGGTGAACTTCCGTATTCACTTCAGGATGGTGTCAATGAAACAATAGCTTGGATGAAAAATCAAGGATTATTGTATATTTGAACATAGCTTCTAAAAGTAAATAGTATCTCATATATTATGAATAATTTACTATAATAGGACAATAAATTGTGAAATATTTTTTCTTGGGGCTGCTGTGGAGTCCAATATCGGAATATTCGATAAAAAAAAAATTACGCAAACAAATCGTTTATCCATCTGAGAAGTTCCAATGGAGTCTTATTCATGGCTTAGACCATGTACTTAATGATCCTTTAACAATTATAAATTTTCTTCCTGTCGGCTCATACCCTAAATACTGTTCTTTTCTATTTCTTCATTCAAAGGAATGGTCTCATTCTGAGAATGCTCATGATTATGAAATTGGAAGCATAAATTTACCAATATTGAAGCAGCTATGGAGAATAATATCACTTAGGCTAAAGCTAAACAGGTTGATTTCAAAATCACGTGAGCCAATAACTATATTTTTATATTCCATGTACCTTCCTTTTTTATTAGCGATCAAAGGAATTCATGAAGATATAAAGATAGTCTGTATAGTGACTGATCTACCGGAATATTATGATCTCGAGCGTGTTGGCAGTTTGCGCACAATATTAAGATATTTTAATAATAGAATAATTTATAACAATCTAAAGAGGATTAACGGGTATGTCATGCTCACAAAGCAGATGTCAAAAGTGCTTGGTGTTGATAATAAGCCACAAATAGTTATTGAAGGAATAATCGATCCTGAATTACACATAAGAACATACAATGAAAAAAAGGAAAATGCAATTCTTTATTCAGGTACTCTTAACTATAAATATGGAATTAAAGAATTTTTAGAAGCTTTTAGGATGATAAGAAATAATTCAATAAATTTGTGGATATGCGGAGCAGGTGAAGCTGAGAATTATATCATTAATGCCTCGAAAACAGATCCTAGAATTAAATATTTTGGGGTACTCGATTGGTCTGAGCTAGCTTTATTGCAGCAGCGAGCACGTTTGTTAGTAAATCCTAGAATGAATATTGGTGAATATACCAAATATTCATTCCCATCAAAAATGATGGAATATTTGGCATCTGGTACTCCTGTTATTGCTTATAAATTAGATGGCATTCCTGAAGAGTATTATCGCTATGTATATTGGTTAGAGCCCGGAACGAAAAAAGATATTGCTTCTCAAATAGAACTATTAACAGCAAAAAGCGATGAAGAGCTAATTGAATTTGGCAGATCCGCAAGAAATTTCGTTCTTGCAGAAAAAAACCAGGATTGCCAAGCTTTGAAGATTATCAGAGCATTTAAAGAAAAACGATAACTATGAAAGCGTCTCTATTTTCTATATTATTTTTTATATATATAGCTATTCGTATAAAGCCAGCAAGAATCTGGCAAGTAAAAGAACTGTTTTTTTTCTTAATCCCTATTGAGCTCAATCTGGAGCTTTTCATAAATATTGGCTATTTATTTAAAATTGGAAATCTTGAAATTTCTGCTAGTGATTTTCTATTCATTATATTGGTATTTCTTGCAGTTTATGAATTATTAAAGAAGCGTGTAAAGCGGAAATTGATTATATTATCAATTATTCTTTTATATAGCATAATTGTTGGCTTAATAGCGCTTGTGATTAAACCAGTTGATAGTGAAATAATTTCCTATTCGCATAATTGGGATTTTGATTATTATAATTCACTATTTGTGCCTGCTTCCATTGAGCTTGTGCAGATTCGGATGATTTTTATGATCATAGCTTATATGCCGGTATTGATCTTGGTTCAGAATTCATATCCAGCAAATTTTAGAAAAAGAATTGCTGATTCACTTTATAACTCTCTAATTGTTATTTATGTTATATTATTAATAGAATTTATTATAAAGAATGTAATTAAATCTAATCTATTCTCAGAAATTGTATTGAATATTTTTGGGCAATCAAGTTCTACTGTCTATCGTCTTCTGGGAAGAGGCGGAACATATGGTTTGCAAGGGCTGGCGAGGGAGCCTTCTCAAATGGCGAAGTCCTTATTTTTGGCTACAGCAATATTTTTGTTACTATGCGATAACAATGTACATAAGGCTAGGAAAATTACAATTCTTAGTATTGTTTCGCTTGTATTTGTACGCTCGCTCATCGGATTTGCTTCAGTAATTATCATCATTTTAATGTATTATACCATTTTTAAAAAGGATCGAAAGATCCTATTAATATTTATTTTATCTGGATTAATACTTATATTATGGAATAATTTAAAGAGTATTGGTTATTATTTCGACCGAATTAGCCAGGTATTTAAGTTTATTTCTGCATCTCGAAATCAATGGATTAATTACACTGATCAACCAAGGATGATAAGCATAATCGAAACATTTCGATTATTCATGAAGAGACCAATATTTGGCATTGGATATGGAATTACTTATGCCCATTCCTTTATAGTGACAGGCCTAGTGAGCATGGGAATAATTGGAATGGCAATTTGGTTTAGAATGCATTTATTTAATAGAATGTTTGAAATACGTGATCTGATTATTTTAGCTCTTATAATTGTATTTTGGATATTTAACGGTTATCTTGGTGAGTTATACTCGATCAGCTCCTTGATTATAATGTTATCGATAGGAAAGCCCCGAATTAGAAGCGGCAAATATTCACAAAATTTGAAATACGTGAATACTACACTAGCAAAAACAAATTATAATATCTGATTTAGTCATTTCCAATATTAGTTTTTGATATTTATATTGGAAGGAGTGATAAATGATTAATTTAAAAACCCTGCTAATTTCCGGCGGTACCGGTTCCTTCGGCAACGCTGTGCTCAAAAAATATCTCAATCGCGATGATTTTCAGGAGATCCGCATCTTCAGCCGCGATGAAAAGAAACAGGATGATATGCGGCATCTCTACAAATCAGAGAAAATTAAGTACTACATTGGGGATGTGCGGGATCTACAGAGTGTCAAGGCAGCCATGCGAGGCGTGGATTATGTGTTCCATGCGGCAGCGCTCAAGCAGGTGCCATCGTGCGAGTTCTATCCGGTGGAAGCGGTCAAGACGAATGTGCTGGGGGCCGATAATGTGCTCACTGCGGCGATAGAGGTGGGGGCAACGCGGGTTGTGGTGCTCAGCACGGATAAGGCGGTCTATCCGATCAATGCGATGGGAATGTCCAAAGCGCTTATGGAAAAAGTGATGATTGCCAAGTCGCGCGGACTCGATGAGAAAAAGCAGATCATCTGTGGTACGCGCTATGGCAATGTCATGGCCTCGCGAGGTTCGGTGATTCCTCTTTTTATCGATCAGATCATGAGCGGCAAGCCCATCACGGTCACCGATCCAGAGATGACGCGGTTCATGCTTCACCTCGATGAGGCGGTTGAGCTTGTGGAGTATGCGTTTAGCCATGCGCATAATGGCGATATCTTTGTCAAGAAAGCGCCTGCATGTACCTTAGCCGATCTTGCCGAGGCGCTCAAAGAGCTACTTGATGCCGATAACGAGGTGCGAATTATCGGCACGCGGCATGGAGAGAAGGTCTACGAGACCTTAGTCAATCGTGAGGAGATGGCCAAGGCAATCGATTGTGGAGACTACTATCGCATTCCAGCGGATACTCGCGATCTTAACTACGACAAGTACTTCAGTAATGGCGATGAAAAAGTAAAGGTAGTCGCCGAATATACCTCGCACAATACGCATAGGCTCACTATTGAAGAGGCAAAAGAGCTTCTTTTAACGCTCGATTGTGTGCATGAGGCGCGCAAAGAACGGGGCTTAGAATGAATATCCTCGTGACCGGTGCAGCAGGCTTTGTGGGGCAGAATCTGCGTATCCGCTTGTCGAGAGAGAAAGATTGCACCGTCTTTCCTTTCGACGTGGCCAATACAGAATCTGAGCTTTTTGAGTTTTTAGCCAAAGCCGATCGAATTGTGCACCTGGCGGGGATCAATAGGCCGCCAAATCCCTCAGAGTTCATGGCAGGGAATCTGGGACTCACTTCGACCATTACAGATGCGCTTGAGAAAATGCAGCGGCCAGTCCCCATTATTTTTTCTTCATCGATTCAGGCCGAGCTCGAGAACGACTATGGCAAAAGTAAACGCGCAGCTGAAGAGCGGCTAAAAGTCTATAGCGAAAGAACCGGCGCTCCCGTGCGTATTTTCCGCTTTGCCAATATCTTTGGCAAATGGTGTAAGCCAAACTACAATTCAGCAGTAGCAACCTTTTGTTTTAATACTGCGCATGGTCTTCCTCTTACGATTCATGATCCAGAGGCGCCCTTACGGCTTGTCTATATCGATGATGTGGTAGATGCCATTGTTTGTGAGCTTACTTCAGAGCTACAGGGCTTTTCCTATGTCAATGCCGAGCCAGTCTATGCGTCAACCGTTGGCAAGGTTGCAGCGATGATTCAAGATATCCACGAGAAACGTCAAAAAGGCTTTATCGGAGATTATTCGGATTCTTTCTATAAAAAGCTTGCGACAACATACCTGAGCTATGTCGATATTCCAAGCCTTGCCACAGCGCCGGAACTAAAACGCGATGAGCGCGGCTGGCTATTTGAGCTCATAAAGTCAGAAAAAGCGGGACAGATTTTCATCTCCACCACAAAGCCAGGCAAAAAGCGAGGCAATCACTATCACGACACAAAAGTGGAGAAATTCTGCCTTATCAAAGGTAGGGCGCGGATATCCTTGCGGAAGGTCGATAGCACAGAACGCTACGACCTCGAGGTCGATGAGCAGAACATACAGATTGTCGACATACCTCCCGGCTACACTCATTCAATTGAGAATACGGGGACTGAAGACTGTATCGTGCTTTTTTGGGCTAACGAGATCATGGATCCAGCGCATCCGGATACCTATCGGCTGGAGGTTTGAATGAAGGACAAACTCAAGCTGATGACTATACTCGGGACGCGCCCAGAGATTATCCGTCTTTCTGAAGTGATCCGTGCCTGCGATAGATATTTTGATCATATGCTTGTCCATACTGGTCAGAACTGGGACTATACGCTCAATGAGATTTTTTTCAAGGACTTAGAGCTCAGGGCGCCCGACCGCTACCTCAACGTTGTCGGAGACGATCTCGGCGAGACGATGGGCAATATCATTGCGGCATCGTACAAATTGCTATCAAAAGAAAAGCCCGACGCGCTCCTTGTGTTAGGTGATACGAATTCGGCCTTATGTGCGATTCCTGCAAAGCGCCTTAAGATTCCGATTTTTCATATGGAAGCAGGCAACCGCTGCTTCGACCAAAATGTGCCTGAAGAGATCAATCGCAAGATCGTTGACCATATTGCGGATATCAATCTTCCCTATACCGAGCATTCGCGTCGCTATCTACTTGCGGAAGGTATTCGCAAAGAACACATCTTTGTGACTGGCTCACCGATGACAGAGGTGATTGAGCGCAACAAGGCCAAAATCGAAGCGTCAAAGGCGCTTGAAGAATACGGCATTGAGAAGAAGAAGTACTTTGTGCTTTCAATGCATCGCGAAGAGAATATCGATATCGAGTATAAGTTTGGCGAGCTTGTCAGCGCGCTCAATAGTCTTGCAGAAACCTATGGCCTTCCCATCGTGTTTTCGACGCACCCACGCACGTGGAAACGCCTTGAAGCAAACCACGTATCACTCAATCCCCTCATCCGGAACGTAAAGCCCCTTGGCTTTACAGACTATTGCCGCCTGCAGTGCGACGCACTGTGCGTCATCTCAGATTCCGGAACCTTGAGCGAAGAATCTGCAATCTTAAGGTTCCCTGCTGTGCTCTTACGCAACTCAACCGAACGGCCAGAAGTGCTCGATAAGGGCACGATTGTGATTGGTGGCTATACGGCAGAGAGCCTCTTACAGTCGGTTGCCCTCGCAATCAGCTCCTTTGATGGAGAAGATCATAGGCCGAAAGATTATTGTGATAATAATGTTTCGCAGAAGATTGTGAAGATAGTTCAGAGCTATACTCCCATTATTGATCAGGTAGTTTGGAATAAGCTTTGAGTACGAGAAAAAAACAGCGGTTATTGATTCTGACTAACCATTTTTATCCTGAGGACTTTAGAGTCAATGAGTTAGCTTTTGAATTAGCAAAGAGAAACTATGAGGTGACTGTAATCACTGCTATTCCAGATTATCCTCAAGGTAAGTTTTTCAAGGGGTATTCGATTTTTAAGAGAAGAAAGGAAAAGTTTTACGACGTAAGAATTATTAGGCTTCTGATCATACCACGGCGACATGGCAATGCATTACGACTTATCCTGAATTATTTATCCTATCTCGTATCTTCTTTGATTTTCGTATTCTTTCATTCTCTTCAAACTACTTACGATGCCGTTCTCGTTCATATGACGTCCCCCTTTTTTATAACCTTGCCTGGCTTATATTTAAAACGGCGGAAAGGCATACCTCTAATTCTGTGGATACTGGACTTATGGCCCGAGTCGGTCGCTGCAGCAGGAGGAATAAAGAACCAGAAGTTGCTGAGAGCGTTGGACCTGATGGTTAAGAAAGTATATGCGCAAAGTGACAAAATATTGGTAAGTTCAAATACTTTTCGGGAATCAATCAATAAGAAAGGTAACTTTGCTGATAAGCTTGTTTATTTTCCAAATTGGGCAGACAGTATTCCGCAAGTAAGTTTCGAGGGAACATATAAGTCTATCGAGCCTTTCTGCTCTAAGACTTCTTCTGATTTTATCTTCCTTTTTGCAGGTAATCTGGGAGAGGCGCAAAACATTGATTTCTTGCTTCGTGCAATCGCCCAAATGAAGCTTCATTCTGGAGTCAAATTTGTTTTTATGGGTGATGGAAGAAAACGAGTACAATTGATAAATATAACTCATATTTTAGGGTTGTCTGATATTTGCTTTTTCCCTGGCCGATTTCCTCAAAGCACCATGCCGTATTTTATGGATCGTGCAGATGTCATGCTTGCATCGCTAAAGAGGGATCCCATATTTAGCCTTACCGTGCCGGCTAAGGTCCAGTTTTATATGTCCCAAGGCAAGGCAATCCTCGGAGTCCTAGATGGAGAAGCCTCAAGAATCATTGAAGAGTCTCGGTGCGGGTTGACTGTAATCCCAGGCGATACTCAGGGCTTTCAATCTACTGTCTCTCAATTTCTTGAATTTACCAAAGACCAATTGCTGCAGCTTGGCGATAATGGGCGGCTATACTATACCGAGAATTTTGCCAGAGAGAAGAGAATCAATCAAATCGAAAGCTTGATTCGAAGTGTGGTCAAACCATAACAAATAAGCCTGGATGGCTTTTGATACAGCAGTCGACCATTCGGCATTGATCAAAGAGAACACAGATGAATTCCTACCCTTTCACGCATAATCTCCGTACTGATCCGATTCGGTGAACCGATCTTATTAAAGTGACTGCAAAGGGGAATTACCGAGGTGCGATCGTTTTCCAATATCCTGGTGACTGGCGGAGCAGGGTTTATCGGCTCGAACTTTATTCGCTACCTCTTCACCGATGCTGGGTTTAGCGGTCGGGTTATCAATCTCGATGCGCTCACCTATGCTGGCAACCCGCAGAACCTTGCCGATATCGCTGTGCAGTACAAGGATCGCTACGTATTCGTCCATGGCGACATTCGCGATGCGGCGCTTGTGCAAAAGCTCTTTGCGGACTACGCCATCGACGCGGTGGTGCACTTTGCAGCGGAAAGCCATGTGGACCGCTCGATTCTTGATCCGCAATCCTTTATCACGACGAATGTGATGGGCACCTACACGCTTCTGGAAGCTGCGCGGCAGGCATGGAAGGGCAAGTATGGCGATGATCCTGCCACATTGTCCGGTGCAACGGGTGAGGGCGCTGGCACGAGTGTGCTTTTCCACCACATTTCTACGGACGAAGTGTATGGCAGCCTCGGCGAGGAAGGCGCGTTTAAGGAGACCACACCCTACGACCCGCGCTCGCCCTATTCCGCCAGCAAGGCGTCCAGCGACTTCCTGGTCAAAGCATATGGCCACACCTACGGCCTTCCCGTGACCATCTCGAATTGCTCTAACAACTACGGGCCCTATCAGTTTCCGGAAAAGCTCATCCCTCTTATGATTCTCAACATGCTGGAAGACAAACCCCTCCCGGTCTATGGCGATGGCAAGAACATTCGCGACTGGCTCTACGTGGTAGACCACAACGCTGCGGTGTGGACTATCATGGCGCGCGGACGTATCGGAGAGACCTACAACATCGGCGGCGAGAACGAGTGGGAAAACATCAGGCTCCTTCACCGGCTTATCGACATCGTCGCCCAAGAGACCGGCAAGCCCGTGCGGCAGCTCGATGCGCTCATCACCTACGTCAAAGACAGGCCCGGCCACGACCGGCGCTACGCCATAGACTGCTCCAAGCTCAAAAACGAGCTCGGCTGGAAGCAGTCCGTGAGCTTTGACGAAGGTTTGCGCCACACGGTTCGCTGGTATCTGGACAATCCCGAGTGGATCGCCTCCGTGCGTTCCGGCGCCTATCGTTCTTGGATTGAAAAAAACTATGAACACCGCACATTATAATGGTGGACCCCAAGAATTGGACAATGGTGTAAGATTGTTCCAAGGGAAGGTTGGGTGTCCCCCCCAACATTTGGACACTTTGAAGTTAGAAACTATGCTTCATTGGTGTCCCCCAATTTCTACCTGCTTGAGGGCAAAAGCGATTTGTTCGTCGGTGAAACACGACTCTTTCATAGGAACGCTCCTTCCTCATCAAGGGCTCGCGCTTTTTGGTCATCGGCGGAGCCGGCTCCATCGGGCAAGCAGTCACCAAAGAAATTTTGGCGCGACGGCCAAAACTCTTGCATGTCGTGGATATCTCCTAGAATAACATGGTTGAGCTCGTGCGTGATATTCGCTCCTCCAAAAATAGGATTTTGATTTGAGGAAAGAAACAAGCCTGATAGGAAAGAAAATATAGAAGCCTTGTTAAAGTTGCATCCTCTCATACTGTTATTCTGTCTAAAATCGATTTAAAATCGCATGAATCGCTACTATACCAATAAGCCAAAATAAGATGTGCTATAATTCAATCAATGAGTGAGGAAGGAATGTCGGATCAAGATCATACTATAGAAAAGCAAGGAATGCAGGCTATTTCTAATAACAGTACTAATTCTTCAGAAAACAACGACGACGAGATCAGCTTGCTCGATCTTGTTGCAGTGCTTGTAAAGCATAAATGGCTCATCATCATAATCACAGCTCTTGCAGCCTTTGGCTCGCTTGCATATGCAATGGGCTCGCTTTTATTGCCTCCCGACAAGAGCTATCTGCCGAATGTCTACACGCCCAAGGCGACGATGCTTATTTCATCGGGGACCACAAGCAGCCTTTCGTCATTGTTATCATCGTCGGGGCTATCGGGCCTTGCAAGCATGGCGGGAGTCTCAGCAGGAGGCAATCCGAATCAGCAGCTTGCAAAAGTATTGGCTACTTCCAACACAACGCTCGATAGGCTCAACCAAAAATTCGATCTCACCACCCGCTACAAGATAAAAAAGGACCCTATTTCCAGTACGAGGAAAGCCGTTCTTAAAAACCTGTCGGCCGCCATTGATGAAGAATCGAATATATTCACGATATCATTTACCGATAAGGATCCTGTTTTTGCCAAAGAAATAGTAGACGAAACAGTAACAATCCTCTCTGAACGGTTTGCACAATTGAGTGGCAATCAAGCTATTCAGCAAAAGGCGCTCCTTGAAAAACGCCTTGCTGATGTCGATGCGACTATCAGCACTCTCGAAGCTCAGATCAAGGAATTCCAAAAGAAATATGGCGTTGTCCAGGTGGAAGCGCTTGCCACTGAGCAAATCACG
>Ga0209201_1001747_pt1 | contig 23776 bp, 28 predicted proteins | sample AD_UKC055_MetaG_FD_184411 | JGI IMG/M metagenome (GOLD analysis project Ga0209201, IMG submission 184411) | Active sludge microbial communities of municipal wastewater-treating anaerobic digesters from USA - AD_UKC055_MetaG (SPAdes) (version 2) | ecosystem: Engineered > Bioreactor > Anaerobic >...
ATGAAAGATATTATTGAGAAAAACCTAAAAGATTTTATCAAAACAAGTAATGATCTTGAGTATTTAATCATTAAAAATCATTATATTGAAAAAAAATCACTTAAAAAAATAGCTCAAGATTTAGGATACTCATATCAGTATATTCGCAAAACACATATGGAAATAAAGAAAAAATTGGGAAAATAACACAAAAAGCAACATTTTAGCAACAAAAAAGCAACATTTATTTTTTGAAAAGTGTGATAAAATGTAGGTGTGTAAGTATGTAAGTAAGTAAGTAAAAACTTATTTAATTTTCTTTCGTCTTTTTTGTATTTATTAAAAATAAGGATTTTACTTCATATGTTTAGAACCTACTTTAAACAGTAACTTACTTTATTTACTTACACTTGTGTTTTAATTTCTTTAATCTTTTTTAATTCTTGTTTGATTAAAAAAAGAGGAAAGAGGAATAAGCTTTAAGATTAAGTTTATTCCTTTTTTTATTTTAAAAGTTACATATACTTAAGTATATTTTTTATATATTTAGTTTACTTAAACAAAAAATAAACTAATAATTTAATTAAGTAAAGGGGGTTTTAGTTTGAGTAAAAATAAAAAGAATAATACCTCTAAAGCTAAAACTTCTACTAAAAATACATTTTTTAAACCACCTAAATTAACTGAAGAACAAAGAGAAGAATTAGCTGTTAAGAAACCTAATAGAACTAATAATCGTAAAAATAAATATGAGTATTGGCTCACTAAAGATGGCTTGTTGCTTTTAGAGTCTTGGAGTAGAGATGGTTTAGATTTACAACAAATAGCAAAGAAAATGGGTATTGCTCCTAAAACTTTATATGCTTGGAGAACTAAATACGAGCTAATAGGTAATGCTATAAAAAAAACACAAGAGTTAGCTAACTTAGAGGTTGAAAATGCTTTGTTTAAAAGAGCTATTGGGTATAACGAAATTGTTAAAGAAGCTATGAAAGTTAAACAAGGAAGCTATGAAGAAATAGTTTATGTTGAAAAAGTTATTCATATTCCCGGCGAAGTATCAGCTCAAATCTTTTACTTAACTAATCGTAAGCCAGAAAGATGGACTAATACACAAGCTCGTAAAGTGCAATTGGCTGAGCCAGTAAGTGCAGCTTTAATCTCTATTACTGAGAACTTAAACCGAATAGAGATAACACCAACAAAAGATGACTTAGTAGATTTATCTAAATATAGAACTAAAGAGGAAAATGCAGATGGAACAACAACAAGCAGTAACTAATGAAACTCAAGCTGTCATTACACCATTTAATTTTAGTGAAAAGAGTTTAGATTTATTAAGAACTAAATCAAGCTTTGATATTTGTGAGGGAACAGCAAGATCTAGTAAAACAACAACACTTGCATTTAAGTTTGGGCTGCATGTAAATAGCTCAAGTCATATGCAGTTTTTTATAGCTGGAGCAACTCAAGGTGTAGCAAGGCGAAATGTAGTAGATGAGAAAAATGGTTTTTTAGCATTATTTAGAGGTTGTGCGAGAGAGGGAACTAATACAAGATATGGTAGTCATTTAGTCTTTACTGATACTCTTGGCCGAGAAAAGATAATTTATATCTTTGGTTTTAAGGATAAAGCAAGATGGCAAACAGTATTAGGATCTACACTTGGCGGTGGTATTATTGATGAGATTAATATAGCTGATGTTAATTTTGTTAATGAAGTATTTAGATCTTTAATTGCAGTTGATGGTTTTTGGCTTGGTGCAACACTTAACCCAGACAATCCAGATAAAGAGATCTATACGAGTTATATCAACAAATCAATTCCGCTTAAGAAATGGGAACATGATATACCAAAACCAATTTTAGAAGATTTAGCAAATGCTGATGAAAAAATTAAAGGAGCTATATACTGGCATTTTAATTTTAATGATAACCCAATAATGACTCAAGATAAAGTAGATTTGTTTAAATCACTTTACCCTAAAGATAGCTTTTATTATGCAAGTAAAATACTTGGCTTGCGTGGTGTAAGTGAGGGAGTAATCTTTAAAATGCTTGATGATAGTTATTTAAGTAAGTCAAGCGAATATATTTATCGAGCTCAAAAAGTCATAATGGATGATATTGAATATCTATTCAAGACTGATGCTTATACTAAATATGTATTTGGAGTGGACTTAGGGGGAAACCAAGAAAAAAAGGGAACACGAATAACATTTACTGGTTTTCATAGGCAGTTTCAACAGCTAGATGTTTTAGGAAGAAAAAAATTAATCAGTGAAGAAGCAGTAGCTTTAGTTGTTGAAATATGCGATTTTATAGAAAAATGGTATAAGCAAGTGCTAACACCAATTAAAATAGATGCAGTTTACATAGATGGCTACGGTGCAGTTAATGTTTTACTACCAACAATTAGAAAAGAATTAGTTAATAGAGGCATAAACTTAAAGGTGCGATTAGCTATTAAATATGGCAAAAACTCAACTAAAACAACTGATAAAGCAACTGATGCTGATAGACACTCAAGACTGATGACATTATTGTTATTATTCAATTTAAGAAGAATAAGATTTATCAATAACAGTGAGGGTAGAGAACTAATAAGACAGCTTAAAACGCTTGTTTATAATCCTAAAGACAATTTGCCATTAGATGAAAATCAAGATGCAATGGATGATTATGATAGCTTGTGTTATACGATAACACCATTTATTACTGAGCTAAACGATAACATTATGCGAGATGAAGAAAGGAAAAGATTATGAGTTTTGAAAGCAAGATTTTACGCAATAGACACAATAATGATTATGGGTTTAATATAGACCAACGATATAGACAAGAAGAGGGTGCAATTTGGTATGAGGGCAAAAGTGAAAACTTAAAAAGGTTTTATACTCAAAATCTTACTAATTTGCCTAATCCAAGTGCTGATTTTTTTACAGCAAATCAAAGCTATTTTTGGAAAGTAGTTGCAGCTGAACCACAAACAAAAACTACTCATTCTGGCTTACCTCATGCGATTATTGACACTTTAATTAGCATTATTGGGAAACCAGAAATCAAAGTAAATAAAAAAGTATTGAACGAACAAACTAAAAACTATGAGATTGTAGAAGATTTAGTTTTAACTGATTTACTTAATGAAATCTTGAAAGATAATAATTTTCAAACTCTAATGGATCAAGACCAATTACCATATATGTTAGCAGTTGGTGATGGTGCTTTTTTCATCAATTATGATAAATCAATAAGTGACTTTCCAATGATAGTTTTTAGTGATGGCAGAAATATCGAGTTTGAATATAAAGAAAATAGAGTTGTTGCTGTCAAAAGGAAAATATATTTTGTTGAAGATAATAAAACTTATATGCTTGAAGAAATAAGAACAACAACCTTAGAAGAAGATGAAAAAACAAAAACTAAAAAAAGAATTGCAACAATTGAATATAATCTATACGAGCTTGCAAATGAGAAAGGGCAAGTTAAACAACATGTAGATTTAAAAACCACTGAAAAAACAAAAGGTTTAGAAAAAACAAGTTATGAGTGTTTTAATCAATTTATAGCTGTGCCAACAATCTACAAGCTTGATAAGACAACTGGTAGAGGTAAGGGAATGTTTAGCAGTAAATATGATTTACTTGATGATTTAGACCAAAACTTATCAATGAGCTCAACAACAACTCGTAGATCAGCACCAGTAGATTATTTACCAGAAGAATTAATGGAATATGATGATGAGGGGAACAGGAAAAAGTTTAATACTTTTGAAAGAAAAGTATTTGTTTATAAAAACGATTTGAACTCTGCAACTGGTGTAAATCAAGCAATGATTGAGACAAAACAACCAGTATTGAACTTCGAGCAGTATTCAAGTCAAGCATTAGAGATTTTACATAATATCTTAGCTGGTATTTTAAGCCCTGCAACATTAGGAATTGATTTAGCAAGAGATAATAATGCAACAGCTCAAAGAGAAAAAGAAAAGGTAACGATGATAACTCGTGATGATTTAATTGATTTTCAAACTGAAACAATTGAAAAATTATGTAATTTATTATTAAAGGTATATTTTAACAGTCAAGGAAATAAAGCCCAAGCTAAAGAAGATTATGAAATCTTTGTTAATTATCCAGAATATGCTAATCCAAGTTTCGATAGTAAGCTTGCAGTATTAGCACCAGTATTCGCAAGTGGTGCAATGAGTGCTAAACAATATGTTAACGAGCTTTGGGGAGACTCATTAACCGAAGAGGAAAAAGAAGAAGAAATCAAAAAGTTAGAAGAAAGACAATCGGCATATAATGCACCAGATGAAGAACCATACGATTTATTCAACATTGAAGGTTAGTAGTGATAAGTTATGGTAGGTGCAAGGAAATGGGTTTATTTAACCGATAGACTGATTAAAGATTGGGAATTATTATTTAACGAGTTAAATGAACATGAGATTAAAGCTTTAACAAATTATACTAAAACTGATGAGTGGTATGAAAAACAGCTTAAAGACTTAAAGAATTATAAAAAAACTATTGATAAGGTTGTGAAAGAACATAAAGAAAAAATAATGACTAACTCACAAAATGCAGTAGATGAAAGTATTGCAGTTATGGGGGGAATGCTTAATGATACAGCTGATACTAATGCTGAACCTTATGCAATTTATTATGAAGAAATGAATGAGTTTAATGACAATATGGTTAAGTCAGTAGTTAAGTTTGCAACTGATAGACATAGCTTTTTTATAAATAAAATAAATGCTGAAAATTGTGCCGCTAAAATCTTGAAGCAATATATCGTTGGAACTGATGAAAATATGGCTATTATTGGTGGAGCAAAAATACCGATTAAGACAACAGAAGAAAATATATTGGATCTAATAGCTAAAAAAAATAATTTAGGTTTCTTTGTAAAGTATGCTAATGGGAGAAAGATGGGAATTAGATCTTATCTTGAAATGAACTTAAGGACAACACTACAAAATATAGCTACACAAAAACTTAAAGACTCAACCGATAATTTAGGCATTATATTCTTTTTAGCATCTTCTCATGCTGATTGTGCTGATGACCATGTAGATTATCAAGGGAAGATTTATGTTAAAGAGAACTGGCAAAGATTTATAAAACCAGAAAAGATAGCCGAAATACAAGACTTTATAACTAAAAAAGATATAAAGACTATGGAATGGGTTATAGGAAAGCCAGTTTATTTTACAACAAGACCGAATTGTAGGCATTATTTCACACCAATAACGATAGAACAAGCATTAAAGAAATCGTTAAAGGAACTACATAAAGAGCTTAAAACTGAAAAACCAATGACTAGTGAAGATAAAGAACTAACAAAAAAAAGATATGCAGCTTTACAAGAGCAGCGAAGAAATGAACGCAAAATAAGAGAAAATAAGGAAAAATTAAATCATTTAGAAACTTTCAAAGCTAAAACGAAAAACGATACAGCTGATAGTGAGATTATGAAAGTTAAAAACAATATAGCTTATTATCAAGCAAAACAAAGAGCTTTAATCAATGCTAATAGGGGTGTATTAGTTAGAGATTATAAGAAAGAACAATTAGGTATTGAAAAACAATAAAGGTAATAAGTCCATAAAAAGACTGATTATATTCGAGTTATGTTTCTCGTATAAAAAAGCAAGTAAAAATACAAGTTATGTTTCTTGTAAAAAAGCAAAGACAACTTGAACCTTAAAGCCAAATAACAAGGTTAGTTGTAAAAGGAGTATTAAATGGCAACAAAAAAGAAAAAGTATTCAGAGTTAACTGAAGAAGAAAAGGCAGCTTTAAGTGAGGAAGAACTTGCAGCATTAAAAGCTGAAGAAGAAGCCGAAAAGAAAGCTAAAGAAGATGGGGGTGAACCAGCTAAAACTGATGAAACTCCTGAGGAAAAGGAAGCAAAAGAGGGCGAACAAAAACCAGCTAAAACTGAAGAGCCAGAAATAGAAACGATTACTCTACCAAAAACTGAGTATGAAGAACTATTAAAGAATAAATATGCTGAGGGAGCACGTAAAGCTGAAAAGTCTTTACAAGACCAAATTGCAGCTTTACAAGTTGAAAATCAAGCATTGAAAGCTCGAGAGGTGGCAGCAACATTAGTAAATCCTCTATATGTAGATGATTTGATTGCTTTAACAAAAGGTAAAGGGTTGGAAGTAAACGAAGCTAACTTAAAAGAAGTAGCAGCTCATCAACCAGCTTGGCTAAAATCTCCAGAAGAGGTTTTACAAGGTCAAGCAAGGATGGGAGCAAGCGGTGATAATACTCCACCAGCACTTGATGAAAGAGCAGCATTTAAAAAAATATTTGACAAAGCATAAGAAATAGGAGGGAAATTATTTTATGGCAAATAACATTCAAACAATTACAAAATACCTACACGAACAATTAGATGAGTTGTTTGTGAAAGAATCAGTTACTGGTATTTTAGAAGTAGCAAGACCAGGCGGTTATAAATTAGACTTTATTAACGCAAAAACAGTAAACATTCCAGACATACAATTAGATACATTAAGTGATTATTCAAGAGCAAATGGATTTGCAGCTGGCGACATTAATATTACATTCACACCACACACATTAACAATGGATAGAGGCAGACAATTCTCAATAGATGCAATGGATGATGAAGAAAGTGGTGGACTTGTAGTATTAAACGCAATGAAAACATTTGAAAGAACGCAAGTAATTCCAGAAGTAGATGCTTACAGATTGTCAACACTCGCATCAAAAGCAACAACAGCTGGAACTAAAGCCGAAACAATTACAGCTAACCAAGTAATTGCGAGGTTTGCCGATATTGAAAAATACTTTGAAGATAATGAGGTTCCAACTGATAGAGTTATTTACTTCATTTCAACTGAACTTTCAAGATTAATTAAAATAAATATTGAACTTTCAAAATTAGTAGATGTAACTGAATTTGAAAGTGGCGACATTAAATTAAAGGTAAACACTTTTAATGGAAACCCTATTATCGTAGTGCCACCAAAGCGTTTTAAGACAGCTTATACTTTTAGTTATGGCTTTACACCAACTGAAGATGCTAAAGATATTAACATTTTAGCAGTATATGATGCGGCATCAATTCCAGTTAAAAAGCATAATCCAGTAAGAGCATTTAGTCCTGAAGTAGTTCAAGATAAAGATGCATGGAAGTTTAATTATAGAATTTATCACGATATCTTTGTTCCAAAGAATAAAGCTGTTGGTGTTTATTTAAGTCATAAAGCATAATTAAAGCTTTAATTTAATTAACATTTTTTCAATAATTTTTCATAAACACATATAAAAATTATTAACACTACATAAAGGGTAGGTGTTAAAGCTTACCCTTTATCTTTTTACGAATTTGAAAGAAAGGACATAAAAAATTATGGCAAATGAATTAATCACAATTACAAGGGAAGAGTTTTTAACTTATTCTGGTAGAGATTTAAGTATTGAACTTCCATCAAACGATAGAGATACCGACAAAGTAGTTACAACAATTAATCTATGGACTGATAGAGTTTATGATGAGATTTTTGTTAGGTTTGATAAATATGACAGTGAAAACTTTAGCGAAAGGCAAAAACAAGCAATTAAAAGGGCTATTTGTGACTATGGTATGTATTATTTAACAAACGGTGATCTATATCGTGAGAGTGGTTATAGTTTAGAAAATGGATCTAATGTTTCTCAAAGTGAGCTTGAAAATATGCGTTTTCCGAACTACATAAAAGAAAACTTAAGAAGAATTGGCTTAAGAATAAGAAACTTAAGCTATGGCTATAATCCACATTGTCAAGATAAAGATTGTTTTTAAGGTGTAATTATGGGTAGAGATGCAAGAAATACAAGCTCAAGATATAGAATTAGGTGTAAAGTTTTTGAAACTATCACAAATAATGAAGATAGAATTGCAAGACTTACAAATAGCAAGCCAATAGTTTTTTATGCAAGAGTTATACAAGATTACAAGGAAAGTCATTTCTTTGTAGATAATTACAATACTACACTTGGAAATGTGGTTATTGAAACAAGAGATTTAAAACAAAATGATATTAAGAGATTAGATACAGTAGAGTATTTAGGCAAGTTGTATAATGTTGAGAATATAGTCGTAAAGCCAGAAGAAAGGCAAATCGGTATTACAACAAGACCTTTAATTAAAACAATAATAGCTTTAGGTAAAGAGGTAAAATAGCTATGGCAGAAATTAATCTTATGAATGAAGCTAAAATGATTGTAGGTGCATTACTTGGTGCAGTGCCAAAAGATACTGGAGCTTTAGCAAGCAGTATAGGTTTTAATGTATTAGATAATAATACAATAGAAATCTTGGTAGGTAATGAGATAGTAGATTATGCAGTTTATACTAATATGGTATGGAATCCACCAATCAATTTAGAGTATTTCCCAAGTGGTAGGAAAAGAACTGAAACTGACAAATCAAGGTTAAAAAGTTTTAAATTTGGTGGAAAAAATCCTAATGAGGGTTGGTTTGATGCTACATTAGAACAATGTTTATTAGCTTTAGCTGCAAAATATAAGGGGGTGTATTTGCGTGAACTTTAACGAAAGATACATTGAATGGTTTGAAAAAGAACTTAAAGGTTATTTGAAAAGTGGTTATAACTTAAAAGTAATTGAAGAAGCTACGCAAAAACCACATACAATACCAAATAAAACTGATATAAGAGTTTATGTTAGATTTGGCTGGGGTAATAAACAACCAAGTATTACAGATAGAATAGATCTTCCAATTACAATTGAAGCTTTAAGTGAAAGTGATGGTTTTACTATTACTAAAAAGGTATTAGAAAACTTTTTTAATGATTTTAGTAATAAGCTAACTATATTAAAAAATGTAGAAGTATTGGAAGAAGATGAATATAAAGAATATGATTTTAATGTTTGGCATAAATACTCAACACCAGCTACAACTAAACCTTATCAACAAATAGGAACTGAAAGTAGAACAAGCATTTTAATGACTGGAGTTGTTAGCTTTTTAGCTACAAAATATAAGGGGGGTGTATTTGCGTGAACTTTAAGAAACGATATATCGAGTGGTTAGAACAAGAATTAAGTGGTTATTTGCCCTCTGGTTATGATTTAAAGGTAATAGATGAATCAACACAAAGCCCACAAATCAAACCTCTTAAAACCGAAATTAGAGTGTATGTAAAGTTTGGTAGTGGAAGTAAACAAGTAAACACACAAGATAGAATAAACCAGACTTTAACAATCACAGCTTTAAGTGAAAGTGATAACTTTGATAAGACATATCAAGTTTTATATAACCTATTTACTGAATACTCTAAAAAAATAACTATATTAGAAAATGTAGAAGTGTTGGAAAATGATGTTTATGTAGCAAGTGATTATAATGTATGGCATAACTATCAAACACCAATGATTATGAACCCTTATCAGCAAATAGGAACTGAATCAAGGACAAGTCTAATAATGACTGGTGTTTTAAGCTATTCAAAAGGAACTATTATTGGTAGCTTACATTACATAGATAATGAGATTGTAGATATTATAGATCCAAGCGGAACATATCAAATGCAACAAGTGGCATTTAACCCAATCAATACACCAGCTGCAATATCATTTAATGAAAGTGCAATCATAACTTTTAGTGGTAGGTTTTTACTAACTAATAGTAATGTTTCAAGAAAGTTTTTAGATATGAATTATTATCATATGGTTATGTTTGAAGATGGTGTTACACCTTATGTTTGGAAACCGATTTATAAAGTGGTTTATAACCCTTTAACTTCAAGTCCTATTGAATATACTTTATTATGCAATATAGCCAATATACAAATAGAAAAAGATAGTGCAAATAATGACAACATTGTAAGCTTTGTTTTAACAGCTATCGATATTGAAAATTAGAGGTATTTAATATGGCTAATGAAAAAACATATGTAATAAGATTAACAAAAGATGGTGGCTCTGGTGCTTATGAAGAGACCAGTTATTCGCCACAAGGTAATTTATCTTCTCAAGAGGGGAAAATAAATAAAAAGCAATCAACAACGCAAAATGTAGCTCAAATGTTAGCATTTAAGGTAGGAACTGATGCAGTTAAATATAGCTTATCAAATTATGGGGAACTAACTGGCGATTATGTAGGACAAGAGGCAATAGAAGATATAACTGGTATAGCTGGCGATATATTTATGATAGCAAAAGGTGGCTGGCTTGGAGTAGCTGCAGTGGGTGTAAAATATGCAACTAAAATAGCAACAACTTCAATAAGACTAAATAAGAGCAAAACAAGAGCATCAATGATGCAAGAGAGGGTTGGAATAACAACAATAAAAGGGTGGTAGTTTAATATGGTAGAAATTAAAATACTAATAAATGGTGTAGAACAAGCTAACGATAGAATCAAGTTAGAAAGTGGTTTTACATTTAAGGAAACTATCACAGATGAATTAGAGAACAAGATAGTTATATTTTTAGTTAGTCATAATAATAAAAACTTGTTAAAAGTAAATGATATTATAGAGATACAACGAGAAGTTGAGGGAACATTTAGAGATAAAACACCTTTTTTAGTGTGGCATTTAGAAAGAGAGTTATTTACCAAGATGCATCCATATTATTGGAAAATAACTGCTATTTTGGTAGAACCTACTAAGATATTAGAAAGAATAACACTGCCTCCTTGTGCGTTTACAAATAGCATGAACACACTTCAACAAATCTTTTCCAAAGTGTTAGACAAAGCCATTATTAAAAGAGGTGTGAACCCTCAAAGTAAGTTTAATGTATCAAGTAATTTAGCAAGTTTAATAGCAAATACAACTGGGGAAGATTTTGTTTATAATAAACCAGTATTGTTAAGAGAAGTATTAGATGATTTACTTTTACTTAAAAATGCAAGAATAAAAGTATTAAAAAAAGAAAATGGTATTATTTATTTAGATTACAAGCTATTATCTTATGAAAATAAAGCTATTAAAGATATTAACCTATTAGAGCATTTTACATTAAAAGGGCTTAAAGAAATAGAAAGTGCTAATGGTATAGCAAATACTTATGAAACTTATGTAAATGAGGTAATAACGCAAAGTCCTATTCAAGATAATTGGCGAGTGTTTAAGCCAAAAGAAGCTGATATATTAACAAGTCAAGATTATTATTATTGTTTTGATAAACCTATCGAACATATGGAAAAGTTTGAAGTGTTAGTAAAAGTAAAATGGACTTTATCACATAGTGATCCATTACAATATGACACAATGATAGTGCAAAGGTATGAAGTATTAGATTTAACTGATAGTTTTGTAGAAGAAGATATTTATAACTTAACAAATGAAAGCGACCAAAGATATAAAATACCATATAAGAGAAAAGAAAAATATATGTATTGTTTGGAAGATGTTGGAATTGTAATTGGAATAAAGATAGAAAATAGAACACATAATGCATTTTTAGCAAGGCAAGTAGCTTTAATGCAAGACAGCTCATTTATGGGGGAATATGATGTCTTAAATTATAAGATTATCGATAAAAACGGTAATGAGTTAGAAACTGATATCTGGAACTATCAAAACTTTTTATTTAGAGCTAAATACTATGCCTATATAGACCAACATTATAAGTTTACTAAAGCTAATAATGATTTAGGAACTATATTAGTAAGTCCAAATGAAAGCTTAATTGACAGTGATAGATTTGCAGATAAAATGTTTAATATCACAAAAAGTCAAGGTAATAAGAGATTAGAAGCTGATATATTAGTGGCTAATTATTTTCAAGACTTAAATGAGATTTTAGTTGGTGATAGATTTTGGTATGAGAATAAACTTTATACTGTTATTGAACGAGAAAAAGGGTTTTATAAAGAACATGTTAAAGATCATATTGTTTTAGAAGCTGATTATATTCCAGAAATACCAGAGAAATTATCAAGGGAAAGACAAATCTTTAAGAACCCAATAGATAAAACAATCACACGTGATATATTAGTGCATGATAAAGTAGTGTTTAACCTAACAAATACTAATTATGGAACTAATACATTATTTAACTTAAATCAACTAACAACACTATTAAAGAATAGTTTAATTCATAGATTAGAACCACCAAAGCTAAATGGTTATTTATTTGCTAATGGGGTGCATTTTATTTATAATATAACACCAGTAAAGGTAAAAAATAGCGTTATCTATAACTTTGGGTTTTTAGATAATTATAGTGCAGGTTATACGAAAGATGTTTCAACATTAGGTGGTTTTAAGGTAGGGTTTAACTCTTATGTAGATAGTAATGGCGAGGCAGAAAATATATCTATACAATTTTTAAGTAATAACTATGATGAACCTAACTATTCAACAACCGATTTAGCCGATTTAATGGAACATTTAGAGAACTTACCAAAGGTTAGAGCAAATGATATAGCTGATTATTATGATTATAAGAGTAATAATTTACTATTAAAAGTGCAAAAAGACAGGTTAGAACACATTACTTTTACTTATCAATTAGAGTTTTTAAGTAGTGAAGAAGTAATAATTGGTCCAGAGTTTATCAATGTATTTAATTTAGTAGGTAGGTCAAATAGTAATTTTAAGATTTATGCAAGTAAGACATTAGATTATAGAGATGGTGATAGATTTGCGAAAGGGTTAGAACAATTTAACGCAACTATAACTGATGCTGGTTTAATAGAAATCACTGGTTTAGATGAAGATGTAGCAAATTATAAAAGCTTTGCAATATGCATTGGAAATGATAGAAGATTAGTATTGGGATTTAATAATAATTTTCACGATAAGAAAACATTAAGGTATTAAGGGGGTTTATATGCCAAATATTGTATTAGATAAAGAACAACATAACTATATTGTATTTAATCAATATGGGAAGATTAAGGAAAAGAACTTATTTGATTTCCCAGCTGGCTCAAGTGGTATTGAGATTTATATTTTAGCTGATTTTGACAATGTAGAAGCAAGCGAATATGAAACTTATGCGAACATTAAAAGACCAGATGGCTTAATTGTGGGTGATGTTATTTTAGAAAAGTTAGCTAACCAAATAGATCTAAATGGTAATCTATATTGGGGAAAGAAACTAACTTTATATGATGATGTGACACAGCTTAATGGTGCGATACAAATCAGTATAGTTTATAGTAAGTTTGACAGTAATTTAAGAAAGATTAAACAAAGAATTAATGGTATGATAGTCTTTCATATCTATGATGCAGTAAGCTTTTACACGCCGAGATCAAGTGTAATTAATGCTATGATGAGATATGTAGATCAACAAGCTTTAGTTGCTAAACAAGAAGTAGAAGATGCATTTGAAGAGTTTTATCAAGATTATGAAACTCTCAAATTAGAAGTAGAACAGTTGAAACAAGAAATTATAGCTTTACAAGAGGGAGGTAAATAATGGCAATAGATGTAACAGCAGTAGATATTCCAATAACAATACACATGATCTGGTTATTTACTGCCAATAAAAATTAGGTGATTTTATGATTATAAGAATAGATAGTAATTTCAATATCATTGACAAAATAGATGAGCCAGATGATAAGCTAATTATAGCTACTGAAATTGGTGTTAAGAAATTAAAGTTTTATTATGTAAATGATAGTGCTGATTATGTTGTTAATATCTCATTTAAGAGAGCAGACAATATGGTTATTGGTGGGTTTAATGTAGCATTAGTAGAAGATGAAAATGGTATTAAGTATAGAGAATTCATACTTGATATTGAAGAGCTAACAGCTATAGCTGGAGCATTACAAATCACAATAAGGTATGAGAAGTATTTTGATAATGAACTTATTTTCTCAAGACCGATAAATATGGTAGTTGCAATATATGAGGCAGTAGCAACTGGAAATGATACTTTAAGTTTTTTAATAGAGGAGTTAGAGCAAACTAAAAGAGAACTTGAAGATATAAAAGAAAGTGGTGTAGCTGGTGGTGTTATTTATATTAAACAGGATAATTCTATTATAAAAGCTCCACTTTACATAAAAGAAAAATAAAAGAAATGAGGTATTTATGGGAAAAAAGTATGAGGAATTAAAAAAACCAGAGCTAATAGCATTGCTGGTGGAACAAGAACATTTAGCAGCAGCTGTTGAAAGTAAGGATCAAGAAATAGCTAAGTTGGAAGAGACAAAAAACAGTGAAATTGCTAAATTAAAAGAGGAATTAAAGTTGCGAGAAAAAACCATTAAGGAACAAAACGCAACAATTGAGAGGCAGTCACATTTAGCAAGTGCAGTTGATGCGAAAGATGAAGAGATTACTAAACTTACAAATGATTTAGTAAAAACACAAGACAAAATCAATGATCTAAACAAAAAGATTATTGATTTAGAAGTTAAGATAAAAACTGAAGATGTTGAAGAATTAAAAGAAGAAAACGAACAGTTAAAAGCTGATATAGCATTTTTAGAAAGGAAGTTTTTATCTATGACTGATATATTTGCTTATAATCTAAAAGACCAACAAGCATTATTAGAAAGAAATAATTTTTCAAGAAATGAAATATGGGAAGATTTTAATTTATATAGGCAAAACAAAACACAAAGAAAAAAAGGGAAAGAGGTTAAAAAATAATGGCTGATATTAGAGTAGAATTACATAAGAAAAATGCAAGTAATGGTTTTGATAGGCTGCTTGTGGAAACTGATATTAACTCAGTAGAGGGGTTATTAAATAGTGATAGTGTTATTAACACAGCATTATTACCACTTTGGATTACTGGTGGAATGAGATATGGTGGTGGAATTGCATTTGATAATGATAACTTCCCAAGCCAAACGACATTTGAAAGTTTTTGGAGCTTATATAATTTCACGCAATTTGTAAGTGATGCATTTTACCAAATAAGAGGTAATTATTTCATAGCACCAAATACAATGACAGTGCAAATGAGTAATTTTCAAATCAATGCAGGTGGAACAATAGGACCAGTAGATGTAGATTTTAACTTAACAACAGTAAGTGCTGATGATATTCTAACAAGTGGTAATTATACTTATTTAGATTTAGAAGCTGGCGATTGGATGGTTATTTCAACTACAACATTTTTAGAAAAGACTGGAATTGATAATGCTAAATTAACATTAAAAATAGATGTAGTAAACAATACATATCCTTTTGCAAGTGATACAAATCATGGTGTAGTAAAATGGGCGACTGAAATTGATGTGAATAATCATAATGCAGTTAAAGCATCTACATTATACGCACAATTAACAGGACTAATTACAGCATTACACCATGAAAGTGGAGTAACAGCTGGAAGTGGCAATTATTTCACAGTAAACGCACAAGGACATATTACAGCTAAAGAAATGAGGAATGCAAGTGAAGCAGTTAGTGGGTTTATTGAAATAGCAACAACAGCTGAAATGCAAGTAGATACAAATGATACTTTAGCCATGACACCAAAGAAAACAAAACAAGCTATAGATTGGTGGGGTGGATTAAGATATTATGCAGCTTTACCACCAGTTGCTGATGTAGCGGAGGGTTGTATTGTCGCTGTATTAAAGTCATAAGATTGGAGATATAATTTTATGGCAGATATTAAAATACAATTATATAAAAAAACTGGTAGTGATTTTGAAAGCGTTTTGCTACAAAATGCTGACTGGTATGGTATTCCCAACAAACCAACAACCTTTACACCAACAAACCACGAACACCCTATAAGTGAAGTAACAAATCTACAAGAAACCATTAACTTATTAGAAACAGGTGGCGGTGCAGAAATAACTGGAGCTAATGAAATTGATGTAATCGCACAAGCCAACATAAATAAAGGCGACACTGTCAGAGTTACTGCCGGAACAACAGGAATATCCGTAGAAACAACTCCTACAACACTTCCTGCAAGCGACGCTAATGGTTGTGCATTTAATCATGACGGAACAAGACTTGCAGTTGCACATAAGGGATCACCATATATAACAATATATGACACAACTACAACACCATATACAAAATTAACAGATCCTACAACACTTCCTACAGGTGACGGTTGGGGTTGTGCATTTAATCATAACGGAACAAGACTTGCAGTTGCACATAGGGGATCACCATATATAACAATATATGACACAACTGCAACACCATATTATACAAAATTATCAAATCCTACAACACTTCCTCCAAACTCCACTTATGGTTCTTATGGTTGTGCATTTAATCATAACGGAACAAGACTTGCAGTTGCACATGAGGGATCACCATATATAACAATATATGACACAACTACAACACCATATACAAAATTATCAAATCCTACAACACTTCCTGCAAGCACCGGTTGTGGTTGTGCATTTAATCATGACGGAACAAGACTTGCAGTTGCACATTCCTCTTCACCATATATAACAATATATGACACAACTACAACACCATATACAAAATTATCAAATCCTACAACACTTCCTGCAGGCAACGGTCGTGGTTGTGCATTTAATCATAACGGAACAAGACTTGCAGTTGTACATTGGGACTCACCATATATAACAATATATGACACAACTACAACACCATATACAAAATTATCAAATCCTACAACACTTCCTCCAAGCTACGGTCGTGGTTGTGCATTTAATCATAACGGAACAAGACTTGCAGTTGCACATTGGTCATCACCATATATAACAATATATGACACAACTACAACACCATATACAAAATTATCAAATCCTACAACACTTCCTGCAGGCAACGGTTATGGTTGTGCATTTAATCATGACGGAACAAGACTTGCAGTTGCACATGAGGAATCACCATATATAACTGCTTATGGAGTGTTATATGGCACACCTTTGGCATATAAAGCCAATAATTTATTATCTGGTCTCGCTGGCAGATATGGTTATGCTAAGGAAAATATATCTTTGAGTGCAACTGGCAAAGTTGATGTTTTGTTTGAAGCGTAATTATGAAAAAACAATTATTAATATTAGTAGCAATTCACTGGTCTCAATGCTACAACATCTATGATTGTAAATCAGACCAAAAATAAAGAGGAAAGAAAATGAAAGATATAATCGCAACTAAATATACAGCACAAGAGGGTTTTGTATGGGTTAGAAAAGATACACCAGATTTTATTTTAGGAAGTGTTATCTATGTAGCACCTAACGATACGATAGAAAACTACCAGCAAATACCAGAACCAGAACAAAAAGCAAAAGAGCAAATGCTAAGAGGAATAATGCTTTATGATTAGGTGGCTAATAAGTTATTTAATAACTTTTTTCAAAGGAATATGGCAGTTTATTAAAAGGTTTTTTACATCCTGGAAAGGTATTGTTTCGTTTATTATCTCATTTAGTCTTTATGTCGGTTGGGCTATTGCTTTTGTTGTAATAGGTATTATCTTTGGTAATGCTTGGCTATATTCAACTGGCACAACTGTTGTTTTGTTTTGGGCTGGTCCTTTGCCAATGTGGCTTTTAATTGTTTCAACAGCACTTGTCCTACAAAGATATGTTTTTAGAGATAAAAAGTCTATGGGTTGGAAAGATATCAAAGCTTATTGGAAAGATGAAATTAGAAAAGAAAAAGAGAAATCAAGACTTGCAAGAGAAAAAAGGTTATTAAAAAAACAAGAACGAGAACGCAAAAGACAAGAAAAGAAAGTTGTAAGAATTGTGAAAAAATATAAAAAAGAGCAAGAACGATTAGCTAAAAAACAAAAGGGGGTTATTTATGAGTAATAAAGATAATCAAAAAGTCAATAATGGGGTTTATGTAGTGCAATACAAAAAAGGTATTGCTACTCAAAGCTTTATACCTTTAGAAGAAGTTATCTACAAAGACCAACCATTAGGAAAGTATTTAGAAAGTTTAGAGAAAGAGATTTTAAGCTTAAAGAAAAAACTTGTTAACTTAAATAATGTTTTAGCTAAACAGCAAAAAGCTACTAAAAAGAGCTTTGATATTGTATTAGAAAAAGTAAATGATGGGGTTTTATAATAAAGGAGTAAAATATGAAAAAAACAAACATTTTAAAAATTATTTGGGTATTTATTTTAATGCTTTTCTTGGTCGGTGGAACTTGTAGTTATTATGTAGTTAAAGCTAATGGTGGGGAAGAACCACCACAAACCGAACCAGAAACACAAGAAGAGGGGGAAGTGGTAGATCCATTACCTCCCATAACAGAGCAAGGTTTCTTTACAAGGTTATTTGGTGGATTTAATGATTTATTAACTAATCCACAGTTTAATCAAATAATGAATTGGGTTATGGTTGCAATTGGTTTTATTATTGGTATTTGGGCTAAAATTAGGAGCGGTCAATTAAAAGTAAAAGCAACTAAAGCTAAATACGATTTTGAATTATTACTTGCTGAAAAAACTAAATTAACAACTGAAAATGAAGCAGTTAAGGCAGTGTTAGCAAAAGCAGATAAACAAGCTGATGCCATGAAGAAAGCAATGATTTTAGCATTTGATAGGTCTAACTTGAAAGAAGATGTAAAAGATAAGATTAAAGGTTATTTTGATGAGGTAGAGCAATTAGAAGAAATACCAATTGAAAAGATTGTAGAAGAATTAGAAGAAGAAAAAGTAGTAGAACCATTTACTAATAAGACAGCTGAATTTGTTAATGAAGAACAAAAACAAGAAGTAAAACCATTAGAATGGTAAAGGTAGGTGTTAATTATGACACAATCGCAAATTAGGAAAAAGATAACAAAACGAGATTGGAAAACATATTTTAAGAAAAGGTGGCTATATCTTTTAGGAGCTTTATTTATTTATGTTGCACCTTTAGTTATCATATTTGAAGCTTTAATGCGAATAGAACCAAACCAAACGAATATATCAATTAGTTTTTTGGGTTTTGTAACTGGAATTACTTATTTAGTATTTTTTAGCAAAAGACTAAATGCTAAAATAAAAGAATTAAAGACTGGAGCATTAAAGACTTTTCTAACTGGTTTAATAAGTTTAATTCCATTTATTACAGTGGGGTTTTTAGCTCATTTAATCAATAATGGTTTTGCTAACTTCCAACATGCAATTTGGGGAATTATAGCATCAATGTTTATTGGTGTAGTATGCCAGACAATCGATTATTTAATCAATGCTGATTATTTATATGGTTTAGAACTAAAGAAAATAGCAGCTGATAAGATATTTGCAGAACAAGAAGAAGAAAGGTTAAGAACTGAAATAGAAGCTTTAAGAGGTGGTGGAAATAATAATGAGTAATCCAAATAAAAACACAGCTAATACTATTACAAGTCAAGTTAATGATCTAAACATTAAAAGCTTAAAAAAGAGCTTTAATGTAGAAGCAGCTATAACTGGCTTATTTGTATTAGTAGCCGCAATATTTTCAGCTTTTGTAGCAAGTGGTTTTGAGTTTACATGGGAAGTCTTTTATGATGAAAAGTTTTATATTCAAACAGCTATTAACTTTGCAATTATGATGTTTACTTATTCATTTGTTAAAGAAATAGTTATTCGTAGAGCTAAAGCAACAAATGAAGAATATCAAAAAGTTAAAGGGAAAGAACTTGAATTTGTTAAGTTTGTAAGAGATAACTTTTTAGAAGAAATGATAGCTGATAAAGTTGCTATGGCTAATGAAGAAAGAAGATTACAAGCTGCTAATAACATTTTAGCTCGTATTACTTATGGACTTTACGCACAAGATTTAGAGAACTTTGAAGATCCAAATAATATCTCGGTTAATGATGATGCTTTTAATGATTTTTGTCTTAAACATGGACTAATTACTTATAAAAAAGATAAAGCTACTGGTAAAGTGAAAGCGACTGTTAATTCCAAGAAAGCAAAACAATTAAGAAAAGTTATTGTAAGAGTCTTAAAGGGCGATTATAAATATCAACCAATTTATACAAAAGAGATTTTAACAACTACTGATGCTGATATTAGCAGTATTGATTTATATTCATATAACGAACATAAAGCTAATATAAAAGAAGCAACACGCAAAGGTGTTTTATGGCTTGTAGCATCAGCATTAACTTCAAGTATTTATTGGGCTGGCTGGGATCTATCATTTTGGCTTACTTTACTAACAAATACAACACTTGTATTATCAAGTGCATTAACAGCTATTATGGCAGCTAATCAAAGAATAAAGATTTTAACAATGGTAAGTGAGAACAAAACTGGATTCTTAAATCAAGCAACTAAAGATTATAGGTTAGAGCTTAAAAATGGTAAAGAAGAAGTTAAAGAGATTGTAAAAGAAGAAACTAATACGCAAGAAAAAGTTGCATATTCAAAGGAAGAAGAAAAAGTAATACAAGTTAGCACAATTCCAAAAGAATTACCTAACATAGAATATGAAACAACTTCTACAAGCACTCTATAAAAAGATTAATTGAGAATTAGTCAACTTTAAAAGATAATCGGCTCACATTAACACTTATTAAATATGTGTTTCTCTATATTAACATTAAAAAAGGAAGATTATTATATCTTCCTCTTTTTTTATGCCTTTATGATTTATCATTGACTTAATAACTTTATTTAGTAAAAAATAAGTAATATTATTAGAAAACTTATTAAAATTATTCATTTTATCACTCCTTTCATAATAATCATAACATAATTATAAACTATATTAAAAAAAAATAAATAATTTTATATATTTATGTTGACAATCAATAACGAATAGTGTATGATGGAGTTGGGTGGAACAAAAGGTAAATTAAATTACCGCTTGGAAATTAAAAAAGAAAGGTTAAAATGGTAAAAGAAATGGAAAAAGACAATTTTAAGTATTACATTAGTAAACCAGTATTTGACATGCACGAGGTATTATTAAAAGTATCTCATGCTACAAACAAAGAGATCTATGTAGCAGTAAGGCGAGAGCAATGGGCTACAATACCTTACATAATTTACAAGACAAATGGTGCTTATTTTTACAGATCTATATTAGCAAATTCATTTATTGAAAACCTAAAAGAATTAAAAGTATTAGAACTAATACTAATACCAGATATGGAAACAGATAATGAAACAGCAAAGAAATGGCATCAAATTACAAAAGAAGAAGTAGATAAAGATTTTATACCTTTATCATTACTATTGCCTAATAAAGCTGACATAATGGAAAAGTTTTATGTTAAAAGGTTAGGGCATTGGGGTTATTTAGTTGAGTATAAAAGGAGGAGAGAATTATGATTTTAGAATTTAAGATAGCTATAACAGCATTATTATCTTTTAATATCATATTTAGTTTATATGCTATATTTATTGACTTTAAAGACTGGATTAAAAACAAAGAATATCGTAAAAAAGTAAACTTAAAACTTAAAGATGTAATCTGTTTTGCGAATATATCATTATTGTTTTTTTGGTTGATACTACCAATTATAAGCATTATTGTTTTCTGGGTATGGGGGTAGGAAATGAAAAAAAGAGATACAAGCGGTTTACCAATAAAAACATTAGAAGATTATTTAGTAGAAAAAGAAACTAAATACAATACAACAAGATTGATAATCTTTTATTTTATAAAAGAGGAGATTAAATTAAGGAGGAACTATGAACGATAATGATTTTAGATTAATTGTAATTACTGGGAAATTAGCTGGCTATCGTAAAGCTGCTAATTTAACACAAGAGGACATGGCAAAAAAGTTAGGTATTACAACAGCTACCTACAACAAGAAAGAAAACAATCCAGATCTATTTACTTACGCAGAGCAAGTAAAAATAGAAGAAGTATTGAGGTCTTATTTGAAAGACATGCCAGCTATTTTTTAATGGCTTGCGTGTTGCCAAGTGCTAATTAAAGAAAGAAAAAAAATGTCAAAAAGAAACAAAACAAGAAAGGAAAAGAAATGAAAGAAATTAAAATTATCAAATTACACATTGAGAACTTTAAAGGTTTTGAATATAAAACTTTTGAGTTTAATGGCAAAAGTGCTGATATATTCGGCACTAATGAAACTGGGAAAACAACAATAGCAGATGCTTTTTATTGGTGTTTATTTGAAAAAGACTCTTTAGGAGCAACTGACTTTGCAATTAAACCTAAAGATAAGATTACTGGCGAGGACAAGCACAATTTACTAACTAAAGTTATTTTAACTTTACTTGTAAATAATCAAACATTAAAGCTTGAGAGAACTTATGAGGAAGTTTATACAAGAAAAAGAGGCTCATTAGAAGAAACATTCTCGGGACATACCTCAAACTATTTTGTTAATGATATTCCTAAAAAGAAATCAGAGTATAACGAAGTAGTAAGAGAACTATTAGATGAAGAATTATTTAAAACACTAACTAATGTTAACTATTTTAATAATTTAAAGTGGAAAGAACAAAGAGACATTTTAGTTACTTTAGTTAAAGATTTTGATTTTTATTCACTGCTTCAAGATGCAAAGTTTATTGATTTAAAAGAGATTTTACTTAATGATAAAACAATTAAAGTTGATGAACTAATTAAAAGCTATAAGAGTAAGAACACTTTATTAAACAAAGAACTAACAGCTATACCAATTCAAATACAAACTTTATCTAATTCTTTGGAAGATCTAAATATCATGTATTCAGCTGTAGAACTTGAAAAGATTATTAAAGAGAAAGAAAATGAACTTTTAAGCCTTAATTCTAAAAAACAAGAATTAGATAAGGGTTTAATTGATTATGAGCTTGAAAACAAAATATCAAGCCTTAAAGCTGAAGTTAAAGCTAACTTAATCAAAATACAAGAGATTTTAAAGCAAGTAGAACAAAGACTAAAATCAAACTTACAAGATAAAGAGATTAAGTTATTAGAACTTAATAATGCTATTGCAAGAGAAAATATGGCACTTAAGAACTTTGCAAGCAATAAAACTTTGTTAGAAAACCAAAGGGAAGAATTATATCAAAGATATGATAAGGTTGCTGAGTCAGTATTCACTGGTGGAACTTGTAGCTATTGCGGCCAAGCTTTACCAGAAGAACAAACAAATGAACTAAGAGAAAAGTTTAATTTAAACAAATCTCAAGAGTTAGAATCCATTACTCAAAAAGGTTTATCAATAAATGCTGAACTTGAAAACATTGATACAAGCTATAAAGCAATTTTTAAAGCTAAGGAAGAAAACCAAAAAGAATTTAATAAGCTTGAACTTGAAAAGAAAGTTATTGCTGATCTATTAAATGAATTTGCTAATAGGAATTATGATAAAGCTTTAACTGAAAAAGAAACTAAAGATATTACAGCTTTATTAGATCTAAACGATAATTACAATTTAGAGGTTGATAAGTTAGAACATAATAAAGCTGCAACTGCAGTTGATACAAGTGAAAGAGATAAATTAAATGCTGATATCTTTGCTTTGGAAAAAACTATCGATAGTTTAAAAGAACAAAAGACTTTAATTGGTGTTAAGAATAATACTATTAAAAATATTAACGCTCTAAATGATAAGATTAAAACCATTCAAGTGGAATATGAATATAACCTATCAATTATTACTCAAGCTGAAGAATACTCAAGACTTAAAGCTGGTGTGTTAGAAGATAGCATCAATAGCCATTTCAAGTTAATTGAGTTTAAGCTATTTAACGAACAAATAAATGGTGGTATTGAAGAAACATGTATTGCTACTGTTAATGGTGTGCCTTATACATCGATTAACAACGCAGCAAGAATAAATGCAGGACTTGATATTATCAATACTTTACAAGAGATTTATCAAGTAAAAGCACCGATTTTCATTGATAATGCTGAGTCGGTTGTAGAAGTATTAGGAATGAATAGTCAGCTAATAAAGCTGTATGT
>Ga0209201_1001755_pt1 | contig 23676 bp, 21 predicted proteins | sample AD_UKC055_MetaG_FD_184411 | JGI IMG/M metagenome (GOLD analysis project Ga0209201, IMG submission 184411) | Active sludge microbial communities of municipal wastewater-treating anaerobic digesters from USA - AD_UKC055_MetaG (SPAdes) (version 2) | ecosystem: Engineered > Bioreactor > Anaerobic >...
CTAAAGGCAGGAATTATAACCAATATAGCCCATAAGCCATTTGAAAGGATTATGCCTTTTTTAAATGTCAACCTTGAAGGAAACTTCCTTTTTCTGCTTTTTGCACTTATATAAATATCAGGGCTTTAAAGCCCTGATATTTATTTTTGAAAATCAGCTTTCTGAAGTATAAGAATTCCAAAGGCAAGTATTGAAAAAGCTAAAACAAATATAGTATCCGGCCATGTTCTAAAGACCACAAATGAAACCAGAGCACCGAAAAAAGGTGCGGATGAGAAAATCATGCTTGTCCTGCTCGTGCCTATAGATCTTAATGAAAGTATAAATAGTACTATTGAAACTCCATAGCAGAAAAAACCGATTATTGCTGAAAAAGCTATATAACTTGTTTGTATAGTAGGCTTTTCAAATATTAAAGAAAGAATAATATTGACAGCTCCCGCTGAAATACCCTTTATCATAACTATTGTCACAGGATCGTTTTCAGACATTTTTTTTGAAAAGTTGTTATCCATTCCCCACATCAGACATGCAAGTACTATGAGTAAGCTCCATGAATTAAAAGCGATTTTCTCTGAAAAATTTACCGTAAGGATTATGCATGCAACAGTAATAAGAAAAAGTGAAAGAAAAATTTTTTTATTGGCTTTCTCTTTAAAAAATAAAACAGCAATAACTGTCGTCGCAACAGCCTCAAAGTTCAGCAGAAGTGACGATGTGCCAGAATATGTGTGATTTAGCCCGAAAAGAAGAACTACAGGTGCAATGATTCCCCCACAGATAATACTAAGAATAAGCCACTTAAGATCTGCAGCATCAAACCTCTTCTTTTTTCTTAACCCAAACAAAGATACAAAAGCCAGACCGGCTCCGCTTCCAAAATAAAGCATTCCACCCAGAAGTACGGGCGGAACCTCAGAAAGCATTATTTTAGAAAGAGGAGTGCTTAATCCAAATAAAAATGCCGAAAGAAATGCATATAAAAACTTGTTTTTTGTCATTTTTAGATCTCCTGCATTGCATCAACCACATTTTTTATCCATTTACCCGATCTGAGCCTGAAAAAAAGAACAAAGGATTTAAAAACCTCTTCTCCCATGGTAAAAAGATAGACTATCTCAAACGGAAGCTTAAGAAGTATCCCTGCCAGAAATGCCATCGGAACACCTATTATCCACATTGCTCCTACGTCTGTACAGAAAGCGAACTTAGTATCTCCTCCAGATCTGAGGATACCCACAACCCCAACCAGATTTATAGTTTTTATAGGAACAAAAACCATAGATATTATGAGCGTATTGAAGATCATCTTTCTTACTGTATCATCAACTTGGAAAAGCCCAAGCATCGGTTTGGCAAATATAAGAACCAAGGAAAGGGTAAATGTTGAAATCATAACAGTAAACACTATCATCTTTTTGGCCGTCATTCTGGCATTTTCATAGTTAGACTGTCCCAGCTCTTTTCCTATCATTATGGCTGTCGCCCCGGCAAGTGCGAACAAAAGTGCAAAGGCAAAGGACTCGACTGTCTCCATAACGTTTCTTGCTGCAATAGTCTGGGTACTCATATGAGCATAGACTATAGAGTACATGACCGTTCCCAGCGACCAGAGAAACTCATTGCCTATAGTCGGAATAGTATACGAAAAAAAAGCCTTAAGATAATTCAAGCTTATTGCTTTTATATCACCCATGCGAAATCTGGCAGGATATTTTCTGATTTCGCTTGCAAGCATAAGTATCAGAAACTGTACAATTCTTGATATAAGAGTTGCGATTGCTGCACCCTGAACTCCAAGCTTGGGAGAACCAAGGTTTCCGAATATAAAAACCCAGTTAAGAAAGATATTTCCGCTCAGAGCAATAAGACTTGCCGCCATAGGAAGCACAGGGTGTTCAGTACTTTTAAGCGTTGCCTCATAAACGTTCGTAAGCCCTGTAAAAGGAATACTGAAAGCTATTATGAAAAGATAAACAGCTCCCTGGTTAATAACCTGGATATCCGGAGAAAATATCCTCATTGTAAAATGTGGGAAAAATGCTCCCATTACAAAGAATACAGAAGAAAAAATCACCGAGCTTACAGCCATTATAGACATGCTCTTGGAAATATTTTTAAAATCTTTTTTTCCCCAGAACTGAGCTATAAATATTGAACCGCCGCTACATAAGCCGAATAAAAGAAGCGAGTAAAGGAAAAAAACTTTATTGGAAAGTCCGACCGCAGCTATCGGTATCTCTCCCAGTTGACCTATCATTAGTGTATCAACAAAATTGACGCTTATGGATATAAACTGCTGAAGAGCCATGGGAAGCGCCAGTTTAAATGCTCTTTTGTAAAAACCTTCCATTCTAAAACCCCTTTGTTTTAAGCTTTATATATCTTTACAGATAATATTATAACAAATCATGGTCTTTATTTACGTAAAGCACCTATTAACTTCGGACGACTTTTTATCAACAGTATTCTTCTGGCATTGACAGGCGATATCTTCTTATGTTATAATCCTTAAAATACGTTAAGCTTATTTTCAAAGGAGAGCTTTATGTCAAAGACTTCAATATCCTGTCAAAAAACTTTTAATATGAATATGCACCATACGAGGCGTGATCGGTTTTTATCAGATCATGTCTTTTTGTGTATTTCTTAAAGACTGATCCAATACAAAATACCGGTCACGTAACAGTGACCGGTATTTTTTTATTTTTCTACGGGAGATGATACCATGAACGGAACGGTTTTAAAGCGAAAGGATTTCTTATACGTATCGGAAAAATATGCTTTCATAACATCTGTGATAAGAGATGTACTCCATAGCAACGGCTTTCATGAAATATTCCCATCTTCGGTTCATAAATGCTCATCCTCTGTGTGCGATGGACTGAAGTTTTCAGATGGTAAAAATTTTTATGTTATAAATCCAGATATTACATCCTGTCTGATAAACAGTATTACAGAAAGTACAGCCAAGATATTTTATATTGCAGAAAAGCTTGACAGCTATATGAACTCATCCTGGCAGATAGGCTTTGAAATAATAAGTCCACAGGAGAGCTCAAACATAACAGACACTTTAAAAACAGCCATAACTATTATGGAAAAGCTAGGGAAAACCAGGTTTTTCATTGATCTAGGCTCGTTAAAAATCTGGGAAGATCTTTGTATGGGAGTAAAAGAGTTTCAAAAGGAGATATTTGAGGCAGTGAAAAGTCAAAACTTCTCATCAATTCTGGAAATGAGTATTCCAGAAAAAACCAAAAAAAGCCTCTTAAAAACCATAGAGTTAAGAACGCAGAACCCTCCCCTTCCGTCAATCCAAGAAATTATGACAGAGATTAATGATGAAAGACTTTGGTTTGATGCATCCTTTATTAATCAGAAGGAGTATTACACAGATATCTTTTTCAATCTTTTTTCAACAGATCCCACACTTATGCTTGGAGTTGGAGGAACTTACAAAACCAAAATTTCGTGGGGATGCGGCATGTCGTTCAGTCTAGAAAACCTTTTTAGGTTGATCGGAGGAGATATCCTTTGAAACTTACATTTGCCGTTCCGAGCGGAAGACTTTCCGAAAAAATCAGATTTTTTTTGAAACAAGCCGACATTCTGGTGCCTGTACCTGTTTCACGGGAACTATCCATTCAACAGGATAATATAACTTTCATATACCCAAGAAGCTCTGACATTCCCGTATTTGTAGAAAACGGAGCTGATATGGGAATATGCGGAAGCGATACTGTTGCCGAACAGATGCCTGAAATATATACTCCTGTTTTCCTACCTGTGGGAGCTTGCAGAATGAGCATAATCTCCCATAAATTTTTTGATTTCTCTGTTAATGACATGAAAGGGTTTACAGTTGCGACTAAGTATCCGGAGATAACCCAAAGGTTTTTCAGGGAGAGAGAAATTCCCGTAAAGATAATAAAGCTGGGCGGTTCGGTTGAACTTGGCTGTATAAGCGGTATAAGCGACTGTATAGTCGATATTGTCGACAGCGGAAAAACCATAAGGGAAAATAATCTCAAAGAAGTACTCAAGATTATGGATATACAGTCGGTTCTTTGTGTAAATAAGCTTTCAATGAAAGTTAAAAACAGAGAAATAACCAGAATAATCAACAAAATAAAGGAGGCCTCTTATGTACGATTATGTCCAAAGCATACTTGAAGATATTAAGGAAAACGGTATGAAAGCACTTTTAAAATACAGTGAACGGTTTGACGGCTTTTCAGGCCCCTTTGCTGTAAGTCCGCAGGAAATGCTTCAAGCGTCTATAAATCCGCAGGATGAGGCTGTAATAGATGAGATCATTCAAAGAGTAAAGAGTTATCACAGCAGACAGGAAATCAAAAGTATTTTCTATGTCCATGAAGACTCTGAGTACGGACTTTTGGCTAATCCCATCGAACGTATAGGAATATATATTCCCAGCGGAAGGTCTGTTCTGGTTTCAACGCTTATCATGACAGCTATTCCTGCCATACTGGCCGGAGTATCTGAAATAGCTGTAGCTTGTGGTTCGACTGACGGACAAGTGGATCCTTTCATACTATATACAGCAAAAAAATTAGGAATAAATGAACTGTATAAAATAAGCGGAGTACAGGCTATTGCTGACATGGCATACGGCATAAACATGAAGAAAACCGAAAAAATCTTCGGTCCCGGAAACGCTTACGTTACTGCCGCCAAACAATATCTTTACGGAACGGTTGGAATAGACTGTTTAGCAGGCCCTTCAGAGGTATGCGTTTTAGCTGATAATTCTGCAGATAAAAATTATGTGCTGAATGATCTTCAAGCACAGCTTGAGCACGGAGAAGATTCGAGAGCCTATCTTATAACAACTTCACAGGATATCTTCCACTCAACTACAAATCCCAGAATATTGAAGGTGCTGTGTGAAAACATTGAAGAATGTATTAAAAAAGTCAACGAAATTGCACCGGAACATCTTGAACTTATGGTGCAAAACCCTGAAAAATATCTTGCATATATAAAAAACGCCGGTGCGGTCTACTGCGGAGACTACTCTCCTACCGCTGCTTCTGATTATTTCAGCGGTTCGAATCATGTTCTTCCGACCGATAAAACCGCCAGGTTCTCATCTGTTCTTACAGTTTATGACTTTATAAAATTTTCTTCTTATGTTAAGATGAGCCGAAAAGAGTTTCTTGAGTACAGACACCTAGGAATAAGATTGGCTGAAATAGAAAAGATGCCCGCACACAGAAAATCACTGGAGGTAAGACAATGATAAGAACTACTTCGGAAACAAAAATAATGTTGGAGGACTGCGCAGATATGGTTATCTCCTGTAAAGATAAATTTTTGAAGCATATGCTTATAACTATGTTTTTTTACATGCATAGGAATGTAAGCTTCAAGACTTTTTACGACCTGCGTCATCATCTATGGGAAGACAGCGGCATAACAACCGGAATGTATCTGAAAGAGCTTATAAAAGATAAAAATTATGCAAGATTTGGTACTTCAGTGGCTCCTATGGATGATGCGCTTATACTTTGCTGCATAGACATATCCAGGACTTATTACGAATTAGACCTAAAGATACGGGATGAGGAAGAGGGCTTTGAACTTTCTCTTTTGCATGAGTTTGTAGGCGGCCTTTGCAGATCTCTTTCAGCAACCATTCATTTAAAACAGCTTGCCGGATACAACGCCCACCATATAATTGAAGCCTGCTTCAAATCTCTTGGTCTTTCTATTGGACAGGCTATAAAAGAAAGTAGCTATGTTTTTTCCACCAAGGGTGTGCTCTAATGCAAAAAATACTTATCATCGATACAGGAACAGGAAATTTGAAAAATGTAGTAAGGGCTTTCGGAGCAGAAGTATCCTCGTGCGAAAAAGAAATTCGCTCTGCAGATAAACTTGTTTTCCCCGGGGTTGGCACCTTTGACACGGTAATGAGGAACATCCATCATTTAAAAGACGCCATACTGGAACATATACATAGACAGAAACCTTTTCTGGGCATATGCATAGGGATGCAGATTCTTTTTGAAGGAAGTGAGGAAGGATATGAAAAAGGATTGGGCGTTTTCAAGGGCAATGTCTTAAAGATACGAAAAGCCAAAGCTCCTCATATGGGATGGAACAGTTTGACTATAACCAGATGTTCTAGAATACTCAAAAATATTTCTGAAAAAGATTTCTTCTATTTTGTCCACTCCTTTTATGCAGTACCTGAAAATATAAAGTCTTTAGCTTTCACACAGCACCTTTCAGAAAAAGGCTGCCTGCGAATGTGCAGCGTTATAGAGGAAAATAATATCTTTCTCACACAGTTTCATCCCGAAAAATCCTACTTAAGTGGAGAAAAAATTATTGAAAATTTCAGGAGGACAGTATGATATTTATTCCGGCAATTGATCTTCTTAACAACCAGGCTGTCAGACTTGAAAAAGGAAATATACGGCGGGTGTCTTATTACGGTGAACCGCTGGAGATTGCTGCAAAACTCTCCAAAAAATTCAAACTGCTTCACATAATTGATCTGAATGGTTCTTTCGAAGGAGAACCCAAAAATATGAAAATGGTTGAAAAAATTATACATCAAACCGGCGTTCAGGTACAGTTGGGAGGAGGACTGCGCAGCCACAGACTTATTGAGAAAGCCTTCAGGATAGGGGTAACCTCTGTAATTCTTGGTACAAAAGCTTTTGATAGTAAGTTCATTGATGATGTAACAAAAGATTTTAAAAATATAACGGTAAGTCTTGATATCAAAAACGGAAAGATACTGCTTAATGGCTGGACTGAAAGAAAAGATCTTTCGCTTGCCCAGGCGTACAGCTTCTTAACACCTAGGATAAAAAAGTTTGTCGTAACCATGACTCAGAATGACGTTACCGCTTCCCTTTTCATTAACATATACAGCGAAACGGGAGCCATGGATGCACTTGTCAGAAAGCTGGTAAACAGATTCTATAACCACAAATGGATTATGATGATCTTTATGGCAATATTCATGATAATCCCAGGCGCATTGACAGGAGCAGGTTCTGTTTCGATATTTGTTGTCGGAGGACTTGTAACTACCGTTCTCACTTACATGGGACTTTCAAAAAAACAGATAGTCGGATTTATGTACATGTTTGCAATGCTCGCAGCGGCTGCACCTCCTATAAACCTTTGGGCCATGCTCATGACCGCCCAGGCGAATATGCCTTACGTAGGATTTGATGTTGTTCTTCTCGCTCCTATAGCTGTAATAAGTATATTTACCATAATATGGTACGGCAGAGGAGCAAAGCCAAAGGGAAAAGAAGAGATTCTCGCCAGTCTGCCACCAGAAGTTCCCGGAATGAACTGGTTCAGGATACTTCTTCCGCTTGTGGCACTGATTGTCCTGATACTTCTTCAGAAGTATGCAGCATTCTCTACACCAATATTTGGTCTGCCTTTAACTTTTGTATTATGTACAATCGTTGCTCTTTTGTGCAATCCAAAGAAAACTACTTTCAAAAAATGGCTTGAAGTTATGAGCAACACGATGGAACAGGTATTCCCGCTTCTTGCTACAGTTATAAGCGTTGGCGCCCTTGTCAACGTGATGAATGCAACTGGCGTAAAAGGACTTATAGCTATAACCTTTGTAACCCTTCCGATTTATTTGATATACGCATTAGTTCTTGTATTCGGTCCTTTTGCACAGGGATCTTTGAGCTACGGAAGTGCTGTTATCCTGGGTACTCCTATAATATTCCTTTTCAATAACCTCGGTTTCAACGTTACAGTTGTTACAGCCGCTCTCAGTCTTATTTTCCCGATAGGCGACTGTCTGCCTCCTTCCAGAATTGTCGGAAGATTAAGCATTGAATCCGTTAAGTACGAGGAAGGCTACATGTCATTCCTTAAGTCTGCCCTTGTTCCTATTCTTTTTATGGCAGCCGTAGCTTTGATAATGTTTATTTTCCCGAATCAATTCAAGTTCCTTGTTATTTCTTGATAGGGGAGGTATGATAATATGTTGATAATCCAGGAGATAATTCATCAGCTTTACTTTGTTCTGGCAGCAATAATCTGTTTGTTTCTGGTAAAAAACCTTTTTAAAAGAAATAAGAGACAAGGCTGGGTATACGATATTGTCTATGCATATGTAATCGTGACTTTTATACTCAGAGTCCTTCATATAAAGTAAGGAGCTGAATAACTGTGAATAAAGAGAATAAAAGTGCACCTGTCTGGTTTAAGCTTATAGTTTTGGTTTTGATAGGAGTAATGGGAATAATTGCAGGAATGGATTTTTGGAATCTCAGACATTACAAAGAGTCATTAGTAGCTTCGGAAGGACTTACCAAGCAGATAATGCTAAGCGATTACCTCCCGAGTCTTAAAGGTACATGGGGCGACACTCCGATATATGTTTACGATTCAGGAGTTCCGGGAGGAGTTGCACTTCTCATGGGAGGAACACACCCCTATGAACCGGCTACTATGATGGCAGGCTACATACTTGCCGAAAACATGAAGGTTGAAAAAGGAAAGGTATTTGTTGTACCTGTTGCCAACAGAAGTGCAAATACCCTTGGTATGCTTGGAAATGCTTATCCGATGTTCTATACTATCGATACAGCATTTGGTCCTAAGCAGTACAAGATCGGTGACAGAAATACCAACCCGCTTGACCAGTGGCCTGATCCTTTTACATATGTTCATTATCCTTCAGGACAGAACCTGACCTACCAGGATATGAGAAACTTTAACAGAACATGGCCCGGAAGAGCAGATGGAACCCTTACCGAAAGGATTTCCTATGCTTTCATGGAGCTTATGAGAAAAGAAAAAGTAGACATATACTTTGACTATCACGAAGCATCTCTCATGTATCCGGTTGTTGACACATATGTTGCACATAACTTTGCAGATGAGATCTCGTTACTTGCGCAGATGACTCTTGATACATACAAGTTCCCAATGAAGGCGGAGGCTTCTCCTAAAAAACTCAGAGGTCTTTCACACAGAGAAGTCGGAGACTATGCCATAGATGAAGAGCTTGTTCCCGAACTTGTAAAGCTTGAGATGTCAGGCTATGCCTATGATTATGATAAAAAGCTTGAAGTAATAAACAAATCGTCCCACCACACCTTTGTTCTTCTTATGGAAACTCTTGAACCTTTCATAGAAAGAGTAGCAGGAAGAGTAACCGTTGATCTTCTTATGGAAGGAAACGACGAGTTCATACAGACAGCAGCGGACAAGAAGCTTCTTTTCGCAAGATATGATTCAAGAGAAGGCATAACTATGCCTATCGATGAAGACGGCAGAGGCGGATACGTTGTAAAGGGCGCTCCTATGTACTATAGAGTCGCCAGACACCTTGAAGGCACCAAGGAAGCCATAAAATGGATGAGCATGCTCTATCCGGATAAGGAACTCATTCTTGACTTCCCAGGCTTCCACGAAATAATGGAACCCGCAACAACCAAAGGAAACGCAGCTCTTGGAGACTTTCTCCACGATCCTGCAACTTCCGATCCATCCAGAGTATTCTACCAATAATTTTTGTTTCTAATTGGGTCTCTACTCAAAAACCTACGGGGGTGCATATAGCATGGGTAAAAAAAGGATACTGGTAGCTCTTTTTACGCTTATCGTTCTTTTAGTTAGCACTGTAGCTTTCACCTGTACAATCATTGCAGTGGGAAACAAAGCCACAGTTGACGGTTCGGCAATAATAACGCATAACGACGATTCTTCGGTTGCCGATTTCAGATTGTGGATCATCCCTGGCGGAGAATGGCAGTCAGGAACAGTAAGAGATATAGTTCTTGATTCACACGACTATATTGATTACTCCAAATTTCCAAGTGTAGATTATACTAAGAACAGAAACGGAAGAGCCATGGTCATGGGTATCGACCCACAGCCCGCACAGACCTACAAGTACTTCCACTCCAGATACTCCTTCATGAATGAATGGGGAGTAGCTATCGGCGAATCAACTGCCGGTATAACCACAAGCAACGATTATGGAAAAGCCGTAAGACAGGCCCTTTTTGAAGATGAAGAAGGAATCGTTGACTGCTGGGCAGCACAGGATATAGCTCTTGAAAGAGCAACAACCGCAAGAGAAGCAGTTCAGGTAATGGGAGACCTCATTAACAAGTACGGTTGGAGCGTTGCCGGCGGCGGCGGAGAGTTGATGGACATCACAGACGGTAAAGAAGTATGGATTATGGAGTTCTACGGCGCAAACCTTTGGATGGCAGTAAAGATGCCAGACGATATGGTTTACGTTGGCGCGAACACCATGAGAATTCTTGTTGACCCAAGAGATGGTATAGACCCAGTTTCAGGTGTTAAGTATGAAGTTCTCACTTCACCCGGTTTTGTAGAATATGCTATAAACAAAGGCTGGTACGATCCTAACTCAGGTAAAAAGTTCAGACCTGCTGAAGTTTATGCGAACAGAAATTCACACAACAAGAGAGAATGGAGAGTATTCGACCTCGTTGCTCCTTCAATGAAGATTGAAGACAATGCAAAAGAGTATCCTCTTTTCGTAAAACCAGATAAGCTTCTCTCAGTAGACGATATTTTCAAAATATCAGGCGATCATTTCGAAGGCACACAGTATGATCTTACCAAGGGACCTGCTGCAGGACCTTTCGGAGATCCTTTAACCAACTACGGTCTTGCTTCAAGACAGAGACCTATAGGTATCCCTCTTACAGCTTACGTCCATATAGGACAGGTTAAAGCATGGTTACCAAGAGAGTTCAGAGGAATCAGCTGGTACGGTTACGGTTCGGTCGGACACACATATATTACTCCTCTTTTCCCGGCTATGGAAAAACTTCCTGATCTGTATTCAGTAGGTTCAAGATATGAAACATTCAGAAGAGATTCCGGCTGGTGGACCAACACATACGTACAGCAGATGGTCGGTTTGAGATATTCAGAAGCTATAAAAGACCTCAGAGCTCTCAGAGATCCTAAGATGCAGAGTGTATACACCCAGACATCAGTACTTCAGGAAGCTGCTGCCACTATGTACAGAAACGGAGATACCAAAGGTGCAGTTAAACTCATGAGCGACTTCTGCTACAACACAGCAGTAACATGGCAGAGAGACTGGCTTGAACTTGGTGACAGGCTCTTCACAAGATACGCTGCTGAAAGAATAGGCTTTAGTTCAAGCGGTTATCCACAGTGGTGGAAAGATTGGTTAAATCCTAGTAAAAATACTGAAATTCTGAAATACGGCTACTAATTTTAATAGAACGGGGCAGGCATGGTTTTCCATGCCGCTTCGCGTTCTTAGCAACACACATTACAGGGGAGGTATAAGCATGAGAAAAAGCTGGTTAGTTCTTATGATGTTGGTAGTTGTCATGCTTGCTACAACTATTTCGTACGCATGTACAATAGTTGGTGCAGGTAACAAAGCAATGGCTGACGGTTCAACAGTTATAACGCACAACGACGATTCAACAAGTGCAGATTTCAGACTCTGGATAATTCCTGAAGCAGATTGGGCAGAAGGATCCATGAGAGACATAGTTCTTGACAGTCACGACTATATTGATTTCTCTAACTTCCCGAAATCAGTCGACTACACCAAGAACAGAAACGGAAATGCCATGGTTGTCGGTCAGATGCCGCAGGTTGCACACACTTACAGATACTTTCATTCCAGATACTCTTTCATGAATGAAAAGGGTGTTGCAATATCAGAATCAACAGGTGGAATTGATACCTCAACAGAGTACGGAAAAAAAGTTGCAAAGTACTTCTCGGATAACGAAGGAATCATTGACTGCTGGTATGCACAGGATATAGCTCTTGAAAGATCGGCTAGTGCAAGAGAAGCTGTCAAGATAATGGGTGAGCTCGTTGAAACATATGGCTGGAGTAATGTCGGCGGCGGTCCTGAGTCCATGTTTATCGGAGACGGTAAAGATGTATGGCTTGCCGAGTTCTACGGAGCAGACCTTTGGGTAGCAGTCAGAATTCCTGACAATGCATTCTCAGTCACAGCAAACAGATTAAGAATCATGGAAGTAGATCCTAACGACACAGCTAATGTTATGTATTCAAAGAATCTTTTCAAAACTGCCGTTGAGCAGGGTTGGGTTTCAAAAGACCTTCCGCTTAACCAGTGGAAACTTGCAGAGATCTACTCACCGAACGACAGTCTCTATGCTACAAGAAGAGAATGGAGAGCCCTTGACCTTGTTGCTCCTAACTACATGAAGGCAAACAACTACGGTCCAAGCGAACTCAGATATCCTCTTTGGGTAGTTCCGGAAAAAGCTCTTACAATAGACGATATATGGAAGATAAAGGCTGACTACTACGAAGGTACTCCTTACGATCTTACTAAGGGTGCAGCAGCCGGTCCATGGGGAGATCCTCTCAGATACGCCAACTCTTCCAAAACTGAAAGATCAGCTACATGGGAAAGATCAATCAACATGCACAGAACATGTTACCTGCACATCGGCCAGACCAAGGCATGGTTGCCTGATCCTATAAAGGGAATCAGCTGGTACGGTTATGGTGCACCTGATACAACATATCTTACACCTCTTTGGGCAGCAATGACCAAGTTACCTGACTTCTACACAATCGGAAGCAGATTCGAAGGGTTCAGAAGAGATTCCGGCTGGTGGGTAAACACATATGTACAGCAGATGGCTGAACTTCACTACAATGAAGCTATTAAAGACATCAGAAACCTCAGAGCTCCTAAGATGGATATGCTCTACAAGGTTACCCCACAGGTTCAGGAGCTTGCAGGTCAGCTTTACAGACAGGGCAAGACCAAAGAAGCAGTTGCTCTTGTCGATAACTACGGTTACATGAATGCTGTTGCATGGAATACAGAATGGCTGAAACTTGGAGATTATTTACTCGGCAGATATGCTATGGGTTATATAAACTTCAGAACCACTCCTTATCCTCAGACATGGAACGACACAATAGGTTTCACAACTCCTCAGAGATAATCTGAATATTTGAATCATAAGCATGCCGGAGCAATCCGGCATGTCTTTTTTAAAATGTCACAAAATCTCATTAAATATGCCAATAACCAAAGGTATAATTTCTATAAACTATATAGGCAGGTGACTCCTATAAACTCATTTACTAAATCAACCATACCTTTTTTTTATCTGTTCCTGGCTTTCGTTATATCTGTTTTTGGTGTTTGTTTTATTGAAAAAACAAAGGTAAGCACCAAGAATGACTATTACGATCTTCAGTATAAAGCTTCTCATATAATGCAAAACTCTATATCTGTTTTAAAAGACTATCGCATAGAAAATAATATATCTATAAACATAGACGACGATCCAAACCGGACAGGAATAATAGGCGAAGATATGACTCTTCTGGTAACTTCAGTAGGTAATCTTCAGGCCAAAAGAACCTCTACAAATCCAGATTTTGCTGCGCTTATGGTTAAATTCTTTAAAGAGCTTGATCTTAAGGCAGGTGATCATATCGCCATAGGGGCAAGCGGTTCATTTCCTGCTCTTTTAATTGCCTCTCTCAGTGCTGCCCAAGCTATGGAGCTTAAACCACTTATAATTTATTCAATAGGTGCTTCAAATTACGGTGCAACGATACCTGGTTTTACCTTCATCGATATGCTCAGAGAGCTTAACAGACAGAATATCTTTGATTACAAGCTTCTTGCAGTATCCCTTGGAGGAGATCATGATCTTGCACAGTATATGTTTTTTGAAGAATCTGAAGCTGTCTTTGATCAAATTGCCCAATCAGCCGCAGTTACTATAATAAAAGAAGCCACTCTTGAAAAAAGCATTAAAAAGAGAATGGAACTTTATGCCGGTGCATTGGGTTCAAACCCGATGAAGGTATTCATAAATATAGGAGGGGCTTCCACCAACTTCGGAGCAACAGAGGCATCTCTTATCTTTCCCAACGGTCTTTCAAAGAGCCCGCCACGTGTTCTTTCAAGCCCTGTCAAAGGACTTATATTCGAGTATTCTCAGTCTGGCATTCCTGTAATTCATTTACTGAATATAAAAGACCTGGCCATGAAAAACAAAATCCCTGTTGATCCCATTCCTATTCCACAGTTGGGAACAAGCGGTGTTTTTTTCCATTTTAAATACAGGATGGATTATCTTGCAATATTTTCAGGACTTACAATTTTTATTCTTATCACAGGATACAGGGAAAAAAAAGCTAAAAAAAGAAGCGGTGAAAAATTATGAACTATATACTTACTGCATTTCTTATCGTTATAGTAGTTATTGTATATGAAAATATCCGTTTATATCTGTGCAAAAAAACTATTCCTATAAGGATTCAAGTAAACGGAACCAGAGGAAAAAGCGAAACTGTAAGGCTTGTACATGCAGCTCTCACAGCTATGAACTACAGAGTTCTTGGCAAAACTACAGGAACAGTACCCTATTGGATACTTCCGGGAGGTTCATTTAAAAAGATTAATAGAATCGCACCTGCCAACATTCAGGAACAGTACAAGCTTATTTATAAAGCAAAAAAAATGAAGTGCAATGCTGTTGTCGCAGAGTGCATGGCAGTAAATCCCGAATTTCAGAGTGCGTGTGCTAGAATAGTCCAGCCTGATATAACCATATTAACTAATGCCTACACCGATCACGTCCAGGAAATAGGTGAAAACGAGGTACAGACCTTGAAAACCCTTCTTTTAAGTATTCCGCAAGGCTCGAGAGTTGTTGTGGGGGATATCTCTCCAGAGGGAAAGCTTTTCCTTGATGTTCAGGCTGTCAGAAAGGATCTTCAACTCTATGAAAAAGATGATAGCTTCCCTGTGCAAAAAAATGATTTCAAGTTCAATGTATTTGAAGATAATATACGAACGGCGCTTAAAACAGTGGAACTGCTTGGCGGAGATCTTGATGCTTCATACGAAGGCATGAAAGAAGTTTCTCCGGAGGTAGGCTCCTTTAAATTTCTTAAAATAAGTAATTCTGTTATCCTGGCCAATGCATTTGCTGCCAATGATCTTCTTTCAACGGAAAAACTTTTTGAATACTCTAAAAAAATATACCCCGATAAAACTATGATAGGTCTTTTTAATCCGCGGGATGACAGACAGGATAGGACATTATGCTTTGAAAGCTTTCTTGCAGACGGTAGATTTAAAAAGCTTTTATCCACTCACAGGCTTCCTTCAAAGATGGGTAAAAACATAGAGTATACGGTTATAAAGGATGTCAGAAAGATATCAGAGCTTATTCCGCAAAACTCTCTTGTCTTCGGATTCGGTAATATACGCGATATTTCAGCATGGCTTATGACCCTGGAGGTGGAACGATGAATCCCGAAACATTTTCCGTAGGAATTTCCATAAGTACTCTCTACTGGTGGCTTACCGGACTTTCGGCAGGAGGCATAGTAACCCCTTTTTACTTTTATATGTTCCTAAACAATCCATTAAGAATACTATATACCTTGGGCTCAGGCCTTATAACCTATCTTCTTGTCCTACTGATGAACAGATTTCTTATCCTTTACGGAAAAAAACGTCTGGCAGTAAATATTCTGACAGGTATACTTGTAAAACTGCTGATTGATTATATCACTATACGGAACCTCCCTGTAGATTATATATCTACAACTATAGGAACCATAATTCCAGGGCTTATCGCCAATGATTTTTACAGGCAGGGTGTTCTCAAAACCATTTTCTCAATTGGAATCGTGACAGCTATAATATACTTCTTAATACTTTTCCTAAAAGTTGTTCTTTCTTTTTGATTTTTATTGCGGAGTATGCTATAATATCTTTTAAAGAATTATTTTGGAGGCAAAGATGAGTGTACTTTCTTTCAAAAAAGTTGATGATGATATCATAGCGCCTTAATTAATCTTTGATTAATTAACCGGTGCTGGTTTTTGTTATTTAGCCAGCACCGGTTTTTCTATTTTAAAACGGAGGTGTACTTTATGAGACAGAGAATAAAAGAACTGCAGGGCTTAAAGTCTGAAGCACAGGTATGTATATGCGGCTTTATAAAAACAGTTAGAAACAAAGGTAAAAACCTGAAGTTTATGATTATTGACGACGGTTCGTCACAGATACAGGCAACATGTCTGAGAAATCTTCTCGGAGAAAAAATAGATGCTTTGGACAAAATTTCTGTCAACAGCGTGCTTAAAATTTCTGGCACCCTCAACAGAACAGATCTCAGCAAAAGCGGAACAGAAGTTTTGGTTACTGACTTGGAGGTGCTTTCATCAGCCCATACCGGTCTGCCTATAGATATATCTGAAGAACTCGAATCATCTCTTGAAAAACGCCTTAACTGGAGGCATCTTGATCTGAGAAACCCAAAAAAGAAGCTTATATTCAGAATTTTTTCAGATTTTCTAAAACTCTCAAGAGAGTATTTTTACGCCAGACATCTTACAGAAATATCTTCATCTAAGCTAATGGCAGCAGCCTCGGAATCAGGTGCTCAGGTTTTTCAGGTGAACTACTTTGAACGTAAGGCATTCCTCGCCCAATCTCCGCAGTTTTATAAACAGATGGCTATTGCCGGAGGTTTTGAGGGAGTTTTTGAGATAGGTCCGGTGTTTAGGGCAGAACCATCTTTTACGAGCCGCCACACTACAGAGTTTACCTCTCTGGATGTGGAAATCGCATACGTAGAAACTGTTGAAGAAGTTATGTGTTTTGAGGAACAGTGGCTTGCGTTTACATTTTCAGGTCTTAAAGAGCTTTACAGCAAACAACTTGAAGAACTTTACGGTATACAGATAAATATTCCGGAGCTACCTTTTCCGAGAATAAGCATGACACAGGCTCAAGGCATTGTTAAAAGCTATGGCATAGAATGCTTGGAAAATTCTGACTTGAGCTCGGACGGTGAAAAAGCATTGGGAAGATATGTAAAGGAAGTTTTTAATTCAGATTTTGTTTTCCTAACAGACTTCCCATGGAGTGTACGGCCTTTTTATCATATGCGCAGCGAAAATAAGCAAATAACTAAAAGTTTTGACCTTATATACTGTGGAACAGAAATAACCACAGGAGCACAGAGGGAACACCGTTATGATATTCTTTGCAGCCAGGCAAGCGAGAAGCTACCTGATCTTAAGGGTATAGAAGACTACTTAAACTTCTTCAAGTATGGCTGCCCACCGCATGGAGGATTTGGATTAAGTCCGGCAAGAGTTATTACTTGTATGCTGGGACTTGATAATATACGTGAGGCAACTCTTCTCCCAAGAGATCCTAAAAGGCTTACGCCGTGATAGATGAAAGTTATTTTGAGTTTTCGGTTACATTTTTTGGTTATATAATTTTATTTTGAGTTTTGTTTTTTAAATTGCGATATAATATATATTAGACTATAATAGGAGGTTAAAGTATGAACGTACTTATTATTGAAGACGATCCTATAAGTCAGAAGCTCCTAAGCTCTTTTTTGAAGGAGTATGCCGTCTGCGACATTGCAAACGACGGGGCACAGGGAATAAGTGTTTTTGAAAGTTCTCTCAAAACAAATAAACGTTATGACCTGGTATGTCTTGACATCATGATGCCACAGATGGATGGCATACAGGTGCTGCAAAAGATACGTTCTGCAGAAAACAAAAACGGAGTATACGGGCTTGATGGGACAAAGATTATCATGACCACCGCCCTGAGCGATGTGGAAAATGTACGTAATTCATTCAAAGCACAATGTGAAGCATATATAATCAAGCCTATTTTGAAAAAAGACTTTATTTTAAAACTCCAGGAGCTGGGTCTTTTAAAGGGAGGCTGATCTTATGTCAGACAGGCGTTACATGCGGGAATTAAGCCTCATAAACAGACTGGAAACAGAAAAAGCTTTGATTGATACCGTAAACGGTGTAAATACCGAGGTACTTGATAAGATACAGAAGGATTTCATAAAAACTTTTTTTTCGGAAACAAGGGAATCATCGGCTGTAATACGTGAAACTCTCAGGATCATATCTTCTGACAGTCAGGCAGATCAGGAAAGTGTAATTGCCCTGTTCAGGTCTTTTCACACTATAAAGGGACTTGCCGGTTTTGTAAGTGCTGAAATGGTGAGAATAATCTCCGCAAAGACCGAACTTATACTTGATGCGTGTGTAAAAGGCAGACTTTTGATGGACGACAATATGATAAATATTGTTTTCTATTCGTCCAGGATTATCGATAATCTGTGTGACCGTTATCAGAACGGTGTAGCACAGGAATATCTGGAGTATATAAAAGAGCATATGGGCATAATAGAGGATAAAATAAAAGAGATAGACTGAATTAGCTTCCTTTTTTGAGGTCTTTAATCCTCTGAACGTACTTTTGAATCTTGAATTTTCTTTCAAGTCCTTTATCGTTCATGTATCTGACGTTACCAAATATACTCCTTGGAGACCAAGGCCTATCGTGCTTGCCAAAGCACCAGCATATGCCTGCATACCCGGAAGGATCCCTTCCGTCCATTTCATAGCGGTCATTGAGATAGACCATTGTTTCAAAAGCTTTTTGAGGTGTCTCGCTCCATTCTATTATTTTTTTACCCCAGTACATTCTCATGTAGTTGTGCATTTTTCCTGTCAGCAGCAGCTCATTCTGTGCACTGTTCCAGTACTCATCGTGCGTCTGTGCATCTTCTAACTGCTTTTGTGAATAGCAGTGCTCTCTGGGATCGGAAAGATGTTCTGCCAAGGTTTTTTTAGCCCATGCTGGAACAGAGTTATACTGAGCGTAATCATCGTTGTACATGACAAAGTTGTGAGCAAGCTCTCTTCTAACAATAAGCTCTTCCAAATACTCTTGGGCTGACTCTGAAAGTACTTTCGTAATTTGATTTGCTATATAAACAGGAGATATCTGTCCAAAATGAAGATACGGACTTAAATCGGACTGAACCTCGCTGGTCGGATCGTTTTTCATATCTGCGTAATTATGGAGCTTATATTTAATAAAGTCGTCAAGCTTTTGACGAGCGTGAGAGTATCCTCCTATAAAGCGGCTTTCATCAAAGTATCTGTTGTTTGTTCTGAACTTTTTTATGTACTCTTTTGCTTGTTGTTCAGTAAGCGATTCTATCTGTGGATCGCTTATTTTGTTTTTTAGCTCTGTTATTTCCTCTTCAGAATTAAGATACTTTGAAATAACCGCACTTACTTTTGGTCTTAGCGTTGCGGCTGAATACTCTTCTTTTGAACTTGCAGCAGCAACAGGAACAACCACATTGCCTTCAACCTGTACTACCCTGCATGCAGTCTGTGCAGAAATCTTCTTTCTTACAGCTTTCATAAAATCAAGATATGCAAAATCGAACACAATCATTGATGAGCTTTCAGAAAGTTCTTTAATAATTTCACATGGATCTCCTGCTTTTATTATAAAAGCCGCACCGTATCCCCTTATTGTTTGGGCAGTTTCCTGCAATCCCTCTATCATAAATTGATAATGACGAAAGGATGCCGTAAGATACTCCGGCATTATACAAAAAAGAACTATAAGGGGTTTATTCATGGTATTTGCAACAAGGACAGCATACTCAAGCGCCGGATTGAAATGGGCTCTCTGACTTGCCTGCATCCAGTAAAGAACATACTTTCCGTTTTTTACTTCTTTATCGTTGCATAAAGATACTCTTTCCTTTTCAACCATATTAATCACCCCATAAAGATATTATAGCAACTCTTCAGAAAATATAGCATAAGATCTTTTGGATAAATTTTAATATTAAACTCTCTTAATATATCTTAAAATTTCTTAAAAAAGTTACTTTTGGTAATATTTATCTTTTCGTTGCATTTTATTTTTATAAATCTGCTAAAATATGATAGGAGAATAAATTAATTGTATATTAATTTGGATTAAGAAGCTGCATTCGATTATAAACGCCGGAATCCAGAGTTTTTAATATTCCAAGGAGGTATGAAAGATGCTTGGTACAGCTTATTACCCGGAACACTGGGAAGAGGACCGTATAGAAAAAGACCTTTCGGCTTTCAGAAATAACGGCATAGAGTTTGTCCGCATAGGAGAGTTTATGTGGAGTGTTCTGGAACCGGAAGAAGGAAAGTACAACCTCTCACTACTGAAAAAAACCATGGACATCTGCAAAACTCTGCAAATAAAGGTTATTTTATCCACACCTTCAGCTACCCCACCTGCATGGCTTATATCAAAGTATCCGCAAATTCTTCAGAAAGACATTGCGTCAGACACCAGAAATTTCGGTGGAAGACGTCATTACTGCTATAACAGCAAAGAATATGCCCTTTATGTAAGTAAAATAGTAGAACTTTTAGCTAGTGAGTTTTCTTCCCATGATGCTCTTTACGCATGGCAGATAGATAACGAGTTCGGCTGTGAAGATACTTCCCATTGTTTCTGCGAAAAATGTGATGAGAGCTTCAGAGCTTACCTCGAAGATAAGTATGGAGATATCGGCTCGCTTAACAAAGCATGGGGAACCGTCTTTTGGTCGCAAATATACAACAGTTTTTCACAGATCACCACTCCCAAAAAGATATCTGCTATTCCTAATCCTCATCAGATGCTTGACTTTTATAGATTTTCAAGTATTTCCGTCAAAAAATTTGCACAGATGCAGACGGATATACTCAGAAAATATTCAGATAAACCTGTTACAACCAACTTTATGGTAAATTTTACAAATTTGGACTACTGTTCTCACCAGGAACTTTATGATTTCATCTCATTTGACAACTATAATCCTTCGGCTAAGTTTGACCCGCTTCAGCAGGCATTCAACCTTGATCTAATGTGGTCTCTGAAAAGAAAGAACTTTACGGTTATGGAGCAACAGCCAGGCAGAGTCAACTGGCAGAACAGAAATCTGTTTTTTCCTGCTAAATGGCTTGTGCCGTCAACCATACAGGCTTTTTTGCACGGTGCTGAAAACCTTTCATACTTCAGAGACAGAGCCGTTTCCTTCGGTGCAGAGCAGTATCATAACGGTCTGATAAACTACGAAGGAAATTTTGACACCAGCCCACGTCTTAAGGTAGTTAAAAAGCTTTCCGAAGAAGTCAGCAAGCTTTCTTCAAGACCCAAGGCCAAGGTTGCTATATACTTTGACTACGAAGTTGCTTGGATGCACAAAATAAACGGCGTGTGCAAGGATTTCGATTATGTTAAGGCTTTACAGGATATATATGCGGCATTTAGATACTTTGGATACTTTGTTGATTTTATCTTCAGAGACTCAAAAATAGAAAATTACGAGATAGTTGTGCTGCCTTATGCTCTTTATGTTCCAAAGAACTTTATGAAAAAACTCGAAAAGTATCAGGGCTCGCTCTTTATAACCTGTATGAGCAACATAAAGGATGAGAATAACTCTATTATTTCTGACAGACCTCTTGGATGGAAGATAAAAGACCTGAGCTTTACAATAAAGGATTTCGGAGCCATATACGAAGAGTACATCGATTACAAGGATCATGGCCTTGTTGCAGATATGTGGATTGAAGAATTAGAAGTTATTGAAGGAAAACAGACCGGAACATGGGAATCATCACCCCTTAAAAAAGGGCCTGCCCTGATTGCAGCTAAAAATTCGGATATAACTTACATATCAACAGTTCTTAGTAAAAAATCATGGCGTAAGCTTTTAAAGTATACCTTTAAACCGGAGCTTGAAATAAAAGAGTCACTTGAACTTATTACCAATGATAAAGAATCATACTTCATAAACTTTGACTCAGAGGAGCAGCGCTCGGGACACACGGACATAGAACCGTACAACTATAAAAAAACAAAATAAACACCGGCTTGCGCCGGTGTTTTACTTTATTTTACAGGAGTTATGGTTGTCTGCCATGTCTTAGGATAAGACGGGCCTTTCATATATATTCTGTCCATTACATACTTTGCAAATATTGTATCGCCAAGGTCAAGCCAGTTTCTCTGCCATGCAATGGCTGTATCGTAAGCAAAATCACTTACAAGCTTTATTCCCTGTTCTTTGTTGCCGCTTCTTATAAATGCTGCAGCCTGATTCTGAACATTGTCCGCCTGAGTATATATGCTCTGCATCTTAGGATCTCTGTAGGCTCTGAGATCTTTTATGGCATCCATATATCTGTGTCTTACTACTTCCTGGACATAAAGGTTGGTCCAGAATGCGGAATCTCTTCTTAACGGCTCGTATCTGGAACCGACCATATAAAAATCGGGAAGCTTTTCCATTATCGGCCAAAGAGGAGTAAGATATGTCGTAGCACCAGCACCGTAACCAAACCAGCTTATTCCTTTTATTTCATCTGGGAGCCAGCCTTTTACCTGACCTATATGAATGTAAGTTGACTGCGGAACTCCTATAGGTCTTGCCCTACCGCCGATCCTGTAGCTTGCAAAAGGATCTCCGAAAGGACCTGCTCCTATTCCTTTGGTAAGGTCAAGGTCTGTTCCTTCATAAACATCTCCGTGTATGGTGAATATATCCTGAACGGTAAGCTTTTTATCCGGTTTTACAAAAAGAGGATAGTATATCTGATTATACTCTACCTTTAAAGACGGTGCAAGAAGATCTGTTGCTCTCCACTCTCTTACATTCATACCTGTTCTTGGTGCGTAAACAGGACCTGGGCTAAAGAGTTTTTCGCCTTCTTTTGGAGTATACCAGCCTTTTTCAACAGCAAACTTTACAAGATTAGGTGAGTACATGACATTTTTAGTATCTGTCAGATCAAGATCTCTGAGGATTCCGACGTTGGCTCCAACAAAAACGCTGTCGTCCGGTACTCTGACAGCTGCCCAAAGATCCCTTCCGTAGAATTCGGCTATCCAGACTTCGTTTCCGTCTGTGATATCCATTATTTCGCCGGCTCCGTACCATCCGTACTTGTTGACCAGCTCGCCCATTATCTGGACAGCTTCCCTGGCAGTACTTGCCCTTTCAAGAGCTATATCTTGAGCGGCGAAACAGTCTATTATGCCCCATGTATCCTCAAGAAGATCTTTCATAATCTGCTTTCCGGTATCGGTTGCATAATTTCCCTGTGAGAATGTTGACTCTCCTATGGCTACTCCTTTTTCATTCATGAAAGAGTATCCACAGTAGAAGTATCTGTAGGTATGAGAAACCTGGGGAATCTCTCCGACTTTCTTAGCAACGGTTTCATCTACGGTAAGATAACCGTCCTTGTTGTAGACAGGAGTACCGTTTTTGTTTCCTTTAAAATAGAAATAATGAGCGTTCTGATAAATCTCTCTTACTGACCCTTCTGCCCAGTCTGCCTCGGGAATAATCCAAAGAAGCGGATTATCCGACCCTGAATCACAACTGTGGGTTATAATGGTAGATCCATCTGCCATAGCGTCTTTTCCGACAGCTATTATGGTACAGGCAAATGACAAAGATATTATTGATACAAAGACCAATAATAATGCTATACTTTTTTTAAGCATTTTTTACCCCCTCGCTAAGATATAAGTTAGGCAAGTTTACTATCTGCCAATAATTATTCTATCTTATACGCGCGGGAAACTGAAATATGGTTTTCCATTATTAATGGCGTTTTCTGATTATTGTGAATGATGATACTGATTTAAAACTTTTTTTGATGGTTTATAAAGCAAACTATAACATTTACTGTAAAATTCATTAACGTCAACTAAAAATCAGAGTAATTAAAACAGGAACGGCCATAGATAATAGTACT
>Ga0209201_1001759_pt1 | contig 23651 bp, 20 predicted proteins | sample AD_UKC055_MetaG_FD_184411 | JGI IMG/M metagenome (GOLD analysis project Ga0209201, IMG submission 184411) | Active sludge microbial communities of municipal wastewater-treating anaerobic digesters from USA - AD_UKC055_MetaG (SPAdes) (version 2) | ecosystem: Engineered > Bioreactor > Anaerobic >...
GCACGTGGTTACCGCTCCATGAAGTACTTCATCACGATGATCTATCTCATCAGCGGCAAACTGGACTTCAGGTTACCCACTTGAAACAGCGAGGAACCAACTGGCCGTCATCAACGGCAACACCTACCAGGTCGGCGAGAAGCTCGATTTCGGCAGCGCCTTCTATCTCAAGAGCGTGGAAGCCACCCGGGTGGTGATCAACGATCGGCAGAGCCAGAGAAACATCGTCATCAAACTGAAGGACGAAACCTTCTAGAGGAGACAGGCCTTGAAACCCAGAGCCCTTATCCGGTGGATGTGCTGGGGGCTGATCCCTGTGATCGGTCTTTCGCTCGCGGGCTGCGCGAAGGACCTCAAGCAGGTGAAGGACCCCTTCTTCGAAAAGTGGAGCACCATGGCGGAGACCTCGAAGGGCCACTCGCCGACGCCGCGGGCGCGGATCATGGACATGCCGCCCCTCGAGGAGGACGAGCTCGTCACCGACGAGGCGGCCCGGAAGGAAAAGCCCCTGCCGACGCGGCGCGTGTCGCTGCGGATGCACAACGTGGACATCAACGTCATCCTCCGGGCCCTCGCCCAGGCGGCCGACGTCAACATCATGCTGCGCTCCGGCGTCAAGGGGGAGACCTCCATCAACATCGAGAACAAGCCCTGGGACCAGGCGTTCCTGGGCATCCTGAAAACCAACGGCCTCTCCTATGCCTGGGAGGGCGACATCATCCGCATCATGACCGTGGAGGACATGGAGCGCGACATCAAGCTCGACGCCGCCCGCGACCGCATCCGAGGCCAGAAGCTCCTCACCATGGTCGTCTCCGTGGACTACGCAGACGCAACGAAGCTCCGCGACAGCCTCAAGGAGCTCCTCACGAAGGACAGGGACGGCAAGGTCCGCGGCTCCATCCTGGTCGATCAGCACACCAACTCCATGATCATCCAGGCCACCCGGGACGATCTCAAGCGGATGATCCCCATGATCGAGCGGCTCGACAAGCCCACGGCCCAGATCCTCATCAAGGCCAACATCGTCGAGGCCTCGAAGGACACGGCGCGGGCCCTGGGCGTGCAGTGGGGCGGCGTCTACGCCAACCGCTGGGGAGGTCAGAACTACTACGTCACCCCCGGCGGGTCGGGCGGTTCGACGACGACCCCCCCCACGTCGGGCAGCTACACGCCGACCTACGGGTCGACGGGCATCGCCGGCCAGGGCTTCGGCGTGAACTTCCCGGCCAACCCGGCGGCCATCGCCGCCGCGGGCGGCGCAGGGTCGCTGGGCCTCATCTTCGGCACGATCGGCGGCAGCGTCCTGGAGGTGCAGCTCCAGGCCCTGCAGAAGGACGGCAAGCTCAACATCCTGTCGAGCCCGTCCATCACGACGCTGGACAACCAGATGGCCTACACGGAAAACGGCGAGCGGGTCCCCTACGTGGCGACGAGCACCTCGAGCGGCGTGGTGACCCAGGAGGTCAAGTTCGAGGACGCCGTGCTGCGGCTCGAGATCACGCCCCACGTCATCGACGGCAAGAACCTCAAGATGAAGATCAAGGTCAAGAAGGACGAGGTGGACTCGACCCGGAGCGTCCAGGGCAACCCCTACATCATCAAGAAGCAGACGGAGACCACCCTGATCGTTCAGGACTCGGAAACGATCGTGATCTCCGGCCTCACGAAGCAGCGCAGCCTGCTGACCGACACCGGCTTCCCCGGCCTCAAGGACATCCCGGGGATCGGGTACCTGTTCAAGGGTGAAGACCGGGCCGAGTCGATGGAGGAGGTGCTCATCTTCATCACGCCCCACATCCTCAAGGCGTCGGCGGCCCTCCAGGCGGATCCGGCCGCCGCCGCACCGGCACCCGCCGCGCCCGCCGAGGCGCCGGCCCCGGCGAAGAAGGAGGCCCCCGGGGCGACACCGGGCAGACAGCCATGAGCTACTTCGAGATCCTCAACCTCGACCGGGAACCCTTCTCCAACTCCCCGGAGCCGGAGTTCTTCTTCGAGGCCCCCCAGCACGTCCAGTGCCTCCAGCAGCTGGAGATTTCCATCCGCCTGCGCCGGGGGCTCAACGTCGTCATCGGGGACGTGGGGACGGGGAAAACGACGCTTTCCCGCATGCTGATCCGCAAGCTCCACGGGGACGACACCGTGGAGTTTCACCTGCTCATGGACCCCGATTTCGGGGGGCCCATCCAGTTCCTGGCGGGCATCGCCCGGATGCTGGGCGCCGTGGACTCCACCCGCGGCCTGACGGAGTGGCAGCTCAAGGAGGCGATCAAGCAGTACCTCTTCCGCCGGGGGATCGACGAGGACAAGATCGTCGTCCTCATCATCGACGAGGGACAGAAGCTCCCGGGGTTCTGCATCGAAATTCTGAGGGAGTTCCTCAACTACGAGACGAACCGCTTCAAGCTCCTGCAGATCGTCATCTTCGCCCAGCCGGAGTTCAACGCCATCCTCGAGCGACGGGAGAACTTCGCCGACCGGATGAACGTCTGTCTGCGCCTCGGGCCGCTGGGCTTCACCCAGATGCGCCGGATGATCGAGCACCGCATCGCCCAGGCGAGCCAGGCCGGCCACGACCCCGTCGAGTTCACCCTGCCGGCCCTCGCGGCCATCTACCTGGCCACGGGCGGCGTGCCGCGCAAGGTGGTCATGCTCTGCCACCAGGTCATCCTGGCGATGATCGTCCGCAACCGCTCGCGGGCGGGGTGGCTGCTCGTGCAGTCGTGCCTGCGGAACCGCACCGCGTACCGAAGGAGGCGGCGCCGGATCGGCTGGGGGGTGGCCGCCGTGCTGGCGGTCTCGGCCCTGGCCGTTCTCGCCGGGGTCTCGGCCCGGCCCGACAAGACCGGTTCTTCGGGCGAGCGCACGCCGCCGGCCTACCAGGCGCGGATCTCGGACAAGACCGTCCATCCCCTGGCCTCGGCGCCGTCGGTTCCCTGGCAGCCCGCGGCGGCCATGGCCGGCGCGGCCGGACCGACAGCGGCCCCCCTGTTCCGGAAGAGCCTCCCGCGGGAGGCGCCCGCTGTGCCGCAGTCCCCGTCGGGAGCGCGCTGACCGCCGTCCCCCGCGGGTGCGCCGGGCCGGGCCCGCGGACGGCAGGGGCACGACGGGGCGCGTGCAGACCGTAAAACCGAAGGAAGGAAAGGGCAAGACCTTGAGAGTCCGAAAGAAACTGGGTGAAATGCTCATCGATGCCGAGGTCCTCAACGAGGAACAGCTCAGGCATTTTCTCGGCGAGCAGAAGAAGACGGGGATGAAACTCGGCAAGCTGCTGATCCAGCAGGGCATCCTGTCGGAAACCCAGATGGTCGACCTGCTGAGCCGGCAGCTCAAGATCGAAAAGTACCACCCCGACAAGTATCCCGTCGATCTCAGCCTCGCCGCCGTCTTCCCCGCCGAGACGGCCCAGAAGTACCAGGTGGCGCCGCTCAAGAGAAAAGGCCGTCTGCTCACGATCGCCATGACGGACCCGGTGGACATCAACGCCCTGGATTACATCGAGTCGCTCACCAACGAGGAGGTCGAGACGGTCGTCTGCACGGAGCGCGAGCTCAACCAGCTCATCGGCCAGATCTACGGCATGCAGTCCGGCCTGGGCGGCGTGCTGGAGAGCCTCGGGGAGATGACGATCGACTCGGGCGTCGACGCCGAGGCCGCCGCCGAGTACACCGATGATTTGCAGGTGAGCCCCAGCTCCATCATGGGGATGGCCGAGGAGGCGCCCATCGTGCGCCTCGTGAACTCCATCATCTCCCAGGCCGTCCGGGAGGGGGCCAGCGACATCCACATCAGCCCCCAGATGAAGAACGTCCAGGTGCGGTTCCGCATCGACGGGAGGCTCCACGAGGTGCCCGCGCCGCCCAAGCAGATGTTCCTGCCCATCATCTCGCGGATCAAGATCCTCGCGAACATGGACATCGCCACCTCGCGCATCCCCCAAGACGGCCGCTTCACCGTCAAGATGGAGAACAAGGAGATCAACGTCCGCGTCTCCTCCATCCCGACCATCTACGGCGAGAACCTCGTGCTGCGGCTGCTGGACATGGGCGCCGGCGTCTACTCGCTCGACCGGCTGGGGATGGTCAAGGAGGACCGCGACAAGATCGACTCCATCATCAACAAGCCCTACGGAATGATCCTCAGCTCGGGCCCCACGGGCAGCGGCAAGAGCACGAGCCTCTACGCCATCATCCGCGAGATCAACCGGCCCGACATCCACATCATCACCCTCGAGGACCCCGTCGAGTACCGCGTCGAGAAGGTGCGCCAGGTCCAGCTCAACCGCAAGGCCGGCATGACCTTCGCGAGCGGCCTGCGCTCCATCCTGCGCCAGGACCCGGACGTGATCATGGTCGGCGAGATCCGCGACGCCGAGACGGCGGGCATCTCCGTGCAGGCGGCCCTCACGGGCCACCGGGTGCTGAGCACGGTGCACACCAACGACGCCGCGGGGGCCATCACCCGCCTCATCGACATGGGGATCGAGCGGTTCCTCGTCTCGTCGGTGCTCCTGGCGACCTTCGCCCAGCGGCTCGTCCGGACCATCTGCCCCTACTGCGTGGAGCGATACCGGCCCAACGAGAAGGTGATCGCCGCCTGGGGCCTGCAGGTCGACGGGGCCAATTTCCAGCGCGGCCGGGGCTGCCCGGCCTGCATGGGGACGGGCTACCGGGGGCGGACGGGGATCTTCGAGATCGTTGTCAACGACGAGGAGGTCCAGGACATGATCCTGCGGGGGATGGCGGCCCAGGAGATCAGCCGGACCCTCAAGCAGAAGGGCAAGCTGCGGACCCTCAAGGACGACGCCATGAGCAAGGTGCTCTCCGGCGTGACCACCATCGAGGAGGCCTCGGCGGCGGTCATGGTATAACAGGGGCCAGGGTCAAGGGTGCAGGGTACAGGGAAGAAGCAGAGCAGAGATGCATAGAAGAAGAGGGGACAGGGGCTAGGAAAGAAAGGGCGGGATGATCTTTTCCTGCTTTCACGAATCACGAATCATTAGTCACGAATCACCGTTTAACGAATGCCGAAATATTCCTACGAGGCCATCAACGAGACCGGGGCGAGCGTCAACGGCACGATCGAGGCGGATTCGCCCGATGCGGCCCGGACGCTCCTGCTCAACCGCGGCTGGATCCCTTCCCGGGTCGCAGGGGCGTCGGAGCGCGCCATCCTCCCGGGGATCTCCTGGGCGAGCCTGCAGCAGAGGGTGGGCGGGGTCTCCATGCAGGAGCTCATCCTCTTCACGAAGCAGTTCCGCACCATGTTCCTCGCCGGTGTCCCGATCATGCGGCTCCTGGAGGTCCTCGAGGTGCAGGTGGCCAACCCGAAGCTCAAGCAGATCGTATCGGAGATCTCCCAGGACGTGCGGGAGGGCGCGCCGCTTTCCGACGCCATGGCGAAGCACCCCAAGACCTTCAACGCCCTGTACCGAAGCATGATCAAGGCCGGCGAGGCCAGCGGCACGATCCCGGAGGTCCTGGCGCGGCTCATCTACATCCTGGAGCACGAGCACAAGATCAAGTCCGACGTGAAGTCGGCCCTCCAGTACCCGATCATCGTCGTGGCGGCCCTGGGCATCGCCTTCTTCGTGCTGCTCAACTACGTCATCCCCCGCTTCGTGGGCATCTTCGCCCGCGTGGGCGTCGAACTGCCGTGGCCGACGAAGGTGAGCCTGTTCCTCCATCACCTCCTGACGGATTACTGGTTCGTCACGCTCGCCCTGCTGATCGGCCTGATCGCGGCAGCGGGCTACTATTTCAGGACCGAGCAGGGCCGCTTCGTGCGGGACGCCTTCCTGCTGCGGGTCCCCCTGCTGGGGCCCCTGTTCATGAAATCGGCCATGTCCCGCTTCGCCAGCATCTTCTCCATCCTCCAGGCCAGCGGCGTGCCCGTCATGAACTCCCTGCAGATCCTCTCGGGGACGATCGGCAACACGGCCATCGCCCGGGAGTTCGACCAGGTGCGGGACCGTGTCGAGGAGGGCCGGGGGATCTCGGGGCCCCTGAGCACGGCGCGGTACTTCACCCCCATGGTCATCCAGATGGTCGCGATCGGGGAGGAGTCGGGCCAGCTCGACGAGATGCTCCAGGCCGTCTCCGTCCACTACGACGACGAGGTGGCCTTCGCGGTCAAGCGCCTCTCCGATGCCATCGGGCCGGTCCTGGTCGTGGGCCTGGCCTTCGTCGTCGGGTTTTTCGCCCTTGCCGTCTTCCTGCCCATGTGGGATCTGACCAAGATCGCCACCAAGGGGTTTTAAGGCCGACATGCAGAGATCACGGTTCCAGATCAGCCTCTACGTCCTGATCCCGATCATCTTCAGCGGCATCACGGTCTTTGCCGTGATCGTCACGTACCAGATCGTCGACTTCTACACGAAGTACCAGATCGAGACGCCGTGGATGCTCAGGACCTGGGGGATCGGCATCGCGCTGTTCACCTTCCTGTGCGCGCTGCTCGTGACCTGGCTCATCCTGCGGCCCATCAAGAAATTCATCCGCGACGCCGAGAACCTGCCCGCCTTCCCGAAGTCCCAGATCCAGAGCGCCGTGGACCAGAAGGCCGACGACATCAGCCAGTTCAACATCATCTTCGAGCAGGTGACGAGCCTGCTCTCCAAGGTGGAGGCGCGCGAGCTCTTCCCCGAGATCATCGGCCAGAGCAAGGTCATGCGGGGGATTTTCAGCCAGATCCTCAAGGTGGCTCCGACGGACGCCACGGTGCTCATCACGGGGGAGAGCGGCACGGGCAAGGAACTGGTCGCCCAGAGCATTTACCAGCACAGCCTCCGGAAGGATGGGCCCTTCATCAAGCTCAACTGCGTCGCCATCCCGGAGGGGCTTCTGGAGAGCGAGCTCTTCGGCCACGAGAAGGGGTCTTTCACGGGCGCCACGGCGCAGAAGCGGGGCAAGTTCGAGCTGGCCCACGGCGGCACCATCCTGCTCGACGAGATCGGGGACATGCCGCTGGCAACCCAGGCCAAGCTCCTGCGGGTTCTCCAGGAGAAGGAGTTCGAGCGGGTGGGCGGGACGAAACCCATCCGGGTCGATATCCGCATCATCGCCTCGACGAACAAGAACCTCATGAAGCTGGTCCAGGAAGGAAAGTTCCGGGAGGACCTCTTCTACCGCCTCAATGTCTTCTCCCTGCACCTGCCCCCGTTGAGGGACCGCCGGGAGGACATCCCCGCGCTCGCTCAGGGGTTCCTGGAGACGGCCCCGAAATCGGCCGAGATCTCGTCATCGGCCCTGCAGCTCCTCATGGGTTTCCAGTGGCCGGGCAACGTCCGGGAGCTCAAGAACGTCATCGAGCGGGCCGCCGTGATGGCGGAAAACGGGGTGATCGAACCCCAGCATCTGCCGGCCCAGATCTCGGGGGGTATCGTCGGTCAGGCCATGCAGGAGGTGCCGGAACAGGCCAACCTCGATGACCGGCTCGCCGAGATCGAGAAGCGGTTCATCATCGACGCCCTCACCCGGGCCGACGGGGTGCAGGTCAGGGCGGCGCAGATCCTGGGGATCAAGGAGCGAAGCCTGTGGCACCGGGTGAAAAAGTACAACATCGACGTCACGACGATCAAGAAATCTACATAAAATGTAGACATTACAACAATTTATGACAGTTTTTCGGCCCGGCAAGGCAGGCGCGGGGCCCTCCCCGCGCAAAAAAAGCAGGGTCAAGTGGCCGATAACGCACGGCCTTTGCCTTTTCGCGGGTCGGCGGGTTTCTCCCGTGGCACGGATGATGCTCCGAGAATTTGCAGGTCATCTCGAAGGACCGGCATCCGGTTGTGGCGGCCGATCACCCGTTGACCAGAGGCTTCACCCCGCATGGCCCGTCCGGCCGGCAGGCAGCGCGGGGAGGATCTCCAGGGCCCTGGGAGATCGAAAAACTGTGGAAATACGGGATGGAATGATTTACAATGCGCCACCTTTCGGATGGGTGCCGACGGGAAGGGGAAACCCGAAGGCGCCGGCCGGTCGCCGCACGAACGTGCGATAAATGGGGTTGTCGGAGTTTCGAGAGAGAGAAAACTACACGTGAAGGAGGGCATTTGACCATGTCAAGGAGGCGATCGAAAGTGCGCAATCAGAAAGGTTTTACGTTGATCGAAATCATCGCCGTGCTGGTGATCCTGGGCATCCTCGCGGCCGTGGCCGTGCCGAGGTTCATGAACCTTACGGAGGAAGCCTCAAAAAAGGCCGCCATGCAGGCAGTGGCTGAGGGAAAGTCTAGACTTTCTAATCAATTCGCGAAATTTCTGCTGGAAAGAAGCGGTGCAATTCCATCAACGGCCTCGCTCGTTGCCGTGGCGGCCACAGACGCTGGAGATTACTCGCTGTCATTTTCAGCATCAGGTAGCAACGTCATCATTACAGCTCGGCTAAAGAGCAACCCCGCACAGATTTTCAACACGGGGACTTGGATCAAACCGCAATAACCGCATTCGCGCGAGTCTTATAAACCAATCGATGGGCGGGGGCCGCTCCTCCTTCGCGGCCTCTCGTCGATCGTACCCCCCTCGGGGAGGCGGCTTTTCACGGAGCCGCTCCCATGGTGCAGGGACGGCGTGTGCGGTTTCGTTCCAGGTGCAAAATAAAGGAATGAGGCTGTAACGCGTCCATGTCTTTGCCCGTTTCCCAGAGGGGATTCACCCTGATCGAGCTTGTCGCCATCCTCGTCATTCTGGGTGTTCTCGCCTCCATCGCAGTGCCGAAATACTATGATCTCACACGCGAATCCCAGAATCGCGCGGCCCTGCAGGCCGTCGTTGAAGGGAAATCCCGCCTTTCCATGGGGTATGCACGATTCTTTCTCGACAGGAGCTTTCCCCCAACCCCCTCGAGCCTTGTAGAAGTCGTGGGGGCCACGACAAGCGTCGGCGACTACATCCTGACGCTCTCCGTCCTTCCGGCCTCCTCGGATATCCGCATCGAGGCAGCGGGTAGAGGCGGCATCCCGGGCACGAGCAGCGGTGTCTGGACGATGCCGAAGTAGACAATCCGGCTCATCTTTCCAAGACCTGACGCTTCACGTCGTCTCGAATGATTCGTGCGAGCTTGTGCGGGTCGACCTCGTAGACCGCCGCGGCATTCAGGGCCGCGAGGTCGTCGAGCCACGCGCGGAGGGTTTCCGTTTCTTTCCGGACAAGACACCGCGCCGTGACACGCGCGAGGGCGGGCCTGTCTTTGACCCGCTCGTAGATTTCCACAAGTGCAAGTAGGGCACGCGCATTGGCCGGGTTCAGTCGGAGAGCTTCCTCCCAGCACTGTGCCGCCTTCTTCCAGCAGCCCAGCTGCCGCCATGCCTCCCCCGAGATTTCCCAGGGCCTCGGGTCGGTCCACCTCAATCTCATGGCCGATGCCGCCGACTTGAGGGCGTCCCTCGCATTTCCTTTTTTCAGGAGCACCAGACCGTAGCAGTTCATTATCTCGGTATTGTTCGGCTGCCGGGGCGCGTGTACCTTGATCAAGGCCCATGCCTTCTCGACGTCCCCCCTTTGCAGGTGAATCGTCGCAAGACCGACAACGGCAGAAGCGAACCCCGGGAATCGATCCAGGGCCTTGATGAACTGCTCCTCCGCCCGGCCTATGTCCTTGGCTTCTTTGAGGTAATAAAGTCCCAAGCCGTAAGACGCAATCCCTACCTGCCGCAGATTGGTGTCCCGGTTCAGACCCTCGGCTGTCTCAAATTCCCTGACGGCCTGCTCATACATCCCAGCCTCGTAGTAATGCTTGGCCAGGTTGATGCGGGGACGGCTGATATTAGGGGACTTCTGAACGTTGTCAAGCCAGAGATGAAGGTCGGAGCTGACAACCTCGTTTCGCTCGAAGGTCGTGTGGCCTTGAAAAGCCAGAAGAAGCGCAAATCCCCCTGCCATGAAAATCTGAAATTTCCTGCTGTATGAAAAATAGTGCAGCACGTTGACCATGACAGTCGCGATCGGCACGAAGAAGAACATCGACGGGATGTAGTTGCGGTGCTCGAAGATCAACTCCAAGGGGATGATGGTCCCTTCGATGAGGTGATTCAGAAAGAAAAAGAGGACCGCGAAGGAGATCAAGGGGTATTGCCGGGCCTTCAGGATTGCCAATGAGAGGCTGAGGATGATCCCTGCAATGGCCGCAAGCGTCGTCCACGGGTCGATCAGGCTGCGCGAGATGTCGATGTCGTGCAGGAGCGTCAGCCTGGAAGGAATCGGGTAGAGGAGCAGAGACACGTAGAAGAAGAGAACCCTCCCTTGCGTCAGGAGCCGCTCCCAGAGAGTAAAAGGTCTTACGCCGACGTCGTAGGTCGCCCGCAGCAGGGTGAAATCTGTGTAGAGAAACCCCAGCACAAGCATGACGGACAAGGGAAGAATAGCCCACTTCAAGGTTTTTCGCGCCGACTCGGCCGAAATCCCCTGGATGAAAAAGAAGTCATAGAGCAGCAGGGCCAACGGCAACACCGCCGTGTTTTCCTTCGTGGCGAAGGCCGCCGCTGCGCACATTCCGCACACCAGGAAAGCTGAAATCCGGGTCTTTCCCGGCACGGCGATGCGGCCCCGGGCGTAGAAATAAAGTGACGCGACGTAAAAGAGCCCGGCCATGCTCGCCATCCGCTGCACGATGATCGTGACGGCATGGACGTGCAGCGGGCTCGTTGCCCACAGGAATGCCGACAGCAGCGCGACGGGGTAGGCGATGTTGTCGTAGTGCTCCCGCATGACCGGCAGAGTGAGAGTCAACCGGATCAGCAGGAAAAGGAATAAGGACGAAGCAACATGGATCAGAACGTTGACAATGTGGTAGCTCCGAACATCCGACCCGCCGAAGAAATGGTTCAGCGCGAAGCTCGCATAGGCCATGGGCCGAGTGATGTGCTGGTCTTCCGTCCCGTAGGTGGGTCCGTAGAAGGATTTCCTCAACTCGTCCCATGTCAGGGTTTGTAAGCGGTTGTTCGGGTTGTTGACGATCGTGTGAAAATCGTCGAAATGCCATTCCCCCTGTAAGCTGTTCGAGTATACGAGCAGCAGGGTTGCGAGGAGGATTGCGATGGCAAATACCGTCCCCCGGTCAACAGAGACCGGAAAGCGCCAGGGCAGCGTGAACCCGTTTTCCTTACTCAACATGGATGCATCTCGTTTTCTTTCAACGCCCATCCGCCCCGTCCCGGTCCCGGGCAGACGCGCAGGCTCGTGAACCCCGACACGATTCGACCCTCCGGGATTCCCCGCCTGTCCGGGAAACCGTTCTCCAGGCGAAGAGTTCCCTGGACAGGACATAACTGAAAATCGGTCCCAGTGCAAACGCGCATAGGATCGTCACTGCGCGCACGATCAGGGCCGCAAGTAGACCTGTCTCAGCCCCCGCCCCAAGGAGTGCTGCAGCCACGGCGGTTACGATTTCTTGAACCCCGAGGTTTCCCGGGGTGATGTTGAGAAGCACCGTGAAGGACGTCAGCAAGTGAATCAGCAGTGCTAGGCCGAAGGGGACGGGAACACCGATTGTCCGGAAGGCGGCGAAGTACAGCGCCGCGCCGATCGACACATTCCAGAGGGTGAGAACGACCAGTTTCCACAACAGCGTGCCGTCTCGTCGGATGACGTCCAGGCCCTCCCTGGCGGACTGTATGAAACGCAGGACGCGGCAATCGCACACTTTACGGCCGCAGGGCAACACCAAGACCAGGGGCATTGCCAGTGCGGTTGACGCGAAGAGAAGAAACACCACCCACGAGAAACCGCCCGTGCCGATCCGTGTCAGCATGGCGATAGTTCCCGCAACGCCGATGACAGCAAAAGCGATCAGGTAATTAGCCGCCAGCATCACCAGGAAACGGCTGTACGGGAATTCGTGGCGATGCTTCAGATAGGCGGCACGGGCCATCAGGCCGCCCGAGAGCGGCGTGAGATAATTCCCCATTGCCGTGACGGCGGCAAGGCCGAACCACTCTCGGGCGCGCAGCTTCAGGTCGAACTTCCGCGCGAAAATTTTCAGATAGAGTCCATTGGCTGCCAGGGTCAGCAAGCCCAAAAAGAAGAGCGGTAAGACGCTCCAGGCAGGGATGACCCGGAGCTTGTCATATACCTCCCGGTTCCGATCCAGGTAAAGCCCGATCCCTGCGACGGTAACCAGAAGAACGGCGAAGGAGATCGCCCTCATCTTCATGCCGGAACTTCCGGCGGGCTGTGTGGATGACACATTACACCTTCTGCGCGACGACGGTGATGATGCGGTAACCGGGAACCGGAAGTCCCCATTTCTCAAGGGCACCGGTCAGGGCCGTCCGTGTAAAAAATCCGGGATCGGGGGGGCCGACCACGCCGCTCCTCGCCAATGCCCTGTACACGAAGCGCGCCGGCGAAAACTTTACGGGCTCGATGGCCGTCTCGAGGATGCGGAGGTTTTGATCGAACAGGGACGCAAATTCCGCCTCGCTTTCGTATTCGCGCTCGTGCGTCGGATCCAGGACCCATCGCCCCCCGCGCCGGTGGAAATACCATCCTCGTGGGAGGCGAAGAACGGAGGACACGATCATTTGCCCCTCCCGCCGGAGGACCCTTGTCGCTTCAATTACGAAGGCGCGATCGTCTGGGACGTGCTCGATGACCTGCGTCGACAGAACCAGATCGAATATGGCGTCCTGGAACGGGAGCCGCACGGCGTCGCCGCAGACCACGCCTACATCCGCCGTCTGGCGGCACAGGGTGCAGCGGATATGAGACACGTCGAGGGCAGTGACGGTTGCGTCCGGGAATACCTTCCGGAGGCAGGCAATGTTCCGGCCCCCGCCCGCGCCCAAATCCAGGATGGCCCTCGGCCGGCCAGCCTTCTCGAGCCGGGGCAGCCATTCCGGTCTCTGCGAGAGGAAGTGGATCTGGTTTCTGGAATAGTCCGGTTCGTATTGCATGAGACCTTCCGCGTGTGGCATTCGCTTCACGGAGCGCAACAATCTGCGTATGCCCTGGAGAGCCGCCTGTTTCTTTCCCCGATCGAGAACTTGCCGCCGGGCTCGAAATCCTTCACGGCTTCCCGGGACATCCCTACCAGCATTGCCCGGTCGGCGCAGAGGCACTCGAGCGCCTTGATCAGCTCCTCGACCAGCAGCGGGTCGGCCTCTCGGGTCACGAAAGCCCGCGTCGTGGACCGGTCTGGCGCACAGGTTTCGTTGAGCAGCAGGCGGCGCGAACGGACGATCAGCCCGTTTTCCCCGTCCCGGACGAGCTCCCGGGCTGCAAACTGGTCGGTCGTTACGACCGGCTTTCCGCAGGAAAGGGCGTTGAGGATGGCCATCCCAAAAGTGTCACAGTGCGTCGGCAAAAGGAGGGCATCGCAGGCCAGGTAGAACCGGTCGATCATCTCGTCGAAGGAGTAGACCGGATCGTAATGCCGGATCCTCGTCGAGGTGTACTCGCGCTTCAGCTCCGCGGGGGCGTCGGAGACGACGTGAAGCTCAGCCTCCGGGTGCCGGTCCTCGATTTGTCGGAACGCGCGCATCACTTCGTGGAGACCCTTCCTGTAGACATCGTTGCCGACAAAGAGGAATTTGGGTCCTCCGTTTCCTCGGACCGCAACCGACGGACCTCCGTCATCCTTCCCCCGTTTCGTGTGATTGGGCAGTGCCGGGTAGATGACCTCGATTTTTCTCCGAGCTTCATGAGGTAGATTCGGCAAAAGGGCCAACAGGGACTGCTCGGCCGCCCGGGTCAGCGGGATAATCTTCCGGCAGTTCCGGTGGAGGAGAAAATTCTCAATTCGTTTTCGGGTCGACTCGTCTATGCGGACGAAATTCGCGAGGGCCGCGGCGTGCTCGAAATCGACGACATAGGGTTTTTGAGGCTCACGGCGCGGCACCATCTGGACGTAGTGGAAGAGGTCGGTCCGCTCGGGCGTCCCTGTTCCTCCAAAAAGGACGTCCTGGGCAGCGGCGATGACGGATCGCATCGGGGTCCAGTCGCCGAATGCGAGGTAGAGCGGGTAAAGACGGCGCGCAGCCCTAATCGGCCGGGGGATTGAGAACGACACCTCCGGCGGGGGCTCGATCAGAAGGGACCGATAGAGGTCGTGAAGCGGCTTGTAGCGTCTGTAGACGATCCTCACGTTCATTTATCGCTCACCGATCACCAAGTAGCCTTCTGACCAATCCCGGCTGTTGAACAGGGCGGAAAACCGGCACAGCGGTTGTGTCGTTGCGGGATTGATCAGCCGCCCGATGAATTGGGCGAGCCGTCCCATGTGCGCGGCGCCGCTTTTTTGGGTCTGCTGCTCCTGGCTCCAACCGGCTTTTTCCTCGTATTGCCACTTGGCCTGCACGATTCGGACCCATCTCAACTCGTTGATGAAGGGGAAGCCGTAGGCGATAACGGAAACGTTCCGGAATGCCCGGCTCGAAACCAGATCTGCCACTTCCTGTCTTTCGTATCGCCGAAGATGCCCGGCAATCTGATCATGGTCCGACCAGAGTCTCTTCCGTGCTGGCATCGACAGGATCAGCTGTCCTCAGGGATTCAGCAGCCCGCGGACCCGGTCCAGAAACGCTGCCTCGTCCCGGATGTGTTCGAGGACCTCACAGGCGATGACCGCGTCGAAGGGCTCTTCGAAGTGATGCTTCATGAAATCGGCAATGATCAAGTCCAACCGATCCCGGTCAGCCGGCGCGAGGGCCTCATAGGCCGCCCTCGTGTCTGCACTGAAATCGATTAAGGTTCCTCGCCTGAAGATCCCAAGGAGCTCGACGGCGAGCAATAGACTCCCGGGTCCGATCTCCAGAAAACGGTTCCCACCAGCCGCCCGTTTCAAGAGCTCGTACCGTCGAAACAAATATCCGGGCGGGTAGTACGTCATGGCTGAAAATGCCGTTCTAGCTTCGCTGAGATGCATGCAGTCGAGAAGCGCCGTTCATAGAGCAGGCGTCCGTTTCGACCAATTTCTTCCAATCGGTTGCGGTGTTCCAAACACCACAGGATCGCCTCCTCGAGAGCCTCAACGCTCCCCTGTGGAACGAGCAGGCAGTTGTGCCGGTCTTCGAACCCGGCTTCTTCCGCAATCCTGCCGATCACGACGGGCTTCCCCATCGCCAGGAATTGAAACGTCTTTCCGGTGATGACGCGTTGCGCCTGGCCGGTGTCCCCGAAGGGCCCCCCCAGGCAGAGATCGGCCCGCGCGATCATTGCGGGCAAATCCCGGTAGGGTATCCATCCCAAACGGGTCACGTTGGCAGATGGTTCGTTGTGGGCTTCGGGTGTGCCTTTTCCTGGTCCCTTACCCCCAGCGATGGTGAAATGGACGGGCTTGTCCCGCAGCCTACGTGCAGCCTCCAGAATGACCGGAACGCCGTGGAGCGGCTGAAACGAGCCGTAGAACAAAACATCGAGGCGCTCTTTCCCTTGTGCACCGGTCCCGTGCCTAGGGTAGAACAGAGACTCGTCCGTGCCGACGGGTACCACCGCGATTTTTCCGTACGGGACCCCGAAGCGTTTCGAGATGAACCGTCGGTGGATCTCCGTGTCCGTCAGCACGAGGTCCGAAGACCGGAGGATGCCCCGTTCGTAACGGTACACGAGCGCGTCGAGGATGCCCCCCCTGCGGATTGTCTTCCTCTCGTTCAGCAAACTGTCATAGGGTGACATCATGTGGTCAAAGACCAGAACGCGCCCTGCCGTGAGCAACCGGGCAACCCAGAAGATTTCGTACCCGCGGAACCCAAGAACGTAGGTGTCGGGCTGTTCCTTCAGCCGGCAGCGGATCAGTCGGGCAATCGCCTCCACATAACGGATCCAGCCCGTGTTCGTGTTGACCGCTTCGAGCACGACAGAGCCCTGCATGCGCCGCAACGCCGCGATGAGGGACATCGAGCGAACGTAGTTGGGCTCTCGGTAACAGAGGATGTAGCACAGTTTCTTGGGTTGAGGTTCTTTCACCTTCTGTATCCGCTGAAGCGCAGAACTCGGGGCGGTGGGCACTCACTTCCCGCAGGGCGGGTCTTGAGGTTCCGCCCGGTCGAACCGCAGCTGGGCCACCTGCTCGGAGACGAGCCCCACCATGAAAACAACCACGGCCATGGTCATCAGCATGGCGGACGTGGGGCCGTAGCGGGTGTCTAAATATAAGATCCGGACCAGGCCGTACCCCACACCCGTCAGGAACATCAGGGCGCTCACCGGCAGGAACACCTTCATGGGCGAGAATAGGGTCGCGATCTTCAGGATGATCATGAAGAAGCGCACCCCGTCCCGCAGCAGCTTGATCTTGCTCCGGCCCACGCGGCGCGCCGTCGTCACGGGGACGTACTTGAGGCTCCGGCCCGAGCGGACCACGGCAAGGGTCAGCGTCGTCGGGTAGGAATAGGTGTTCGGCAGCAGGTAGAGAAAGGCCCGTACGGCATGTGCCTTGACCGCTCGAAAGCCCGAGGTCAGGTCCTCGATCCTGCGGTTGCAGACGTAGGAGGCAAAGGCGTTGTAGACCTTGTTGGCCAGGTCCCTGTGAAGGCTGGTCTGTGATTCCTTCGTGCGGGCCCCCACGACCATGTCGTGAGTCCCCACGTGTTCGAGCAGCCGGGGGATGTCCGCGGGGTCGTGCTGGCCGTCGGCGTCCATCATGACAATCACGCGGCCCCGTGCCTCGCGGATGCCGGTTTTCACGGCCGCGCCGTTTCCGATGTTGTAGGGGTGCGAGACGACCCTGGCCCCCTTGTCCCGCGCCCTCTGGGCGGTCCGATCAGTGGAGCCGTCGTCCACGACGATGACCTCCCAGGGGCGGCCCAGCGGTTCCATGGCCGCGCCGATGCGGTCGAGCAGGGGCGAAATCCCCTCTTCTTCCTGGAAGGCGGGGAGCACGATGCTGATTTCGACGGGTGATCCTGGCGCTCTGGTCAACGGCCCGGTTTCCATCCTTGCGGGACGTGCCGGCACATCGCCCTCGATGGCTCGATTTTCGCCGGCCGATCCTGATTGTTATTCAACTAATATGCCACAAAACCGGGCGAAAGGCATCAGGCATGAGGCTTGAGGCGATAAAAAGCGAAAAAATGCGATTCACCCCCTCTACCCGGCGTCCGGGGGGTCCCCTATGCAGAAAAGCCGGGAAACGTCGCGACATAAAAAGCTTTCTTCTCCTCCGATTATCGTCTAATAAGAACGGGGTGCACCCGTTTTTGTCACGGAAGATGCATAGTAGGGTGTGACTTTTTGCCGGTCCGATTTGTATATGAAGCAGATCGACGAAGGGGAGATCATCGGCCGGGTCCTCGGGGGAGACCGAGAGGCCTTTGCCGAGCTGGTCAATGCCTACAAGGGACCGGTCTTCCGCCTGGCCTTCCGGATGACGGGAAGCGACCGGGATGCCGACGACCTGACACAGGAAATCTTCTTGCGGGCGTTCCTGTCCCTGGGGCGCTTCAGGACGGGGCAGAAATTCTTTCCCTGGCTCTATACCATCGGCCTCAACGTGATCCGGAACCACCTCCGGAAGGCGAGGGCCGCTGCCGGGGAGGGATCAGGTACGGGAGGGCCGGATGCGGCGGATTCCGGCTGTAGCCCGGCCGAAGCGGCCATGGGCCGGGAGCGCAGCCGGCGGATCCAGGGTTACCTGATGAGGCTCTCTCCCGCGGTCCGCGAGACCCTGGTCCTGCGGTTCTACGAGGGGATGAGTTTCGAGGACATCGCGGGCCTGACGGGCGATTCATCGGGCAGCGTCAAGATGAAGGCCTACCGGGGCCTGGAGAAGATCCGGGCGATGATGGAAGAAGACGGGTTCGGCGATGACGAATCGTGAGGGCGAGACGGCGCGAAGATCAGAAGGGGTGGATCCTGTGAAGGATCGTGAACTGGAAAAAATCATCGGGGTGCTGGGCGGAAAAGGGCTTGACCGGGAAGTCGGCGGGCTTGATCCCCGCTGGAAGGAGCTCGACGCAATCGCCCGGATGATGCGCGAAGAGCCCGCACCCGAGCCGCCGGCAGGTGTGGCGGAGCGTGCCATGGCGCGTATTCGGGCCCATCGGCCTTCCCCGTGGAAGGTGCTCGGCGAGGCGCTGCTGAAGCCCCGCACGGTGAGTTTCGACCCGATCCGGGCGCTGCGTGCCCCCGTGTCCGGGCAGGAGTGCTCCTTCTACTTCATCATGGTCGGCATCTTCTATGCCGTTCTCGGCCTGGTCCTGTGGGTCGGCCTGCACGTTCTGGGCGCGTTTCCCGCCGCCCCGGGCTGGGTCCGCTGGCAGCCGCCGATCGCGCTTGCCACGGCCGGGTGCATGGCTGCCATCGGCCTCTACCTCCTGAAAGACGGGAAGCTGGCCCTTCGCACGGCTCGGATCGGGGCCCTTGTCTATCTCGGGGTTGCCCTGTTCAACGGGGTCGTCGTGTCCCTGGAGTGGAGCGTCCCCGTTTCGGCCTACGTGTCTCTGCTCTCGGCCCTCGTCGGGCTGCCGACGGGCTTTTTCCTGATTCGCACTCTGCAGAACTACGGAAAGCGTTATGCGTAGAATGATTCGGAAAGGATGGTTCGGCGGGCAGGGCGGGTTCACCCTGTTCGAGATCGTCATGGTGCTGCTGATCCTGGGCATCATCTCCTATTTTGCCGCCACGAGACTGTTTTCCGACGACGTCCCCACCCAGGCCGCCGAGCTGGAGCTCGTCAAGAACCACCTGCGCTACGCCCAGTCGAGGGCCATGAACACGGACAGCAACTGGGGGATCAAGTTCGGTTCGTCGACGCGTTACTGGCTTTTCAAGGGCACCGAGGAAAATACAGTCATCCGCCTTCCTGGTGTGGAATCGGCGGACGGGGTCATGGAACTCAAGGCGATCCAGGTATCCCTGCCCCCGGGGAACAAGATCGCCTTCGATTCCTTCGGCAGCCCGGGCACGGCGACGATCACGCTGTCCACGACCGCCGGCGGCATTACCGTTACAAGAAACACGGGCTTCATCCCCTGATCCGAGGAGGTGCTGGAGACATGGAGAGAAAGACAAGACAGCCCGACAGACCCGGGCCGGGCCTCGGACGCGGCGGGTTCACCCTGCTGGAGGTCATCGTCACGATCGTGATCGCCGCCATCATGGGGGCGTTTTTCGCCCAGTTCGTCAGCACCAACGTCATCCACAGTGCCGATCCGGTTTACCGGGTGCAGAACCTCTCCGGCGCCGCCCACATCATGGAGTACATGAGCGCGGACTACAAGCGGCTTGCCTCGACGCAGTCGAATTTTCTGACCATCTTCAAGGACTACGTCGACTACGGCAACACCCTGCCCAAGCCCGTAGGCTACGAGGGCTACCCGTATTACGGCTCCTACCAGATCCTCTACAACGATTACATCAAGTTCGTCTCGGGCTCGGAGCAGCCGGAGACGGACCCGGCCAACCAGCGGATCCTCAAGGTCACGATCCGCCGGGGCGATCAAACAGTGACCGCCCTGTTCACCCGATAGCGAAGCGAGGGACGCAGAGCATGAAGAGAAAGGCAGGCTTCACCCTCATCGAGATCATGGTTTCCCTCGTCCTCGTGGGGCTGATCGCGTCGATCGCCGGCATATCGGTCATCACGGCGACGAAGAGCTATCTCTTCGCCAGGGAGAACAACGCCATCACCCAGAAGGCGCAGCTGGCCCTGAACCGGCTGAGCCGCGAGATCATCGAGCTCTCCGACGTCCGAGCATCAGACGCTACGTGTATGGTTTACGAAAGCCCTTATGGCAAGCGTGCCATAGCAAGACTGGGCAACACCCTCCGTCTTTTTATTAATTATGGCAGCAATACCTGTCCGGTTTCCGGAGGCGACATCCTCGTCGACGGGATTGTTGATGACCCTGTCACCGGAAAACCGGGCTTCTCCATCCTGTACAACCCGAATCCTCCGGACGGAACAACAAGCCTCTGGAGCGTGGGACAGGACATCACGAACCTCTTCGTGGTGAACATTCAGATGGACCTGGCACGCCCCGACACGGGGGGTAAGGTTCCGTTTCACATGACCGTTTCGCCGCGCAACAACAACAACAGCGGCGGCGCCGCCCTGCCCACGGCCGCAAACCCGCCCCCGGAGTACAGCGGCAAGCAGTGCTTCGTGACCACAGCCGCCTATGGCGATGCGAATCACCCGGTCGTGGAGACGCTGAGGCAGTTCAGGGACCGGTTCCTGCTCCCGACGGAGGCCGGGGAGGCCCTCGTCCGGTTCTACTACGAAGCGGGGCCGTCGCTTGCCTCGGCCATCGAGGACAGACCGGTCGCCTGCCTGTTCGTCAGGCTGCTGATCACGCCCTTGGCGGGATTCGCCTTTCTGGCCCTGACCCGGCCGGTCCTGATCCCCGTTGTCCTCTTGTTGTCCTGGGTATTGGCCCGCCTGGCCGTCAGGGCACTGAGGCGGCAATCCCCGCGCTGGAGAGCCCGCCTGCAGGGTGAGCGCGGGGCCATCCTGGTGACCCTCATCGCGGCCCTGGTTGTCTTCTCGGCCCTCGGCGCCCTGATGATCGGCATGTTCGGCACGTCGGTCCTGAGCCAGGTGGCCGGCAACAACGCCATGAAGGCCTACTACCTCGCGGAATCCGGGTTCCGCTATGCCGCAAGCCGCTACATCGCCGTGGATCTGGGCAATGAGACGGCCAACGAGGCGGCGCGTGAAAGCCTCCTGGAGAATGAACTGCATGGCAAGACCTTTACTCTCTCCGGCGACGGCGCGTTCCGCCTCGACGTGTACCCTTACTATTACAAGTCCACGCAGGCACCGAGCGGCAACGAGCTCACGACCAAGGTCTTCGGCGGTCTGCCCATCCCCGGGATCGATTTCAACTGGGGCAGCTGGGTGAAGGTTCAGAGACCCGACAACGTGGTCACGTACAACCGCATATCCGGCGTGAGCACCCTGGAACCCAACACGATCCGCTTCTACCAGATCGATGCAGGCGGAAACATCCTGAGCTGGGATTCCGCCTACGGGGCGGGCTCGGCGATCACTCCCGTCTGCATTCCCGACCGGAACGTGAACAGCCTGCGTCTCATCGGCCCCAACAGCGACGGCAGCTACGATCTGGCGTTTGTGTCCGGCACGGGGGCCCGGGCCTTCCCGGAGAAAAACGGGATCTTCACGGTCAAGTTCCAGGGCGAGACCAACCCGAGGGTCCTCGCCTACCGGCACCGGGACATTGCGAACAGCCGCCTGAAAGGCATCAGCGACCCCAACGGGGGCAGCCTCCCGACAGGGCCGATGGTCGACCCGGGCACCGGTGCCCCCTACCAGAACTTCGTGGAGCTGACGAAGTTCGTCCGTCTCGAATCGACGGGCACAATCGGTTCCGGGACCTCGGCGGTCAGCCGGAAAGTGACCTACTACGCGCCCATCGGCTACGCGAAGCTCCAGCCCGAGCCCAAGAGCCAGTTCCACGACAAAATGCTCGATTTCTCGAAGTGGCAGGCGGGGGACCACATCGGCCGCATCGGCACCCTGACGGCCGGGACGAGCTACGGCACGACGATGAGGGTGGAGAGCACCCAGGCCACCAACGCGACCCCCACGGACAGCTGCCTGCGATTCCGGGAGTTCCAGGTCGGACTCAACTGGTCCGCTGCGGCACTTCCCGTCCAGCAGGAATGGCTCCGCGCCGGCAACTACCTGAGCTACGACCTGGAGATGAAGACCTTCTACACGCTGCCCAACCCGTCGACCCGTTACGCCATAGGGCTCACCTTCCGTCTCGACGAGGCGGGGAATGCCATGGGCTTTACCTTCGCAAGGGGAGTGCCGGGGTTTGACGCCTACGGCTGCGACAACGACGGCATCCCCTTCGGCTTCCTTGCGAACATCCCGGGGTATGTGAACTACACTCCCATCCTGCTTGCCTGGACGAAGGAGTACTCCAAGAAGGAAGTCAATCCGGGGCTCGAACTGAGCGTCCACTCCGTCAGCCCGACAAAATACGACGACCCGCCGCCGACGGGCACGGGGACGTTTGCCCTCGTCACGAACCAGACATTCTGGCGTAACGGGGACCGCGTGAGGTTTGTCAACACGGGCGGCGCCCTTCCCGTGGGGGTCACGGCGGGCCGGGATTACTACATCCGAAAGGTCGTCTCCGGGGCGACGTACCTGTACCTCTTCGACACCTTAACGGCCGCACTGAATCAAAACCCTCCCTACTGGGCCGGGCTTCAGGACATCACGGGCCCCGGTTCGGGAACGACGACCCTTATCGTCCAGGATGCCTCGTTCACGAAACTGGCCCACCAGGTGCTGACGTCGGGCAACGAGTACCTTGGGCTGATCAGTTCACTATACCTGAAGACATTTGCGACTTTCGCGGCCCGCATCATCGAGGCGCCCTCCGTCTCCTTCGTGAGCGGCGGCGGCGGCGCGGGCCGCGAGATCCTGAGCGGCGAGACCGTGTACCAGACCTTGAACAACCTGCCCGGCGGAACGGTCACGGCGATCTACCGGGTGATGCGCAGCCCCGTCTACCGGGCGGCGAAGTCGGGCAACCGCACCTGGTCTTCCGGCTCGGAGCAGGGGGTGCTCCTGCTGGAGCGGATTGCGGGCAACTCCCTCTCGAACCCGGCCACGGCGCCTTTCCTGCTGGGCTACAAGATTTTCGTCGGCGAGCATCCCGGCGGGACCGATGCAGGCACCGTGGGCGTGCCCGGCGGCGCGAGCGACGAGGTCTTCCGCCGGCGGGACAACTGGCTCATGTTCTACGTGGGGGACCCGGGGGGCAATGCCCCAGCGGACGTCAACCCCTTCAACAACTTCCGGGGGCCCGTATTCCGGAACTCGGTCCTCTGGCCCCCGGACAACCCGCAGGAAACGGTGATCAACACGGACAACTTCACCCTCCTGCGGTTCAGCGACTACGTGAACTCTTCGCTGAGCTGCAAGGTCAACGGCGTGGACCGGACAGGCCCTTACTGCCTGACGGGCTTCTACTCGAAGGACAACACGGGGTCTGCAGGCGACGTCCTGCGCTTTGCAAGCCCCGACGGGACCCTGTTCTACAGCCCTCAGAGCGGCACCATTTTCCCCGCGGGTCGATCCGAAGTCGGCTTGCACGCCTATGGGAATGACGCCTACTGGACCGAGTTCGATGACTTCGCCCTGCAGTTCGGCCCCGGCTACGGGATCACGCGCCAGGGCTTCCTCCTGCCCATCCAGCAATAGCGTTTGGACGACCGACGTGTACGAAAACCCGGCCCCGGCCGGGTTTTCTGCGTCAGGAGCGGCGGCCGTGAAAGAAGTGAGAGAAGTGGAGGAAGAAAAAAAGAGGGAACCGCGGCAGAAGGCAAAACGAAACAAACGAAAGAAACGCAACAACGAAAGAAACGAAAGAGACTGGACAGACCGGGGACCGGACAGACTGAATCGACCCTCTTTATGCCTTGGGCCGCCCGAAGTTGCTGATCTGCGCGATCAGCTCGTCGATGGAGGCCTTCTCGTCGATGATCAGGTGGGAGCCGCCCTTTTCGCCCTCGTCGATGGACTGGCTGTAGAGGTGATCGAAGGCCCCGTCCCGGGAGATGGCCGAAGAGGACCTCTCCCCGTTGCCCCCGGCCCGTGATGCCGGCGGGAACTGCCCGCGGGTCGACTCGGGGCCGATCCCGTTCTGGAAATCATGCCCGATCCCTGCGCTGAAATCCAGGTAGGCCTGGGATCCGTAAGCGGCTGCTCCGCGGGCCTGTTCGGCCTTGCGGGGCG
>Ga0209201_1001769_pt1 | contig 23594 bp, 16 predicted proteins | sample AD_UKC055_MetaG_FD_184411 | JGI IMG/M metagenome (GOLD analysis project Ga0209201, IMG submission 184411) | Active sludge microbial communities of municipal wastewater-treating anaerobic digesters from USA - AD_UKC055_MetaG (SPAdes) (version 2) | ecosystem: Engineered > Bioreactor > Anaerobic >...
TTCATTTTCAAATCTCTAAATAATACCAAGCGATTAGACCGATATTGAAATAATTGGTTGTCCGATTCTATCGGGAAAAGTCGAGCCACCTCTGGTAATTGGGCGTTTTTAATTGTGGAAATTGCCAGCCGTCACTAAAATGTTTAGTTATTTGAAAGGGAATTTATTAGTTTTATGTTCGTGAAAATTAACTTATCAGTAGTTTTACCGGACAGCCGGCTATACTTTTTAAAATTCCCAAACGTTTCAAAAATTGCTTATGAAATCAACTAATACCTTCAGCGCAGCTAGTGTCATTTTACATTACATTCCCGAGATGGCGGAATTTATTCTCACCGGCAATGGTTGAATATTCATCCATCATCCAGGCCATGATCTGAGGCGTCGTATATACATCGGGTGCGGGAATGTCTTTGCCTGGTCCGATAATGTTGTGGATACTCCGGATATAGGCGCAACTCAATTGTTCCAGTTCGTTCAGCGAAAGTTCTTTTGGGTTGCAAATGATTCCACCCTTGGTGCCTCCCAGCGGCAGATCCATCAGTGAACATTTTCAGGTCATCTAGGCGGCTAAAGCCCGCACTGTGTCGATGGTTTTATCGGGGGGGGAAGCGCAGTCCGCCTTTGGTCGGACCTTTAGCGTCATTGTACTGAACCCGAAAACCGCGAAAAATGTGGACGGTGCCGTTGTCCATTCGCACAGGTAGTGAAACGTGAATTTCGCGCATCGGGACGCGTAATAATTTGTGGATATTTCTGTTCCAGACAGAGAGTTTTTGCGCCTCGGTCAAGTTGCAATTGAGCAATCTTGAATATATTATTGTTAGTCATTTTACTTGCTTCCTTTCGTAAATAAAACTACCTCATCAGTTGAATAATAGCTCAAGATGTCGTTGGAACAATCCGAAGCTGACATTTTCTATAGCCGGTATGGTCTAAATGATCTGAAGGATATGGAAACTGGTTAATCCGTATTGAAAAAAAACCTTTTGCATCGGAGGAGTACTTGCATTTCTGGCAATAGAAGCGTTCCGTGAATATCTTGATTCCTTACAATAGGAGCGAGTCTCCATTGTGTTATTCTCTGTGCTTTTTTTCAGTACCCCCTTTCATTAACCAGTCCAGTCAGTAATTGATCTTGTTAAAAATGAATAAATGAATGTAAAAATCAAAATATATTTATTCTGGGTGCAAAGATGATAGATTCTACATTCTTGTCAAATATTTTTTTGTATATACTTAAATTAATTAAGTAATATAAGATTTTTTTGTTACAAATAGTTGGATAGAAGTGCTATCTTTTTAAATAATCCGTCAGAAGGATATTTTCGACATCCGATCGACGGCTTCTTCGATTCGCTTTTTATTTACGGTAAGTGCCATCCGGATACAACCTTCTCCGGCGGTGCCGAATCCACTACCCGGAGTAGTAACAACCCCGGTTTCACGCAGAAGCATTGTCGTGAAATCCTTCGATTTATACCCCGGTGGAATCGGGCACCAGACATAAAAGGTCGCTTTTGGCGTTTCCGGATTAAGTCCGATTTTTCGTAATCCACGGATTAGAATATCGCGTCTATCTTGATAGATCTTTTGCATTTCCATAACGCAACTTTGATCGGATTCGAGTGCGGTGATGCCGGCGTACTGAATGGCATTAAAAACTCCCGAATCGATATTGCTTTTAATCTGTCCCAATCCGTTTAGCACTTCGCTATTCCCGACTGCAAACCCCAGCCGCCAACCGGTCATATTATAAGTCTTCGATAGTGAATGAAATTCGATTCCCACTTCTTTGGCGCCGGGTAATTCAAGGAAACTCATCGGCCGGTATCCGTCAAACGCTATTTCGGTATAGGCGGCATCATGACACACAATGATTTTATATTCGCGGGCAAAGTCAATGACTTCCTGGAAAAATTCGCGTTCTGCCGTAGCGCCGGTGGGATTATTGGGATAATTGATATATATGAGCTTAGCGCGATGCGCGATCACAGGCGGTATAGTCTTTAAGTCGGGTAGAAAATGATTTTCGCTTTTCAATGGCATGAAATACGATTCGCCACCTGCGAACATAGTAGTGATATGATAAACCGGATAAGCCGGATTGGGAACGAGAGATAAATCACCCTGATCGATATAAGCCAGTGGCAGATGGGCAATTCCCTCTTTTGAACCAATCAGCGTGAGCACCTCACTCTGGGCGTCAAGTTCGACACCGAAACGGCGTTTATACCAAACGGCGATACTTCTTTTAAACCCATCCATTCCCGAGTATGACGCATACTGGTGGTTAGCCGGATCGCGAGCCGCCCTCTCGAGCTCTGTAATAATATGTGGGGGAGTTGGCAGATCGGGATCGCCTACTCCCAGATTGATCACATCCACACCTTTGGCAACGAGTTCAGCCTTAAGTCCGTCGATCGCCTGAAAAAGATAGGGCGGAAGTTGTTTTAGTCGCTCAGCTTTGTCAATTATCATTTTTCCTCTTGCAAGGTGTTATTTATTATTGCAATGTTTCAGTCCAGAGATCTGCTTCATAGGCAACTATAACCTCACCTTCCAGACAAACCTCTCTGAACTGATTAGCGTTTGGGTTCTGTTTTGAGCCGTACATTTCAAAATAGACCGTTAATTTTTCACCGCCTCTTGTTTTTACTTCGACAGGCGATATAACGCGATTATGGATAGCACTGGTCAGACACGCCGCAACGGAGCCGGTACCACACGCCAGAGTTTCTCCCTCGACTCCGCGTTCATAGGTCCGTATTACCAGATGATGCGAATTCTCGATATAAATAAAATTAACGTTAGTGCCTGCTGGTTGGAAAGCCGGGTGAAATCGAATAGCCATGCCCAAGTGTAAAACATCGATTGATTCCAATTCCCGCTCGTTCTCAGCCAGCCAGACGACGTGCGGTACTCCGGTATTGATAAAATCCAATCCAAAATTGCGATTATCGATATTAAGTTTCAAATCCATTTGCATTTTATGGGGAGTGACCATCTGCACCTTGACTCTATTGCTAAGAATCTCGCCTCGAATTATCCCCGCCATAGTCCGAAAAGCCATGTTAGGTTTATTGACGATTCCTGCCAAGTAGGCAAACCGCACGGCACAGCGCGCGCCGTTGCCGCACATCTCGGCCTCGCTGGCATCAGCATTGAAGAAACGCCAGCGGAAATCAACCTCAGGATCATTTTCAATCAATATTACGCCATCGGCTCCGACGGACAATTTGCGTTGGCAAATCTGCCGGATCAGGTCTTGACAATTATCGGCATCGATTAGTCCTTGACGATTATCGATCAGGATAAAGTCGTTGCCGGCTCCGCTCATTTTATAAAAATGAATCCGCTTTGGATCAATCATTGGAGGCTTTATTGATTAAAAATTGGTGAACCCTTTTGGCGATCCAGCGTCCTTGTTGAATAGCGTTGACGACCAGCGAAGCCCCGGAAACGCAATCGCCGACGGCAAAAACTCCAGAAGCAGAAGTCATTCCTCCGGAATCGACTTTGATGTTGCCCTTAGGATTCTGTTCCAATGCCAGTTTTTGTAATAGCGGACTATGTTCAGCATGAATAAATCCAGTCGCAATCAACACCAGGTCGGCTTTCAGTTCAAATTCGGAACCGAAAATTTCGCTATAATCCTGGTGACCGCTTTGCGAATCTTTTCGCCAATCTAACTTTATGCAGTGCAGACCGGTGACATGTTGATTATTACCGACGAAGCTTTTAGTCAGGATGCTCCATAAACGCTGACAACCTTCGGCATGAGAACTGGATGTTCTCAGAATTTTTGGCCAGTACGGCCAGGGATTATCAGATGTCCGTTCCGTGGGCGGTTGTGGCAGTAATTCAATTTGGGTGATCTGTGTGGCGCCCTGTCGTCCGGCGGTTCCAATACAATCCGCACCGGTATCGCCGCCGCCAATTACGATTACGTGTTTGTTTTTTGCATCGATGATCTTTTCCTTTGGAATCGATTCGCCATTATTGCGGCGATTCTGTTGGCTGAGATATTCCATTGCAAAATGAATCCCTTCCAAATTCCGCCCCGGGATATTCAGGTCGCGCGGGACGCTTTCTCCGGTGGCGATGATAACTGCGTCAAAATTACGCGAAAGATATCGCGCAGAAATATCAACGCCGACTTCGACATCCGGTTCGAAAATGACACCCTCCGATTGCATTTGAGCAAGACGTCGATCGATAACCCATTTTTCCAGCTTGAAATCCGGAATGCCATAGCGCAGAAGCCCACCTATGCGATCGCTTTTTTCAAATACCACCACGGTATGACCGCCACGAACCAGTTGTTGTGCCGCCGACAATCCTGCCGGACCGGAACCGATAATCGCAACCCTTTTATTAGTGCTAACATTTGCCGGTTCAGGTTTAATCCAGCCTTCTTGCCAGCCTTTTTCCGCAATCTGCAGTTCGATGTGTTTAATTAGCACGGGTTCTTGATTAATTGCCAAAATGCAGGCGAATTCGCAAGGCGCCGGACAAATTCTACCAGTAATTTCAGGGAAATTATTGGTAGCGTGGAGGAGGTCGAGAGCCCTTTGCCAATGACCGAGACGAACCATATTGTTCCAATCCGGAATAAGGTTACTGAGCGGACAACCGCAGGCGTGACAATAGGGAATGCCACAATCCATACAGCGGGTGGCTTGATCCGCCAAAGCTTCATAGGGTAATGGAGTTTCGAATTCGTTAAAATGCCGGATTCGATTCGGTATTTCCTGTTTGTGAGGCTCTTGTCTTTTTATACTGATGAAACCGGAAATTTTAGACATTGAAAACCTCCTCGGTAGCTGCGACGATTTCGATATCCGTGCGTTCCGTCTGTTTCATACGCTCCAGCGATTTACGGTAATCAATCGGCATGACCTTGACAAACATCGGGAAATTTGAATCCCATTTGCTGAGAATTTGGGCGGCGTAGGAACTGCCGGTATATTGGTAATGTTTCTCTAAAATGGAATGTAAAAAGAGAATGTCTTCCTTATTCCAGACACTTTCCAGATCAATCATATCCAGATTGCATCGGGTATCGAATAATTGGGTTTGATCGTAGATATAGGCGACTCCGCCACTCATTCCGGCTCCGAAATTTTCACCGGTTGGTCCGATTACAACAACAGTTCCTCCGGTCATATATTCGCAGGCATGATCGCCGACCCCCTCCACTACCGCTAGAGCACCGCTGTTGCGAACCGCGAATCTTTCGCCGGCGCGACCGTGGATGTAAACTTCTCCGCCGGTTGCGCCGTAGAGAGTAACATTGCCGCAAATCACATTTTCATGAGTTTGAAATCCGGCGTCGGTCGGAGGAACTAGAGAAATGCGTCCACCCGACATGCCTTTACCCAAATAGTCATTAGCGTCACCTTCTATTCTTAGAGAAACGCCCGGCGCCAAAAAGGCGCCAAAACTCTGACCAGCCGAACCGACAAAGTTTATTTTGATCGTATCATTCGGGAGACCTTTCGCACCGAATTTTTTAACGATTAAACCGCTCATTCTGGCTCCGACGGTACGGTGAATATTTCTGATTGGTAGATTTAATTCGACTCGTTTTTTTTGTTTTATGGCAGGCTCAATTTGCGGAATAATATCATCATCATAAGTTTTTACTTCATTGAGTTTGCTGACGCCGTAGAATAAAGGCATTGTCGTCTTTAAGTTTATGAGCGGTTTTAGATTGAAATGACTAGCTTTCCAAAGGTTGCTGGGTATTTCGTAATCTAATATATCAGATCTTCCGATCATTTCATCAATTGTTCGGAAACCCAACTCAGCCATTATCTCACGCAGGTCTTGAGCGAGAAACCTAAAAAGGCGCTCAATGTATTCCGGTTTTCCTTTATAGTAGGCTCGCAGAACCGGATCCTGGGTGGCGATTCCGACCGCGCAGGTGTTCAGATGACATTTTCTTAACATGACACAGCCCAGAGTAATCAATACGATTGTGGCGAAACCAAACTCTTCTGCTCCCAGTAAAGCCGCTATAGCCAGATCGCGTCCGGTTTTAAGTTGACCATCTACCTGTATCCGGATTTTATCACGCAGTTTATTTTGAATCAAGGTGGAATGCGTTTCAGCAAGACCGATTTCCCAAGGAATGCCGGTATGTTTTATAGCCGTCAGAGGAGACGCGCCGGTGCCGCCTTCATAGCCGGATATTAACACCGTATCGGCTTTGGCTTTGGCTACTCCCGCGGCAATCGTACCGACTCCGGCTTCGGAAACCAATTTAACCGATACCCGCACGGTGGGATTAACACATTTCAGATCGTAGATCAATTGAGATAAATCCTCAATTGAATATATATCGTGGTGAGGCGGCGGCGAGATTAAAGTCACTCCTGGGACTGTATGGCGCACGTAAGCGATCATCTCGCTGACTTTATGACCGGGCAATTGCCCGCCTTCGCCAGGCTTGGCACCCTGCGCGATCTTGATTTGCAGTTCATCCGCACTCAGTAAATATTCAGGAGTTACCCCAAACCGTCCGGAGGCTATTTGTTTTATTTTAGAATTGGCGCAATTGCCATCCTCATAAGTTATTATCCGACGCGGATCTTCGCCGCCTTCTCCGGAATTACTGCGGAGGCCGAGCCGGTTCATTGCAATCGCGATCGTTTCATGAGCTTCGGGACTGATGGCGCCAAAAGACATTGCTGAACTAACGCATCTTTTTAAAATACTTTCGACCGGTTCGACTTCATCTAACGGTATCGGGTTGCGTGATTTAAATTTCAATAAACTGCGGATCGTGACCGGTGAAGTCTCACTCTCGTTGACGATTTTGGTATATTCCTTGAAGACGCCATAATCATCAGTGCGTGTCGCCAATTGCAATTTTACAATCGCCTCCGGATTCCAACCATGTTTGGCTCCATTGCGCCGGATAGAATATTCACCACCCGGCGACAGTATTTTTTCAAAGTTGCCTTCTTCGGGAAAACCGCAATTATGACGCAATATCGATTCTTGCTGAATCTCAGGTAATCCAACGCCACCTAATCTGCTGATAGTACCGCAGAAATAACGCTCGATAACCTCTTTCGAAATTCCGACGGCCTCGAAAGTCTGAGCCGCGAAGAAACTATGCAAAGTCGAGATCCCCAGCCGGCTGATTGTTTTTAAAAGTCCCTTTTTTACAGCAATTATATAGGAATCGATGGATTCTTCGGGTTTAATCTCCTGTTCGAGCATATTTTTTAATGCCAGATCCCGCACAGTATTAAGCGCCAGGTAGGGGCAGATGGCATCCGCTCCAAATCCGACCAGCAAAGCGAAATGTATCACTTCGCGCACTTCTCCGGAATCGACGATCAAACTAGCCCGGTTACGTAATCCGCGACGGACTAAGTGATGATGTAATCCGGAAACAGCCAATAGGGAAGGGACCGGCACCTGATTTTGGGATAGATTGCGATCCGTTAAAACCAGTAGGGTGGCGCCTTCAGCGATATATTTTTCGGCGATAGAAAATACTTTTTCCAATGACTTTTCGAGCGCGTGTTGACCACCATGTCGGTCGAACAGAATATCGATATATCGGATAATGACATTGGGATGTCGGGCTTGTTCAATGCGCATGAGATCATCGCGTGTCAGGACCGGATGATAGAATCTAACTCCGCGAAAATTTTGAGGAGTTTCGGAGAGCAGATTTCCCTCTCCGCCAGCGAAACTTTCTAAAGACATGACTAGTTCCTCTCGAAGAGGATCGATTGGCGGATTGGTTACCTGAGCAAACCTTTGTTTAAAATAGTTAAACAACAATTGTGGTTTTTCAGACAGAATGGCTAATGAGGTATCATTGCCCATAGCCCCAATGGCTTCCTGACCGCGTGACGCCATTGGTTCAATTATCATTTTTAGTTCTTCGATAGTATAACCGAAAGCATGTTGTTTCTGTAGCAGAATTTCATCTTTCTCAACTAGTGCGCTGGAAGGATTAAATAAGCCTCTTAAATTGATTATGTTTTCTTTGATCCAACGTCGGTATGGCTTTTGGCGCGAGATTTTAGCTTTTATTTCTTTATCCGGTACGATCCGGTTCTGATTGAAATCCACCAATAACATCTTTCCTGGTGAAAGACGATTGCGTTCGATAATTTTGCTTGCCGGCAGGTCAAGCACTCCGGTTTCAGAAGCCAGTACAATGACTCCATCGCTTGTTATCGTATAGCGGGCTGGTCGCAATCCGTTGCGGTCAAGAATACCGCCCAAATAGCGATCGTCTGAAAAAACGATCGCGGCAGGTCCATCCCAGGGTTCCATTATCGAAGACTGATAATCATAAAATGCCCGTTTGTCTTCACTCATCTGGATTTTCGGACCATAAGCCTCCGGCACCATCATCATCATCGCATGTGGCAATGAACGGCCACTGAGAACGAGTAATTCCAGAACATTGTCGAAAATAGCCGAATCACTGCCTTTCTCATCTATGATTGGTTTGATTTTTTCGATGTCTTCACCAAAAAGATCAGATTGCAGATTGATCTCACGAGTGCGCATACGATTAATATTGCCACTCAGGGTATTGATTTCACCATTATGAGCAATGTAACGGAATGGTTGCACCAGATTCCAGGTCGGCAGAGTATTTGTGCTGTAACGTTGATGAATTACTCCATACTGTGAAGTGAAACGCTCGTCAGCCAGATCAGGATAGAATACCAGTAGTTGTTTGGCGGTCAGTAGTCCTTTATAAACTAAACGTGTTGTTGATAAACTGACAACATAGAACTGGCTGGTATCTTTATTCATAGAAGCTACTTCTTTTTCAACCAGCCGTCGGATGACGTATAATTTTCTCTCAAAAGCCGCAGCTTTTACGCGACCTCGGTTGATAAAAACCTGGGCAATAGCCGGTACTGTCTTTGAAGCTTGCTCGCCGAGTAGTTTTTTATCGATCGGTACTGCCCGCCACCCCAGCAATTCACATCCTTCTGATGAGACCGCCTTTTCAAAGACCTGACGACATTTGTTAGCCAAAGTCTGATTTTTTGGCAAGAAAACCATACCAACCGCATAATCCCCAAATGACGGAAGAGCAATGCCTTCATTGGCAACTTCTTGACGTATAAACAGGTCTGGAATCTGGGTCATGATCCCGGCTCCATCTCCGGTTGATCTATCACCGCCAAGGGCACCACGATGCTCGAGATTTGCCAATACAGTGATTGAATCCTGAATTATTTGGTGGGTTGCAACACCGTCCAGCCTGGCTACGAAACCTACTCCACAACTATCATGTTCAAAAGAAGAATCATATAAATCTTTTATCTGATGTTGATCGGTGAAATTATTTTCCGCTGTATTTTTCAATACTTACTTTCCTTATGGTTTTTCAAATATACTTAAATAATTAAATCTAATTATCATTAATGTTTATTATAAAATAATAAATAAACTATTTATATGTCAAGATTTATTTTTAATAATATTCAAAAAGCAGATTTTTATCGAGGATGAAGTAGTGAATTCGAAAAATATAATTGATTTTCTAAATGGAATCTGTTTAAGAATGGTATAAAAAGAGCCTTCTCGAATTCATTTGAGAAGCGTAAGGCTGGGCAATGATCAGATCAAACGTGACCTTAGAAATCATCATATAAATTTATTTTATTAAGAATCAAATCGAAACGCCGAAATAATTAACTAATATTAGGTTAAAACAGTTAAGATATTATCTTCTATAATCGTACAAATACTTAAATATATATATCAAATATTAATAATACTTAATTATTTATGTATTATAAAAACTTAACAAAATAATTTGTATGTTTATTTGGCAATATGTAAAATATTGCAAAATTGAAATGTGATAAATAATTTAGGAATTGTTGAAATGTTGTTAATGTATTTTAGATAGAATAGTAATGATAATAGGTAATTAAAGGCAATTTGTGAACAATTAACAATAATGGAAAGGTAAAAATTTTATGACACCGAAAGAGTTTTTTGAGTATGCCGAACAAAACTATGCCAAGATGGTTGACTTGAAGTTTACCGATCTCCTGGGTACCTGGCAACATTGTTCATTCCCGATTGATACCTGGGACGAGGGCACATTTGAAGATGGGGTTGGATTTGATGGTTCATCGATTCGCGGCTGGCAGGGAATTCATAATTCCGATATGCTGGCAATTCCGGATCCGAGTACGGCGACGCTTGATCCGTTTTTTAAGGAACCGACTGTCAGCGTGATAGCTGATATCGTCGATCCGATAACGAGGGAAAATTATAGTCGTGATCCGCGATATGTAGCCAGGAAGGGCGAATCATTTTTAAAGAACACTAAAATTGCGGATACCTGTTATATAGGGCCGGAGCCGGAATTCTTCATTTTTGATGAAGTCATGTACGAACAAAATCAACATACCGGTATGTATTCGATCAATTCGGTTGAAGGTGCCTGGAACACCGCCCGTTTCGAGGAACCAAACCTCGGATATAAGCCCAGCTTCAAAGGCGGCTATTTTCCGGTTAGCCCGACCGACACTTATCATGATTTACGGGGCGAAATGGTCAGGGAAATGCAAAAGGTCGGAATAACAGTCGAAGCCCACCATCATGAAGTTGCAACGGCGGGACAAAGCGAAATCGATATGAAATTCGAACCGTTGACAAAAATGGCAGACCAGTTCATGTGGTTTAAATATATCATTAAAAACGTAGCTAAACGCCACAATAAGACGGTTACATTTATGCCGAAGCCGATTTTCCAGGATAACGGCAGTGGTATGCATACTCATTTTTCTCTTTGGAAAGACGGGAAACCGCTTTTTTCCGACAGCGAGTATGCCGGATTGAGTAAAATTGGTTTGTATTCAATCGGAGGAATCCTCAAGCATGCACCAGCGATTCTGGCTTTTGCGGCTCCTACGACTAATTCATATCGTCGCCTTGTGCCGGGTTTTGAAGCGCCGGTGAACCTGGTGATGAGCGCCCGTAACCGTTCTGCGGCAGTCCGCATCCCGATGTATTCTAACAATCCAAAGGCCAAGCGTCTGGAATTCCGCTGTCCTGATCCGACCGCCAATGGTTATTTAACCTGGACGGCTATGCTGATGGCGGCTGTCGATGGCATTAAGAATAAAATTAACCCCGGAGAGCCGCTCGACAGAGATATCTATAATATGACGCCAGAAGAATTAGCCGCCTATCCAAAGGCGCCGGCCAATTTAGCCGAGGCTATCAATGCCCTGGAAAATGATCATGCATTTTTACTTGAAGGCGATGTGTTCACCACTGATCTGATTTTCACCTGGATCGAATGGAAACGTAATAAAGAGTTAGACGAATTGGCTCTGCGACCACATCCCTATGAGTTCTTTCTGTACTATGATTGTTAATCAATGGCTTGATGTAGGTTTAATTAAAAACAAAAGAGTTTTCTCTTTGATGTAATAAAAATGTTAATAACAATTGTTCGAAAAGCGCCGTTATTCTCTATATCTTTTCTATTTGGATATCTGAATAATCCGAATAATTGAAATAGGCCCAACAGTATTGTGATACGTTGGCTGAATAATGAGCTTTTCAAAGGGATTTTATTATGTGTGGTATTCTTGGAGTTCTGGACATTAAGACTGACAAGGTTAAATTGCGTCGGCAAGCCTTGGCTCAATCCAAACTGCAAAGGCATCGAGGTCCCGACTGGTCGGGAATTTACGTCGGCAAGAATGCTATTTTGGCGCATGAGCGTCTTGCTATCGTAGGCGTTGAATCTGGCGCTCAGCCTATCCTTAATGCGTCGCGCACCATTGCTCTGGCAGTCAACGGTGAGATTTATAATCATGCTGAGCTTGAAACTAGGATTAACTGCGGTTATCAGTTTCAAACCAAATCGGATTGCGAAGTCATTTTGGCGCTTTATCAACAGGAGGGCACCGATTTCCTAAACGAACTACGCGGAATGTTTGCGTTCATTTTATACGATGATGAAAGACAGACCTACTTGATTGCACGCGATCACATCGGTATTATCCCACTTTATACCGGATTCGACGAAGATGGCAACTTTTACGTTGCTTCCGAGATGAAGGCGATTTACCATGTTTGTCAATCGATCGCAATTTTCCCACCTGGTCATTATCTAACGAGTGCTATGAAAGAGCCAAGTTGTTACTATCGACCTTCGTGGATGGACTACTCGAATGTGGCGAATAATAAAACCGATAGCCAACTCCTGAAAGAGGCTCTGGAGCATTCGATCAAGATACATCTCATGTCGGATGTGCCCTACGCTGTTTTATTATCCGGTGGTCTGGATTCATCGCTGATAGCGGCGATTGTCAAGAAGTTTGCCGCTAAACGCGTCGAAGACCAGGATCGTTCGGAAGCCTGGTGGCCGCGTTTGCATTCATTTGCAATTGGTGTAGCCGGAGCGCCGGATTTGATTGCGGCGCGTGAAGTGGCCAATTACATCGGAACTGTTCATCATGAATTACATTTTACCATTCAGGAAGGTCTGGACGCCTTATCTGACGTAATCTATCATCTGGAGACTTTCGATACCACCACGGTCAGAGCTTCGACGCCGATGTATTTGATGGCTCGCAAGATTAAAGCCATGGGGATCAAGATGGTGCTTTCCGGTGAGGGTAGTGATGAGATCTTCGGCGGCTATTTGTACTTTCATAAAGCGCCCAATCCACAGGAATTTCACGAGGAAACCGTGCGTAAAATTACGCGACTGCACCTTTACGATTGTTTACGCGCCAATAAATCTATGGCCGCCTGGGGAGTCGAGGCTCGCGTGCCTTATCTAGATTATGATTTTCTGGAGGTGGCGATGAACCTTAATCCGATCGATAAGATGTGCCTTGACGGGCGTATTGAGAAACATATTTTGCGAACAACCTTTCATGGTTACTTACCCGATAGAATACTTTGGCGCCAGAAAGAACAATTTTCGGATGGTGTCGGCTATTCATGGATCGATAGTCTGAAAACTTTCGCCGAGCATGAGATCAGCGACCAAAAACTCGCAACGGCGAAGTACAAATTTCCGGAAAAGACGCCTCAGACTAAAGAAGAATACCTATATCGCCAGATTTTCGAATCGCATTTTCCGTCCCAGGCGGCGCTCGATACCGTGCCATTCGAACCTTCGATTGCCTGCAGTACCGCCACCGCCCTGCGCTGGGATCAGGCTTTCAAAACGATGGCCGATCCTTCTGGTCGGGCGGTACGCTCGATTCATAAAGACAGTTATTAATAAAATGTTTACCGGTTTTTCCCCTTCGGATTATTTAATTTGCATTAATCGTATATGAATACGTATTCATATACGGAGGTGCAATTGCTCAGCGATGCGGCTAAAAGACTGGCTGAATCGCTCGATCTCAAACAGACCTTGCGCTCGATTTTAGAATCATTGGATACTCATCTCGAACTTCAACGCGGTACCATCACACTCTTTAATCCGGATACCGAGACCATCAATATCGAAGTTGCTCATGGACTTAGTGAGCAATCTCAAAAAATGGGTATTTACAAAATGGGTGAAGGTATCACCGGCACTGTCGTAAAATCCGGTAAAGAATTTGTCATAAAGGATATTTCAAAAGATCCGCGCTTTATTCATAAAACCAAAACACGTCAGCCGACTAGCGGTAAACCAATCGCTTTTTTCTGCGTTCCAATCAAATTGGAAGGTGAAACCATTGGCGCTTTGAGTGTTGATCGCCAAACCGATGAATCCAATAATTTTAGCGAATATCTCCGGATTTTAAATATCCTGGCAACGATGATTGCCCAAGCGGTTAAACTCAATCGATTGGTTAACTCTGAACAGAAACAACTTCGCGATGAGAACATTTTACTCCGTCAGGAGTTGAAAACGCGTTTCAATGTAAACAATATGGTCGGGCAATCCAATGCCATGCAGCAGGTTTATCTACTAATTGAACAAGTTGCTGACAGTAATGCAACCGTTCTGATTCGCGGCGAGAGCGGCACCGGAAAGGACCTCGTTGCGCATGCCATTCACTATATCAGTCCGCGGGCAATTCATCCATTTATAAAAGTCAACTGCACCGCTTTGCCGGATACTTTACTGGAAAGCGAGCTGTTTGGACATGAAAGAGGAGCCTTCACCGGCGCGATTGAGCGTAAAATAGGAAGATTTGAACTGGCTGATGGAGGGACCATTTTTCTTGATGAGATTGGTGATTTTCCAATCAATTTGCAGGTCAAACTTCTGCGGATCATCCAGTTCAAGGAATTTGAAAGGTTGGGCGGAAGTAAGACGATCAAAACCAATGTCCGCATTATCGTAGCCACCAATAAAAACCTCGAAAAAGAGATAGAGGAAGGTATCTTCCGCGAAGACCTCTATTATCGGATCAACGTATTTCCCATATATCTTCCACCTTTACGTGAACGCAAAGACGACATTATGCAACTGGCTGATCATTTTCTGGCGAAATATGCGGCCGAGAATAAAAAGAAAATCAATCGCATCTCCACTCCGGCAATCGATATGCTGACCAGCTATCACTGGCCGGGAAATATCAGGGAACTCGAAAACTGTATCGAGCGGGCGGTGCTGTTGTGTAGTTCTGATGTGATTCGCTCCGAACATCTGCCGCCTTCGCTACAGATGATAAAAAAGAGTCAGGCGGTCGCACCTCACTCAATGGCTGAAATTATCGCTAATAAGGAAAAAGAATTGATCATTGACGCCCTAAAAAAATCAGGTGGAAAACAGCGCCAAGCCGCAATAGAATTAGGTATCACCGAACGAATTCTCGGCTACAAAATCAAAAAATACGGCATTATCCCCAAACTGCTTACATAATAATTTCACCCGTTGTGTGAAATAAAAACCTAAAAAATAAGATGTGCATTAGCTTAAAAATCCTTAAATTATTGTATTATAATTCAATAATAAACAAGGAGATAAACTAATGCACAATCTTAAATCAACCTTCGATCGTATTAAACCAATTATCAAAGAATCTATTGAAACAGCACCAGAATACGGCTATTGCGCGGCTCAAAACTCCCATTATTTCGGGTATAAATTCCATGGGGTTTGTAGTCTTAATGGGGTCATAACCAGTTTTGATCTCTCCAAAGCCAACCATGCCGATATTCAATATCTCAGAGATATTGAACCTTATTATGCTAATTGTCTGATGTTAGGGGATAAAGCTTATCTCGATTCTGAATATCAACTGGAATTATTCGAGACGACCTGTCTGCCATCAGGCGGGGAGGTATTCAGTTAAATACACCTATGCGCTCCAATCAGAAAAATTATCGAAGACAACCGGCATTGTTTCGAAAAGTTCGTAAACGGATTGAAACCTTGTTTTCTCAGTTGGTAGATCAATTCGTGATTCGGGTAAATTATGCCAAAACCTTTGTCGGCCTGGCTACCAGGATTTTGTCGAAAGTGACCGCTTTTACTTTGCTACAGTTCCTGAATTGTGTCAATAATAAACCCTTAAATCATATTAAACATGCGCTCGCTTAATTCCACACAACGGGTTAATATTAGCTGTATTCAAATTTGGCATTTTAATTTCCTACAATTTTGTATTACCAACTCACTAATTATACAAATTTGTGAATTTTTCAACAAGATAAATTATTAATCTATTGAATCGCTTGCCTTGTCGCCTGTGATGTTTCCCGACGGAATTGACGTCTTATTGCATGTAATTTATTACCATATTTCCCGAAAAGACCGCCTTCAGCTCACGATTCTAACAGACAATCAACACAAATTTGTGGTCTGCGATTATTTTTCTAACAATAATGCAGGAAAATCCGGATTGAAATTTGGGATCAGCCCCAGCAGTAACAATGACCTATCATTATAAATTATATCATCCTACAATGAATTTACAAAATGCCTGGAATCGTCTGGCATTACTATTGCTTAATTAATCAAACGACAGAGCGATAAATATTTATCAATTTAAAAATTATTTGAAATGGCTAATTATTTAACAGGAGGTAAAATGAAAATACTTAGTAAATCAATATTGACTCTGATGTTTGCCGGTTGCTTTTTGGTTCAATCTCGTGCTCTTGTCGCCGGTGAATTATCATGGAGCGGCGACGTCACATTGGTCTCCACATATGTCTGGCGCGGAGTCCAACAATTCGAAGGCACGGCCGCCCAGGGAACAATCACCGGGTCTTTCGGCAAAGTCAACGCCGGGCTCTGGTACTCGAGCATTGGCTTTGGTAACGGCATGGTAATGGAAACCGATCCTTTCGTTTCGTTATCCCTGCCACTCGACAAGCTCAACACCTCATTCGGGCTGACGGCATACGCTTATGATTTTAAGGATTACAATGACGCGGCTAACGTTGAGTTTGAGATATTTGCGACGATCGGCGCGGGACCGTTCGGGCTTGCGCTTTTCTGCGTGCCGAATCAGGGCAGTATGGAAGCCTATGTCCTCAGCTCGACTTACTGGCTACAATTCTCAGCCGCTAAATCCTGGAAAGATTTGAACCTTTCTGCTCAGGTGGAGTATGGTAACTATTCCAGCCGGTTCGTCAATGCCAGTCGTACTACCCCTGTTGGCGATCTGGTTTTTTCCGCCAACAAGGCTTTCAGTGAAAAACTCTCTGTCGGCTTGAATGCTCTTTTGCCTTTGGATTCCGATATGAAAACCCTTTACTGGCTCAAGATAACATACCTTTTCTAACACAATATTTCAGGAGCAATTATGAAACGCTTTTTATTCTTTTTAATCCTAATTCTCGGTTTAGCGACGGTCACCTTTGCCCAGGACGGCGGAAGCGCAGGCGTAAACGCCCTGGACACGGTTTGGGTTTTATTAACTGCATTTTTAGTTTTTTGGATGCAAGCAGGTTTTGCCATGGTCGAAGCTGGAATGACGCGCGCCAAAAACGTCGTCAACATATTGATGAAGAACCTGCTAGACTTCTGCTTTTCGACGATCGTTTTTTGGGCGGTTGGATTTGGCATAATGTTCGGAGCCGGTAATTTATTTTTCGGCACTTCTGGCTGGTTTCTCAAGGATCTGACGGGCGACACTTTCGGATCGCTGGCCTGGACAAATGTACCCATCGAGGCTAAATACTTTTTTCAGCTGGTATTCGCGGGAACCGCGGCGACTATCGTTTCCGGAGCGATGGCTGAACGCACGGTCTTTGTATCGTACATGTTCTACAGCATTTTTATTTCGGCGATAATTTATCCGGTAGCCGGGCATTGGATCTGGGGCGGCGGCTGGCTGGCGCAGCTTGGCATGTGGGATTTTGCCGGCTCTACCGTGGTTCATTCAGTCGGCGGCTGGATGGCTCTGGTCGGAGCAATCATGGTAGGCCCACGTTTGGGTAAATATCGCCGGGATGGCAGTCCAAATCTAATGATGGGACATAATTTTGGGCTGGCGACACTGGGAACTTTTATTCTCTGGTTGGGATGGTTTGGCTTTAACCCCGGCTCGACGATGGCGGCGGTGCCGGACGCGATTTCTCACATCGCAGTCACCACCAACCTCGGAGCGGCTACCGGTGCGATTGTAGCTTTGGTAACCTCCAAACTGCTGTTCAAGAAATGGGATGGCAGTATGGCCCTCAATGGAACACTGGCGGGATTGGTGGCGATCACGGCACCCTGCGCCTTTGTATCGAACAGCAGTGCGGTTATCATTGGATCCATAGCCGGGATTCTGGTGGTTCTTTCAGTTATTTTCATTGATAAAAAATGTAAAGTTGACGACCCGGTCGGTGCAATTTCGGTCCATTTGACCAATGGCATCTGGGGCACGCTGGCGCTGGGTTTATTCGCTCAGGATAAATTTTCACCGAATACAACCGGCGACGGTCTCTTTTTCGGGGGCGGATTTGATCTGCTCTTTCATCAGGCAATCGGTGTCCTATCCGTAGGCGCCTGGTGTATCGCAACCGGGTTCGCTCTCTTCTTTTTACTGAAAAAAACGAGCGGTCTGCGGGTTTCACGCGAGGAGGAGATTCGCGGTCTCGACGTAGATGAACATGGTATGGAAGGTTACCCGGACTTTCAGGGATTTTTAACCAAATAATCAAGGAGCCGAAAAATGAAATTAATTGTCGCAATCATACAACCGGAAAAATTATCCGACGTAAAAAAAGCCCTTTTCAACGCCGAAGTTCACAAGATGACCGTTTCCAATGTCATCGGCTGTGGACAGCAGGGCGGTTATAAGGAAGCTTATCGGGGCGTTATGGAAGAGGTCAATCTTCTGAAGAAAGTCCGCCTGGAAATTGCTGTCAATGAAAATTTTGTTGAATGTACCATTGATGCTATAATAAAAGGAGCTCGTACCGGAAAAATCGGCGACGGTAAAATCTTTATTCTGGATTTGCCGGAATGTATTCGCATCCGAACCGGTGAAAGAGGCGATGCGGCGATCGGGTAGATATTGATGGCTCGATAATTGTTGGAAATATCGCAGGAGCGTTTTGAATACCTGTCACTACGCTCCTGCGTTGCTATTTGAATCCTTTAAAATTTCTGTATAACTAAATTGAATTCAACTTATCTTAATATCTGGGAATAATGAATAATATGGAGAAGCAATGAGTGATAACCAGGTTTTTAAAGGAAATCTTCGATTTTGAAAATGAAAATACATGGAAATATAAAGGTGAATTACCCAGCGTAATTGACTTTTATGCCGATTGGTGTTACCCTTGTAAAATGGTGGCGCCGGTTCTGGAGGAACTGAGTAAAAAATACGCCGGTAAAGTTAATATCTATAAAGTCAATACCGATGAAGAGGGCGACCTGGCTGAATATTTTGGGATTCGGAGTATTCCGTCGCTGTTATTTATTCCCAAAAATGGCAAACCACAAATGCTGGTCGGTGCTTTACCCAAGAATCAATTAGATCAAGCTATTCAGAATATTCTGGATAAATAGAGTTATTTAAATATTACTGAGATTCCAGTTTTTCCATCCATACAGACGCGTAATGCATGATCAGTTCTAACGTGCACGAAATAATTAGTTTTTTCTAGTATAGTTTGCTTTTTTAACCAATCCCAATCCAGAAAATCTGTCATTGAGTTATATTGAATATTGAAATAACCAACTTTCATTGCCACAATATTATGAAAGAAATGAGTTCCTTGTGACGGTTCGATGTTGAAATTTTCCAAACCAACCTCGACAATTACTCTAGCATTACTAACCTGGATAAATTTTACCGGAACGCCAAGGAAGCGATCTTGAGAACCCCACCGGCCAGGACCAATTAAAATATATTGGCGGTTTTTGCTTTTCATTTTATTATTCAAAGCTTCAATTTCAGCTTGCATTTCCAATGTTCTGAGATTGTCAAATTTTTCAGGATCGAGATAGATAATGTCATATAGATTTTGAATAACACCGTTGCCCATTCCTTTTTCGGTATAAAGCAATAACTTAGTATGATCTGGGATTTCATCGAAAAGTAAAGCACTTGACGATTCAACTGCTAAAGGACGGATTTGTAAAAGGTAGAAAGTTGGAAAGACATTATTCTGTGGTTTATTAGTAAGATTAACTGCGAATTCGATTTCAACGGGGGTACCGAGAGCTTTTTCTCCAATTTCCAGCAGGTTGTCTAGAATATTAGCCAGTGGAAAAGTTTCATTTTTTAGAATGTTTTCGAATGTGATTACTCGCGGACCTGGAATATTAATCCCTGGGATTAACCGTTCGTCTTCCATGTTCCAGACTGAAGCCATTTGATCCAGAATCCCGAATTTTTCCGCTTCGCTTAATGGCAATTCGGTGATGGTAACTTCTTCTCCATTTATAAGGCTGTAAACGGAATTTTTCATATTTAAAGCCAGGAATTTTTTCTGTGAATTATTCACTAAAGCTCGCGGTTGGATAAATTCAAGATGTGGATAACGTGGGCAAAATTGAAAGCTCCGACCGCCTTCTATAACTAACTTTCCCATACCAATTGCTACACTAGCGATGCCATCTTCATTTTTTAAGCCGGTAATCGGGTAGAAATTATATGATTGTGCGACACCAGAAAAATGCGGCATAAAATAATCATTACCCATGGGGGAACCTACCATTTGCTGGATAATGACTGCCATTTTTTCTTCTTCTATTCGATGATTTAAACTTTCAATATAATTACGTGCATTTTTTATATAAATAGAGGCAAATATTAATTTTATAGCTGCCACTAGCTGCTCAAATCTGGTTTTTGAATTGGACGAGTTATTGGGCAACATATAAGTTCGGTAAATTCCTGCGAACGGTTGAGCATAAGAATCTTCAAGTAAACCGGAAGAGCGTACTGCTAATGGGTAATGAATGTAATCAAGATAAATCTCCAATTTATGGGTAAGTTCTTCAGAAAGTTGGCCATTTATAAATATTTGATCAATTTCGCCATCAGATTTTTCCTCTAGCGGTAGTTCATTGATCTTGTTGCGAATAATAAAATCCTCAAATTCATTTGTACCAATGATAGCCGTAACAGGAATGCTAATTTGAACTTTTTGGAATTTTTTTGAGAAATCCATAGCTACTAAAAGAGCATTCAGAAATGCTAAACCGCGACCTTTGCCACCCAATGAACCTTCGCTGAGTTTTGAAATCAGGGTGTTTTCGGAAAGATTTTGAGGGCTGAAGCTAATAATCTTACCCATATTGCGGGCTTTGCGTATTGTTCTGAATGTGGTGATAAGATGTTGACGCAATTCTGCAACAGTTTCGAAGTCCTCAACAGTCACAAGTCTTAACTGACGAGCGATTCTTGTTTCCCCTCGGGCAATAAGCCATGAAGAGAAATGATTTGATTTACTATGATAAACGAGAGATTCGTCGGGAATGATCTGTAGTTTTTCTTCCAATTCTATCAGATTATGAGCCCGATCTATTTCGTGACCGTTTTCATCTCGAAAAATAAAGTCGCCGAAACCAAGATTATCTTTGATAAAGGATCGAATATGAAGTAGAAGGTGCTTGGATTGTTTATATAGGAAGAAAGAACCTAACTGACTAACTTTATTATAGTTTTCCTCTTCGGATGATAGTAGTATCGTCGGAATATCATATTCGTTTTCTTTGACTTTTGAAATCAATTTAATGCCGGCTTCGGGATCAATCTTGCCTTTATATGAAAAACTGATGTCTGAAATAACTGCAAGAATGTACTCCTGATAATCGGCAAAAATATTCATGGCTTCTTCATAATTATGAGCCAAAATGACTTTAGGCCGAGTGCGCATTAAGAGACGCTTATTGATGTCAATCAATTCTTCATTAATAAGAAGCTGCGTCTGTTTAATGATTTCTTCATATAATAATGGAAGTAAAATTGAATAAAACTGCACCGAATCCTCAACAAATAGAACGACTCTAACCAATCCATTTTTTGTATCGAATTCCAAATTACGCTTGTCCTCAATTGATTTTACCATCGCCAGAAATAATTTGGTATCGCCACTCCAGAGAAAAATATCATCAAAATATTTTAATTTACCCTCACGAATATTGACCAGTTTGACATCCGATAGCATGTTTAATAGAAGCAAAACCGGCAGTTCAGGATTTTCTTCTTTAATACGACGGGCTAGGTCGAATGGTGTAATTGCACCAATGTGCAACATTGTTATCACTAAATCAAATTTCTTTTCCTTTAATATTGCGAGGGCATCTTCACCAGTTGGAACGCTGGTAATCATCGGGGCCGTACTAAGATTAAGTTGGCGGTATTCTCCATAAATTTGTTCGGATAAACGACCATCCTGTTCGAAAATAAAGGCATCATAGAAAGTCGAAACCAGTAAAATTTCTTTTACCTTATTAGCCATCAGGTAATGGTAACAATCCTCACCATATTTGAATTTATTATAATAGTAATTGAGTTCTTTCATATTCCTAATATCTTAATTAATTTAAATAAAATTATATTGACATTGGTCTAATTTTTTAAGAATATTTTTTAATTTAATCCAAACCTTTAAAACCAACAGGCGCAGAAAATTTGAGTTTCTGCGCTTGCTTTCTGCGAGTGAGGAAATCTTACGAAAACTTCAAATAGGTGCGGATAAATTGGTCAAATGGAATTTCGGTACGAGTCAGTTTTCGCAAATCTTTCATTTTAACCGTTACGATAATAGCGGCATCGTCCACATTTAGGATGATCTTGCCGAACTCAGCCTCATTAGCGGTTTTTTCTAATTGTTCCAAGCTATTAGCTAACACTGAGTTGAAGTCCTGAACCGTAGTTGAGACTGAGAGAATCGTAGTGTTGCCTTTTTTGCTTCCCAGCCGATAAGCAGAAAACAATAAACCGACAATTAAAAGGAGAAGGAGACTAATTTTGATCGTTTTGTTCATTTGAGTCCTCATTATTTTCAAAATTTTAGATGTTTGTGGTTTTCATATTTCGAAGAGTTGCCGTCTATTTTGTTCATTTTCAAATCTCTAAATAATACCAAGCGATTAGACCGATATTGAAATAATTGGTTGTCCGATTCTATCGGGAAAAGTCAAGTAACCTCTGATAATTGGGCGTTTTTAATTGTAGAAATTGCCAGCCGTCACTAAAATGTTTAGTTATTTGAAAGGGAATTTATTAGTTTTATGTTCGTGAAAATTAGCTCATCAGTAGTTTTACCGGACAGCTGGCTATACTTTTTAAAATTCCTAAACGTTTCAAATATGGCTTATGAAATCAACTAATACCTTCAGCGCAGTTAGTGTCATTTTACATTACATTCCCGAGATGGCCGACCAATTTGCTCGAACTTTGACTTCGGTTTTTAATCAGTCCTGTTTGCCGCTTGAAGTTCTGGTTTTATGTCAGGCTGATCAGCCGGTTCCCGAATTTGATTGTTGCTCACTTCCATTGGAGATAATTCCGGAGGCAGGTAATTTCAGCCGGACGTTGAATAGAGCGGTGGAATCAGCAAAGGGCAAATATATTTTATCCATTGATAATTCGGTTGCCGAAGTCATACTGAAACATTCGTTCCTTGATGTCGCCTCCCTAATAGCTGAAAAATATCCTGATTTGGGGATGTTATACGGTGACTACGATTTAGTTAATAATGAGGTAATTCAGGAAATCCGACTTCTGAAACATCATCCCGGTCGTTTACGTGATAATCAGGATTATGGCAAGGTGTTCCTGTTCAGTAAGGGGGCTTTGGAAGCAGTTGGTGGTTTTGATCAGTCATTGAAATACAACGCTTTATATGACATTCGTCTAAAGTTATCGGAAAAATATAAATTGGTTCACATTGCCAATAAAATAGACGGCTCGCTTTATCGAGTGGTGTCCGGTGGAGTTAAACACAATGTTTTTGATTATTTGTTGGTGAGCAAAGAAGCCCAGCTGGAAGCCGAAGTAGTTTTAACTAATCATTTGAAGAGAATCGGAGCTTATCTCGCGCCTGATCAAGGTTATCACCTGCGGCCGGATCTAAACGAAAAGTACGATTGCCTGGCTTCGGTAATAATTCCGGTTTATCATCGGCCGGAATTTATCGGTACTGCGCTGAATTCGGTCTTCAGCCAGAGCATCAAAGACCTTGAAATTATCGTCATTGTAAATGGA
>Ga0209201_1001771_pt1 | contig 23565 bp, 25 predicted proteins | sample AD_UKC055_MetaG_FD_184411 | JGI IMG/M metagenome (GOLD analysis project Ga0209201, IMG submission 184411) | Active sludge microbial communities of municipal wastewater-treating anaerobic digesters from USA - AD_UKC055_MetaG (SPAdes) (version 2) | ecosystem: Engineered > Bioreactor > Anaerobic >...
GGCCTATATCTCTTTGAAAATGGAGTTGCATTGGAGAGCGAACCCTGTAGGAAAAGTGCGTAAGAACCTGCCTTTCTTCAAGGAATTGGCCTATGAATATTTTACACAAAAAACTTGACACTACCTTCCTGTCGTGAAAAAATTCGCTAACTGTACGGAGAGAGCTTAACTTTTACACATAAGCATTATAGCCCAATTTGCACACATCTGATCATATTCCTTAAAACTTCTGCTGATTTATCAAGCTCTTCTTTTTCTTCTCTGGTCATCTTCAGTAAAATGACATCTCTTATTCCTCCAGCACCTATAATGCATGGTACAGAAAGTGCAAATTCAGTATATCCGTATTTACTGAGCATCGATGTAGATACGTTCATGATTTCTTTAGTGTCATGTATTATTGCATTGATAATATATATAACTATACTTACCACTCCATGATTAGTATTTCCCTTGAGTGTTTGGATTTTCCACCCTTGCTTTTTCATGTTTTCCTCTAAAAATACCCGTTCAATTTTTACTGACTTCATCATATCGTTCGATGCATATGTGTCAATATCATGACCTGATACTTTCAATACACTCCATATAGTCACAGCCGAAGAACCGTGTTCTCCTACAACAGGTGCATAAACAGATCTTGGTGAAATATCAAAAAAGTATGCAATGCGTCTGGCCAGTCTTGCACTTTCAAGCATGGTTCCTGTGCCGATAATTCTATTTTCCTTTGTCAGTCCGGACTTCGAAAACTGGTAAGTAATTACATCTAGTGGATTTGTAATTACTATTATGAATGGATCATTCTTACAATATGGCCGTATCTTCTCAATGATCTCATTCGTGAGCTTTATATTTGCACTGCAAATTTGATCACGCCGAGTGAATTCTGCTGGTGCCGCCATACTTATCGTATACACGATTATGTCGGAATTAATGATTTTCTCATAGCCCCCACCGTCAACTTTGGGTGTTGGAAGAATATCAAAGACTTCCGCATCCTTATAATCTTCAATTTCACCGAGAATCTTATCCTCATTTCGCCCAATAAGCATGATCTCGCTGAGTTCTCGCATTTGTTTTAAGCGCTCAAATACGGCAGAACCCACATGTCCATTTCCCAAAACAGATATTTTCATGCCGCTTTCCTCTGTGCAATGTTTATATGAAACGCTCATGACGGCTTGCCGTCACAAAGGGGGATGAAAATGTACGACCCATCACCCTCCGAACCTCCCCCTTGAAGGTGGAGGAAATTGTATGATGTATAATATCAACCATATATGAACGCATTTTCAGATGAAAATGAAAACAGATGATGTGTTTATCCTCTGTCCACGTCCGGAAAGAAGAATATACTGGGATGAGATGTCCATCGGCTATTGCGAAAACCGCTGCAAGTATTACCCTTCCTGCGATCCCGTACTCATGGTGCGGGCATTTATCAGGGAAATCGCCCAATGCTAGACGACATAAATAGTCGCTTCACATAGCCCGTTTATTTTGCTCTCACAAACACCACGCAGAACGTTTGCTTGTGAACGGCCTGATAATAATATCCCCTGATTGTGTCATCCTGGGGAAAATAGGCTAGGGTATATGTCGAACCCGGATAATTCACATCCCTAAGTTCTACAAATACCTGAATCTGTCCCTCCGCCCCCCGCCACTCGGATTTCCCGACGTTGATCCGCTTTGGGTTAAAATATGCGGCCTGCACTCGCCCGGGCGGCTTTACCCCTTTCAGCTCCAGCAGGTATCCGCCGTCGGGGCGCAGCCATTTACCCTCCAGGCATTTGCCGTCGGCGCAGGGCAATTCCCGTTTCGTTTCCCCCGGGCTTCCCGCTCCTGCCCCATACGGAAACAACAGACAGATAACCACCAACATTAGTACAGCACCTCTTACCACGGTTCCCATATTGATGTTAATATCCTTCGGGGTATTTAATTCCAGCGGCTTTTTCATTTCATGCTCCCACAAATTAATATCCTTCTCCCGTCGTCTCTTATGTCCTAGAGACTATCAGGGGCATATCAAGGTAACTGAACCGCCCCGACTTTTTCGGAGGCTTTGTTAGTTGAGTCCGACCACCATGGCCGGGGTTTTCTGACTTTGATAGTAAATATCCTCGAACTCGACTGGGGGGATGTTTCCGATCGGTTCTAGTAACCGCCAGTTGTTGAACCAATCCACCCAGTCAAGGGTCTCGAACTCGACATGCTCACAACTGCGCCAAGGCCCGAGTCGATAGATAACCTCGGTCTTATACAATCCGATTACCGATTCCGCAAGTGCGTTGTCATAGGAATCTCCAACACTACCTACCGAAGGTTCGATACCGGCCTCTGCAAGGCGTTCGGTGTAGTGAATTGACACGTACTGAACGCCCCGGTCGCTGTGGTGGATCAGGTTCCCGGTATGACGATGGGAATACAGGGCCTGCTCCAGGGCATCCAGGGCCAGATCGCTACGCAACGAACGTGATACCCGCCAGCCTACGATCTTGCGCGAAAAAACGTCGATGATGAAGGCCACGTACACAAAGCCAATCCAGGTCGCTACATAGGTCAGATCTGCTACCCACAACCGGTTTGGTCCGTCGGCGGTAAATTTGCGTTGAACCAGATCCGCCGGTCATTTCAAAATCTATAATATCACGCCCGATTTACATGATATGGAAAATGTGGTTTGGAATTGGCTAAAAATCGGCGAAGTGCTTGAGTTGTTTGATTTTATAACCACTCTTGAATAGAGAAATTAAATATTAACTGCATTTTATCGAACATGAAGATAAAAGCGAACGAAGTTAAATTCTTACGTAACCACTGATGTTATATATTACGCGCCGTAATCCTCGGTTCCTAAAACTGTCCAGCAATGAACAGTTGGTAGGTTCTAATGTCGATAACCGCCACCCTTGATTTTTTCTCTGTCTTGCCTGAGCAATAATGGGTTGAAAGGCGCTATTCAGGCCCATTTCTCACATTTGTTGATTACCGAAGAACACCAGCCCGCTATCATCCCAGAAATCCATGCTAAAAAATCTGCGCCTTTCAACCCATTATCATTGATCTGCACAAATCAGCCAAACACTCGCTTTGTATTTGTTATCAGTAAAGCTGATCTTCTATTCTGTATCGTATTCCCTGGCACCTGTTCATCTGCAAGTCAATACATATGATAATTCAACCGAAACATTGAATACGGACTCTAATCAGAACAATATTACCGACATTTCACTTGACCAAAGTAAACTTGCATGTTAACTTGCTTCCATGAGAAGGACCATCACATTCTATAAAACGGTGGATGGAAATTGCCCCGTTGAGGAATTTCTTGATTCCTTGCCTGGGAAGGTCGTGCAAAAAATCGTTTGGGTCTTGAAGCTGATTGAAGATTTGGATCGGATTCCCTCATCGTATTTAAAGAAATTGCCCGGAACTGAAGAGATATGGGAATGCAGGGCTCAATTTGGATCGAATATCTATCGCATATTTGGCTTCATTCCTCGTCACTCTGAAATGATCTTGACGCATGGTTATGTTAAAAAGACAAACAAGATTCCCGTTGCCGAAATTGAAAGAGCAGAGGCTTACCGAAGAGAATATCTTACAAGGAGGTAACTCCCTATGAGTGATCTGAAAAAATATATTGAGAGCAGAAAACAAAAGGATGCTTTGTTTTCAGAAGGATTTGATGAAGGTTATGAGCGGTTTAAAATTGGTATTATTCTTCGCCAGGCGAGAGAATCTGCCGGTCTAACGCAGGAGGAACTCGCTCTCCGCCTGAAAACGAAAAAGACAGCCATTTCCAGGATCGAAAACCACGCTGAAGATATCAAGCTTTCTACATTGGAACGTGTGGCAAGCGCACTCGGAAAGAGGCTTCAGGTTAATATATCTTGATTTTTCAGTAGATTGCTGTTTGTCGCATGCCCGTTTCACATATATGCAGAAAGGGAAATTGGATGATGACAAAGTCCATAAAGGGAACAAAGACCGAGAAGAATTTAATGATTGCCTTTGCAAGTGAATCAATGGCTGTAAATCGATATTTATATTTTGCCAAAGTAGCCAAAGAGGAAGAGCTGGCTGGGATCGCCGATATCTTCACAAAAATATCAAGAGAAGAGAAAGGCCATGCTTCTGTCTTCAATAAATTCTTTGAAGGCGGTGCCGTTGAGGTGACTGCGTCATTTCCCGCTGTTAAAGTGACAGACACAAAAAGCAACCTGGAAGCCTCTATCAAGGGCGAAAATGCTACATGGTCAACTCGTTATCCTGACTTTGAACAGACGGCACGAGCAGAAGGTTTCCTTAAAATAGCGGATATTTTTAAGAGCTTCGCAAATTCTGAAAAAAGTCATGAGGACAAATTTAAGAAAGCACTGGAAGAACTATGAAGTTCAACTTTGATATGACACTTCAGTTGATATTGAATACTATGAGTACTCTTCGATCCACGCCAGTTCCCCCAAGATCACGATTACAAGAAGAAGCGGATCTGCTCCAAAAGAGAGAAATTAGCTTTCATATTTATGCGCGCTTTCGATCGCCATTCAATAATCCCTCAACATCCGGGGTTTATCGCTTTGTATTTGCTATCAACAAATCATTCACCACCTAAAGTTCATATCATATTCGCCGATACAGAAACATCATTTCCTGAATTAAACTATCCCCATCGGAAACATCGCCATGGAGCATGCCCTGAATCTCGCCGCTGAAAACCATATTAACAAAGGCGTTTCTGATTTTATTGATTTCTTCAAAGGGTAAAATATCTTCTGAGATGCGGCTCGAGCATGATGACGCTGCCGGCCATACCCATCGCATCATCATTTCCTTGACAGCATCACCGATAATGATGTCCTATCCTTCGGGGCAAGCGGGATCTTCATAACTTGCATAAAGGAGGGAACAACTATGGGAGTATTGAAAGCTATCAAGGAAAGGCGAAGCTGCCGGAAGTTTGTCACCGAACCTATCAGTGACGACTTGATTGATAAGATCCTCGAAGCAGCTACATTGGCTCCATCAGCAGCTAATAATCAACCCTGGGAATTCATCGTCATTACCAATAATGAAATCAAACAGAGAATCCACTTTGAATCGTTGATCTGCAAAAAGAAGATTTTCGCTATGAGCGGATGGAAATGGGTCGATAAATATAAGGCTGATTTTCTCCTGGAAGCGCCGGTGATCATCGCGGTGATCGGTGACCCGAAGAAGATAGGAGCTCACCAGTTTCTGAAGGGGACGGAAACAGTATACCAGCAGGCGTGTGCGGCAGCGATACAGAACATGCTTCTGGTAGCGCATGAACTGGGGCTGGGTTCTCTCTGGTTCACTTTGTTCGACAGATATACGATGAAGAAGATTCTGGACATAGATGAAGCCAAAGAACCGCTGGCTCTGATCTGCATAGGGAAAGCAGCGACCGATCCGCTTCGGACTCCGAGGAAAGATGTGAAGGAAATCACTAAGTATATGAGATGAACGTACCCGATCGATGTTCCAAATCTGGTCGGAACTATTTTTTGTAACCCTTGAGCTTTCCCGGTACTTCATATTCAGAAGTAGTGGGGATGCTCGACTATATCAATTACCTGAATCTTTGGGGGCCATAAATACTCCACGGGAATGCATTCTCTTTTGTTAATCTTTACTGCGAGCGGATGCTGATTTCTCAAACATTGAGAGATATCTAATTGAAATAGAACGATCCTTATATAAGCAAAAGGTTAGAAAAACAAATGGAGGATAATCATCATGACGAAATCAGACCTCATCAAAGCTCTGGCTGATAAAGAAAAAATTACCGATAAAAAAGCAACGGACGTGATCAAGCTGATGTTTGACGGATTTTCGGAAACACTGAGGAAAGGAGATCGGATTGAGATCAGGGGATTCGGCAGCTTCTCTGTCAGGGAATACGAACCATATAAAGGGAGGAATCCCAAAACTGGCAAGGAAATTGAAGTGAAGCCAAAGAAACTACCATTTTTCAAGGTGGGTAGGGAATTGAAGAGAAAGGTGGATACTCAGGGCAAGTAACAACCTGAAAATGAGGGGATCTGCAATGGATTCAAAAGAAACGAAGGTTGTGGAAGCGATGAAAGAGGAAGGAAAGGTGTTGTCACCCAATCGCTGTTTCTACTCGCCGGTGGAGTAAGGAAGGTATATATCAACAGAAGGCCAGCCCCTGCATGAATTGGCTATCCACACTCACAGATGACGGATGCTTTCATACAAGGAACTGACCTCCTGGTTGTTTTAAAAAATGATCACCGCCGAATCTTGCCGGTGTATTAAATCCTCCACATGAAAAATAATGATGATGATTACCGGCGAGATCTGGGCTATGATATTGACAATGATCTCCGTAAGGCCAAATGCAGGCGATGCTTGAGAGAATACAGGGAAACAGGGATATTCACTGTACCGATTGGCCAACTTGGTCAGATACTAACGAGAGGCATTAACGACTATTACACGGATGAACTCTGTCCCGATTGCATAGAGCAGCTCAGTATATTTACGCTTTCGTGGTTCAAGGGATAATGATGAATCAGCCAAAATGATAAGCACCGGCAAGATCTGGCGCATGATCAAGACAAAGACATGATCGTCGTCATTGGTCTGATGCCTTTCCATAAAACACCCGCTTTCAATCATTCCGTTCAAAGAATTTAAAGAATTTTTGAAAAAATCTTCCAAAGTACCCTCGAATCACTTATATAGATCGCGCCTCTATCCAATAATAACCTATATTATCAATTAGATAAGCTGTTCCATATTTTCCTCAAGCTCAGTTGGCACGTTTCCCGCATTATCTAAAGTAAAACAGACGCAAACAAAAAAATAAAAATAAATGGAGGACACAGAAAATGAAAAAGACATTAGGAACGATGGTAGCGGCAATAGTGGTTGTTCTTTGCACCGGAACTTTCGCCCTGGCCGAGTATGCGGCAGCGGGCGTGGCCAACTTCCCTTACCTCCAGCTTGGATGCCTGATTATCGGCGGGATGACATTGATCAGCCTGAAACACAAGTATGAGAAGATGTACACGGGAGAAGTCGCTGGTGTTTTCGCTCTCTACACGGTCCTGATCGCCCTCTTCACCAATCCAGTGATCGAAGGCATCAAGAACATGGTTGGGTAAGAAACTTAATCAGTAATCTTTAGAAAGGAGGACAGGACGATGTCGGCACTTCAGCAAACGAAAAAGGCTCTCTACCACAAGTACAACCCGATCATGATCATCAGCGCCTACGGATTCTCGATCGCCATCGGCTCCTTCCTCTTCTTGTATCTCGGCTTCAAGATGGACCAGTATTTCGGCACCGCCCCCAACTTCATGTTCGGGATGTTCTTCCTGGCCCTTTTCCTGACCATCGGGAGGCTTTACCAGGAAGCCTGGCTGAAAAGAAAAGAGGTTTGAAAAGAAGCCCCATCGAGAAATAAAAGACACGTCTTTTGAAAGTCTGTGTCCCAAATAAAAAGCCCCCTGATGAAACCGGTTCGTCAGGGGGCTTTTGTTTCCCCGCAGGTTACATTATATCTCGGTGAAGCATGCTTCATCCCAAATCAGGAAAGTTACGGAATATTCTGAGACCATATTCTGTTGATGCATAGCCCCCGTATATTTTATTGAACAATGATTGGCATGCATCTTCAGCATGCTTTCGTTCTTGAGGGCTAAACATGTTTTCGCTTGCAAGATACTCGGCAAAGAAATACAGCGCCCGTAGGAAAGAAACGGAGTTTATAGCTTTAATCCCGAACATATCCCTATGACTTTTCATGATATGTTTTTCAATTAAATCAGCCGTAAACTTGAAGGGCATCTTTGGCCTCTTTTTATCTGAAAGGGGCATCATGAGAAATCCCCCCACAACTTCGGATAAATGGGTGGCCCCTATCCAGGATAAATTCTTTACCTCACGAAGAAACAATGTGAACCGAAGCGATACTTTCCAATAATAGTCCTTGATCTCCTTCCTGTTTGCAGGGAAAGCCGGCATTGGCTGGTTATCGTACATATTATCCAGGAAATCACGCCAGAATTCCCGATGAGTATTGATGCCCATTCCAGAGACTTTGTTCGCGAGATCACTGACATCATAGAGAAGTGCCTCAATATCAACATCGTTTTTATTCTTCTGCAAATGCTTGCATAGATAATACAGCCCGATAAATCATAGGAAGAGGTTCCCGCCCGATTGGTGGTAGCAATTGCCTGATGGGCCATATCGATGGAGCGGCCAAGGGTGTTTAGCAGCTGATCGGGATCATGGAACCCCATGCTGTTCTTGGCGGCCACGATATCCCAAAACCATTGTGCCTTTCAGACCAATTCCTTCGCCTTCATAAGTTCTGACTTGTTGACATTGGCAATGGCCCCCGCCTTGCCAATAACCTTGTGGCCCTTGGCCACTGCCTGTCCTGCCGTCCTCTGAAGCTGCCAGACGTTGTTCTGGCCCGACTTGACTCGATTGAGGAGACTTAATGATGGAAGAGGCTACCTTCCCGGCGGGGACCATTTTTCCGCAATTTAAATTTAGTGGTCCTAACATCGATTCTAAAACGAATCACTTTTTTAAAAAAATTGGAATTTCAGAACGATCAGTGAATGGCGTCAATAGCGACCATTGCAGAAATCATAATGATGACTCAAAGTTCAGATTAGCGAGTTGTTTTCTTTCATGCATAACCGGCGATCTCATGGGCAAGACGATGATACTTTTCATGCACGCCTTCTCCCGTCTCGATCTCCTCAACCAGGGCAAACGCCTTTTCCAGTTCTTCCATGTCCGTCTCACCGAGCAATCTTTCAGCCATGGGAAACAAGACGTTATTCTCTTTGGATATGTGCCCCTCAAGGAGATCCACATAAGCCATGAGGTTTTCCATAATCGCCAGAACGGCCTCCCTGTCGCCCTCTCCAGCGGTGGGAAGCAACTCGGCGATATCGGCCAGCCTGCGCCTGCCTTCGGCATGCTCCGCCAGCATTACCGCAATGGGTCCCGCATCATGTGCCATACCCCTTTTTTCGAGCATGGGGAAGAGATGCTGCTCTTCTTTGGCATGGTGGCATTTATCGGTGAAGTTCCTGAAGAAGTCGAGCATCATTCTCATCAGGGCTGTCCTGACGATTTCCCGGTCATGGATGGACCGCGCCTCCGCCGCGGCGGTTTTCAACACGTGTTGGATGACCTTGTGTTCGTGTGCCAGTTCTTCTGTTGGTTTCATGAGTGTTCCTTTCCTGTCTTGATAAGGGAGGGAAGTGACGCCCCAAAGTCATGAGCCTTAGCCAATTCGTCATCTCCGGGTTCCCAGGAGGTCTTGAGACCGGGGGAGACGACCTCGAATCCGGCCTTGATAAGCCCTTCGTTCATCAGTTGCACCGCCTCGCCGCTCCATCCGTAACAGCCGAAGGCCGCCGCTTTTTTGTTCCGGAATTTCAACCCCGCAGCCATCTCCAGCAGGAGCGCCAGGGAGGACAAGAAGCCCCTGTTTATGGTCGGTGAGCCGAGAAGGACGGCCTTCGCCTTGAAGATTTCCGTGATCACGTCGTTCTTGTCGCTGCGGGCGATATTGAATAGTTTGACCGTCACGTCGGGATCGCTTGCCGCAATCCCTCTGGCGATCCCTTCCGCCAGTTTGCGCGTGCCGTTCCACATGGTGTCGTAGACAATGGTAATCTGGTTTTCCTGATAACTGTCGGCCCACTGTAAATACTGCTGCACGATCTGGAGGGGATTGTCACGCCAGATGACGCCGTGGCTGGGACAGATCGCGTTCAGGGGGAGGTTGAAACCGACAACCTCGTTGATCTTCTTTGTCACCAGCGGTGAAAAGGGGGTGAGGATGTTGGCGTAGTATTTGACGGCCTCCGCATACAGCTCGGGTTGTCCTACTTGGTCGTTGAAGATATGCTCTCTGGCGATATGCTGACCGAAGGCGTCGTTGGAGAAGAGGACGGCGTCCCCAGTCAGGTATTCCATCATGCTGTCCGGCCAGTGTAGCATCGGCGCTTCGATGAATATGAACTCCTTTTTCCCGAGGGACAGGCGATCACCGGTCTTGACGACCTGGAAATTCCAGTCCTGGCGGTAGTGTCCCCGGAGGGATTTTACGCCGTTGGCCGTACAGTAGACCGGCTTGCCGGGTATGTGCCGCATGAGCTCGGGCAGGGCTCCGGAATGGTCCGTCTCCGCGTGATTGGCGATCACGTAATCGATATTGTCCAGGTCGATCTCGCCGGCTAGATTTTGGACGAATTCCGTGGCAAAGGGGCCCCAAACGGTATCTATCAGCGCCGTTTTCTCGTCCCTCACCAGATAGGAGTTGTATGACGATCCCCGGTGGGTCGAGTATTCCTCGCCATGGAACTTCCTCAACTCCCAGTCGATTTTTCCGACCCAGTCGACATTTGCCGTAACCTCGATTTTCATAGTCGGTCCTCTCTTTCTATAGTATTTGTTTTCCAGATTTCCCCATACGGTATTAACGGCGGAACGTCCTTGACTTAAATCAATCCGGAAGGACGGATCACCCGAACGCATTATCGGCCGGGTTTGCCGGCTATAGGACGCATCGGCGCAGATTGGTCAATCTGACGAAATGCTTCCTTTCCTCACTGATCAGGTTGTCGATCAGGTAATGCTGCACCTGGGGAACAAGGGCCTTGATCCCCTGATAGTAACAGATGGATTCCAGTTCCTGCCGGTCGGCGAAATCGATAGCGGAACAAGCGTCCTTTATCGAAACCACGTCCTTGTCCATGGCCTCCTTTGTGAATATGAGGTTGTTGTCGATATAGTTGCGCAGATATTCAGCGTATTCGCCGGCGTACGTCTCCGCCGGTATAGCTTTTTCCAAGCCGGCAAAAATCCCGGCCAAAACCTTCCGGTGCTCCTTTTCCTCAGCCGCAAGCTCGGAAAACAGATCTTTCGCCTCCTGGTTCCGGACCAATTTGACTGCGTACTGGTAGAAATTCGCTCCGTTCTCGTGAATCCGCTCGGCGAATTCAACGACTTCACTGGCAGTAAAAATATTTATGATTGCCCTCCAAAAACGGTGCCTGCAAGGTTGAACGATAAAATATAGCTATTGAGCCGCTGCGGCTATCCCAGCCGTTCTTCATTCCCCCTCCACGGGAAAGGTCAGGCTTCCCCCATGCCACCCGATAACGGCAACAATGGGAACGAGGGCAAGGAGGAGCAGAAAATAGATGACGCCTTCCCAAGACGCGGCGGCAAAACCCTTCGGAGACTGGAGCCGCAGGAGAAATGATCCGAGGGCAACGGCAAGCAGGATAAAGGAGGCGCGGATTTTTATCCGCACCGCCCGCATGGTTTTCGCCTGATAATTGATCCGCCAGGTCAAGAAACCGGTGATGACGGCGGGTAGAAGAAAAAGGATGCTCGCTCCCAGGCAGTGCAGGGCCGTGGTCTCGAAAGATTTCACCATCGTTATAAGGTAGAGAGAATAGAAAAGCGCCGGTGCAATCGAGAATGCCATGGGGAAATGGACGGCCATCGGGTGCGGATGACGGCGTAAAAAGGGCAACCTCTCCAGCATCGTTTCCAGGGGGGCAGGTAAATCGTGCCGCTTTGTTTCTTCCGCAAATGTACCCACATGAGGATATCTATCCAGCACATCCGGACCATGGGGTGCGGCCTTGATATCCAAGGTGAGATCCCTTCCCGCCTGATGGCGCTTCATGTGCACCCCTGTTTTCCATAGCCTGCTCCCGCTGACATCGATAACCCGGCCGCCATGGGCGAAGTAGCAGGGTTGTCCGTCTTTGCCGTTAAAAGTTGACAATGATTCCGAATCGAATTCTTTCATGCCGGCATCTCCTGGTGGATATTCAAGCAAAGGGAAGGTCCCTTTTATCTCCGGCGTTCCGATCACGCCGGGCCGAGCAGTCGTTTCAGAAAATCCACATTTTCCTCATGCTGGATCTTGATGGATTCCATGAACACGGCTTCGGACCCATAAACCAGCAAGGGGCGGTTCTTTCTGATTTGCCCGGCAACCCATTCCTGTCCCTTGACAAGTAAGTTCAGCTTGTCATGAATATTATCCAGCCTTTTAACTTTTTGTACAAAGTCGCCCGTTGTTTTCCCGGGGTCCTCCCCTGTGTTTCTGATCAGCGTAGAGAATATCTGGCAGTTCATGCCCTCGTCCCTGAGAAATCTTTCCAAGACGATCTTCAAATCCTTGTCTGCGACCTCTTTCAGCAATCCGCTCAGAACTTCCACCCCGGCCCTTTCTGCCGCAAGCATTGAATTGAAAAATGAAATGACCTCCTGACTTTGTCGCAATTGCATCTTCATCCCTCCTGACAAAATATTACGCAAGCTATGGCGCTCGATTGTCAACCGGCAGCTTTTCCTGCGGGTGGCGCCGTCAATTCGGCGCCTCAAGGGGGAGATGTCCCCGCATCAATGGCGCCAGGCATCGTTGGATTCCCAGAGGCGAATCCTGCTTCCGGCATTCCCCCTCTTATGGACGCCGGAAGCAGTTAAAATCAGGCGGGGCTAGGGTTTGATCACGATCACGGGACATTTCGCCCCTTTCACGACCTTATCCGCCACCGAGCCAATGAGATGCTTTATGAGGCCCGTTTTGCCATGGGAGGCGATGACGATCAGATCGATCCCCTTTGCCTGCTGTTCTGCAAGAATTACCTCTGCCGGGTTGCCCTTCTGAACGTCAAAAACGATTTCCAGTTGCCTGGCATCCGTGACGGCCGCGACCTCCTTTTGCAGCTTCTCGTTCGACGCTTTGACACTCTCCGTTTCAAGCCGTTCCACGACTTCCGATCCGATGCAGTAGTCCACGGCGCACTGACGGATCTGTTCGTCAATGACATGGAGCAGATAGATCTTGCCCCGGTACTGCTGGGCAATATCGACGGCCTTTTTCAATGCCGCATCCGCATACTCGGAAAAATCGGTGGGAACCAGGATATTCTTCGGTGCAAACATAGTTCTTCCTCCTTCCATTGTTTAATTTAATCTCTATTTTATGCTGTCAAAGACAGCTTTCAGCTTTTCCTCGATGGCCTCTGCCAGCTTTTTAAGTTCCATGTTGTCGATCATCTGCATGGCAACCGTGGGCCGTACTATGGCCAGGACCGTCATGTTTTTCTTTTCGTAAACAGCGACGTTGCAGGGAAGCATGAGACCGATGTTCTCCTCGGCGAGAATCGCCTGGTAGGCATAGGGAGGATTGCAGGCGCCCAGGATAAGATATCCGGCCATATCTACGCCTAACTTTTCCTTCATTTTTCTCTGGATATCGATCTCCGCCAGCACCCCGAACCCTTCTTTTCCCAGTGCCTCCCGCACCTGAGCAATGACCGCCTGACAAGGAACAGCCAACTCTTTGGTGAATCCGTAATTAATCATACGCAACCTCCATTGTACTCTCTCCACAGTCCGGTAATGCTTCCGGAGAAAACGCTGCCCCTTGGAGGACCGTTCAGACACGCCACTTCTGTGCTTTGCTCCGGTATCATTCCGGGGGCACTTCCATGAGCGGAGGAGTAAATTGCGGTTTATATTCGATTTTCTGAATATCGCTCCTGAGAGCCTGACTAAGAAAACCCGCAATGTGCTCCTGAAGCTGCTCCCAGCCCTGATCCGATGACTGCTGCTTCATGTCCCTTTACCTCCTTCCTTATTTCCGGATACTATCCTCACCGGAACAACTTGGCGGCAATTTCTGCCACGTGCGTTCCCTGGTAGCGCGCCGCTGCGAGCTCGTTTTCACTCGGCATCCGCATGCCATCGCCTCCGGCAATCGTCGAGGCCCCATAGGGCGATCCTCCCGTCACCTCGTCGATTCGCATTTGTCCGGCGAAGGTATAAGGAAGTCCGACAATCACCATGCCATGGTGCAGCAGATTTAGATGAAAGGATAAAATGGTCGATTCCTGCCCGCCATGCTGGGTGGCGCTGGAGGTAAATACGCTCCCCACCTTGCCGACCAGGGCGCCCCGGGACCAGAGCCCGCCGGTGCCATCGAGAAACTGGCGCATTTGACCGCACATGTTGCCGAAACGGGTGGGAGTGCCGAAGATGATGGCATCGGAAGCCGCCAAGTCCTCCGTTTGGCACACAGGGACATGGGCCTGGGCCTTTTGCGCCTCGAGAGCGCCCATCTTCGCCAGGACGTCTTCCGCGAGGGTTTCCGGAACGCGGCAGATCCCGACCTCGGCACCAGTCACGCTGCCCGCCCCTTCTCCTACCGCCTTCCCCAGCCGGTGGATATGGCCGTACATCGAGTAATAGACAATCAATACTTTCATAACGCCTCTCCTTTCCTTTTCGAGATAAATGTTCTTCTAGCCGTTTCTGGCAGGAATCATCATATGCGGCCGGTGTCGATGCCTGTTAAGATTGGGATGAGCAATTAGCCTGCCAACAGGGGCAAGAGAAAGGAAGTAGCGTTATTGTTGTATAATAACAACTGGTTATCTTGAATCGGGGAAGCGGCGGTTAAAGTGGGAAAGGTGTTTTTGACCTCAATATATGGTGGGGCCTCAATATATTGAGGGACATGTCACGGATCGTGACATGGGTAAAGAGTTTATATGAAAACCTCCGCAAATAACCGGATATTTTCATGTTTTGCTGTACCCGACCGGGGCAGGAAGGTTAATCAGTTTCCCCCCTTCCCGGCCGGACGATCCCGAGCTTGTGCATCCTGGCGCGTAGCGTGCTGGGGTGGAGACCAAGGATTGACGCGGCGCCTTCCTTTCCTTCGATGCGCCAGCCGGTGTCGGCAAGGATCCTGAGGATGTGATTTCGTTCCGTCTCGACCAGCGTTTTCGTGGCAGCGGAAAGGACGGGAGGCGAGATCTCCAAGTTGTCCGCAAGCTGCAGCACCGAACCGGGGGCGAGGATTACGGCCCTTTCGATAACGCTTTCCAGTTCCCGGACATTCCCGGGCCATGAGTAATCTATAAGGACCTGCATCATGTCCCTGGGGATCGAATCGATTTGTTTGCCCATCTTCCGGGAAAGGCGCTCCACAAAGGCCCGGACCATTATCGGAATGTCGTCTTTACGCTGTCGGAGCGGGGGAACGGTGATGGGAAAGACATTGAGCCGGTAATAAAGATCCTGCCGGAACCGTCCCTTGCGGACCTCTGCTTCCAGGTCCCGGTTTGTCGTCGCGATAATCCGGACATCGACCTTGACGGTGCAGGACGAGCCCAAACGTTCGAATTCGTGGTGCTGGATCACCCGCAGCAGTTTGGCCTGCAACTCCAGCGGCATTTCCCCGATCTCATCCAGGCAGAGGGTGGAGCCATTGGCCACCTCGAAGCGACCTACCTGCCGGGTATCGGCCCCGGTGAACGCCCCCTTCTCTCTGCCGAACAGCTCACTTTCAATCAGATTGGCCGGCAGGGCGGCACAATTGACGGTGATCATGCTCCGCTCCTTGCGGGGGCTCATGTCGTGAATAGCAAAGGCGAACAGTTCCTTGCCCGTCCCGGTTTCACCCAGGATGAGGCAGGTTGTAGTTGTGGGGGCAACCTGTTCCGCCCGGTAAAGGGCGTATCTGAGGGCTTCGCTTTGCCCGAGTATCGCGGCATGCTGATGGTGTAGCTTGATCTCCTGGCGAAAATAGATATTCTCGGCCTCCAGGCGATCCTTTAAAGCCTTCACTTCGGTTAATGCTGTCCGAAGCTCTGCCGTCCGCTCCTCAACCTGCTGTTCCAGCATGTCGTGGGCCTTTACCAGTTCCTCCTCCATCTCCTTGCGCTCGGTGATGTCATGCACCATCCCGACCGACCGGACGATCCGCCCCGAGGCATCGCGGATATGGTTGCACCGCTCCTGGACAGTGCGTATTTCCCCCGTCGCCTTTCTGACAATGCGGTGTTCGATTTCATAGCCGGCCTGGCCGCCGCGCACCGAATTTGAATAGGCGGCATCCACCGCGTAGCGGTCCTCAGGATGCACGGCCGCCAGGAAAGTCTCGTAGGTGGCGGTAAACTCCTGCGGCTGGGCGCCGAAAATCCGATATACCTCGTCGGACCAAGACAGCCGATTGTTCACGACATCCAATTCCCAACTACCCAGATGGGCGATCCGTTGTGCGTGGTTCAGTCTCCGTTCATTTTCACGGAGCGCCTCTTCACCCCGTTTGTGCTCGGTAATATCGATGCAGGTGCCCACCCATTCCAGCACACTGCCGTCATCTTTGAAGACGGGCACACCCCGGGCCAGGAAGGTTCTGTAAACCCCATCGTATCTGCGTAAGCGGTATTCGACTTCATACCGGTCTCCGGTCGCAACGGCATTTTTCCAAGTCCGCTCCGCCTCTTCACGGTCATCGGGGTGCAGAGCCCGCGTCCATCCCGCTTCCTTGACCTCCTCTTTGCTCTGACCGGTAAACCTTCGCCACGCCGGGATGTCTTCCGTGACCCGACCATTGACATCGGTCGTCCAGCCAAGCTGCCCGGTCATTTCTATGTACGACCGGTGGCGCTTCTCGCTCCTATCCAGCTCCCAGGTGCGTTCCGCGACCAGGATCTCCAGATTGTCGCGATGCCTCCTGAGCTCTTCTTGCGCCTGCCTGTGTTCGGTTATATCTACGCCCACTTCCATGATCATCCGGGCGCCGTTGGCGTCCGTGAATGGAAAGTCAAAGATGTCGTAGGTGCGCCCGTCCGGTCCTAGCCACTCCCAGCGATGGGGCTGTCCGGTCTGCATGACCTTGAAGCTCTCGCAATTTTCGCACGGCGCGGTGCGGCAAAACAGGTATTCAAAACAGTGCCTGCCCTGGGAATCGCCGAAGCGGCTTCTGAAGAAACGGTTGGCAAACGGTACCCGGTAGTCTTCAGAAAGGAGCGCCACATATACGGGGAGCGTCTCCAGCACACCGTACAGTCGCTGGTGCGCGGCCTCGGCCATTGCCCGGGCCGACTCCAGTTCCGCCGTCCTTTCCAGCATGCGAACTTCGAGGTTATCCTGCTCATGCTGGAGACTTTCCTCAGCCTGCTGTCGGGCGGCGATATGGGTCTGCAACAGTTCCTCGGCCTCCTGCAGGCGCCTTTGCCCATCGGCAAGTTTCAAAAGAAGTTCATCCCATTCGGTATGCGTTGGCTGCTTTGCCTTTGGGTTTGTTTTGGATTTTCGTGTAATAAAATTATCCCTCCTTTATTTCTCTTAGCAAGTTATGTCATATTATCCTATATATATGAATATTTCAATTAAATACGCTTTTATTGCTTCGGCAGTATAGTATAGCAATCTTAACAATCCAAATTACGGCAAATGCAAACCTTCTATTAGTGTCCCCTCGGAGATGGTTGAAACCCATCGCCTTTATGTTGGAGGTTCTTCGAAATTCTGGAGTAATGAGCACTATATACCGTTATACAATTCGTTCGACACGGACACGGAATACATCAGCTTGAAGCCGATTATGATTCCGTTTCCCCTTTATATACTACGCATAACAGGTTCAAAGCTACGACGGGAGCCCGTTATTCCAAAATCACACTTTCAAGAAGTACGCATTAACCGGATGAACCTAAAAAACGATTCCCATCATGGTTGGGATAGTGACCACGCCGAAGACGCCCGTCACCTATAACATTCCCGCAAGGCTTTCCTTTGCCGCCGGATACATGAGAACAGGAAACAGCGGTTAACAGGGACCGAGAACAAAGATGGTGAAGAGGCCCCAGGAGAAATAAACGAGTCCGAAGGCAATGAGTGCCCAGGCCGCCCCTCATTGACCTGGAAGCGGGTGATCGAAGTGATGGTAATCCTTCATGGTTTTGAAATCGGCCCCCCATTGCCAGCCTCGGCGGAGGAATTCCCGGACCACGGGGTGCTCCCGGGTAAGGACTCCGGGCTCCCCGGGCCGGTAAACGGCTCCCCGGGGGGATATGCGCCCGTGATCATAGACGACGGGATTCCGGAAGGGGTTGATGTCCACGGCGAGTCCCAGGGCGTGGCGCGACAATCGCTTCGTCCCCGCCACGGTCCGATAGTTGAAGGCGGAGGTGTTGTTGTCCCGCATGGAGGCCGTATCGGACCAGCGATAGGCGACGATGGGCACGGCTTTCCCGATAGGAAACCTAGTAATATCAATAAGTTGAAAGATTTCCACCACGTCCTGCCGCACGGCCCGATGCACCACCAACTGCCCCTGATGGCGCCGCCCGTCGAAGGAGTAATAACGGACATCAACGAGGCATAGCTGCGCGATGACCTCCGGCGGGGCCTTGGTCCCGGCGATGGCCGCCGCGAAGGTCATCCGGCTGTCTACGATTACCGGACCGTCCGCCGGGGCATTCCCCAGCGGCGCGGCGGCGGGGCCACCATCAGGGGACGACGCAGCATGGCCATCCTTGGGCGGGGCGGATTTATCGGCGGCGGCAGTCATGTAAGTCCCCCCTCCTGAGATCACAACAAACAACAGCACCGTAATAAGACATATTATTCTCCTGCCGAGCAGAAACGGCGTCTTTGACGGCAAAGCGCCTTTTTTGTCATCCATGGGGCGATCCGGTAAAAAGTCTCAAGACATCCTCCCCGTCATCACCAATCACTGGCCCGTCACCCGAGATATTTATCAATAATTTCGCCAACTTCCTCCGCATGCAGGGACACCTCCCCATAAATTTCCACGGCCAGGGGAGCGGTCATCCGGAGGAAATCCCCCTCCCGGACGGTAATGATCACGCCGCCCATCTCCACGGCCCCCGGCGTCACCAGGAGGGCGTCGTCCCCTTCCCGGTAGTAGGCGTCGGGACGGTGTTTCCGCCGGGGAAAGAGGAACAGGCGCCAGCGTCCCTCCCGGTGAGTCGCCAGCAGATTGAGGAGCGGTTCTTCCTCCCCGCTGTCCGTCGCTGTCCCCAGCGCAGCAATAAGCTCCGTAAACAAGGCGGCCAGCGCCTCACGGTCCGGACCTTCCATGACCACAGCGCTCCGGCCGGGCAGGTTCCAGACGCCGAACTTCACCCCCGGCCGGTTCCCGTTCATAATTCTGCTCCCCGCTTCCCACTCTTTTTCCACGGGAACGGCGCCCGCCGGACAAATCTGAAAGTGATGGTGATCCGGCACCGAGGCCCCGCAGCGGGGCCCGTTGTAAAAGACCGTGAAATCATTCCCCAGGTCCTTGGCCAGGGTGAGAAGCGTACCGACATGGTCCGCCAGACGCTGGGGAAGGTGCCGGACATGGGCGACGGTGAAGTGGGGCGAAAAGATCGGCCGGGGATTGACGAGGATCAGGAAATCCCCGCGGTAGCGGACGGCCTGCTGCGCCGCCGGCAGGCGGTAATGACATAGGAAGCAGGGGCGACGCCGCACCGATGAGGCGTCAACGGCGGCGGTGGCGCTGACCGACCGGCCCGGATTGTACTGTACCAGCAGGGGATGGCCGGCGGCATTCAGTTCCCGGAGCCACGCGCCGTTCATCTCCATATGGGCGGCAGCAAACTCCTGCCAGTTGTAGAGCTGCTGGGCAAACAGCTCCCCACACCGGCGGGCGAGGGACGGCTCCCCGGGCATACCGGTAAATTCGCTCCAGATCAGTTCCGGGGCGACATCATCGTCGATAATTGTCAAGATTGCACCTCCAGGATATGACGATTATAACAAACCTTGAACACCCTCCCCCCTTCAATGGGGGGCGAGCGATATGAGGTCTTAGTTCCCTATAGCTCCCTCCCCTTCTAAGGGGAGGAATAAGATTGCCTTTTACGGGGGCGTCAGATTTGACTTGCCATGTAATCCGCATCACCGGCGACAAGGCGCTGCCTCGCCATGATCTCCATCGTCCGCAGCCGGTCCTTGTAGGCGTCGTTCCGGTTGCGCTCCGCCAGCGGGAGGGCGGCGTCGGTGTTGTCGCGCCAGCGCCGGCACAGATAAAGGCTCTCGTAGATCCTTCCGATCCGGTAATGCCGGGAGATCCGCAGGCAGACGGCGTAATCCTCGCCGTAGCTCACATTCGGAAAGCCGCCGAACCCGCGCAGGATATCCGTCCGGAAGGCCCGGGGGGCGCCGAAACCGTTGACCCGCAGGGCGTTGTTCCGGCCGTTTTCCTCCGTCCATTCCCGGTGGTCGATCAATCCCGGCGGGATCTCCCGGAGTTCCTCGTCCACCAGGGTATATGAACCGATCACGGCGGCGGCGCGTCCGGTCCGCAACTCCGCGACCAATCTTTCCAGGCTGTCCGGACCGCCGTAGAGATCGTCGGAGTCGAGCTGGACGGCGTATCTCCCGCACCGGGGGGAATAAACCGCCTCGTTCCAGCAGCCGCCGATGCCCAGATCCCGCCGGGCCGGCGTCAGGAGTTCCACCCGGGGATCGCGGCCGGCCAGTCCGGCGACGATGACGGGCGTGGCGTCGGTGGAATGATTGTCCACCACGAGGATGTTGAAGGTGAAGCCCGTCTTCTGGGCCAAGGCGCTGCGGACCGCGTCGGCGATGGTCTTTTCCCGGTTCCGCACGGGGATCACGACGCTGGCCTCCACGGGATAAGGCGCGGCGTTCCGGGCCGGCAGCCTCCGGAAGGACGGCGGCAGCCAAGCCCCGAGACGGTGGAGATGCGCCGTCGCCGCCGCTTCCATCTCCCGCTGATAGGCGAGGTTCCGGGGGTCCACATAGGCGAAATGCGCCTCGCCGCCCTCTTTGCCGAAGGCGGGAACGGGGGCAGGCCGGCGCCGGCAGAGCCGTTCCGGAACATGGACAATGGGCGCGATCTCAGACACCTTCAGGCACAGGTCGTATAAGGCGGCATGGTCTGGCGGGAGGGGGCCGCAAGCGGCCAGAGCCCGCCGCACCACCGCAAGGGAGAAGAACCGCAGTGGTCCGAAGGAAAAATCGTCCCGGATGCTCCCCAACTGCCAGGCGATTACCGGGTGCTCCCGAACCTCGCCTGCGGGCGCCTCCTCGTCGCAGTCGCCGTAGATCATCCCCGCCCCGGTCGCAGCGCCCACATCCACCAGCCTTTCCAGGACCCGGGAACCGAGTTCGATGCCCTCTTCCGCCGCCACCAACAGGAGATACTCCGTCCGGACCCGCCGCAAGAGCTCCGTCATCGTCTTCCCAACCGCAAGGTTGACTCCCCGGATTAACTTGCATTTATTTCCCGGCGGCAGCTCCCGGCCGTCGCCGACGATGAATACCCGGGACACCAGCGGCGACGCCGCCAGCATCCCGGCGGTCCGGGCCGCCGCGCCACCGACGACGCTTTCCAAGGCGACGGTGATCATATAAGCAATCCCCTCTTTCCTGATTCCCGCTCTGATACCTTTGACGGCATCGTAAAAAGCGCCCTAGCCCGCCGACTGCCGGGCCTGTATAAAAGAAGTAAGTCGAGTCTGTGCCATGAAACCGGCCCAAAACCGTCAAACACGTATCTAAAGAATCCAATTAGTTACGTGCGACTTACTTAGAAGTCCGGATGCTTCGAAAGCGCTTCATCCCTCGTCACTGCGACGTACGTCCCAGTACGCCTCATTCCTCAGGATGCGCGCGCCTCGCCTGCGGATCTTTTTACGATGCCGTCCCAAATGGGACATTTTTTGCGCTTTTTACGATGTCATCAAATTATGCTTTTGCGGGAATGACGAATTACCAATTTTAAGTATATTTTCAAAGGTTTTGCTCTCCATATCGTCCCCGGACGGCCTCCCGGCACCTGGCCGCCAGTTCCGCCAGGTGGGGCAAGCGGCGGTTGGCCAGCGCCGCGTCCTCCAGATTCGCCACTCCCCGGGGAATGTGGCCCAAAAAGGCCTCCTTCCCCTTCTTCAGCCCCAGAAAGCCGAAGGCCCCCAGGGCCTGCATGAGGCGCTGGGCGCTTCCATCCAGAAACGCCACCCGGAATGCCTCTCCGTTCATGGCGAGACGGGGCGGCTCCTCCTCGCGGCCGGCCGGATCGGGACGCGCGCTCAGCAACCCATGAGCGTAAGCGACGAGTTCTTCCCGCTCCCCGGCGGTAAAGGGCACATAGGGGTCATAGAGGAGGGAGCCCAGGTCGTAAAACAGCGACCCCCGGCGGAGCCCCTGAAAATCGATGAAAACCGGTTCGTCTCCCCGCAGCATGATGTTCTGGGACTGGAGGTCCCGGTGGACCAGTGCCGGCCCCGTCACCAGCATCCGCGTGGTCAGGGTTTCCAGTTCCTCCCGGAGCGCCCCTTCCTCCCGCCCGGCCGGTTCGATGCCGCATACCTCCCGGACGAACTCCGCCAGGAAATAGTCATGTTCCCAGCGGTACAGCTCCCGGTCATAGCCGGGCATGGTCCGGGGGAGAGGCGGCGGGAACTCCATTCCACCCGTCATCGTCCCCGCCGCCGCCATATCGTCGCCAGCCCGGCGGGAATAGTTTTCTCCCGGCACGGTGGGCACCGCCGGCGTTTCAGAAAACAGGGGGCGGGTGTAAAGGGGGCTGATCCGTCTCAAAACCCGCCGGTAAAGGGCGATCCGGACCGCCCAGGGTTCGTGGCGGCGGGACCACAGATCCCGGTCGCCCAGATCCTCCATGAGGATGAAGCCCCGTTCCGGGTCATGACCGTAAACGGCGGGAACCGGCACCTCAAGTCCGGCCATAAAGGCGGCGATATCGGCCCAGTAGGCGTTTTCCTCCTGGCGACGCCCGTAGGCCATGAAGAGGAAGGTCCGCCCTTCAGGGAGCGACAGTCGATAAAAGTTCCGGTCCGATCCGCCCTTGGTGATGGCGGCAAGCTTGACGCCCTCCATGCCGTCGGCAACGCCGAGGACCCGGCCGGCAAAGGCAAGCCATTCCCGTTGTTCAGTATTCATATGATCAGACGACAAAGGTCTTTCGCTTTTTTTTCACCGCCCGGCGCTCCGGGAAAAACATCTCCATCCATGGCGGGTTCGTTTCCATAAAGGCTTATGGGTGGCGGAAGTATAAGGGGATCGCCCCCGGGTGTCAAAGGGTATTTATCCCCGCCCCGACCGGACCGCCGGATGCTTCTACAATATCCGTCGGTCAATGGGCGGATATTGTTTCCGGTGCTATTCAAACATCCTGAAGGGCGCGGTAGATCGCCGGTGAACCGACGTCGGACCAGTGGCCGGCGTCGATGATCACTCCGGCCACCGCCCGGGGTCGCGCCCGGATCATGGCGATGAACACCGGGATGATGTCCTGTTTGACGCCGGGGGCGATCCCGGCGAGGAGGGATTTTTCGACGATATAAAGCCCCGTGAACAGACAGGCCCGGGCTCCGGGATTGCCCAGAACGTGGCGGAGGTCGCATACATAGTCTTCCGCATCGAGATTCACGTTCCGGGGATTTCCGTCGGAGCGGAGGGCGAGGGTGGCGGCCGCCCCGGCCTGAAAGTGGCGTTCCATGAGATTTTGAAGGGGAATATCGGTAAGAATATCACCGTTGTACACCAGCAACGGCTCGTCTTCGGCGAGGAGGTCCTCGATGTTTTTTATCCCCCCGCCCGTATCGAGCAGCACCGGTTCATGGCGGAAAACGATGGGCACGCCTCGCCAGATACGACCAGGAAATACTTCTTCATAGACAGCGGCGCAATGATGGG
>Ga0209201_1001774_pt1 | contig 23511 bp, 24 predicted proteins | sample AD_UKC055_MetaG_FD_184411 | JGI IMG/M metagenome (GOLD analysis project Ga0209201, IMG submission 184411) | Active sludge microbial communities of municipal wastewater-treating anaerobic digesters from USA - AD_UKC055_MetaG (SPAdes) (version 2) | ecosystem: Engineered > Bioreactor > Anaerobic >...
TCAAGGCGCGCAACTCCGTCAGATCATCGCCCGAGAGCGTGCGGCCCTGGAGGCAGATCGGTTCCACTGCCCTCAGGTTTTATGTCATCCAGGGACGTGAGTCCAGCAGAAAATGTCCAAACTCCAGCCCCCCGTCCCAATACCGTAGTACCTCTAACCCCGGGTTAGAGGTACTACGGTATTGGGACGGGGGCGGGACGGGCAGAGACGCGTCATCCCCCGCCTTCAGCCGCTCCGGGTCCCGTGTGATGAGGTCCGCCTTCATCGGGAAATCGGTCTGCGGCAGGTTCAATGTGTTCTTGTAGTCCATGCAGCGTCTTAAAGAAGGCCAACCCTAACAGCCGCGCAAACCAGTGTCTGCGAACGGCGGAATGGAACCGGGGCCTGGCCGGAGTCCCGGGACCAGGAAGCAGGCATCGGCTTTGAAGCCGCCCAGAGCGGTTAGCCGGGGTCGCGGCGCCAGTCGGCGGGCCAGTTGCAGGGCGGGTCCAACAGCATCGGTTTGGCGCGAGCGTTGTTGCACCCGTTCCAAAGGCGGTTGTTGAGGCTGGCGTCAGCGGGCTTCATGGATTCGACATGGCCGTCGCAGAAGGCGAGGTTGGCGCGGCCCAGGTGGCGGGAGGAGAGGAAGGAGGCGTACTCGTAGAAGGCCCAGGGTTCTTCCTGGTCGCGGGCCCCGGCCGGGAGGAAGGGCGGGTCAATGACATAGCCGTGGTTGCCGATGCGCAGGACGTTTTCGCTCGCAGGCAGGGCGCTGCCGATGGCCTCGGGGGGCAGGACCTCGTGCGGTTCCTGCGTGCCGGTGCCGTTGGAGCAGCCAAAGGCGATAGTGGCAACCGGAGAGGGGAAACCGGTCGAGCGAACGGGATAGCTTTCGCAGTGGCCGGAGTTCATGACGCGGGCGCTGCCGAGGAACTTGTAGTTGTAGCCGTAAGGGGCGTTGCGGCCGGGAAGCCAGTGGGGCACGGCGGGATCGCGGATGACCTCGTAGCCGAGGCCGATCTCGCGGGCGAGGATGTTGAACCAGCGGATGCGGGAGTTGTTGGGGAACTTGATCTGATGCGGGGGAAAGTGGCCGTGGTTGTCGCTGTAGAGCTGTAGGCCGAGGCCAAGCTGGCGGAGGTTGCTGCGGCAACGGACATCGAGCCCCTTCTGCTTGGCGCGGCCGAGGGCCGGCAGGAGTAAACCGGCAAGGATGGCGATGATCGCAATGACGACGAGCAGTTCGATGAGCGTGAACCCGGCGGGCGCCGGGCGGTCGAACGCGTTCCTCTTGGTATCCATGGTTCGTTTCTCCGAATTAGACTGGAGCGCAATGAGGAAGTCAAGCGCCAATGCCGCGGTTTCCTCGGAGCCGGCTTGACGGCCCGGGCCGCCATACCTTGACCCGGCCGGGAGGGTGAAAAGGACAGCCTAGCCGGGCCGCTGGGGCGGGGAACTGGGGCGGGGCTGGGGGGCGCGCAGTTTGCGGTACACCCAGCCTTCCAGCGGGCGCAGCGGGCGCAGCAGCCGATAGAACCGCGGCGAATAGATGAGCCAGATCCGCAGCGCCGAGAGGAACATCACCAGCGAAGTGCGCCCCAGGGTCACCTTGGACCCAATCTTGTCGGTCCATTCGGTCGGCACTTCGCGGATGCGATAGCCGGCGCGCTTGAGCGAGTAGAGCAGGTTGATGTCAAACGCCATGTCGGCGATGCACAGCGAGGAATGCACGGTCTGGACCGCTTCGCGGCGCATGACCTTGGCGCCGCATTGCGTGTCCCGGAGGTTCATGCGGAACAGGACCTGCACAATGAAATGAAACGCCCGGCTGGCGAAGCGGCGCTGGCCGCTTTGCTCCACGTGCAACACGGCCCCCGGCAGCCAGCGCGAGCCGATGACGCAGTCCACGCCGCCGATGTGCTTTACCAGGTCATGGAACGCGCGCGGGGGCGTGGCGCCGTCGGCGTCCACGTAGCCGATGAGGTCGGCCAGCGGCGCCAGCTTGAGCCCTTCAATCAGGGCGCCGCCTTTGCCGATGGGTTCCGGGAACTCGCGCTCCGACACGGCGGGAAACTCCGCGCCGACCCGCCGCACCACGCCGAGGGTGTTGTCGGTGCAGCCGTTGAGCACCACCACCAGTTGGAACGGGCCGTGGTAATGCTCATGAAAATAGCGGGCGTAGTCCCGCAGCACCGGTTCGATGCGCAGCTCTTCGTTGTAGGCCGGGATCAGGAGCAGCAGGCTGGGCTCGGTCACGCCCCTTACTTAACAGAGCCCGGCCAAAAGGCAACGGCGGAGTAAGCCGGGAACTCAGAGCGTCCAGCGCGCCGGCGCATGGCGCCGCAGAAACCAGACGGTGCCCAGCTTGGCCAGCGCCTCGGGTTCCATCGCCGCTTCCAGAATGGGGAAGACCTTGCGGTCCTCGTTCTTCAAATGCCGGCGCGAGGCCGCCAGCGCGCCCCGGAGCAAAGTGCGGGCCTCGCCCACGGTCCGGGCCGAGTGGATCCGCGTGAGCCGGCTGTCAATTTCCTGATGCTCGTGGCGGCACTGCTCCGAGCGGCGCAGGTCTGCGCGGGCCAGGCCCCCGGCAAACAGCAGCAGGTCATCCTCCACCTTCGCGTGTTGCCGCAGCATCCCCTCCACCAGGCGCGCCATCCGCTTCACCTCCGCCAGTTGGTTGAAGCCGCCCAGCAACTCCTCGACCTCGTCAAACAGGGCCTCGAACATTCGGTGCTCGGCGCTTAAAGCGCGCGTGATTGATATCATGAAGATCACTGTACCAGAAGACCGCCGAAGCGCAACCGGCCGCTTGACGCCGGCGGGCAGCCCGGCCAGACTCGCCGCATGAAACGACGCGCCTTCCTCAAGTCGGCCGCCTTCACCGGAGCCGCGGGCCTCATCCTGCCCCGCATCCACCTGTTCGGAGCCAACGCCCCCGGCAACAAGCTGAACATCGCCCTGCTGGGCACCTGGGGCCGGGGCGAGGCCCATTTCGACGGCATCGCCAGGGAGAACGTCGTCGCCCTGTGCGACGTCAACGAGAAGCACCTGGCTTTTGGGGCGCAGAAGTTCCCGGGCGCCCGCCAGTATGTGGACTGGCGCAAATGCCTGGACCAGAAGGACGTCGAGGCGGTGGTCTGCTGCACCGCCGACCATACCCACGCCTTTGTCGCCAACTGGAGCATGAACCGCGGCCAGCATGTTTACTGCGAAAAGCCGCTGGCCAACTGCGTCCAGGAGGCCCGCGTCGTCCGCGCCACGTATCTCAAGCACAGGCACAAGCTCGCCACCCAGGTCGGCACACAGCGGCACGAATACGAGAACTTCAACCGCGTGCGGGAGCTCATCCTGGACGGCGCGATCGGCGAACCGCAAGAGGTCAGCGCGTGGGGCGACCGCCAGCTCCCCAAGCCGGGCTACCTCCCGGCGGCCGGCGACCCGCCCAAAGACTTCCACTGGGACCTCTGGCTCGGGCCCTCGCCCGCGCATCCCTGGAATCCCGACTACTTCTCGGGCACCTCCGGCATGAATTGCCTGCAATGGAACATGTTCTGGGACTTCGGCAGCGGCCAGGTGGGCGACATGGGCAGCCACACCATGGACATTGCCTGGAACGCCCTCGACGCCGACCTGCCGATCTCAGCCGAGGCCAAAGGCGACCCGTTCAACCCTGAGGTCACGCCCGTCAAACTGGAGATGCATTTCGAGATTCCCGCCAATAACTGGCGCCAGGCCGTCCGCGTCTCCTGGTACCAGGGCGGCGCAATGCCGGAGTCTCCGGTCCGCTACCTCGACCTCCGGAAGATAGACCACGGCGCGCTCTTCGAGGGCAGCAAGGGCTGCCTCGTCGCCGATTTCCAGTCGCGCGCCCTCTTCCCGCACGGCAACCAGGCCGACCTGACCTACTACCAGCCGCGGCCCAAGTCCGCCCTGATTTCGCCGCTCGGGAACTTCCAGCGGCAATGGATCAACGCCTGCAAGGGCAACCTCAAGACCGCCTGTGACTTCGACTACGGCGGCCGGATGATCGAAATGCTGATGCTCGGCCTGGTGGCCTACCGCGTCGGCCGGAAGATCAAATACGACCCCGCGGCGGGCCGCGTGACCGACTGCCCGGAGGCCAACGAGTTGCTGTCCCGCAAGTACCGCCCCGGCTGGACGTTGCAGGGATGAGGCGCCAGGAGGCCTCCGCTGGTGGATCCGGTCTGCCCGGCTTGCGCTGGGGACGATACTGGGCTAAACAATCAGCGTGAGCTTTAAAGGAACAGTTAAGAACGGTGTAGTGGTGCTGCCACCTGACGCGAAACTACCCGACGGCGCCCAAGTAGAGGTGACGCCACTGGAACCGCAGGCAGGTGATCCCCCGTTTCTGCGGGCCATCCTGAAACTGGCCAAAGCGCGCGACTGGCCCGAGGACTTCGCGCTCAACCACGCCCACTACGCCAAAGGGCATCCGAAGAAATCGTGAAGTCGGTCTTCGCCGATACCTTCTATTTCCTGGCTCTGTTGAACGAGCGCGATGCCGCGCATAAACGGGCAGTGGCCGCTTCACGTGGTGCCGCACTCAGTCTGGTGACAACGGAGTTCGTGCTCATAGAACTGGCCGATGCGTTGTGCAAGCCCGAGCAGCGGGATGAAGTGCTGGCCCTGTGTAACGTGGTGGAGACAGACCCGGCGTTCCGGCTCGTCCACGCCACTAGTGAACTAATCCACAGGGGCAGGAGGCTCTACTGCGAACGCGCCGACAAGGAATGGCCTCTTACCGATTGTATTTCCTTTGTCGTGATGCAGGACTACGGACTGTTGGAAGCTCTCACGGCTGATCATCACTTCGAACAGGCGGGGTTCAGAGCCTTGCTAGCTTGAAGCTCGGAGCGTTCCACTGCCGCGCCGGGGAAGTAAGTTGATTTCGCGGGGGCAATGGGGTGTAATCCCGGCACGATGACCAAGCTTCGCATTCCTTCATGGGCCGGTCTTGCCCGGCTTCTACTCGCCGCCGTGCCAGCATTGGGACTGACGGCATGTCACAGCGCCCCCAGGGACACAGCCCCCAGGACCTTCCGCGTGATGACCTATAACATTCATCACGGCGCGGGACTGGACGGCAAGATTGACTTCCAGCGCATCGCCGACCTGATCAAACGCGAACAGGCGGACATCGTCGCCTTGCAGGAAGTGGACAGGGGCGTGCAGCGAACGGCGCGGCGCGATTGCCCGGCCGAACTGGCGGCGCTGACCGGCATGACCTGCGTGTTCAGCAACAACTTCCACTTCCAGGGCGGCGAATACGGCAATGCCGTGCTGACGCGCTTCCCCGTCAAACGCTGGACCAACCGGCATTACCGGATGCTCCGCCCCGACGAACAGCGTGGCCTCCTGCAGGTGGCGCTGGACCTCGGTGGCCGCGAGCTGGTCTTTCTGAACACGCACATTGACTTCCGGGGAGACGACACCGAGCGGTTGTCAAACGTGGCGGAGATGCTCGAGGTCACTAAAGCCTGGCGCGGACGGCCAATCATCCTCTGCGGCGATTTCAATGACACGCCCGGCAGCCGCGTCCACCAGGAACTGGCCCGGGCATTCACCGACACCTGGCTGGCCGCCGGCCTGGGCGACGGCTTCACCATTCCCGCGCAGAAGCCCAACAAGCGCATTGACTTCATCTGGCTGTCCAGGGGCAGCGCCCTCGAACCGGTCAGGGCGTGGGTGCCCGAATCCCAGGCGTCCGATCACCTGCCGGTGGTGACCGAGTTTCGGTGGCGCTGAGCCGGCGTCAGGCGGCGCGCAGCTCCTTAAGCCGGGCGAAGGCCGCATCCCACGCGGTCGCGTAAGGCAGCAGCGGCTCGGTCTTGACGGAATGCCGGATGATCTCGCGCGCCTGTTCGGGAGACTTGAGGTGCCCCAGCGCGAGGGCCTGCACCACCGTGTTGCCCATCGCGTTGGCGTCGGGCGGCGCCGCAACCACCGGCCGGCGCGCGGCGTTAGCGATGAAGTGCTTGAGCAGGTCGTTGGAGGAACCGCCCAGGAGGTAGAGGCGCGCCATGGGCCGCCCCGTGAGCTCTTCGATTTCTTCGAGCGTCTGGCGGTAGGACAACGCGAGGCTCTCCAGGATGCAGCGAATGACCGCGCCGGGCTTGCGGGGCACGGGTTGACGGGTTTCGCGGCAAAACGCCTGGACCTTCAGCGGCATGTCACCCGCCGTGACGAAGCGCGTATCGGCGGGGTTGATCAGCGATTCAAACGCGGGCGCGGAGCCCGCCAAATGCGTCAGCAGCGTGTCGTCAATCTCCCGGTCCTGGGTCTTCCAGAAGCGCCGGCACTCCTCGAGGATCCACAAGCCAACCGCCTGCTTCGAGAACCGCATCGAGCTGCCATAGCCCGGCTCGTTGGTGAACCCCTGGTTCCGGCTGGCCTCCGTGATGATCGGCTCGGCAACCTGCGTGCCCATGCTGGCCCAGGAACCCAGTCGCAGATACGCCCAGGTCTCCCCCTCGAGCACGGGCAACCCCATCAGTGCCGCCGCCGTCTCGTCCGAGCACGAGGCAACCACCACCGTGTCCTCCAGGTTGGTGGATTTCGCAATCGCCGGCTGCAGCGGGCCCAGCTCCGCGCCGGCGGGAACCAGCGGCGGCAACAGCTTGGCCGGCAAGCCCAGCGCGTTGAGCAGGCGCGACGACCAGCCTTGGGTGACCGGATTGTAGAGCTGCGTCGCGCCCGCCAGAGACCGCTCGCAGCGCGCCACGCCCGCCAGCAGGTAATTAAACGCATCGGCTACCGGCAAAAGCCGCTCGGCCCGGGCCAGCCGCCGCGACTTCTCCGCCGCCAATTGCGAAAGGGTGCTGCCGGGAGCCGGCTGCATGCCGGTCTCCTGGTAAAGCGCCTCCCGCGATACCAGCGACAGGACCTTCTGCAGTCCTTCGCGGCTGCGCCGATCACAGCGATGATAGGTCGGGGTGATGAGGGTAGCGTCGGACTCGAACAGCAGGTAATCGCCGGCCCAGGAATCGCAACTGATGCTGTCCACGGCCTCTTCGTAGGCGCCGATGGCGCGCAGCCCCTGGAGGACCTCTTCATACAACTGCGGGATGTTCCACTGCAGCGAGTCCTTCTCCTGGATCGGCACATTCTGAAACCGGCGCACCTCGCTCATCGTGAGCGATTCCTGGTTCAGAGTGCCCAGCATCACCCGGCCGCTTTCGGCGCCCAGGTTGCACGCAACATAGTACTTGCTCATCTGCGGCTCCAATGCCGCAATTACTGTGCCTTGTGCGACTTCTATGCGAAGCAAAAAGCTACGGATTACAGGCCGGGGCGCGGGCACTGCCAGGCGGTGAAGCAGCTTGGGAACAGCATGGCGCGCGTGTACCGAAAAGGGACATGGCTGTGTGTCATCACTGGCACCAGAACACCACAGATGGTGTAAACGCCGGGTTGCTCGAGGACAGCCTGGCCAAGACACCCTGGGAGCGCATGCAAGCCAATGATGATGCGCTGCGTTTCGCTGAGTCTCTCCGCGCCGCCATGGAGAAACGGAATGCAGAACCTCAGTGAACTGACGCGCCGGCTCGTTGAGTTCGCCTTGATTCGCGCCAAGGAAGCGATGAATCGCGACCACGACCGCGTGACCGTGAGACAACTGCGGGAAATCCAGCGACGCCGTTAGGCCAGGCCGAACTCCTTCTTATTCTGCTCGCAGGAGACGAGAACCGGGCGGTCGGCGATCCTGGCCTTGAGCAGGGCTTGCTCGTCCGCGCCGGCTGAAAGCGGCAAGGCGACCTGGCCGCCTTCGACGGCGCTGCGCTGCATGGCGAGCATGATCTCGGCGCCGAGGGCGGCGTGGTCGAAATTGCATTGGTGCGGCTTGCTGCCGTCATCCAGCCAGTCGGCCATTTCCTGGATGTAGGGCGGCATGTCGAGGTCGTAGTTCATCGCGCCGTCGCCGGACTGGCAGCCGCCGCTCTTGGTCACCGCGCGCCAGCCGCCGTTGGTGAGGACTTCGGCGAAGCCCTCTGTGCCCTGCGCGCCGATGCGGTTCTTGCCCCACCACTTGGCGACCTCCGGCTGATCGGGCGCGCCGGCACCGCACTCGTAGATGCCGCGCACGCCGTTGGCGAATTGCACAAAGCCGCCGATGTAGTCGGGCGAGGGGTGGTTATCGCCAAACTTGGCCCGGCCAGCGGCCTGGGCCATGACCCACGTTGCCGGCGTGTAGTTATTGAACCAGCAGGTGTAATCAATGAGGTGGGAGAGCATGTGGGTCATCCAGCCGGGCGAGCTGGCATAGACGGTGTGCACGCGGCCGAGCGCGCCGCTGGCGATGATTTCCTTCACCTTCTGGTAATGCTTGCCGTACCGGTGCTGATGGCTGACGACGGCCCTGGCGCCGGACGTCTTCAGCAGGTCGCGCACGGTGAACAACTCGGCGCTGGTGAGGGCGACGGGTTTCTCGAAGGCGATCAGCCTGGCGCCGCCAGCGATGGCCGCCCGGATCATCGGCGTCCGCAGGTTCGGCAAGGTGCAGAAGCAGAAAACATCGGGCTTCACGGCCTTGGCCAGCGCGGCGGCATCGGTGCCCTTTTGTGGGTTGCCCAGTTTGGTGGCGGCGTCATCGAGGCGCTTCGGATCAATGTCGCAGATGCCGGTGACCTGGAACCTGGGATTGGCGTTGAAGGCGGTGGCGTGGTGCATGCCGCGTTTGCCCATGCCGACGATGAGGACGGAGTATTTGCTCATAGAACGTGTTGCATATTGCGTGTTACGGGTTCGGGGGGAAGTAGTGAAGACGGGCGCCCAGGAAGAATCCCGCGGCGCCCGTGCAGGGTATAATGGATGGCTACTTGCAGCAGCAGCAGCAGGCGCCGCCTTGAGCGGGCCCTTTGCCAGCGGGGGCCTGGGAGGCGAACTTCGCATCCCATTCCTTGACCTTGGCCACGACGTAGTCCACTTCCCTCGCGGTGAGCTCGGGGAACATCGGGAGGCTGATGCAGCAGGCGGCGTTGGCTTCGGCGTTGGCGACGCTGCCGACGATGCGCGCCTTCTTGCCCCACGGATACCCGGCCTGTTTGTGGATGGCGATCGAGTAGTGGGTCTTGGCGTCCACGCCGTTCTTGACCAGGTAATCCAGCAACTGGTCGCGCCACTGGGGCTTCTTGACCTCGATGACGTAGAGGTGGAAGACGTGGCGGTAGCCCTTCAGCGCAACCGGCAGGTCAAAGGTCTTGCAGCCCTTCAGGCCCTGCGTGTAGCGGGCGGCCCATTTGCGGCGGGCGTCGTTGTATTCGTCAATGTGCTTGAGCTTGGCGCTGAGGATGCCGGCGTGGAGATCGTCCAGGCGGCTGTTGAAGCCGTAGCTGTGCACGTTGCGGGCCGTGGAGCCGTGGTTGCGCAGGCGGCGGACGGCGGCGTCAAGGGCGGCGTTGTTGGTGACGAGCGCGCCGCTGTCACCGAAGGTGCCCAGGTTCTTCTGAATGATGAAGCTGGTGGTGGCCGCATCGCTGAGCTGGCCGATCTTGAACTTCGGTCCGCGCGCGCCGATGGCCTGGGCGTTGTCCTCGATCACCTTGAGTTTGTGTTTCCTGGCGATCTTGCTGATGGCAATCATATCGGCGCACTGGCCGTAAAGGTGCACGGGGATGATGGCCTTGGTCTTGCGCGTGATGGCGGCTTCGATCCTGTCCGGGCAGATGCACTTGCTGTCGGGGCAGCAGTCCACGAAGACGGCGGTGGCGCCGGCAATCCAGATGGCTTCGGCGGTCGCAAAGAAGGTGTTCGGGTGGGTGATGACTTCGTCGCCGGGGCCGATGCCCAGGCCCATCAGCGCCAGCCAGATGGCGTCAGTGCCGTTGCCCAGGCCCACGGCGTACTTGGTGCCGTGGTAGGCCGCCAGCTCGGCCTCGAACTTCTTGAGCATGGGCCCCATGACATAGGAGCCGCTCTCCAGAACGGTCTTAATGTTCTTATCAATTTCCGACTTGATGTTATGGTACTGACGGACATGGCCGTAAAAAGGAACTTTCATGGGCCGGGAAAATACCCAAGCGTGGCGCGGAAACAAGCGTTTTCTTTGGTTAACGAAAGAATTCGCCGCCGATCGCGGCAGCGCTTAGGATAGTCTCCTGCGTGATGCGAATCCGTGTACCCTGAACTGCGCTGGCATGATACTGCCCTACAAACTGGCGACGCTGCTCTATTGCTTCAACGAGCGTGATGAAATCCTGCTGTTGGAGCGGGCGCAGGAACCCAATCGCGGGTTGTGGAGTCCCTGCGGCGGGAAACTCCACGCGGACACAGGGGAATCTCCCTATGCCTGCGCCTGCCGCGAGGCTCGGGAAGAGCTCGGCCTGACCCTCTGTTCCCAGGACCTGCAACTGACCGGCCTGGTCAGCGAGCATGGTTACCAGGGCCAGAGCCACTGGCTGATGTTCCTGTTCGGGGTCAAGCCGCGGCTGACCTCGCTGCCGCTCGCGCACCGGGAGGGGCGCTTCCAGTTCTTCCCGCGTGAGGCACTGGAGGGGCTGAGCATACCGCAGACGGACCGCGAGCGCATTTGGCCCTGGTTCTGGCAGCACCGCGGCGGGTTCTTCGCCGCGCATTGCCATTGTTACCCGGACGGACACAACGAGTGGACATTGGAGGAGTCGAGGGTTGCTCATGCCTGACGAGCCCGTTATTGACCTGCAGAGCGACCATTATTTCATGGGCGAAGCCTTGCGCCAGGCGGCCAGGGCCTACGCGGCGGAGGAGGTGCCGGTCGGCGCCGTCGTGGCACTCGAGGGGCGGATCATTGCCCGCTCCTTTAACCAGGTGGAGCTGCTCAAAGACGCCACGGCGCATGCGGAGATGCTGGCGTTGACGCAGGCCGAGGAGGCGACGGGCGACTGGCGGCTGACGGATTGCACCCTCTACGTCACCAAAGAGCCTTGCCCGATGTGCGCCGGGGCCATCGTGCACGTGCGCCTGGCCCGCGTGGTGTACGGCGCGAGCGACCCGAAGGCGGGCGCGGCGGGCAGCGCGTTGAACCTCCTGCAATTCCCGACGTTCAATCACCGCTGCGCGATCACCGGCGGCGTGCGCGAAGCGGAATGCCGCGCGCTGCTCCAGAACTTCTTCGCCGAGCAGAGGAAGGGGAAAGACTGACGCCGCCAGGGACGCCGCGCCGAGGCGCCCGCCCGTGCACAAACAGGGATGTCCCGGCGAAACGCCCCTGCCAACCCGGCGAGCTTGATGCGCCTGTGGAGGTTGCTACTTCTTCTTCTTGCCGAAGACCGAGCCAATGCCGGATTTGGAGGACTCGCCCCGCTGGCGGACTTTGAGCTGGCCGAGAATGGAGTGCCAGCCGACGTAGATCCGGTGCCATTGGCTTTCGAGATTGCGCAGGGCGCCTTCGTTGAGGTCGCTGAGGGAGCGCAGGGACGGCGCCTCCGTAATCAGGGCATGGATCTCCTCGCGGGTAGGGGAGGGCACTTCGACGGTCGCCAGGATCAACTCCAGTTGCTGGACCAGGACGCTCTTGATCTCCAGGAACTGGTTCTCGTCCTCCAGGCTGAACTTCTTGCTGTGCGCCAGGTTGACGAAGTTGTTGAACTGCTTCCAGCATTCAATGTAGTTCTCTACCTGGTCAACGAGTTGGTCCAATTTGTTGTCGCTCATAGGATGGCGGGGTTAGCTGAGGCTCATTGGGGAGGCGGGCGCTTTGGGCGCCAGGAAGACGATCGCGCCGCCGCGCAGTTCGCGGGCGCTGATCTTCAGGCTCGGGTAGTTGATAATCAGCTCGGCCAGGGGCAGTTGGGCCGCGGCGGCTTCCCCAAAGGTGGCGAGGACCTGCCGGGCGATGTCCTTCACCACATTGGCCGGGAAGCTCGACGGCAGCGTGCCGGTGAGCACGGTGCCCTCGCGGTCCACGGTGAAGCTGCCGGAGGGCAGGCGAAGCAGGGTGGGCGCCGGTTTGGCAAAAAGCTTCAGGAGGCCCATAGCGCCAGCACCTTCTTCATCAGGTCCCGGACCTCGTCCGGGGCCAGGGTATTCTTCCAGCCGACACAAAACTCCGTTTGCTCCTGGGCCGCCAGTGTGACATGGCGTTGCGGGCCAAAGCCCTCGATCCGTTCCAGGGCGCCCGCGCCCAGCCGATCCCCCAGCGAGCGGAACCGTTCCAGGCTCTGCCGCGCCCAGGCGGCCATGCGCTCGGGGTTTTCCAGGCCGCGCGCGGCATGTTGCCCTGGTTTGCCGGCTTGCATGGTCAGCGCAAACTCGACCCCTTCGACCTTTGCCACCTGCGCCAGCGGCGAGGGCTGCGTTTTGGGCGCGCCCTCGGCGGTCACGCCGCTGCGCGATTCGTCCAGGGCCTGCGCCGATTCGAGGAGCAGCGCGTTGTAAGACTTGAGAATCTGGCGGGGCCGACTCGGTTCGGCGGGCAGCATTTCAAAGTTGCCCGCTTTCCAGGACAGGATCCTTTGAAAGGCGGGCTCTCCGCCGAGGTCGGCCGCCTCGGCATCAATCAACTCGCCGTCCTGAATCCAGATCTTCCCGCTGAGCGGGCCGTTGGTAATGCGCAGCACGGCCGAGCTCTGCGAAAGGCATTCCATCTGGATGATGTCCATGAGGCTGCGGGTTTGCACGCCGCGAAACCCGACCTCCGATTCGCGCCCGATCAGGGACGCAACACACTCCAGGAACAGCCGGGTCTCGTGCTCGGTGGCGGGCTTGGTCCAGAACAGGTCCACGCCCAGCGCGTAGGCGCGAGAGCGAAACTGCTCATCCACCTCGGCGGTCAGCGCCACCGTGCGCAGGTCCGGGTACTTGCGCCGCACAATCGCCAGCACCTGCAGGCCGTCCATCTTCGGCATTTTCAGGTCGCAAATCAGCACCTGGAACGGCTCGGCCTCCAGCATCGCCAGCGCGCGCGCCCCGCCGGCTGCGGTCTGAATCTCCGGGTGGCCGGGCAACTGTGCCAGCATTTCCCGGTACAGCTCCAGCAAATCCGGATTGTCGTCCGCCAATAAAATCTTGGGGCGCCTTTCCATCAACTACCTGTGTTTACTAATATGTCGGCCTCGGTGCAAACTCAAGCCTGAAAACCAGGCGTGTTTGCCTGCTTTAACAGCAAGGGCTATTCCCCATTGCCGCGGCGGGTGAAGATTTGTCGAATTGCGCCCCGCCGGCCCCTGGATTCAAGGGCGCGGCCCGCTGCCGGGCGGCGGCGCCGTCCGCCAAAGCCGGCCCATGCAGACGGCAACAGGACATTTCGTCCAGTGATGAGACAAAGGCGGCAGCGAGCGCATCCAGTCCGCCCGCGCCGGTTCGCCGCCGAATGCTTGTCCTGCGGCAGATGAGCGTTTTCCGCGGCACTTCGGCCGGTCATGGCACAAATCCTGCGCAAAACGCCGCCAGACTCAGTTCAACCGCAACAAAGACAATGAATCGTGCGCAAAGCGAGCAGTCAGGGCTGCCCATCGTCCGGCACCGCCCGCCCCCCGGCGGGCGCCCCGCGGCAGAGGGTTCCTTTGAATGCCACGAATCCGCGCCGGGGTTGAAATGACCGCCAAGAGACACGCGCGTTGAGCATGGCATGAACTTGAATATTATTCGTCCTTTGAGAAGTCTGTTCTGGAGGCTGGTTGACAACTCCGCCCCGGATGAGTCGAAATCGGCGCCGGCGGGCGCTTCGGCAACCGCAGGCGCGGTTGCCACAGATTCCCAGCCTGAGCCTGCCGCGCCCCGCAACAACGGCGGGTATCACAACGGACGGGGCATCGAGCTGCCCTTGCAGTCTATCCTCGCCGGTCTGCCGCTGGAATTGCAGGCCAGGGTCACAAACACCGATGCGGGCGCCCTGACCATTATCATCCCCCTGGAGAAGATTCTCTCCCAGCTTTCCCGCGGGGTGGTGCAAATCTCCTTCGGCGAACTCCGCCAGGCCGCGCCCGACTTCTTCACCATGGAGAACGACCGTGACCGCGTCATGGTGGCGCTGCCCCTGGGCGAGATTCTGTCCCGGCTTAATCCCGCCCTCATTACCTGTCGGCGCGTGCAGCGGCAAGTCGAGGTCCCGGAAGACATCGCCAGCCCCTTCGATGCGCGCAACCAGGGCGGAATCCTCTCCATCGGCCCGGCCAAGCCGCCCTCGGCCTCGCCCACAGACGGCCTGCCGCCAGGGCGCCAGGTTGCCCCGGCTGCCGCAGCGCCGTTCGTTCCGCCCGCCCGCGCCAACATTACCTTTGCGCCCACGCCCGCACCCCCGGCGACGCAGCCGCCCGTTTCGGCCCCTCAAGCTCCGCCCCTCCTCAAGCTCAAAGAGCCCGCGCAAGCCCCCACCGCCCCGCCGGTGGTGCGCGCCGCGGCCCCGAACGATCCCAATTTCCTGTCGGTGAGCGTGTACTCCCTGGCCGAAGCCTGGCCCGAATCCGTCCGCCGGGAACTTCTTCAGTTGAATCTGACGGAGGCCAAGGTAGTGCTGCCGGCCGAGAGCGTGGAGCGCGGCCTCAAGCAAGGCCGTGTCGCCTTCACCTGGAAAACCTTGCGCTCATGGTTGAAGCCGGCGCCGCGGCCGGGGCTCTCCGCCCACGACGCCACGGTGCTTGAACTGCCGTTGAAGATCGTCGCCCCGCTGTTCCTGGCCCGGCAAAACGATGCGAGCAAGACCCGGAAGAAGGTCGCTATTGACCCCGCCATTCCGAATCTGTTCTCAGGATTCCCGCCGCCGGCCGGCGGCGCCCAGTCCGCCCCTGCTGCCGCTCCCGCCCCGCCCAAGCAGGAGGACACCAACTTCTATGTCTGGGACGACTCGTCCGAGACCGTGCGGTTGGAGGGAGACGCGGGCAAACAGGGACCCTCCCCCGGCACGAAGTTTGTTGCCAAGTACGCCACCCCCAACGAAGTCGTCTCGCGCGCTGCGGGGCTCGAGGGGGTGGCCGGGGCGCTCATCGCCCTGCCAGACGGCTTGATGGTCGCCAGCCGGCTGGGGCCCGATGTAAACGGCGACACCCTCGCGGCGTTTCTGCCGCAGATCTTCTCCAAGATCAGCCAATGCACCCGGGAGCTGCGCATGGGCGAGCTGAACAACGTCAACTTCACCGTCGGCAACATCCCGTGGAAAATCTTCCGCGTGAACGCCATCTTCTTCGCCGCCTTCGGACGCGCGGGCGAGCCCCTGCCCACCGCGCAACTGGCGGCCCTCGCCGCTGAACTCGATCACAAAGCCAGGTAAATTTATGGCCATCATCAATCAAGCTAGCAAAGAACTGCAGGTCAAAATCGTCTACTACGGCCCCGCGATGGGCGGCAAGACCACCAACCTCGTGCAGGTCCACGACCATGTCCAAACCGCCGCCGGCAACAAGGGCAAGCTGGTCTCCCTGGCGACCAGCTCCGACCGCACCTTGTTCTTCGATTTCCTGCCCATCGAAGCCATGTCCATCAAGGGCTTCAAGACCAAGTTCCAGCTCTACACCGTCCCGGGCCAGGTCATCTACAACACCACCCGCCAGCTCGTGCTGCGCGGCGTGGACGGCATCGTCTTTGTGGCCGACTCCCAATACGAGAAGATGTCCGAGAACGTGGAGAGCTTTGCGAACCTCGAAGACAACCTCAGGACGCTGCGGCTCAACCTCGCCGAGATCCCCTACGTCCTCCAATACAACAAGCGCGACCTGCCCAACGTTGCCCCGGTGGAGTACATGGAGTTCCTGCTGAACAACCGCGAAATCCAGGTCCCCTCCTTCAGCGCCAGCGCCCACAAATGCGAAGGCGTCTTTGAAGCCCTCAACATGATCACCCGCATGTTGCTGCACAAGTTTATCAGCCAGGGAACGCCGCAGTACGCATGACATGGGCACCCTCCCCCAACTCATCGAGGAAGACATCGCGCGCCTCGACGCCGAGCTGCGCGAACTGCTCGAACGCAGCGACGCGACCACCGCGCTGATCATTGACAAGGGGGGCTTCCTGATCGCCAGCCAGGGGGACGCGCGGCAGTTCGATCTCACCACCGTTGCCGCCCTGGCTTCCGGCGCCTACATGGCCAACCAGACCATCGCCGGGCTGGTCCACGAAACCAACTTCAACAGCGTCTATCAGCAAGGCGAGAAGTTCAGCATGCTCGTCACCTGTGTGGACGAGAACTGCCTCCTGCTCGTCGTCTTCAAAGCACAGGTCAGCGTCGGCGCCGTGAAATACTTCGCCGCCCCCGCCGTCAAGCGCATCGCCTTGCAGCTTCAAATCGCCCAGGAACGCGCCCCCGGCGCCGGCCTGGACCTCTCGGTGCTCAACCTCGCCGATCCCAGCCAGGTCTTCAGGCGCAAGGACTGATCGTCCGCCGCGCCCGCAAAAAGCGCCTTTACAGGCAAACGCCCGTTTGCCAAGCTGCGGCGCATGTTAAAGAATTCTCTGCCGCTATTGCTTCTGTCGCTGCTGCTGGCCGGGTGCGCCACTCAGCTCACGAATCTTACGCCCCTGCAGCAGAAACGCAATCCCAACAATCTCTACGCTGTCGAAGTCGCCCTGAACACCCGCCAGCAAACCCTCCGCTGGCAGAGCATCCAGCCCCAGATCATTGCCGACCGGGGAACCTACCAGATGCGCCCCACCCCGCTGGTCAGCAACCGCTGGGAAGGTCTCATCCCGGTGCCGCCGGGGGTCAGCAGCATCGAATACCGCTACAAGCTGGATTATCAATACAACCGGATGGGCACCCCGGGCAACGGCAGCCTCCTTTCCCCGAAATACGTATTGCAGATTGTAGAATAGCCGCTCCGGGCTATTTGAGCGGCAGCCTGCCGAAAAGCTTGCCCAGACCGGTCCAGGCCAGCAGCGCCAGGCCGACAGGCGTGCCGGTGATAAACGTAGGGATGGCGGCCAGCACCGCCAGGATGGTGGCAAACGTCAGCGCACGGCCCCGGGAATCCTGCTTGAGCTGGCGCTGAATCAGAAAGGTCGGAACAAACACCGCGGCAAAGCACGACGGGATGGCCACGATCCAGTCTGCGGGAATCCAGTCAAACAGCGCCCAGAGCATGTCCACCGCCACAAGAATCAACGCGGACAGGGCGTGAATGGGCGGGCCGTCCAATGCTCCCGCCGGGGCTGGGCGGGCAGGCAGGGGCGGCAACACCTCAACGGGCGCCACTTGGGCTGGCACCTCGCTGATCTTCGGCGGCTTGTCCACGCAAGCAAAAGGTCGGCCTACCCGGGAGCCTTGTCGAGAGTTTTGGAACGCTATCTGCCGCTCACATCCAGGCACACGACGTCACCGACGGCGTTGCGGCAGTAGATGTGGCCGTTGGCCAGGACGGGCGTGGTCCAGCATTTCCCCTTAAGCACTTGCGCGCGGGAGATCGGCCGGAACGCAGCGGGCACAGCCTCGGCGATGATCAGTTCCCCCTTGTCGCTCAAGGCCACCAGCTTGTCATCCGCCACCACAAGGGAGCCTTTGCCGAACTGCCCATAAGCCCACTTCAATTCCCCGGTGTCGAAGGCGACGCAGCGCAGGCCGCTGTCATCGGGCCCGTAGAGATGCCCCCGCCACAGCACGCACGTGTTGAAGTGATTGCGCATGTTCTTATTCTCCCACACCGCCTCCGCCGCGCGGGCTGACACTTTCAACAGGGCACCGCCGTGGTTGTACCCGGAACAGATGAACACCTTGTCTCCCGCCACAATCGGATCGGCGGCGTTGACATCATAAGAGGTTTTCCAGGGATAGCTCCACCTCTGCCCGCCCGTGGCGGCGTTCACGGCGATCAGCGATTGCCGGGAAAAGATGAGCAGGCACCGGTCTCCGTCCAGCTTCAGGGGCACTGGGGTGGCGTAAGCGCCCGCGCTCTTGTCCGAAACCCACACGACCTTGCCGGACTGCTTGTCCAGCGCCACCCCGGCGCTGCCCATGTTGAGCACAGCCAGGTTCCCCTCGATCAGGACGGAGCCCGCACAGCCCCACCTGGGTATTGCCAGCCCTAATTCCTGGTTAAGATTCCTGGACCAGGCGACCGCGCCGGTCTTCGCGTCGAGGCAGAAAACGTGTCCTTGCCGGCTGAAGGTATAGACGTGGCCGTCGGCGACCGTGGGCGTGGCGCATGGCCCGCCCTCAAAGCTCTCCGGGGCGAGCGGGCAGGCATAGGAGTGCTTCCAGAGCGCCTTTCCCGTGTTGGCATCCAGGCAGAAAACCCAATCCGTATCGCTGGTATTGCCCATCGTATAGACCCGCCCGCGGCTTACCGAGAAGGAGGAGAACCCCGTGCCGACGGCGGCCTGCCAAAGCTGCTTGGGCCCGGCGGCGGGCCATTGCGCCTGCCAGCCCCTTTCCGTCGAAATGCCGTTCAGGTCCGGGCCACGCCAGCGGGGCCAGTCACTTCCGCTTGCCGTGAACACGCCGAAGGCCGCCCATGCGAGAAACACCGTCGCCGAGAAAAGTCTCATGCCGCCCAATTAACCCAGTCGCCGGAGCGCTGTCAACTCGGTGCCTTCACTGAACTGTTGCTGGGGCCAAGGCGTAAAACAGGCGGGCAGGAGCAACTGCTGCGTTGAATGGGTTCCTCCCGACAGCAGCTTCAAGGGGCTCGAACCGCCCGCAATGGATTGGCAGGCACGCCGTGGCCTCCCCGTCCCACTGCCGTAGTACCTCTAACCCGGGGTTAGAGGTACTACGGCATTGGGACGGGGTTGGGACGGCGGGAAGGGGCAGGGTGGGGGGCGGGTGAAAGGACGGTGCAACCGAGTTTCTATGCCCCGGCGGGCAACGTGCCCGCAGGGGGGAGACGATTCGCGCCGAAATGCAGGCCGTGTGTCTTAGCGGCTCCGCCTGCTGACCGGCGGCGGTTGGGGCAGCACCTGCCCTGACAGGTCGGTGGCAGTAATTCGAATCTGATCGGGGGTCGCGTCGCAGCGGATGACCATCTCGGTTGCGCCGGTGATCGTGGGGAAGGCTAGCCCGTCGTGGCCGGCGGGCTGGATGGCGTACTTGTGCGTGTGGCCGCAGATCAGCAGGTCCACTCTGCCCCGGTTCAGCAGCGGCACCACGTTGTCGTGCAGCCATTTAGGCCGGATGAACTTGGGATCGGGCTTGCTGCCGGGAGGAATATGCATGAGGCAGACGCGGAAAGGGGCGCGCTGGAAGGCGGGTTCTTCGATCTGCCGGGCCAGCCACTCGACCTGGCGGCGCAGGTAGCGATCGAAATCCACCAGCCCTGAATACTCGCTGCTGTCATCCCCTTTGTCTTCGCCGCCGTCCAGGACCAGGAACATCACCGGCCCGTCCTGCAGGGTGTAGTAATAGCGGCCGGAGTCGGTGGGAAAGTAATCCAGCAACTGGCGCGCGAAGCTGCCGCGGGTGTCATGGTTGCCCCGCACATAAACGAGCGGGATGCGGGTCGCAAACGCCTGCACGCAGGGATCCACCAGGCAACGGTATAACTGCGGCTCGTCTTGGACCGACCCAAGCATGTCGCCGTTGAGGAATGCCAGGCATACGTTGGTCCAGGCCACCGAGGCCAGGGAGGCGGCCAGCGGGCCGGTCTTTTCGTGCCGGTCGTTCAGGACAACAAAAGCGGTGGTGGGTTTGCGCGGGTCGAGGGTGGTGAAACGATGCTCCGGGCTTGTGACGGTCGCGCCGTAAGTAACCCGGTAGGGTTTGAATTCGACTATCTCGCGCGAGACGGCGCGGTAGCGGTAGGCCTTTCCCGGCTCAAGACCGGTGAGCGCCACATTGTGGACGGTGACATCGGCGTCCACCAGGCCATGCTGTGACGGGATGTTGGTGAGCCATTGCGATGAGGATTCGGGCCGGTATTCGACCCGGGCAACGCACTTGCGGCTGGTCGCCCAGGAAATGGTGATGCCCGTTGCGGACGGCGCCTGGAGGAACGGCCCGTGGGTGATGGCCAGGGCGGCGCCGGCGGGCATAGTCTGGGCGGCGGGCTGGGGCGGGCTTTGCGCGCGGCCCGTGGTGCAGGCGGCAAGGACAATCCCGGCGGCGAGAGCGCACGCGCCGGGGATTCTCGCGAGGGTGAAGGAAGGGCGCGCGGCGCGCTTGGCCGCCTCGGCTTGATGGAGGATCGCCGTCATGGGAAACAGGGCAGCCCTGGAGTTCAACTGCTGATGTCCTGGTGATACCCCTGAAGCGACTTGACGCCGGCCTTGCCGGTCCGGGCGGCGGCGATGCCGGCCACGGCGGCCCTGGCGGCGGCGGTTGTTGTCACGTAGGGGACTTTGTACTTGATGGCGGCCTTGCGGATCGAGGCGCCGTCGGCGGCGCCGGTCTTGCCTCTGGGGGTGTTGATGATCAGGTCAATCTGCTTGCTCTTGATCTCATCGGCGATGTTGGGCCGATAGTGCTCGCTGATCTTGAAGCTGATCTCGCAGGGGATCGAGTGCCCTTGCAGGAACTTGAAGGTGCCTTCGGTGGCCTTGAGGCGGAAACCCAACTCGGCGAAGCGCCGGGCGGTTTGGAGCATTGCCGCCTTGTCCTTATCGGTCACGGAGATAAAGACGGTGCCTTTGAGCGGCAGCGGGCTGCCGGCGGCCTCCTGGGACTTGAAGTAGGCGAGGTCGAAGCTCGTCGCCATGCCGAGGACTTCGCCCGTGGAACGCATTTCAGGTCCCAGCAGCGGGTCAACCTCCGGGAACATATTGAACGGGAGCACCACTTCCTTGACGCCGGTGTGGGGAATGCGGCGGTGGCACAGCCCGAGGTCGCGCAGCCGCTGCCCCAGCATCAGGCGCGTGGCGATGGCGGCCATTGGAATGTTGCAGACCTTCGAGACGAGCGGCACGGTCCGCGACGCGCGCGGATTGGCCTCGAGCACATAGACTTGGTCCTGGTGCACCGCGTATTGGATGTTCATCACCCCGCACACGTTGAGCTCGCGGCTGATGCGCAAAGTGTATTCCTCGATGGTCTTGAGGTGTTTTTTGGCCAGGGTGACCGGAGGGATGGCGCAGGCGGAATCCCCGGAATGGATGCCGGCCAGCTCGATGTGCTCCATGACCGCCGGGATGAACGCGTCCTGGCCGTCCGCCAGGGCGTCGGCTTCGGCCTCGATGGCGTTATCCAGGAACCGGTCAATCAGAATGGGGCGTTCGGGCGTGACGTCCACCGCCGCGGCGACGTAGTGCTTGAGCATCTCCTCGTCGTGGACGACTTCCATGCCGCGCCCGCCCAGCACAAAGGAGGGGCGGACCATGACCGGGTAGCCGATCTGCTTTGCGATGCGGGCGGCTTCGTCGAAGCTGCTGGCCATGCCCGATTTGGGCATCGGGATGTCCATCTTGTCCATCATCTTGCGGAAGCGGTCGCGGTCTTCCGCCAGGTCAATCGTGTCTGGCGAAGTGCCGAGAATCTTAACCCCGGCGGCGGCCAGGTCGTTGGCCAGGTTGAGGGGCGTTTGGCCGCCGAACTGGACGATGACCCCCTGCGGCTTCTCTTTTTCGTAGATGGAAAGCACGTCCTCCAGGGTCAACGGCTCGAAGTAGAGCTTGTCCGAGGTGTCATAGTCCGTCGAAACCGTTTCCGGGTTGCAGTTGACCATGATCGTCTCGTAGCCGGCGTCCCGCAGCGTGAAGGCGGCATGCACGCAGCAGTAATCGAACTCGATGCCCTGGCCGATGCGGTTGGGACCGCCGCCCAGCACCATGACCTTCTTCCGAGGCGTGGTCGCCACGCGGTCCGGCGCGTTGTAGGTCGAGTAGTAGTAGGCGGCCTTCTCGACTCCGCTCACCGGCAGGGCGTCCCAAGCCTCCGTCACCCCGAGTTTCTTGCGCTGTTCGCGGATGCGCGCCTCGGGAAGCCCGAGCAGCTTGGCCAGGTAGCGATCGGCGAAGCCGTCTTTCTTGGCCTGGATCAGGAGCGAGTCGGGCGGGAGCTTGCCCTGGTGCTTGAGAATCTGCTCCTCCAGGTCCACCAGCTCCTTCATCTGCTGGATGAACCACGGCTTGATGTGGGTCTTGCGATAAAGCTCGTCCACCGCCGCGCCCTTGCGCAACGCCTCGTACATGATCCACTGGCGCTCGCTGCTCGGCTCGTTGAGCAGCAGCATGAGCTCCTCGAGGGGCTTGCGATGATAATCCCGCGCGAAGCCCAGGCCGTAGCGGCCGTTTTCCAGGGAACGAATCGCCTTTTGGAAAGCTTCCTTGTAGGTCTTGCCGATGCTCATCACCTCGCCGACCGAGCGCATCTGCGTGCCCAGCTTGTCCTCGGAGCCTTTGAATTTCTCGAATGCCCAGCGCGGGAATTTCACCACCACGTAGTCGCCCGAGGGCGTGTATTTCTCCAGCGTGCCGTCGCGCCAGTAGGGGATTTCGTCCAGCGTGAGGCCGCCGGCGAGCTTGGCCGAGATGAGCGCGATGGGGAAGCCGGTGGCTTTGGAGGCCAGCGCCGAGGAGCGCGAGGTGCGAGGATTGATCTCGATGACCACCACGCGGTCGGTCCTGGGATCGTGCGCGAATTGGATGTTGGTGCCCCCAATCACGCCGATAGACTCGACGATCCGGTAAGAGAGCTCCTGCAGGCGGGCCTGGAGCTTGGGATCAATCGTCAGCATCGGCGCCACGCAATAGGAATCGCCCGTGTGCACGCCCATCGCGTCCACGTTCTCGATGAAGCAGACGGTGATCATCTGGTTCCTGGCGTCGCGCACCACCTCCAGCTCCAGCTCTTCCCAGCCCAGCACCGATTCCTCGATGAGGATCTGGCCGACCATGCTGGCAGCCAGGCCGCGGCCGGCAACGAGGCGCAGTTCCTCGACGTTATAGACGTGGCCGCCGCCGGTGCCGCCCAGGGTGTAGGCCGGGCGAACGACCAGCGGGTAGCCCAGCTCCGCCGCCACCTTCTCGGCCTCCTCGACGCTGAACGCCGGCGCGCTCCGCGGCATCTCGATCCCCAGCTTCTTCATCGTCTCCTTGAAGACGATGCGGTCCTCGCCCTTCTCGATGGCATCGGCCTCAACGCCGATAATGCGCACGCCGTACTTGGCCAGCACCCCCGCTTTGGCGAGCTGGGACGAGAGATTCAATCCGGTCTGCCCCCCGAGGTTGGGCAGCAGCGCGTCGGGCCGTTCCTTCTCGATGATCTCCGTCAGCGCCTGCACGGTGAGCGGCTCGATGTAGGTCGCGTCGGCCGTCCCCGGGTCGGTCATGATGGTTGCGGGATTGGAGTTCACCAGCACGATCTGGCAGCCGAGGCTGCGCAGGGCCTTGCATGCCTGGGTGCCGGAGTAATCGAATTCGCAGGCCTGGCCTATCACGATCGGGCCGGACCCGATGATCAGCACTTTCTTGATGTCGGTTCGTCGAGGCATAACGGTCGTTGCATTCTGCGGGACGGCTGTGTTGTTTTCCGGGAGCCATCCCACTATCGGCGCGGATTATTACCGACGCCCTCCCGCCAAGTCAAACTTCGACGCGGGCAGCCAAGGATGCCCGAATCCTTAGCGAACGCGCGGAGTGACCCAAACTGTGGCCACGACGCACCAAGCGCGAGGAGATAGGAGTCGAGGACAACCCTTTTGAGGCTTGCGGTTGCTTTTGCAGGACCTCCGGGGAGCG
>Ga0209201_1001784_pt1 | contig 23403 bp, 17 predicted proteins | sample AD_UKC055_MetaG_FD_184411 | JGI IMG/M metagenome (GOLD analysis project Ga0209201, IMG submission 184411) | Active sludge microbial communities of municipal wastewater-treating anaerobic digesters from USA - AD_UKC055_MetaG (SPAdes) (version 2) | ecosystem: Engineered > Bioreactor > Anaerobic >...
TCCGGCCCCAGGCATTGGAGCAGGAGCCGAAGATGGCGCGGGCGCGGCTTTGGGCCGGGGTTTTGGGATCGTGCGGCACGGTCAGGGCGCGGCAGCACTGGCCGAAGGGTGAGGGGTAGAAGATGTGTGAGCCGAGTCTTCCGGTGCGAGGGGAATCGAGGAGTTTCATGGATGATAACCTTTCGTTTGCCGGCCGGGAGCGCCGCCCGGCGGCCAGCCCAACACGGGCCAGCCTCCCGGACTGCCATGCCTCCGCAGCCGTGGGGGAAAGGTTACTCCCAGCCCCGATAATCACAAGCACCAACTCCGCGCCCGCGCGATGGCGACCTCGCTCGGCAGATCCACCAAGCCAAGCTCCCCTGCAAGCGCGGGCGCGATCTGATCCTGCACGGTGTTTACCGGAACAACCTCAACCCGGCGCATCCGCCCCTGGCCGTGCCCGCCAACCTGACCGCCACGCTCGTGGACAGAAAGGTCGTGCTGGCCTGGAGCGCCGGCGGCAATCCACCGCCCACATCCGTCACCTGCAACGTGCGTGTCGGCAGCACCCCAAGGGGCACAGACCTAATGGCGCCTCAGTCCGATACGAATCCGCTGAGGTTGTTGCCGGCGATGGGGAACGCCCAGCTCAATCGCAGCTATGCCTTGGCGGATCTCCCTGTCAACCGAACGTATTACTGGAGTGTGCAGGCGGTGGATTCATGCTTCGCCGGCTCAGCCTTCGCCCCGGAAGCATCATTCAAGTTCGCTTCTACCGGCTGCGTTGGCCGTAGGGGGAAGAGCGGGATCTGATGGCCATTTGCCACGATGCTCGAAAGGGCAGACGCAGCGCAAGCCATTGGTCTAAACCGCCGCGCCTCGGCTCTACTCAACCAGTTTTACCAGGTCTCCATGCCGGCGCAGGAACAGACCAGGTTGCGGTCGCCGTGGACGTTGTCTATGCGGCCGACGGCGGGCCAGAACTTGTGGTCGTGCAGCCACTTGGCGGGGAAGCAGGCTTGCTGGCGGGAGTAGGGGTGGGGCCAGGGGTCGGCGGCGAGCTGGTCGGCGGTGTGAGGGGCGTTCTTGAGGGGGTTGTTCTGCTTGTCGGACTGGCCGGATTGGATGGCGGTGATCTCGGCGTGGATGCTGATGAGGGCGTCGCAGAAGCGGTCGAGTTCTTCCCGGGACTCGCTCTCGGTGGGTTCGACCATCATGGTGCCGGGCACCGGCCAGGAGATGGTTGGCGCGTGGAAGCCGTAGTCCATCAGGCGCTTGGCGACGTCCTCGACGGTGATGTCCTTGAACTGGCGCAAGTCGAGGATGCACTCGTGGGCGACGAGGTTGGCGTGGCCGCGGTAAAGGACGGGGAAGTAGTCTTGCAGGCGCCGGGCGATGTAGTTGGCGTTGAGGATGGCGTATTGGGTCGCCTCGGTCAGGCTGGGGCCGCCCATCGCGGCGATATAGACCCACGGAATCGCGAGGATGCTGGCGCTGCCCCAGGGGGCGGCCGCGACGGCGCCTATCGGATTCTCGCCGCCGAGATTCACGATCCCGTGCCCGGGGAGCAATTCCACCAAGTGTTCGGCCACCCCGATTGGCCCCATGCCCGGACCGCCGCCGCCATGAGGGATGGCGAAAGTCTTGTGCAGGTTGAGGTGGCAGACATCAGCGCCGATGTCCCGGGGGCGGCACAGGCCGACCTGGGCGTTGAGGTTTGCGCCGTCCATGTACACCTGGCCGCCGCTGGCGTGGATGATCTCGCAGACCTCGCGGATGGATTGCTCAAAGACGCCGTGCGTGGAAGGATAGGTTACCATCAAGGCGGCGAGACCGGCCTTGTGCGCCTCGGCCTTGGCGCGCAGGTCGGCGAGGTCAATGTTGCCCTCACTGTCGCAAGCCACCGCCACGACTTTCAGCCCCGCCATGACTGCGCTGGCGGGGTTGGTGCCGTGGGCCGAGGCTGGGATGAGGCAGACGTTGCGGTGTCCTTCGCCTCGGCTGGCATGCCAGGCGCGTATGACGAGCAGGCCGGTGTATTCGCCCTGCGAGCCCGCATTGGGCTGCAGGGAGATTCCAGCGAAGCCGGTGATCTCGGCAAGCCAGTCTTCCAATTGCTGGAACAGGAGTTGCCAGCCGCGCGTCTGGCGCAGGGGCGCGAAGGGATGCAGGCGGGCCAGCTCGGGCCAGGTAAGCGGCATCATCTCTACGGCTGCATTCAGCTTCATGGTGCACGAGCCGAGCGGGATCATGGAGGTGGTCAGCGAAAGGTCGCGAGACTCCAGCCGTTTGAGGTAGCGGATCATCCCGGTCTCCGAGTGGTAGCGGTTGAAGACAGGATGATTCAGATACGCTGTGGTGCGGGCAAAGGGAGCAGGATAGACGGCTTCGGATGAGGCGGAGCGTCCGGACGCTTCCTTCTCCCTCTGGCTTGGGGAGAGGGAGACAGGCTGGGCGCCGTTGAACACCGCCAGGATGTCGGCGAGGTCCTGCTCGGTAGTCGTCTCATCAACCGAGATGCCGAGGGTATGATCATCAATAGGCCGGAAGTTCATGCCCTGGTCTTCGGCGGCCTTGAGGAGGTCTGCTGCCGGCTTCGGGCCGAGCGCAACGCGAATGGTGTCGAAGAAGATACTCGGGCCAACTTCGTATCCGAGCTGTTGGAGGCTCTGCGCCAGGACCACCGCGCGCAGGTGTATGCGTCGCGCGATCTGTCGCAATCCAGCTGGTCCGTGATAGCAGGCATACATGGCGGCCATGGAGGCCAGCAGCGCCTGGGCGGTGCAGATGTTGCTGGTGGCCCTCTCGCGCCGGATATGCTGCTCGCGGGTCTGCAGGGCGAGGCGCAGGGCAGGGCGGCCCCGCGTGTCTTTCGAGACCCCGACAATGCGTCCCGGCATGTGGCGTTTGAAGGCGTCGCAGGTCGCGAAATAGGCCGCGTGCGGACCGCCATAGCCGAGCGGCACGCCAAAGCGCTGTGTGCTGCCAAGGGCCACATCGGCTACGAACTCGCCCGGAGGCCGGAGCAGAGCCAGGCTGAGCAGGTCGGCGGCCACGGCGACCAGGGCGCCCGCCGCATGCGCCTGCTCGATGAAGGCGGAGTAGTCCACAACCTCGCCATAGGTGTTCGGGTACTGCACCAGCGCGCCGAAGACCTGGTCGTTGAATTGAAAAGCGCGGTGATCGCCGATCACAGCCTGGAGGTTAAGCGCGCCCGCGCGGGTCTTGACCACCTCGATGGTTTGGGGATGGCACTCCGCGGAGACAAAGAAGATGTTGCGGCTCGGCTTGAACGAGTGGCACAGGGTCATGGCCTCCGCGGCGGCGGTGGCTTCGTCGAGGAGCGACGCGTTGGCAACATCTAGCCCGGTGAGGTCTTGCACCATAGTCTGGAAGTTGAGCAAGGCCTCGAGACGGCCCTGGGCGACTTCGGCCTGGTAGGGGGTGTAAGGTGTGTACCAGCCGGGGTTTTCCAGCAGGTTGCGTTGAATAACGGCAGGCACGAGGCAGTCGTAATAGCCCATGCCGATATATGAGCGGAAGACCTGGTTCTGGGCGGCCATTGCCTTGAGGGCTGCCAGAACCTCATGCTCGCCGCGCGCCGGAGGGAGCTTGAGCGGTTGCCGCAAGCGAATGGCTGACGGCACCGCGTCGTCAATCAGCGCCTCGAGGCTCGAATAGCCCAGCACACGGAGCATTTCCCGGGTCTCGTCCGGGCTCGGGCCGATGTGACGGCGCCGAAACTGGTCTGAAGGTGAAGGCGAGCCGCCGCTCGTGGAATCCGTGACAACGGCAGCCGGGTGCGGGTTGGACGAATCGGGACTTGCAGGTTCGGTAACAGGCATTCAAGGACCCTAAGGGGTGCTTCTGGCAAATCAAGTTTGATTTGGGCGCTCTAATTGTCGTTGGCGCTACTGAATGTGATGGGGTATGCTGAGGCGACGGAATGAACTCGTGACCCCTAACTATACGGAAGCACACTATGCAAATTACCAAACAGCTCGCAATTTTCCTGGACAACCGGCCCGGCATGCTGGCGCGGGTGGCGGAATCGCTGTCCGAGGCCAAAATCAACATCTACGCGATCACGACGAGCGACACAGTGGACCACACGGTCATCCGCATGGTGGTGAACGATTACCGGCGGGCGTTGCACGTTTGTGAGGAGCGGGGCTCGCTGGTGGTCGAGGATGATGTGTTAATGGTGGAGGGCAGCAATAAGCCGGGGGAAATGGCGCGTGTTGCCGACAAGCTCGCGAAGGCCAGGATTAACATAGAGTACTGCTACAGTGCTACATTGCCGGGCGCGAAGAAGGGGCTGATGATCCTGCGCGTTTCCAACCCCGAAAAGGCACTGAAGGTGCTGAAGCGTTGAAGGCTCGCTGGACCGCGGCATTGGTACTGTGGCACGCTAGACCCGAGGGACTTCGCTTATGTCCTGTCCACTTCTGTATGAGGTCAACACGCGATGCTGGTTGCGCGGGCTTTCCGAGCGACACGGCGCAACGATCACCCTCGCCAATGTTCCCGAGGCGGAGTTCGCGCAGTGGCAGAAGCTCGGCTTCACGCACATCTGGCTCATGGGCGTCTGGACGACCGGCCCGCGCGCACGAGAGAAGGCCTTGCAGTATCCCGAATTGCGCCAGGCTTATGACCGCGCCCTGCCGGGCTGGCGCGAGGCGGACGTTGCCGGTTCGCCTTACGCGATCGCTGATTACCAGGTTCCCCCCGCCCTGGGCGGCGAGGCGGGCCTCGCGGAATTTCGGCGGCAGCTCCGCGCGCAGGGGCTGAAACTGCTGCTGGATTTCGTGCCCAACCATCTCGGGCTGGATCATGCCTGGGTCAGGGAGCGGCCGGAGTTGTTTGTGCAAAGCTCTGAGGAGGCTGCCGGCACGTTCGCACAGCAGGTCGGCGGCAGGGTTCACTGGCTGGCCCTCGGCAAGGATCCCTATTTCCCACCCTGGACTGACACCGTCCAACTGGACTACCGGCGCAGCACGACGCGCGCCGCGATGACGGAGTTGCTCGAATCCATCGCCGCGCGCTGCGACGGCGTGCGCTGCGACATGGCGATGCTGGCGCTCAGCGAGGTGTTCGCCAGGACCTGGGCACGGTTTCCAATCGCGGCAGCGCCGCCTGATGCGGAGTTCTGGGCATCTGCCATTGCGGCGATCAAACAAGCGAACCCCGCCTTCCTGTTCCTCGCGGAGGCTTACTGGGGATTGGAGCCGGAATTGCAGCGGCTGGGATTCGACTACACCTACGATAAGGTGCTCTATGACCGCTTGGTGGCCCGCGACGCAATGGGCGTGCAGTGTCACTTGCGAGGGCTGCCGGCGGAACGACTGGCTGCGGGCGCGCACTTTCTCGAGAACCACGACGAGCCGCGTGTGGCCTCGATTCTCTCGCCGGCCGAGCACCGGGCGGCGGCGCTGTGCATCCTGGGGTTGCCCGGAATGCGATTTCTGCATGACGGCCAGCTTGGCGGAGCACGCGTCAAGACCCCCGTCCAACTGGCGCGATGCATGGCAGAAGAGGCTCAGGCTGATATCCAGAACCTGTACCAGCAACTGCTGACCACACTGCCGGGCACGGCGGTGGGGCAGGGCAGGGGAACGCTCTGCCCTCCGCGGGCCGCGTGGGCAGGCAACACGACAGCCGCAAACTTCGTCGTTGTGCAATGGCAGACCCGGGCGCCCGAGCTTGATTTGGTGGTTGTGAATCTGGCCTCCCACCGCAGCCAGTGCTACGCGCCGCTGGCCGTCGAGCAACTGGCGGCACACAACTGGCTTATGAAGGATCTCCTGGGGCAGGAGAGCTACCACCGCGCCGGCGACGACCTCCAGAGCCAGGGACTCTACCTGGACATCCCGGCCCACGGCGCCCAGTTGTTCCACTTCCAGCCGGTGAATTGACCGAGAACAGCGCGGGGATCACGCCCAACTCGGCCCAATGAGGGCTGGCCAGGGCCGGTAACGCCGGAGGCAGGAGTGAGAAGCGATGGCCAACTGCCACCAGGGTGCAAGCGGGTATACCGCCATACCTCAGCGATGCCATCGCGAGGGCTCAGGTGGTCCAGCCGGCTGGCAGTAGCGGCGGCGGTGCCTACTTGGCGATGGCGCGAGGTTGGAACAGGCTGGGGGCGCTGACCTCGCCATTGCGATTGACCGCGGAGACGGCCACGACCTCCGGCGGGGTGCCACTCCAGGTATGCGAGCCTTGCGCGCCCGGCAGGACCTGCGTTGTCCATGTACCGCCCGTGCGCGTCTGCACCAGCCAGAGCCAGGCCCTGCCTTGCCCGCTTGGGGCCCAGGAAAGGGCCAGCGAACCCGCGCGTTGGGCAGTATCGGGAGTGATCTGCGGCTTGCCGGGCTGCGCACGTCCCAGCCAGAGCGAGGGTGGCACCAGCGCCGGTTCTTGATACGCTTCCCGGATGAGGGCCTCGTCGAGGGCACTGTTGCGCATAAGGCTCTTCATATTCCAATGGATATGGCCGCCGGCGCCGTGCTGCTTGCGGGTCAAGTGAATTTGGCTGACGATTTCCTGCGGCGCCCAGCCGCTGCGGGACTGCGATTGCCCGCTCACCTTGGTGGAGTTCATCCCGGGGCAAAGAGTGCGCCCCTTGGTGTTCTGTTCCGCCCACCACCGGAGCAATACGGGGAAGCTTTGGGCCGGCGGCTCAATCGCCCAGTAAAGCTGGGGCGCGAAGTAATCCGCCCAGCCGTTGGCCAGCCACTTGCGCGAATCGGCGTAGAGGGTGGAGTAGGCGTCCAGGCCTTTGATTTGGGCCGGAGAGTTCGGACGCCAGATGCCGAACGGGCTGATGCCAAACTTGACCCAGGGTTTGGCCACCTTGATGGATTGATACACACGCTGGATGAAGGTGTTGACGTTCTCGCGCCGCCAGTCGTCGCGGCTGAGCTTCCCTGCGGCACCGGAACGTTGCCAGCTCGCGTCATCGGGGAAGTCCAGCTCTTTTCCCGCGCGGTCTCTGGCCTTGTAAGGGTAGAAGTAGTCGTCGAAGTGGATGCCGTCCACGTCATAGCGCTTTACGACGTCCATCACCACGCTGAGCGAATAGTCCTGCACCGCCTTCTCGCCCGGGTCCAGCCAAAGGAACTCTCCGTATTCCCGGACAAGCTGCGGGCGGGTCTTGCTGACGTGGTTCGGGGCGACCGGCGACGGGGCGGAACGGAGCCGCGCCCGGTAGGGATTGAACCAAGCGTGCAGTTCCAAGCCCCGCTTGTGCGCCTCTTCGATGGCGAAGGAGAGCGGATCATAGAACGGTTCCGGAGCCTTGCCCATGGTGCCGGTCAGATATTCGGACCACGGCTCGATGCGGGAGGCATACAACGCGTCACAGGCGGGACGGACCTGGAAGACGATCACATTCAGTTTCAGTTGCACCGCCCGGTCCAGGATTGCCAGCAACTCGGTCTTCTGTTCCTGCGTGCTCAGGGTTTTGCGGGAAGGCCAGTCTATGTTCGCAACCGTCGCTACCCAGGCGCCGCGCAATTCCCGCATTGGCGGCGGGGGAACGAGGTTGGAGGCGGCATAGCCCCCGGCATGCGATGCGGCGAGCACCCCGATGCCTGTCAGTGCGACCAGCACAGAGCGCGCCCGGCAAACCGGGAAGCGGGAATGCCGCCAACACGCAGGCCGTCTTGACTGCAAAGCACGAAATACCCGGCTTATCACACTGGTGGAGCAAAGGGGCATGGCGGGCCGCAGGGGAACGCTATTCAGGATCAGAATGTCAGTCATGGGGAGTGATACTACAGGCGGGCTGCAGTGAAAGCGAGCGCGCAAAAAAAGAGATGTTAGTACTTGACAGGTCTGGCAGGATATGAATAATTTAGGCGCAATAAGTTGATGAGATTGAAATCGCTGGCCTGCTGTATTGCCCTGCTTCTCGCCCTAACTGCGCGGGCGGGCATTATTTACAGCCCCGCCAACAACGTCAATTTGACCATTGACGACGGCGACCCCACTGGCCATACTCTGACTGCTACGGCTAGCGGGTACCTGCCTACTATAATTGACATCCGGGTAACGCTCAACATCGTGGGAGTGGATGGCGGGTGGAACGGCGACCTGTATTGTTACCTGACCTACAATAACGTACTAGTGCCGCTTTTGAACCGGGTTGGTGTGCAGACGGGCGATGCCTTTGGCTACGAGGGGGCGCCGGGAATGAACATCACTCTGGCCGGCGATCCTGGTGGCTATGACGATATACATTGGACGGAGTCTCCAACCTCGGGCGGTACGTATGCGCCGGATGGGCGGCTAATCAGCCCGGCTCTGGGCCCTGACCCCTTCTCACAGCCGGAAGACTTCGACGCCGACGGGACGATCGGATTCTCTGCTTATAATGGGATGAATCCGAACGGCACGTGGACGTTGTTCATTGCCGACATGTCGCTCGGCGATACGCACCAATTAGTCAGTTGGAGCTTGCAGATTACCGCAGTGCCGGAGCCGGTGAACGTGGCTTTGGGGATTTTTGGATCGGTGGTTTTGGTGGTCGCAGTCGCCAGGCGCGGGCGGATGCGGGAGGCAGTCTCCCGGGCTGTGGGGCACTGAGGCGCATTAACGCCCTAAGAGGTTTCACAAGCGCTTCTTCCTTGCGGAGGCATGATGTACAGGCACATAGCCTGTGCCAAGAGTCGGCAGCATTACGCAATTCCGTGAGCGTGGTCTTCCGCTCTTATGCCTGTTTCTCGTCCGGCTGGAGCACGCTTCCAGGCCGTGCCTGGCACAGGTTGGGATCAATATTCCCGCTGCTTGGTGATACCCGGCATGGGCATGGGATACTTGCCGTCAGGCCCAGCCGGTAGCGGGGCGGGTGAGTTCATCGTGAGTTTGTCCAGGCCAGGGGCGAATTCATGCTCGCAGTTGAGCATGTCCTCGAAGGTAATCTCCTGTCCGGTGTGGGCGGCCATGCGGCCCATGCTGGTGACCAGGCTGGCTTCGACGCCGTACTTGGTCTCGTTGTAAGGCTTGTTGCTGCGGATGGCGGCCATGAGGTCATCCCATTCATTTTGATAAGGGTCGTCGTGTTGGCCGGCAGGGGGCTTGGAAGTCCAGAGGAGGTTCGATCGTTGCGCATTCTGGCCCTTGAAGATGCTGGAAGGGCCTTGGAAATCGCCGGACTTGGCGGCAATGGCCATGCCCGTGCTGCCGTGCACATAGCTGGAATAGATGTCATTGCAGCCGTTCATGCACCGTCCATCCATGTACAACTTGGCGCCGTCGCCAAAGGTGTATTCCACCGCGTACGAATCGAAGTTCTGATCCACATAGGGCGCTCCATCGGGGTTCTGCTTGTAATGCCGGCCCCCGAGCGCCTGGGCTTTGACCGGCCAGGCATTTTTCATCCAGCAGAGGTGATCAATGTGGTGGATGTAAAAGTCGCTGAAACACCCGCCGCTGGCCCAGAGGAAGGCGTGGAAGTGCCGCACCTGCCAGAGCAATTCGCTCGGGTCGCCCGGCCACTTGGTCTGGAAAGCATGTCCCACCGGCCCGTGCATGCGATAGCCACGCATCAAAATGACATCCCCGATCTCCCCGCCTTGGATGCGCTGGTGCAGTTCCTGGAGCGCCCGGCAATGACGGGACATCAGACCTACACCAACCTTCAGGTTCTTGGCCGTCGCGTCCTCGGCCAGCTTCAACATCCGGCGGCTGGTCGGACCGTCCACCGTGACCGGCTTTTCCATGAAGACGTTCAGCCCCTTCTCGATGGCGTATGCGAAATGCACCCAGCGGAACGCCGGCGGCGTGGTCAGAATCACGATGTCCCCGGGCTTGAGGCAATCCATGGCCTTCTTGTAGCCATCGAACCCGGTGAATCGGCGGTCCTGCGGCACGTCCACCAGCTCTTTCTTCTCGTTCTTTACGCCGTCATAGCTGTCGCCAAGTCTCTTCTCGAAGACATCGGCCATGGCGACGAGCTTGACGGGACCGGCCTTGGTAGCGAGGGCGTTATTGGCCGCACCCGTGCCCCGGCCGCCGCAGCCCACCAGTGCCAACTGGATGAGACCGTTGCCTGCGGCGTGAACATGAGGCAGCGCCACTCCAGCCAAGGCAGAAACGGCGGCAATGCGACCAGTGGTCTTAATAAACTCGCGACGTGTGGTAAGGAAATTAGAGGTTTCGTTCATGTGGGACATCTTTTGCCGCGGGCGGACGGAATGTCAATGCCAGAAAGAGCGGATTTTGGCCGTCATTCAATCAGTTGTGCCAATGGTTTTTTCTGTGCCTGAGTTCCTGCGCACGATAAAGTTGCCAGGCGGTGGGTTGATTCAGAGCCGCCGCAAGACGCCCGGATGAAGAACATAGTTTACTTTGACCTGGAAACTCAGAAATCCGCCGACGAAGTCGGCGGCTGGGATAATATCAGCCGCATGGGCATGAGTGTCGGTGTGACGTACAGCACCGCCCAAAGCGCCTACCATATCTACAGCGAGAGGCGGGTCAACGAACTCATCACGGAATTGCAGCGCGCCGATCTGGTCGTCGGGTTCAACAACCTGCGATTCGACTACGAGGTGCTGCATGGTTACACCTCGTTTGACCTGCGCCAATTGCCCACGTTGGATATGATGGTCAAGCTGCAAGAGACCTTGCGCCACCGGCTCTCCCTGGATGCCATTGCCACGGCCACCTTCGGTGTGGAGAAGACCGCCGAGGGCCTGCAAGCCATCCAATGGTACCGGGAAGGCAAGCTGCTCGAAATCGCGGAGTACTGCTGCTACGACGTGAAGCTCACCCGGCTCGTGCACGAGTACGGCGCCTGCCACCGCCAACTGTATTACCAGAATCGCTTCGGACGGAAGTTGAGCGTGCCGGTAAACTGGTAAGGAGGCAAGGTCGCTTACTGCCCTGGCAGGAGACGATCCGCCGGCTAAGCCAGGGCCGTCACACACAAGAGGCGGCTGGAGAGGCGTGCCGGGGGGGGCACTTGCTCCAACTTTCGAGGGATCGGCGCGACCTGTGCGGGACATTCGGCAGCCCTGCAGGCTGGTACCCCCACCCCGAATTGAACGGGGATCAACGGTTTAGGAAAGCGTTACGTGTCGCTTTCAGGTACCGGGCAAAAAGCCCTGCAAAGTCGAGGAAACCCAACAATATCAGGCATTCCCGCGATTTCTTGCAGCTTAAAGCAAGCGGCACCGAGATGCAAGGAGATGCACGAAAAGGCACCGAAAACCCGGTTTTTGAGCAACTCTTTGAGCAAGTCATCCTCGATCTTTGCGCTCCCGGTGTTGCATGATCTGGCATGGCCCGCACCGTCCTGAACGCTACCACCAAAGCCGAAACCAGCCAGCGCGGCACCTTCCGATGAACCCCGAAATCGAACGCAACTTGGGTGAGCAGCCAGTTGCCCGGATCATGCAGGAGCATAACCTCAAAGCGCATGACCTCGTGGCGGCCTCCCCCGTGGAGATGACGCACAAGATGGTGGCGCGGGCCTGCAAGGGCAGGCGGCTCACCCTGAACACCCAGTCGAAAGTGCTCGCGGCCCTGAACCGTGCTACCGGGAAGAACTACTCGTTGCGCGACCTGTTCAATTACTGAGGGCGGACGACAGGCGCGATGCTTGCGCTTCAGATCACCGCCAGATGTTTGAGTCCCTCTCTGAACAGCAGCAGCGCAAACAACGCCAGCATTACCGCGAGCACGCGCATCACCACCCGGTAGGGCCGCCCGGCCAGCAGGTCGCGGGACCGTCCGGCCATGAGAGCGACCAGCACCTTTGACCCGACCAGCAGCAGGTAGAAGCCGAACAGGAAGGCCACAGCGACCAGCCAGCCTTGCGCTATCGCTTTCGCCAAGATCGCCGCGCCCACGGTCAGCCAGAAGACCCAAGGATGCGGGTTGAGCAGGTTGGTCACGATGCCCTTAACCCACGATCTGGGCGGCTCATTGGGTGCTTCGACTCCCTGTCGCGCCGGACGGAAACTCTCCCAAGCTAGATACAGAACGAAGGCTCCCCCGGCAATGGAGACGATGCCCAGCAACGGACGGAGTTGCGCCAACTTCGAGGCCAGCGCCAGCGTCACGAGGATAATCGGCGGATCGGTGACCAGTGGCGTCAGGGCGATCTTGCAGCCCTCGCGGGAGCCATGCCGGAGCGTCTGCGCCAGCACCAGCGCCAGCATGGGGCCGGGAGAGAGGCCAGCGGAGAACCCGAGCAGGATGCCGGATAGCAGAGCCGTCAACATTCTGACCCATGCTGGACGAACCGGGTGGCTGATTCAACTGCCGGACGACCACCCTGATGCACAAGCCTCACGCCGCGGCGGCTCGCCAGCCAGCCGGTTCGGCTCTGAACGTCGACCGGTAGTTCGGGGGCACAATCCCGCCGCTGTAATCAATGCTCGGTTGGCCTGTGGGCACCGGTGTTTGTACACGAGCGCCCGCAACTTGCGTCCTGTAGATGTTCTCCCTACGCTCGCCCAATATGAATGAGATTGACGGCAAGGGCAGAACGATTCGTGAACTGCTTGGCAAGAAGTTTTCAGTGGACTTCTACCAGCGCGAATACAAGTGGCAAACCAAACAGGTCAGGGAGTTGCTTGATGATTTGGCCGAGAGCTTTCTCGCGCACTACAAACAAAACGATGAACGCAATGCCGTCCAGAAGTACGGCCATTACTTCCTCGGCTCGGTTATCCTGAGCAACGACGACAAGAAGAAGAAGACGTTCGTGATTGATGGTCAGCAACGGCTCACAACGCTTACTCTCCTGCTCATCTATTTGCTCCGGCGTCAGGGCGATAAACCCGACCGCGTGAAGTTGGACGACCTTATTTATTCTGAAAAGTACGGCACCAAATCCTTCAACCTTGACGTACCTGAACGCAAAGCCTGCATGGAGGCGCTGTTCACCGGCCAGCACTTCGACCCGAACGGGCAACCGGAATCCGTGCAAAACATTATCGCCCGCTATCAGGACATCGACGCTGTATTCCCGAAGGAAATTGGAGAGTCGGCTTTACCCTATTTCGCCGATTGGCTGATTGAGAATGTCAACCTTGTTGAAATCAGCGCGACCTCCGATGAAGACGCTTACACCATCTTCGAGACGATGAACGACCGGGGGCTGAGTCTCTCCCCCCTCGACATGCTCAAGGGCTACCTTCTCGCCAACATTACGGATGATGAGAAACGCGCTGCCGCCAATCAGCTTTGGAAGGTGCGGGTTCAGGAATTAGTTGAACTCGGCAAGGAAGAAGACGCCGACGCAGTGAAAGCATGGCTGCGGAGCCAGTACGCTCAGAGTATACGCGAGCGCAAGAAAGGCGCTCACCCCGGCGACTTCGACCGACTTGGCACCGAATTCCATCGTTGGGTGAAAGAGCAGGAGAAGAAGATCGGGCTGCACAAGAGCGATGATTTCGCCCGGTTCATTCAGCACGACATGAATTTCTACGGGCAGCAGTTTCATCGCGTGCGTCACGCCTCGCTGAAACTTACACCCGGCCTCGAAGCCGTTTACTACAACGCCCAGAACGATTTTACACTTCAATATCCTTTACTGCTCGCTCCGCTGCTCCCTGATGACCCGGAGGATGTCGTGACTCACAAGCTCCGCATTGTGGCTGAGTTTTTGGACATCCTCATTGCCCGGCGTGCGGTGAACTACCTGAGCCTCAACTACTCCGCGATGTCTTACAACGTTTTTCTGATTATGAAGGACATCCGCGCCAAGAACGTGGACGAATTGGTTACTGTGCTCACGGATCGGCTGCTCAACCTTGGCTGCGATTTCAACGGCACCAGCGACGGAAGTCGCAAGGGAGTGCAGGATTTCCGCCTCAACCAGTGGTCGAAGCGATACATCCATCAGATGCTCGCCCGCATGACGGCGTTTGTTGAAGTGCAGTCAGGGCTGCCAAACCACTTTGTTGAATACGTTGCCGAAGGCAAGAATCGTTACGAAATCGAACACATCTGGGCGAATCATCCGGAGCATCATGCCGAAGAAATCCCAGACGCCTCAGATTTCGACAACTGGCGCAACAGCATTGGCGGGCTATTACTGCTACCAAAGAGCTTCAACGCCAGCTACGGCGACCTGCCGTACGCGGAGAAACTGGAGCATTACAACGGGCAGAACCTGCTGGCCCGCTCGTTACATCAAAACTGCTACGACCACGACCCCGGTTTCCTCAAATTTGTTCAGCAGAGCGGACTCCCCTTCAAGCCGCTCCCGCAGTTCAAGAAGGATGACTTGGAGGCCCGGCAGCAACTTTATCACAAGGTTGCCGAGGCCATCTGGAATCCAAAGCGGCTGCAAGTGGCGGTACAATGAAGTCCCAAACGCATGAACGGCCTCTTAGTCAGAGTCGGAATTGATTCCACTGACAGCGGCTGGAATGCCCCGGTTCGGCTGGCTTCGGATGCCTTTGCGTTCGTGACCATCACCGAGACAAAGCCGCTGCGACCGGGAAACTACCTTATGACTTCTCTTACCGCTTCACTGACGCCGATGGCAAGGAGAGCAAGATGAGGGTACTGGATTGGGAGCTATGGGCCTGACGATCCATTACCAACTGGCGGCCACCGGCGACGAAGCGCACGCCCGTAAGCTCGTCCAGCAGCTTCGGCAGGCGGCGCTGGACCTGCCATTCCAGCACGTCGGCGAGATTGTCGAGTTCCGGGGCGATGAATGCGACTACAAACAGCGGGCCGAGAACGATCCGAACCGCTGGCTGCTGATTCAGGCAGGTACCTTCATCTCGCTGCCCGTGACACCGGCAGAGCGACGGCGCGGGGTCAGGCGGGATGTGGATGTCCGGCCTCACCACATCATTGCCTTCAGCACAAAGCCGGGCCAAGGCTGCGAACCAGCCAACTTCGGGTTATGCCGGTATCCCGGCGAGGTTTCGGACCCCGGATTTGGGAAACACAAGACCAAGCTGAAGGGCTGGTCATGGGATTCCTTCTGCAAGACGCATTACGCCAGCGACCCGCGCTGCGGCGGCCTGCCCAACTTCCTGCGCTGCCATCTGGGCGTGGTCGCGCTCTTGGACGAGGCCCAGAGGCTCGGCTGCTTGGCCAAGGTGAGCGACGAGGGCGACTTCTGGGAGACGCGCAGCTTGGAGCGCCTGACTAAGGAAATCGACGAACAAAGTGCGATGCTGGCTGGGTTTCTTGGCGCGTTGAAGGACGCAATGGGCCAAGCACCGGGCGGTTCCGGCGTCGAAGCGCCCATCGCGGGGTATCCCAATTTCGAGCACTTGGAAGCGGAGGGCCAAAAGCTGATGCCGGAGCAGTTGATGGAAATGCTCAAGGCGCTGGCGCGGTCCAACCTGCTCCGGGGCGACGCCCGTTGAGGCCAGCGGCCCGGCGGCCCGCGAACCGACAAATGGGTGACTGGGCGTGTGCAAACCACGGCGGCATGGCGGTTGTAAACTTTGCCCCTGTCGCTTCGGTTCCGTCACGACAGCCCTCAATTTGACCGTTGTAAACTTCTGAGGATTACTGATCTGCTTGTGTACATTCCTTGCCCCGCGTCAGCATTATTTGTAGGCTCACCAATCGAATTGCTTCCGTCCGGCAAGACGGCTTCACTTTCATGGAACTATCGAGTCATGCGCACAGCGGGAATTCGGCTCAGGGGATGACGCCGCCGATGGCCTTGATGCCCGAAGGGGATCAGGGCTGTGGCAATGCAGAGCCTGTACCCGCTGCTGCCAACGGCCCCAAAGCCAGTGTTCAGTCGGAATTGGCGTTGGCCGGTCAATCACCCCCGCCCCCGGCGCGGCCCGCACCTGTCGTCAAGAAAGCCATCCAAGACGTGCTGATTGCTGAGGGTTTGCTTGCGGTCAAGCTGGCCGTGGACTGCCAGACGCTGGAGCAGCTTCAGGAAGCCCTGCTGAAGAATCTGGGTCAAAACAGCATGGAGACGCGCCGCCGGTACGCCCAATCCATCGCCCGGTGGTTTTTCCCTGACGGCATTGACGGGCTGCTTCGCCGGGTGTGGGTTTCATATCAGGACAACGCGGTTCTGCTCGACCTGTTGCGCTGGTCGTTCTTGCAGCAGGAACCGGTCATGGGCGCGAGCGTTGCCGATGCCCTGTTTCCACTCCAAAACGGCATCACGATCCCGGCGACCTATTTCGACAAATTCCTCACTGATTTGCTCGGCGAGGCCGTACCGGAAAAAACCCGCGAGCGGTTGAAGATCAACCTCAAGAGGCTCGGCTTTCTTGAACGCGCCAAGGGCAAACCCGACCGACTGACGCCCGTAGTGCCGCAGAAAACATCCTTCCTGATCCTACTGCATCACCTGTTTGCGGCCAAGGCAGTGCGCACCGTGGAGTTGCGGCACCTGTTCGCCAATCCATTCTGGAAATTTATCGGCTACAAGTCCGAGGACGCCGTGCGCAACATCCTGCGCGAGGCGGACGCCGCTGGCGTGGTGGGCAAGTACATCGTCGCTGACCAACTGGAACAGGTCACCACGTGCCTCACGCTGGACGAACTGCTGGAAAGAAAGGTGCGGCTGTGAAAGGGGAAGCCGACCTAAAAGCGCTGGTGAAGCAGCGGACATGGGACAAGGAGGTCTTGGTCTGGCTGGGCACTGAAAAATCCCTCATCGGCGCACTCGGTTCAGCTAAGCACGTCGTGCTCGATCTGCTCGACCTGTTCCAGCCGGACAGCCTGCCGCCGGATGACGATACCACCAAGGACGCCATCCACGGCCAACTGTGCCAGCGGCTGCGGGCCATTCCCAAAGGGCCGGACAACCGCACGGTTCTGGTCGTCAAATCCATCGGCTTGCTGGCCCGCTACAAGGTCGGCCTGAAAGATTTCTATGACTGGTTTGTCGGTTCGCACACTGTCGTCGCGTTGCTGCTGGAGGGCACCGTCGAAAAGACCGACTGGCCGGACGAAGTGAAATGCGACACCAAGCGGTTGCTCGATTATTTCAACGAGCCGGGGATGGTGAAGGAGGTTTACGGAGGCTGAATCCCATGCGCGAACTAGGAAAAATCATCACGACCAAGCCGGAGCCGGAGACAACGCCGTCGCTGACCGACATCATCCAGAAGGAAAAGGCCGCCCAGACGGTTTCCGAGTACCTGTTCACCGCCTCTTTGCGCGGCCACTTCAAGCGCATCTTCGACTGTGTTATCAACGACAAGGGGCAGGGTTTTTGGGTCCAAGCCGAGTATGGCGCGGGCAAGACGCATTTTCTTGGCGCACTGGTTGACCTGCTGGTCTGGCAGGAAGCCAAGGTCTGGGACCAGCTTCGTGACGATGAGTTGCGGAAGGATTACGCCGGGGCGATCTCGAAAAAGAAATGGTTTCCAGTAGCGTTTTCGCTGCGCGGCATGGGGCAGTCCGGTGACGGGGACAGCCTGATGCGCGTATTCGAGGAAGAAATCCGCAAAAGCATCAAAGAATTTGCCCCGACTCTGGACGCGCAGATTAAGGTCACCAGCCCGGAATTGGCCGATCACTGGTACAGCCACGAGGCCACGGATGCGGAGAAGGCGGGCGTCCGGTTTTTCTTCGAGAAGGAGCACAAACTCTCCCCGGAAGATTACCGCTCGAAAAACGGACCCAAGAAGTTTGGACAGGAACTGGAGCGGTCCAAACTTCCGCAGGGCCGGTTGCGCGGCAAGTTCAAGGAGCGGTTCGCCTACATCTACGAGCAGATCACCAAGCTAGGCGGCTACGAGGGCATCGTGTTCGTGGTGGACGAATTCCGGTCGTGGCAGGACCGGCACCCGCCCGGCACCGCCGCGTACGCCGAGGACGAGGAAGTGCTCGAAACACTCGCTTACGTCCTGCCGACGCAGCACCTGAACATCATTACCATCATCGCCAGCCAAGGCGACATGCCGCAGAAGCTGTCGGGCGGCGGCGAGGGCGACCGCTTCGTGCCATTATACCTGCTCGCCGACAAGAACAAGGGCGACTTCGGCGAAATCGTCACTTTCCGCTCCCGCGAATTGAACAAGGGGGCGGCGACCGACATCAAGGACTACTACGATTATTGCCGGAAGGAGTACAAGTTCATCAAGCAGGCGAACATCAGCCTCGACACGTTCACGAGCATTTTCCCGTTCCAGCCGCGCTGCTTTGATGTGATGCGCCGCATCACGCAGAACGCTGAAAAGCACAACCTGCCCACGGCCCGGTCTGCCATCCGCATGGCGTGGCAGACACTTTCGGACGGAAAACTGCTCAAGGGCAAACGCCTCATCACCCTCGCCGACATCATCAACACGGACGAGTTGCACAAGGGGCTGAATCACGAGCACTACAAGGACGCCTACCAGAATCTTCAAGGAGCCATCGAGCAGTTACCGGAACTCGATGTCGGCCCGGAGGAACGCGACCAATGCAGGGCCATCCTGCAAACGCTGCTGCTCTGGGTGCTGAGCCTGCCGGATAATCTCCGCGACGGTCTGACGGCGCAAGAGGTCGCCGAGGCCGCGTGGCTTAACGACGAGGCGGTCGGAGCCAAAGACCACGCCGAGCACCTGTTAGAACTGCTCGTCCAGAACGGCTTCCCGGTTCGCCGGGACAACAAATCGAAAGAGGGCAAAGACCTCGCGGTTTACTCGTACGAACTCAGCGCGATGCAGGCGCAGCCGAGCAAGTTCTTCTCGCCGCTCAAGAAGAAGTACAACGCAGACACGAAGCGGCAGGATGACCGATGGGTCGAGTCCCTGTTCTGGGATTTGACCATGATTACGCCGGAGGCGCAGGCCGAGCTTCAGGTGAACGGCGGCATCTTCGCCGCGTTCGCTCCGCCCGACCAGCGCAGTGCGCAGGAGCGCCAGAGCAACCACCCGCCCAAGTTTGCCCTGCCGCACCGCACTGCCGCCTCGACGCGGCGGGTCCATCGTGTGGCCTACGGCGGCGAGGTTGTGGTGTCCGACCGCTGGCGCGATGAGTTTGGCGAGGAAATCAAGCACGCCGACCAGCATTTCCGGCTGGTGTACCTCACCAGCAAACCGGGCGAGAACGACACCAAGCTCACCGCTGCCCTCAAGGACACGCGCGTTGCAATCTGCCGACCGGAGCAACTTTCAGCGGACACCCGTGATGCACTAGCCGACCTGCTGGCCGCCGAGGAAATGAAGAAGAATTGCGCCGCGCCCAATCAAGGGGCGCTGCGCGATTACGCTGACGGCAAACGGCGCGACGCCATCAAAGCCATCCTGAAGTGCCAGCAGGACGAATTTCGGCGCGGCAAGGTGGTCACGCAAAAGGGCTACGGCATTCAGGCCGTTCAAACCTTCGCCACGCCCAAGGACCGCGAGGAAACGCTCGCAGGCGTGCTGCTGGACAAGGCTTACGACACGCCACTGTTCAGCCCGAAGGAACTGAAAAAGGATTTCACTGAAACGGACGCCCGCAAGACTTTCGCTGGGCTGTTCTCCAAGGAACCCGCCAGCGCGGAGAAGGATGCGGTCACCAACTTCGGTCCCGGCCTCGAACTCACGATCAAGTCGCATCCCACCGAGTTCAAACCCGACCACTCGCAAGCGCTGGCCAAGTTCCACGAAGCGCTGGCTGGTGTGCCGGACAAGCCGGTGAACGATCTCAAAACCACCTTTTGCCGTCCGCCCTATGCACTCACGCAGGAGATGGTCACCCTGTACGTGTTTGCCCTCGTCCGGTCGGGCGCGTGGGAACTGGCGCTGAATCCATCCGCGCCGATCCAACTCGCCAACGGCAAGCCCCTTCCCGGCAACAAGCTCACCGCCCACACGCTGGGGCTGGTGAAGTGGAACACCCAGCTTGATAAAGCGCTGCTCGGTGCCCGCCTGTTCGCGTCCACGCAAAAGGGCTGGGATGAAGTGCTGCCGTTCGCCCGCGTACTGGATGACACGCTCAAGCCCGCCGCCACGCCGGACGAAGAACTGCTGCGCGGAGAACAACTGGTCACGATCCTTGGCAAACTAAAAACTGAAGTGCCGGACGTTGAATCGGGTGTTGCCGCCCTCGCCACGAAGCTGGGCGGCACGGTGCCGAAATCGTTCACCGAGTTGTGCGCCCGGTTGAAGGCGCTGGCGACCTCCGAGTCCTACCAGCAGTTTGACGCCGCCGTCCGTGAGAGCTACGCCGACGCGGCCAAGTTCAAGGACGCTTACGAGGGCTACACCAAGGCGCACAAGCTGCGCGACAAGGGCATGGAAATTGGGCAGGCACGGGATTATCTGACCGCCGCCGCTGAATCGAGTCCTGACCTCAAGCTCAAGCGCGACACCCTGCTGGGCCAACTCAAGTTCGACAGCTTGTTCACGCAGCCCCACCTGATTCCGGCACGGCTGGATTCGTTCAACCAGTGGAAGGCCGACTATGTGCAGGCGTATCGCAAGGGGCACCGCGCCTATTACGAGAATCTCGGTAACCTCGCCAAGTCCGCCGACGCCTTACGCCCACGTACCATCGCGCTGGCCCGGCTCAACAGCATCACGGAACTTGGCCCGGCGTTCTCCGGCACCGCCAACATCGCGGGCGATTTCGCGAAGCTGGAAGACACGCTGTGGGTTTGCCCGGACGCCGCCGAGGCGGATGTCACGGGCGCAAATGCCCTCTGCCCAAAGTGCCAGTGGACCCCAGAAAAGGCGCTCCCGCAGGCTGAGCACGACCGCATCGCGCAAGCTGTCACGCAGGGATTGGCCGACCGGTTGCAGCGGCTCAAGGATGCCTCCATTTCTACCATCCTCAAGAAAGCGGACGGAGAGCAGGGCCGCGCCGATCTCAAGGCGCTACTGGAAATCATCCAGTTGGCCAACGCCGACAAACTGGCCGGGGTGATGACCGACGAACTGGCCGCCTTCCTGCGCCAACTTTTGCAGGAAGCCAACATCGTGCAGGAATCTGTCACCCTCGCGCCGATCCTCCAGCAGATCGGAGCCATTGAGGAAGACCGCGTGGACGAAGCGGTTTCCAAGTTCACCAGCCTGCTCAAGAACGCCATCAAGGATGCCAAAGCCAAGCACGGCACCGGCAAACGGGTGCGCGTGTTCCTGCGTATGGATGACGGCAAGAGCTAGGCGCAACTGCGACCAAATATCATGCCTCCAACAGCACCAGAAAAACCGAAAGACCGTTTTGAGGTCTACCGATTTTTCAACGGACTTTCTGCCGAGGGAAAGGCAGGTCTGGATGAGGGGCGCACTCGTGCTCCGCTGGTAAAGACCTTTCTGTTGGAACATGTTTCCGGTCGGAGCAAACGTCAGCCGCGACAGCCTGCTGACATCTTTCGCGATTTGGGCAACGAGATGGTGAACGTGGACGACACGTTCCTGTGTGTGAAAGCGCCGGTCAAACAGGAGCCGAACCAGCCACTGAAGAAGGAAGTGGTCGGTTACTTGGAGCAGTACGACGAACGATTCTTCGCGTACTACACTGTTGAAGCCTCTCAGGAGGCAAGGACTCGCGTGCGCCGCTGGATTTCAGACGCCCCTGACCTTGATTCAACATGGTTCAGCAGTCAGCTTCTGCTTTCACTGTGGCGCAAGGATGTTTCCATGCGGGGAAACGCCCGGTACAGCAAGCTCACATTCAAACACGAGAGCATCTTCGAGATGCCGGAGGATGCCGCGAGCATTCATGACGATGAAACCGTGGGCGATGACGAGGCCGAGCACGAGGGGAACGGCGAAGACCAGCCTGAACGAGAACGACGCAAAGCGCGGTTCGAGATGGGCGACCGAATTGGGCGTATCCGCGAATCCCTTGAGAAGCTCCAAGCGAACTACGCGCCACTCTACGCTCTTTACTCGCTTCGATTTCCTTCCCGCGCTCAGAAAGGTAGCCATGACCTTTTCCAGCACGGCCAGATTACGAATCGCTCCGACAGTTTTGAAGACCACCGCAACACCGCCCGGTACCTCTACCGGGCATACAAATCAGTGCTGGAAGCTACCGAGAATGTGGCGTGGAACGACGTGCAGCCGCCTCCGAAAGACCAAGCGTTCGGTGAGAATTTCAAGGGCGTTCCACTCATCGTCCGGTTCCAAGAGGAACTGACCGAAAGCACGTTCAAACGGTGGATGGCCTTGGCCTTCACGAAGCGCGGTATCTTCAGGCTGTGGGGTAATCCGGTGTGGATGGGTACCACGAAAGTCCACGTGTACGGGGCCGACCGGCATCTCTGGCAACCCATCAACGTTGAGCTATCCAACAAGGGGATTGTTGCCATTCTGCCGTCGGGCACCTGCGGCAATACCTTCCACCGGTTGGTCACCAACATTGGGCGATTCGTCTGTCCGAAATTTGACGCTTGGCTCGGTGGAAAGCCGTTCACCGCGCTCACGGATGCGGTAACGAGTTCAATGGAGGATGGCCATGAAAAGTGAAGCACTCATCCGTGATCCGGTCTTTCAACTGAATCTGCTGGTCTGGATGGCCAAGGAACAGCCTGCGGAAGGTTATCGGGTACGACCGTTCTTCTTCCAGACCGGCTTCCGGCCGATGTATATCCAGCAGCCGTTTGCGCTTCCTGAACAGGCACAGCGGGCAATCGCGACGGCAACGCTCAGCATCACGGCGAAGCCGGAACCGGAACTCTTGCTCCAGCGGGCCGCTGACAAGAAGGCGCTGTATCTGGAGGCTAAAGCCAACTCGTTTTCCCCGGACAGCACCACCACCAAGCAGGCGCGTGGGCATTTGCTCGCCTGTGGCCCGGCTTTCGGCGAAGTGATGCAACCGCTATCCCAAGCGCTGCTTTGCTACGTACTCCCATCCAACAAGTGTGGGCCGATGACGGATTGCCTGACCACGCTTGCCGCTGAGTTGCGTGCTAGTTCGTTCGCGCCCGGCGACCATTCGACGCACGGCCTCGCCCTAAACGGCACCGACCTCATTTACTCCGTCGATGACAAGTTCAAGCAGTTCACTGGCACCACCGAATCGTCCGTTGTCGTCATGCGCGATTTGCAGGACGAAACTGACCCCAGCCCGTTGCTGCTCGTCTACAGCGACGACGATTCACCAGACGAACAGCACCGCAATCACTACCGCCAAGTCCTGTTGCAGAAGTTTGTCGCCATCCTTGTCTGCGACGCAAACCTGCTGCCGGTCGGGCAGCCCTACGCCGTCACTGCGAGGGAACTTTGTATCAAAGCGACCGACGGCGTTTTTCAGTACCTTGCCGGTGACAAGCAGACTGGTATGGAGCGATTCATCCGGGTGAACATTTTTGGCCGGATCGCCAAGTTCTGGAAGGAGAAGCCCTTTTCGCCCGTGAAGGTCGAAGGCCAGTCTTTGTTCATTAACTACAAGGACAATTTGGCCAAAGGGGAGTTCGTGGCACGCCGGATTCGAGAAAGTGATTTGGGCGGATTTGGATTGTGGCCGGGTCGGCAGCGCAGCTGAGCGGGCAGTCCAAGCGGGCGTATTGACGCCTGGATCGGCCCTGTGGGTAAAACCCGGCCG
>Ga0209201_1001788_pt1 | contig 23355 bp, 15 predicted proteins | sample AD_UKC055_MetaG_FD_184411 | JGI IMG/M metagenome (GOLD analysis project Ga0209201, IMG submission 184411) | Active sludge microbial communities of municipal wastewater-treating anaerobic digesters from USA - AD_UKC055_MetaG (SPAdes) (version 2) | ecosystem: Engineered > Bioreactor > Anaerobic >...
TCTGTGGTTGGATGAATCCGCGGCCGGGGAGCCCCTGATTGAAGACGCCTGCCTGCCCGCCTCGGGCATCGTGAAATTCGTATGGCAAACAGGAGGGGGGCGCGCGGTGCTGGCAGCCAAGGCGGGTCACAATGCCGAGCCGCACAACAACAACGACGTTGGCAGTTTTGTGCTGCGTATCGGCGGCGCCACCTACTTGTGCGATCCTGGAGCGGGCCTGTACAGCCGCGAATATTTCAGTTCGAAACGCTACGAGAACATCTTCGCCAACTCCTATGGCCACAGCGTCCCGCGCATCGGCCGGGCGTTGCAGCCTTCTGGCGGGGAATACCGCGGCGAACTGAGCCTTCCCGGACCCAGACAAGCGCGCATCGAGCTGACCAAGGCCTATAAGGTCGAGGGACTCCAGGAGGCGGTCCGCGTCTTCTCGATTCAGGAAGGCGGCGCGCTCGTCATGGAAACGCGGTATGCGTTCGAAGGGGCAGGATTCGACGTGGAAGAGGCCTTCGTCACGTGGCTCGACGTCGAGACCAACGACTCGACGGCCCGCATACGGTCCGGCGAAGGCGTTCTCGAGATTCGCGCAGCCTCGGGCGTCTTTGCCGCCGAAAGACTCGAAGAGGCGTGCAAGGCAAACCGGAAAAGCGAGGTGCTCACCCGGCTCACGCTGGTCCAGCCAGCGGCTGCCGAAATCCGAAACCGCTACGCGTTCGTCTACATCCCCGCGAAGTGAGCGCAGGGCGCACGGTTGTTTAGAGACCGCCCCCGGGTTTCCTGCATCCCCGTCGTATTCTACAGTTCGCGGATGAGTTTCCGGCGCCAGACCCACAGGCGCATGCGGAGGTAGACCAGGAACCACAGCATGTGAAACCCCGTGCGCCAGAGTTTGAGCTTGGATTGGCCCCCGCTGCGTTCGAGGTGGTGGACGGGGAACTCGGCCAGTTGGGCCCCCAGGGCATGAAGTTTGATGCATACCTCGGTGGGAAACGGGTAGCCGTTGGATTCCAGCCGGAGTTTCTGGAGGAGCTCGCGGCGGATCATCTTGAGTGCGCAATTGGTGTCGCGCATACTTACGAAGAAGAGCATGCGCACGATGAGATTGAGGCAGCGATCGGCGGCCACACGAAGGAACGAATCCTGTTTTCGCACCCGGTAGCCGGCGAATCCGTCGGGCGCGCCGTCTCCCAGGCTGTTGATGATCTCGGCCAAATCCTCCAATTGAAACTGGCCGTCGGAATCAATGGTGACGATGTAATCCCCCCGGCATTCGCGGATGGCCAGCGAGATGGCGTAGCCGTAGCCCCGGTTGATATCGGGCTCGCCCACGTCGCGCACATTCGGGAATTCCGCCGACAGCCGCGCCAGGATGTCGCCTGTGCCGTCGCGCGACCCATCGTTGCACAGGATTATCTCGCTCGGGACGTCAAGGGCATCGAGAAAACGCACCCAGCCGCGCACCGTTTTCTCGATGGTCTCCGCCTCGTTGTAGACGGGCGAGGCCACCGAGATGCGTATCGCGTTCACTGTAGGATTCTGTGCTGATGTGTTTTCCGCCACGGGCGACATCCCTGTTCCCTCCGGTGAAGATCTTCGCCACACGATCGCGAATCCACCGAAGAACGTATAGCCTAGCCCGGATGCTTGCCAGGCATCAAGCTCCAGAGAAACCCATTTTCACGCACGTTCTTAGCGGAAGCGTGCCTTCGCGATGAAACCGCTCGCGGCCTGTTTTTCTCCGTTTTCAGGCGATTGGTGGGCTGGGATGGTTCCCGTAATCATGGTATGCTCCTGCTTGTTCAGCGAAATGGGCGTGTACACCCAGCCTGTCCCCGGATTCAAACGGAGTACGCGATGAGGCCACAATGCTGCTTTTTGCTGCTCTCGGGTTGTCTGCTGTTCATTGCTGGAACCGCTTCGGCCCAACCCGGGCAAAAGGAATCGGGAATGACCATCACCCGCGAGACAATTGACCGCTGGTCTGCTCCCTACCGTGGATGGCAATACTATCCCGAGCACGTCGTGTCCGCCGCTCTCGAGCCCGCATTGACGTTTACGATGGTCGATTGTCCTCTCGTGTGGCGTCATGGGGGCGAATGGCGCATGTTCTACACAGGTTTCGACGGCCGGGGCTATCAAACTGCCCTCGCTGTCAGCACCGACCTCGTCCATTGGCAGCCCAAAGGCCTCGTCATGAGCTACGGCAAAGAGGGCGCGTTCGACCACGGCGGCGTCGCCATCTGCGGGGTCTTATATGACTCCTATGACGTCAAAGGCGCCCGCACCCTCAAGAAATGGCAGGACAAGTTCTGGGCGCTGTATAGCTGCTACCCCAAACAGGGCGGCTACGAGATACGTCCCGGCTACGAGGGCGCGGCGTGGAGCAGCGACGGCGATTCCTGGCGGCGCCTCTCCGAAGATACGCCAATCCTCAGCATTCAAGGCGCCGCCGACTGGGAGAAGGACTGCATCTATGCCCCGTGGCTCGTCGAGCACGACGGGCTCTTCATGAACTTCTATAACGCGGCCAACGGCTCGATCGAACAGATGGGCCTTGTCACCAGCACCAATATGGCCCGCTGGACGCGCTACGAGGGCAACCCGATTGTCCGCAACGGCGGTCCCGGCAGTTACGACGAACAGTTTTGCTCTGATGGAAAGGTCTACCGGGACGGAGACCACTGGGTCATGTTCTACTTTGGCGTGGGCCGAGGCGGCGCACACATCATGGCCGCATTCTCTCGCGACCTATACCACTGGACCAGCCACCCCGAGCCCCTGTACAAAGCCGGCGGAAACCCCAGCGGGCTCGACAAGACCTATGCCCACAAGATCTCACTCGTCTACAATCCCGGCAACGGCACGTTTTACATGTTCTACTGTGCCGTCGGCGACAAAGGCCGCGGCATCGGGCTTATCACCAGCAAACCTCTCGACCAATAGGCGCAAGCGCCGGTTCCGCAATTCATCGCTCCGGGCACTCCGTGCCGCGGGAGTTGTACCAGACCGAAAGAGTCCAGCCGTTGGCCGTAACTGCGCCGCCCTGGGTGTATCCGAGTGCGTTCAGTACCCGATGGCACAGCCATCCTTCCGCGGATCCGAGCCGCCAAAGTACCGTAGCGGTTCGTCCTCACGCCAGATGGCTTGGTATCCCCCGTGGGCCTCGAGATTCGGGCCAATCTCATGCCCCATGGCCGCGAGCTGTTCTTTCACGTCGTCGCTGAACCCTTTTTCGAAAGTCAGCTGCCCGCCGCCTTCCATGACGCGTCCCGTGAACGACGAACTGCCGCCGTGCTCCACCCGCGGCTGATCTCCGGCCTGCTGGGGAGACATGCCGAAGTCGATCATGTTCATGACCACCTGGGAATGCCCCTGCGGCTGGAAATCACCGCCCATTACCCCGAACGCCATGACCGGCCGCCCCGCCTTCGTCATGAACGCCGGAATAATGGTGTGGAACGGCCGCTTGTGAGGCTCCAACTTGTTCCGGTGGTTCGGGTCCAGGGCGAACGACTGTCCCCGGTTCTGAATCGGAAATCCCACCCCGTCGGGACAGATTGTCGACCCGAACCCGCTGTACAAGCTCTGAATAAGCGAGATCATGTTGCCCTCGCCGTCGGCCGCCGTCAGATAGACCGTGTCCGAATCCAACTCGGGATCCCCCGGCCGAACATTGGTGCTCGCCTTCTTCGGATTGATGAGGGCCGCGCGTTTCTTCGCATACTCTTTCGAGATCAGCCAGGCCACCGGCACGTCCGCGAACTCCGGATCCGCGTAGTAGATTGCCCGGTCCTCGAAGGCCAGCTTTTTCGCCTCCACGAACAGGTGCAGATGCTCGGCCGAATTCGGCTCCAGCGCCCCAATGTCGAACTGCTCGAGCATGTTCAGGATTTGCAGCGCTGCAATGCCTTGTCCGTTCGGCGGGATCTCCCAGACGTCCCAGCCCCGGTAGTTGCTGCTTACCGGCTCGACCCAGTCCGCCGCGTGCTCCTTGAGGTCGCGCATCGCCATGCGTCCGCCCAATTCATCTGATTTCGCCACGATCCGCTCGGCGATCTCGCCCTCGTAAAAGGCTGGCGGACCGCCCTTCGCAATCGCCTCGTACGACTTGGCCAGCAGGGGATTTCGGAATACCTCGCCGTACTGCGGCACCTTCCCCCCGGGATGGTACACAGCGGCCATGTGCGGAGCCGTGCTGTCCGTCCAATCCGTGAAGTCCGTCGAGATGATGGGGGAGAGGGGGAACCCTTCCCGCGCATACCCGATCGCCGCCTCCAGGCATTGGCTAAGGCTCAGCTTCCCGAAACGCGTGTTCAGCATGCCCCAGCCGCTCACGCATCCCGGTACGTTCCAGCACAGCGGACTCTGCCGTGGAATGCTCTTCAGACCCATGTCAAGCGCGTCCCGCAAAGACCAGTTGTACGGCGCTCTCCCGCTGGCATTGAGTCCATAGAGTTTGTGGTCCTTCTCTACCCATAGAATAGCGAACAGGTCGCCGCCAATACCGTTGTTCCCCGGCTCCGTTACCCCCAGCATCGCATTCGTGCAGATGGCCGCGTCGACGCAATTGCCGCCGGCTTTCAGAATGTCCACGCCGGCCATCGTGGCAAGCGGCTGGCTCGAACACACAATACCTCGTTGACACACCACCGTAGAGCGGTTGCTGTTGCGCGCTCTAAGCCGCTCCAAATCCAGAAACGGCGGCTTCCGTTCGGCGGCGGCTTCCCCGGACGCCGCGGTTCGCGAAACAAGACCCATCAACACCGCGCCCGCGGCAGTGGTCTGGAAGAACTGACGACGGTTCATGGCTTGCCCCTTTCCTGTGAAATCGCGCTGTTTCCCAAATCCGCCCAACCTGGTTCTGCAAACATGAAATGCACGTCCGTGTTGCGTGACCGGCGCTTCCCCGGTCATCTCCTCCGCTTTCCCCGTTCATGCCTCTTCGGCGGCAGCTCCGGCCGTCCGCTCGCGCAGTGTTCGCGTTTCTGGGAGGCCTTTTCGGGCGCTCCATGTTCCGGTATCAGAATGTGATGCTGGCGCAACCGCTCCTTATCGCTCTTGGCGACATAGATGGGGTTGCCCTCCGGATCGATGCCCGCATGATACATCGCCGTTGCCACGGTACCCGGGGTCGGAATGAAACACTGTACCTGCCGCGGTTTCCAGCCCCGCCGGCGCAGCCAGTCTCCGAGCGCGCGCATATCGTCGTCCGTACATCCCGGGAACGCGCTGATAAGGTAAGGAATCACGTACTGTTCTTTCCCCGCCCGCTTCGATTCCTTCTCGAACAGGCCCAGGAACTCCTCGAAGCGCTTGAACGAGGGCTTGCGCATCAATCGTAACACCCTGTCCGACATGTGCTCGGGGGCGACCTTCAATTGCCCGCCTACAAATTCGTTTACCAGCGCGCGGAGCGACTGATGCTCGTTGCTTACGTCATAACGAATTCCGCTTGCCACGCGCACGTGCTTCACCCCTTCGATGCCGCGAAGCTTGCGCAACAATCGCACCAACTCGGCCTCGTCCGCCTCGAAATGGGGGCATATCTCCGGCGTCAGGCAGTCCGCCCGCCTGCACGTGGTGTGCTCCGCCCCGCACCGTGCCCCCCACAGGTTCGCCGTCGGACCTCCCACGTCGCTGACACTGCCGGCCCAATCCGGATGCCTTGTCAGCGTTCGCACCTCGCGTTCCAGTGAGTTTACGCTGCGTGACCGGATCCGGCGCCCCTGGTGCAGGGCAATCGAACAAAACGTGCACCCTCCGGCGCAGCCCCGGTGCGAGGTCACGCTGAATTGAATCATGTCCGCCGCCGGAATCGGCTGCGTATAGAACGGGTGCGCTTTCCGCGTAAACGGCAATGCATACAGCGCGTCCAATTCATCGGTATCAAGCGGTTCCGCGGGCGGTGCGAACACGACATACCGGCCGCCGCTTTCTTGTATTGCCCACCGGCCTCCTTGATGCACCTGCTGCTCGAGCGCCAGCGTCGCCGACATCAACTCCTTCGGGTCGTTCAGAATCGCGTCGTGGCACGGCAGGATGAGCAATTGCGACTTCTCCGGACCGTTCGGCGTCTCAAACACCTTTGCCAGCGACGAAACCGCAAACACCGTGCCCCGAATACCCCAAAGCGCATCACCCGGCCGCGCCGCATCCACGGCCGCCGCCTCCAGCCGCCGGGCCGCCTCCAGGATTGCCCGTTCGCCCATGCCATACACCAGCAGGTCCGCCTTGCTGTCCAGCAGGATTGAGCGCCGCACCTTGTCCGTCCAGAAATCGTAATGCGTTGCCCGGCGCAACGACGCCTCGATGCCGCCTATTGCCACGGGCAGTCCCGGAAACGCCTGCCGCACCAGGTTCGAGTAGACAATCGTGGCACGATTCGGACGCGCCCCTGCCTGGCCCCCCGGCGTGTATGCGTCATCGCTGCGCTTCTTCCGGAAGGCCGTGTAGTGGGCCAGCATTGAATCTAATGCCCCCGATGTGACTCCCGCAAAAAGCCGGGGACGCCCCAGCCGCGCAATCTCGTCCGGCCCATCCCACCGAGGCTGCGCCACGATGCCCACACGGTACCCATTCGCGCACAACCAACGCCCCAGCAAGGCCGCGCCGAACGACGGGTGGTCTACGTACGCATCGCCGGTCACAAGCAGCACGTCCAGTTCTGCCCATCCGCGCCGGGCCATCTCCCCGCGCGACATGGGCAAGGGGTCTTCGGCAGACAGCTGCTTGTTCACGTGCTCGACACTTGTCATGCGCCTATGTGGCACGCTCGGCTTCCTTGAGTTAAAGATGCGACACGCAAATCCTGGCAAAGCACCCTATTGTACCAAAGGCCGGCGCAATCCCCGATTCACATGTCTCTGGCCACGCGCCTCTCCGGAAGCCAGTACAGATATTCCAAATCGTGGGGTAGCACCGGCGAAACCGGCTACGGCGCCATGGCCCCGATGATTCGGTATTCTTCAGCGCCAACGGCGCGAAACATACCAGCCTGGCCTGAAGGCCTTGTCATGCGCCAATGTGGTACGCTCGGTTTCCTTCAGTTGGAGAACGGCCCAGGGCGGCAAGGTTCCGATGATTCGGTATTCTTCAGCGCCAACGGCGCGAAACATACCAGCCTGGCCTGGAGGGCCAGGAAAACGGCACCGCATCATTAAAGGGGGAGGGCTGAAAGCCCGAAACATCGTCATGCCACAACCGCTCAACTGTCTCGTCATCCGCTCAGCCGTGATGGTCAGAGACCGTCGGCTGACCCGTGACCGCGAATCCCGTTTGCGGAAGAAATGCGAACGTCTTCGCGTCCGTTTGAACGATATGCCGGGCCTTCAGCCCGGAGGCGCACTTGGGAACCGAGGGCGTGCTGGCCGCTCCATAGTGTGTGGCGGCTTCCTCAGCTGTAAGTGCGCGCTTGTAAAGGGAAACGTGGCATAGCCTCCCTTCGAACCCCAGGAGCCCGTCGCTGCGCCCGCCCAGCCACAAGGTGGGCGTTTCCGGCGGACATCCCAGGTCGAGCGAGCCGCTGAACTCCGGCGCCGTTCGGTCGTCCAGATACGCCGCCACCTCGCGGCCTTGCCGGATATACGTCACCCGGTACCATCGCTTCGGCTCGAGCACGGAACTGCCCACGAGCAGCCCGCGCTTCTCGTCCCCGTTGTACACGATGAGGCGTCCCGCCGCGTTGCCCCCGCCATCCGTGCCTCCGATTCCCAGATGCTCGCCGGGCCCTCCGTGAACGCGGTCCTGGCCGCGCGAGAAGAAATACCCCGTAACAGCGCGCGCGTCATGCGGCAATCCGTTCCAGAACCAGAGCTCGGCCGAATACGTTTCGCCCAGGTCCGGCGCCATCGCGGCTGCCCGGCCGCCCGCAAAATGCCCCGCCCGGCAGATCCCGTCCGGATGGCCCGTTTCCACGAGGGGAGCTCCTTCGAGATAAAACGCTACGCCTGGTTCGTACCGCGCGGACAGGTTGTTGCCCGAGATATCGGCGCAGACCTGCCCCGCAATGGTGTCCATCGGCCAATACGCAAGCGGGTTCGAGCTGAGGACGGCCTCCACATAGGGTCCCGCGCAAACCGGCAGCGGCCGGCGCTCGCGGCCGGCCAGAGCCTCGAGCTGCCGCACCAGCGTCTCGACGATCTCCGGCTCCGCGGTGGTTTCCAGGCCGGCGCTGCGTGCGGGCCACGTGTTGTAGCCGCCGAAGCAGTGCAACTCGGGCGGGGGAATGTATCCCTCGGCCCCGTTGGCCAGTTCGATGTTCATCGTCAGCGCGAACGGACTCTGCCGCTTGAGTTTCAGGCCGGTAATGGCATAGACCTCGCACGGGATCGCGTTGATAGCCAGATCCCCGATGCGCAGCGCCTGCAGCCGCAATTCCCGCCTCGGGGTTTCCGCAAGATAGAACTGTTCGAGCGCGTAAACCTCCGGCTGGTCCTTGGGCACGGTGCGCTCGCCCATGGCCGCACGAACCTGGCTGGCCCAGGCCAGACGCTCCGGAGACGGCGTTCGCCGCCCCAGTTCGAGTTTCGTCTCGGCCATATCAAGCAGCGCGCCGTCGGCGTATTCGACGCGTTGCCAGGCTTCCATGGCTTTCGATGCGACGCGCGCGGCATACTCGTCGATGGTGATCTCTTTTTTCGGCTGCGAATAGTCCATCCAATGTTGGTCGCCGCTCGTCCCGTTCGACATTATGGCGACGAAACGCGGCTCGCTCTGACCCGGCGCGATGCGCCGTTCCATCTCCGCGCAGAACCGGCCATAGTAATCCGCGGAAATAGGCGCCGCCCCGAAATAATGCATCGAGTAATTGGCCACGAGGGCCAGCGGCACGCCCTCGGCCGTCTGCACCGCCAGCACGGTCAGAGCGGGGTCTTCCGGACCGCACGGCCCGATATAGTCCGGGTTCTGATACCCCGGGTGCATCATCGCGCGAATCGTGGCCTCGCCGAAAGGATCGGCGCCGATTCGATCCGGCCGCCGAATCCAAACCCGGCAGTTGGTATCTTCGGGGTCCGGCACCGCGGCCCAGCCTACCCGGGCGGGCACCCGGTTTGCATCAGCCTGCCGGAGACACTCGACGAGCCGGCCCGGCAAGAAGGCGGCGTAGGTCTCGTCGCAGCGGGAACCCAGCGCACCCATCACGGAAGGCGCGGAATGCGTGTGGTTCGCCGCGATCAACATATGTTCCTCGCGAATGCCCGTCACTTGGCTTGCTTGGCGCTTCACGTCGTCCAGCAGCTCGCGAGGCATCATCAGACTGTCCACAACCATCAGGGCGATTCGTTTCGTCCCGTCGTCCAGTACCAGTCCCCGGGCGTGAAGCGGGTCGCATACCTTGTCCGCAACGCATTCCAGAAAACCGCCGCTGTTGATAACCGGGAGGACCTTCGGCGTGATATCCACCGCCGCCGCTCCCGCCAGGAGCCTCCTTGCTTCGTTCCCGCTCACCTCGCCACCCTCCGCAAGCGGCGTGCGGCCCAAAGCCCCCGCGAGCGCCAATGTTCCCGCCGCGCCATGAACCGATTGTCTGATGAAAACCCGGCGACTCAATTCTCTGCCCATTCTCACGTCCTCCTGAATGCTGACCGCGCATCAGCCTACCTTTCGCGCGCGGAGAACACAAGAAAGACAGCCCTGTGCTTGCTGCCCGCGGCCGCCAGCGGCAAACAAGGGACGCAGGAGGTTTGTGAGGGCAGGTCCCCACCGTGCCCTCGAACGGCTTACGGCTTCCCGGGCGATTCGGGAGGTGTGCAGCGAAGAAGCCGCGGCCCTCGCGCGAAGTACACGCGCCCCTTGCTGTCAGTGGCAATGTACGTGCCGCCCTCGTCGGTGAGGACCTCGACCGATACGCCGTCAGGCCCGACCCGGGCTATGTGGCCGGCGTTTACTCCGTACGCCGTTCCGTTTGCGCCGGAGCACATGTGGGAGAAGTCCCCTGCCGGGTTGTTTGTGTCCGCTGAGATAGCGTTGCGTTCGCGGTCGTATACACATAACGTTCCGTTACCGGAGAGACATACCTTACCGTCGCGGAGAACCGCCATTGCGGTCACTGCACGGGTAAGGGAAAATCGTTTGACATCGGCGGCAGGGTCGTACACAAAGAACTCGCCGCCGCCAGCGCCGTACACATACTGCTCGTCGGAGACCAACGCGTGGACGGCGCCACCCGGCACGACGTTCAGTCGTACGTCTTTCGCACCGGTCCGCAGATCACAGATGCTGAATGCGCCGGCGGCTGCGCTGTTGTACGCGGGGATGCTGCCGACGTAGAGGTGCCCGTCCGGTCCGAGGCAGTTCGCCTGGGTACGGTACTGGCCTTTCCCCAGTGGGCCGATCTCGCGCGGATTCGAATCGGGTTCGCGGCCGGGCCTCCACGGAAGGGCAGGGTCGTACACGCTGATTACGGCATGGACGTAGGCGCCCAGGTAAATGCGTCCATCCCGGCCGAGACTCATGCTATCCACCTGCCCCGCCCACCGGCTGAACTTGCCCAGATCCTGAAGAGCGCCTGAAGCCGTGTCGCAGTGGAAAAGATGCATGTTGATGTACGTGCCGCCATAAACGTTGCCGTCGGGACCGTTGGTCAGCGCGAACACGGCCATGCCGTCTCCCCCCTGGACAAGAGAGCTACGAAAGGTCTCCCGCTCTTCTTGCAGGTCGTACACGACGTAGTCTTGGTCGTCTATTGCATGGACCCAACGGTCTCCATCGACGATCTTGATCTGGTCCATCCGCAACGGGAGAGGCGTGCGCTCACCCGTCTCGACGTCGTAACGAAACGTGCGCAGCGATGGCCAGGACGTGATGTACATGACGTCGTCCCGGCCGCTCCTGGCGAGCGTCCATGCCTCATCGCCTTCCAGTCTAGGAACGGTGCGCACAAGCTCCTGGCGCTCTGCATCGAACACAAGCAACACACCATCAAAGGATACGTGCGCCACAACGTAGCGGCCGCATGGCGCGAGCGCGTAGACGCACGAGCTGGCCGCAAACGATTCCGGGAGAACCTCTCGCCGGGAGCCGTCGGCGGGGTCGTATACAATCAAGCGAGCGTGCGTTCCGATGCCGCACCACACGCGGCCGAAGCGATCCACGCACACGGACCGCAAGTACTGCTCCGGTGGGGCCAATTCCCCCAGATCACGGACTTCTCCGGACGCGGGCGTGAACGCGATGAGTTTGGTCTTCGGATATCCCGCTGCGCAATACACCGCGCCGTCCGGCCCCACCGCCAAGTCCCATATGTAGTCCACGCCAAATTGCTTGACGTTGATCGTGGCTAGCGCATCGGTCTTCGGGTCATAGCGGTACAAATCGCCGGGATTCACGCCGCCAACGTATATGGAGCCGTCCAGGCCGAGGGCCACACCGTAGCCGCCTTGGGAAGGCAGCTTTGTGCGACCCGTGCGCCCGTCCCGGAAATCGCATCCCACGAGTTCGCATCCCGTCGAGACGTAGTACGAGGTGTAGAACATGTCGCCTTGCCCATTCGGGCCCGGTGCCAGAACGGCATGACTGTTCCCATACGTTACCGCCGTTACGGGAACGCCCAGGTCCTCCACGAGGGCTGCATACGCATGCAAGCCGCCTGCTGCCGTGACTGCGAGAAACACAACACAAACCGCAACGAAGACTATCGTATTCGCGGGCACGTTGATCCTTCCTTCTTTTCCCCAGCACTGCAACCGAACCTGAGGGGGCGGGAGAGTGCCTGCCACGGCAACGGCACGATTCTGACGATATCCATCTCTGAGTTAACCAGAAGCCGGGCAGTGAATCAAGCGCCGGGCACGGGCGATGCGAAAGTGCGCCCAAACACAGGGCCGTGTACGCGGAGACGTTGCGGCAGACACGCGGCGCCTTCGTTTTCAGTACTCTGGGCGGCCTCTTGATCACGGCCATCCCACCGGACCGCACAATTTCCTTGCGCCAAAATGCGCAAGAATCGAAAACCCCGGCAAGTTTCCAAAAGCCCAGTGAATCTCTCGGGAGGGTTTGTATACAGGCCCGGTGGGTCACGTTCCCCCCGTCTCTCGGTCTTCTCGGTATGGACCGGCTGGCTTCGCGCAGGGCGCAAGGTTTGCGGCAATAGCCCCGCCGCACGAGGCAACCGCCAACCGCCCACATGTGAGCGGCCAGAGCGCGCCTCCAGAGCGATATGAGCGGGGAAAAGGCAGTAAGGATTCTGACAGTTCTGTCAGCACATCGTTAATGTTGTCCGGGACCTCGGAGACAATCCCGGCTCTTACGGCGCGGACCAGACGAAATCGCCGTTCGCATCGCCCAGATGAATCGCCGGGCCGTCCTCGGTCACGACCATCTGGGCGCGCAGCCCGCCTCTTTCGTCGCCCAGGCCCAGTGAGGGTCCATCCGCGAGTACTCTCAGCTCGACGCGCGTCTCCCCGTTCTCGTCGGCCAGCTGCAACGCCGGCCCATCCTTCGTCAGGGTCATCTGCCCGCGGGTCTTGCCGTTTTCATCGACCAAGATCAACAAAGGCCCGTTCTCAGTCACAATTATCTGGGCGCGGGCCCTACCGTTCTCGTCGTTTAAGCCCAGCATGGGCCCGTTCTTGGACACGCCCAGCACTGCGCGCGCTTTCCCATTCTCGTCACCCATACACAGCGCCGGCCCGCTCCTGGATACGAACATCTCGCCGCGGGTCTTGCCGTTCTCGTCGAGGAGGCACAGGGTCGGCCCGTTCTTGGACTTAGACACGTACATCTGCACACGAGCCTTGCCGTTCTCATCAGTGAGAATGAGCTTGGCGGTCCGGACCTCCTTCATCGCGGCGCTGGCGAGCTGGGATTCCAAAACGGCTAAGCGCTCTTCAATGGTCATTGGATTCTCCCTTCTCTCACGGATCTGAGATCCCAAGCAAGCACGCTTTTCAGTGACAGCTCCCCGCTCCCATGGATAGCATACCAGATTCGGCACATGGGTGCCGCCCCCATACAACGGCGATCAACACCTCGCCCCGCCCGTATGCGTCATCTACCAAACGAGGGCGGCCGGCTATTGCCACCTGCATAAGAAACGTCCTGTCATTTCTTTTGGAGGTGATGGGCTATGCGACCCCCTGGAAGTCCCGATGATTTGGAGCGGCGGCGGGCCCGCGCCATCGATTTGCTGCAGCGGGGCCACCCGCCCGTCGAGGTGGCTCGGGTGCTTGGCGTGGACCGGCGAAGCGCTCGGCGCTGGCATGCGGCCTTCCGCGCGCAGGGGGCAGCAGAGCTTGCCCGGAAGCCGCCGCCGGGCCGCCCGCCGAAGCTGGACGTCCCAGAAGCCTGCCCGGCGGGCGATTGAACGAGACGAGGACGGAATCCAGGGACGGGTGAAGACCCAATGGCCCCGCATTAAAGAAAAGCCTCGCGCCTGAAGGCTTGGCGCGTGTTCATCGACCAGAGTTGCGTGTTGAGGGCCTCGTTGTCCTGGTCTGGGACCGTCTGCAAGCTCACCGCGCCCAGGCTCCGCGCGAGTTCTTTGCGGGCCATCGCCAGTGGCGTCCCCCGCCTCCTGCCGCCCTGCGCGCCCGAACTGAACCCCGTGGAAAACGGCCAACTTCGCCCCCAGCAGGCTCGATGAATTGGTACACGCCGCACGCCGATATGGCCGCACGCTTCAACGTGAAGACAGGCCTGCAGCGCGCGTGGGGCGGTATCGATAGTGTCGAGAATCTCGAAGTCCTTTTCTGTGGTGGCGCCGTTCGCTCAAAAGACCGCCTGCTCATCTCCCCTACCCGAAGATGTCTTCAATGACCGCGTTTATGAGATGGTATGCGCCGTGACCCACGAACACGACTATGGCAGCCAATCCGAGCAAGAGGAGAAATCCCATATCACCAAGTTCCTCCACCAGCCAAGAGAAAACTCCTATGGCCCCGACGACAACAGCTATCATTAAGCAGACAGAGCCAACGATCAGAATTATGCCAAAAACATCCGTCACTCTTATCTGCTGCTTCGGGGGAGGCGGAGGGCTTGCGGACGCGTCCTCGGGTCCAAAAGGGTTCTGCATCTCCACCGCCGGAGAAAACCCAGTCCTGTATTCAAAGTCTTCGTCCTCGTCCTGGTTCTCCTCGTTCTCCTCATCCTCGACCATCTCCACTGAAACGATATCGTCCACAACAAAGGTCTTGGTTCTTCCGTCTTGCAGGCAGAAGGCTGTCATATACTCCCGGCCTTTGTACTCGAAGAACGACTTGGGAATGACCCTGCGTTTTTGTCCCGGCCGCGAGCCTCCAGCGTAGACGATCTCGACTTCCTGGTTAGGGTCACCGAGGGCTTCCCATTCCACGAAACCAGGAGGCGGCTCGATAGCCGCAATTCCGAATTCCTCGGCATAGTGGGTCGGCAGGTTTTCCCAGGCTCTCGGGTACTTGCTCCCCAGGCGCAGCGTGAGACGCATCACCGCCACCGCGTCCGAAAGCGCCCGATGTGCTCCCATTGCTATCCCCAGGCGCCGGCATACCGACGCCAGGTTGTACGGCGGCGGCATGCATGCCTGGCACAGGTCGATGGAGTCGACTATCCGGTGTTCCGGCAGCGGCAACCCGCGCCGCGCACATGCCACGGCCAGAAACCCGATATCGAACTTGGCCGCGTTGTGGGCGATGAGGATATTCTGCTGAGGTGACCCGATGAACTGAATGAATCGGGGCAGCACCGTGTCCAGCGACGGACAATTAGCTACCATCGCCGCCGAGATGCCGTTGACGGCATCCGCTTCCGGCTGGATGTCGCCGACCGGCTTGATGAGCTGCTCGAACGTGCCCAACACCTTGCCTTTGGCGTCAAACTTCACCGCGCCGATCTCAATGATCTCCGCGGACATGGGATGGAGCCCCGTCGTCTCGAAATCGAAGGCTATGAACGTCGTTTTCATGCCTGCTCCTCCCGGTCACAAGACCTGACGAGCCTGCAAGCCGTGTCCCGGGTCACTATACCCCATTACGCTCTGGCGAAAGCTCTATTCGCTCTCAACTCCCCCGCGACTGTTACTAGGTAAGTAGCATGCCCCGTGCCAAGTCGGTACGAAGGCCAAAACCCTCAAATCCTGGGCCAAAAGGGGCAAGGTCATAAGCAAGGACCCCAAGACCATTTCAGAAATAGCGCAATGTGCTCACGGATTGAGTAGCGGTTATGCGGAGTTCGTTTAGGGCAAAGTCAAGAGATCGCAGGCAATAGCCGGATTTTTCTCAAACCTGCTGGTAAAGCTTTTGGGACCATGCCACTCCGCGTTCCGTAATGCAGGTCAGACAATCTGCGGCGTGTCGATTCTTGCGTTTACTTCTCGCCGTGAATCCGCAAGCCCTGGCCGAATGGATTCGTTGGACTATCGGCAGAATAAGGACTCCCTGCGCCAAATGGATTGTTGACGCTGTCGGGGCTGAATCGGCTACCGTACCGGCCATAGGGATTAGAGATTGATTCAGGGTCATAAGGGTTGGTGCTAAGCTTCCCCCTGTAATTGCCTTTGCTATCGTAAAGACGCGGGGCATTGGTCGCATAGGGGTTGTTAGCGGATTCGTTACTGTAAGGACTGCCATACCTGCCATGTTTATTGCGCACGCTATCAGGCGAGAGCTCGCTTCCAGCGCCAAAGCGATTACTGGTTGAATCCGGTGCAAACTGATTGGCACTCCAGTTTCCCAAGTAACGGCCTGACGGTTCGGCTTTACGTTTTTCGCCAGGAGCAACAGGCAGTTCAGTCGGGCCCGAGTTCGATGAGAAATCAGACAGTCCACTTGCCGTGTTTGGTTGATTGGGCTGGCCAAGTCGGGGAATGCGCCACGGGGCAATTCCGCCGTTGTCTTCCGGCTTTTCTCTCTCAATTAAGCGTTTTGGAATCTTTCCACTGTCGCTATCGTCTTCTTTATCGCCCTGCCGAGGTGTCAAGACCGGCGCCCGATAACATGATGTGTCATCAGGTGCTTCATTTGTCGTCCTCACAACTGCAGATAGCGCAGATAGCGTATTGCTGCCTGTCTTACCATCGGCTGTGACGCCCAAGAGACTCTGTAGATCACAGGCTGCTTCATGCGACACAGAATCCCATTCACTGTTTGACAGGTCAACGGGTCTTCCAAACGCTGTGAACAATGACTTTAGAGCACAGATCTCTTCTTCTCCGAAATATAATTTATAATACTGCTGGATATCAGGATTAATACCAGGCCGTGTAGCCAAGGCAGAAATTCCTTGCGTTGGAACTCCAGAAAACACGCCTTGTTCCGAAGTATTGGGCTTCCCTTGGGCTGAAACACTTGACGCCTTGGGTGGGCGTCTTGACTCGGCCGCAGCCCGAACCATCTGGCAGGTTGTCGAAGTGCTTGGGTCAACCAGATAGCCTCTTTCCTCCCGATAGGCAGCCCGTTCTTCATTTCGGATCTGTTGTTTCGCAGCCCAGTCTTCCGCTGATGAGACAAGAGAACCTAGAACACATGCCCCAAGAACCATGAAACGCGCGATGTTTTGATTTGAGCACAACCACATAGTCAGATTCCTCTCGTCCTACCCCCAAGCAAGCGCAATTCGGCCGCACATGAGCGTCGTTCACTTCAGCACACGTTATCATTATAGCCATAATCTCTTGATGTGTCCAGACATCGACGTATCGGGCACGTATATCTGGGTTTCGTTTACGGCCTCACGTCTTGTCGCGTCTTCCGGTGAGTAACCTGCGAAGGAAGTTCACCGAAGACGAACGTACGACGCTGCTACGCGAAGTGGTCGAATCCCTTCATCCGCACACGGCCTGGATATGCATTAAGTGATACTATTGAAGGCGTGATGGCGGCTGGACCGCAAGCCCGATTCGCAGCCAAAGCAAACGGAAAGAGGGCTGTCCGCTTAAGCCGGGCGGGCAGCCCTTGTTGCCCTTATTTCAAGCTCTTTCATCGTCTCCGTTGGGAACAAAAACCCTCACTAGCTAGTTTCGCTCTAAGGAGTGGGCGGTAGCGTCCGTGTAAAGTCAAAATACTCGGCCGTTGTACGGCTTGTTCCGCGCAGCGCAAACTGATACCTTGTGTGCGAGTTTTGGAGCCATGCCTACCACGATTACAGAGAAACCGCATGTCGTGATCGTCGGCGGCGGGTTTGGCGGAGTTCACGCGGCGCAGCATCTGAAACATGCTGATGTCCACATTACTCTTGTGGACAAGCGGAATTTCCATTTGTTTCAGCCGTTGCTGTATCAGGTTGCCACGGGGGGGTTGTCTCCTGCGAACGTGGCCGTTCCCCTCCGGTCGATTTTCAAGCGGCAGAGAAACGTGCAAGTGCTTCTGGGGGACGCGGTGGATATCGATCTTGAGAACCGCCGCCTGATCCTCGCTGATGGCTCCCTGCCGTACGACGTGCTCATTCTGGCCGCAGGCGCCACCCATCACTACTTCGGGCACGATAACTGGCCCGGGCTAGCGCCCGGCCTCAAGACAATCGAAGACGCGACGACGATCCGGCGGAGGATTCTCCTCGCTTTTGAGGCGGCGGAACGAACACAGGACCCGAACGCGCTGCGGGCGCTTCTGACTTTCATAATAGTGGGGGCGGGTCCCACCGGCGTGGAGTTGGCCGGCGCCCTGTGTGAGATCGCTAAGCACACACTCCGCAATGAGTTCCGCAAGATTGATCCTTCCCAGGCGCGCGTGATCCTCCTTGAGCTCGGGCCGCGCGTGCTTCCTTCGTTTCCAGAGAAGCTGTCAGAAAAGGCCGCGGCAATCCTCGACCGGTTGGGCGTCTCGGTGCGTACTGGCGCCAAACTGAAAGACATAGACAGTGCGTCCATCACAGTCGAAGTCTCGGGACGCGAAGAGAACATCCCGACGCTCACCGTCCTGTGGGCCGCAGGGGTCCGCGCTTCTCCTCTGGGCGGGATGCTGGCGGCACGCGCGGGCTCCCGAATTGACGCGGCCGGTCGCGTGGAGGTCGCTCCCGACTTGACTGTGCCGGGGCATCCTGACGTGTTCATTATCGGAGACCTTGCGGCCTGCAAGAGCGCCAAAGGCACGTCTCTTCCAGCGATCGCACCCGTAGCCATTCAACAAGGCAAGTACGTGGCTGAGCTTATCCAGGGACGTCTAGCAGGAAGACCATCCAAACCCTTTCGTTATCGCGACCCAGGCATGATGGCCACAATTGGCAGGTCTGCCGCAGTGGCTCATCTGGGCCGAATTCAGCTTTCCGGGTTGCTGGCGTGGCTGGCATGGCTATTCGTCCATCTTGCCAACCTCATTCAGTTCGAGAACCGGATTCTTGTCCTCACACAATGGGCGTGGAGCTACTTCACGTGGAACCGCTCCGCGAGGCTTATTACGGGAGATCTCTAACGCGGATGACGTATGGTCAAGGCATTCGAGCGGTCTCGTAAACGGGTCTGGTGATGCGGGTGGCGCCTGCCTCGCGCTGTCAATGCCAGAAACACAAACCGACGTGCACGAAGACGGAAATCACAATCGAAGACCCGGCTGACAATCTGCCTTCAACAGCTACCTTTACAAGGGCTTGACCATCGGTTGAATATCTTCACTATACACGGTCCCGTACTTGTCTTTCGCTTGAGATGGACAGCCGGCCACCACGATCGGTTCGGGTATCCGGCGAAGGCAGTGTCATGTCAGTCCCCCAGATCGGTGGACGCCATCACCGATACGAACGCCGGGCTGCTGAACCAAGCATCAGATTGACGCGGCGGCGCGCATCAGCGTAAAAGAAGGGGGCCCGTGCGATTTCAGAGCCGGGCCACGCCTCGGAACGCGCTGGATGGGAGAATCAACCATGGCCAAGATTGAAGTAGACGCAAGACTGTGCAAACAGTGCGGCGCGTGCATCCTGACGTGTCCGGAGAACATCCTGGTCGAGGGCGAACACGCCCCCAGGACCGTCCATGCGGAACTGTGCACGTCGTGCGGACATTGCGCGGCCATCTGCGGGCAGGGGGCTATCCATCACGAATCGTTCCCGGAAGGCGCCATCATCCCGGTGAAGACGGACCTGCTGCCTTCGGGCGACCAGGTGCTGGAGATGCTACGGGCGCGCAGGTCGTTGCGGGTGTTCACGGACGCCGAGGTGGAGCAGCCGGTAGTGGAGCGTATCATCGAGGCGGCGCAGCTCGCGCCGACGGCGCACAACCTTCAGAATGTCGAATACATCGTCGTGCGGAAGAAGGACGAATTGAAGGCCATCAGCGACATGGCCGTCCGGTTCTTCGAGAAGATGTCAAAGCAGCTGCGGAATCCGCTCGTGCGCGGCATCGTGCGGCTCACGTCGGGACACGAGGCCAAGAGCCTGTTGGACTTCGTGCCCGAGATGGAGGTCATGGTCGAAGGCCACAAAAAGGGCGAGGATTTTATTCTGCGCGGCGCGCAGTGTCTGATTGTGGCTCATGTCGAGCGGAACATCCACCTGCCCGAGGCCAACGCGATGCTGGCGCTGCACAACGCGTCGCTGCTCGCCCAGGCCATGGGGCTGGGGAGCTTCTTGGTCGGATACCTGGTGGGGGCGTGCGGACGGGACCGCAGCATACCCGACTTCCTCGGTGTCCCGAAGACGCACCGGGTGCACGGGGCCCTGGCGCTGGGCTACCCGAAGCAGATGTTCTCGCGGTGGCCGAAACGGAAGCCGCCAGAGGTCACCTGGAGATAACGCCATGCCTCCGCGTTTCGTAAGCGAGCGCCGCAATGAAACCCTGAGGCCTTGCCCCCGTCTGATGGACGGGTTGCTTCGCTCGCTTTGGAAGCGGAAAACCGGTTGGGGTCGGCGCCCCTCCCGAATCAGGATGCACACGGCCGCCACGTTTCATGACCAGACGGCGGTTGTGCGGCAAGCGGGCGCCTCGCTGCTCGCGGGCCGGGGAGGCGTGCACAGAAAGGGCTAAGCTCCGGGACTAGCACCAATAGCAGGAATAGCACGGCCTTCTTGCGCGGCGTCTGCTTGCCTGCTCACTTCACGGTTGGTGCAAGAGATGCGGCAGTCGCCTCCCCGCACGAGACAGTCAGCAACTGCCCAACGCGTGGCCGTGCAGAGCGTACATCGAGACTGGCGTGAGCGCGGAAAACGCGGAAAGAGGTTTTGCCAGTTCCGTCAGCACATCGTTAATGTTGCCCAGCACCTCGGGCGCACACCCCGTTGTTACGGGGCGGACCATATGAAATCGCCGTTCTCGTCGCCTAGACGAATCGCCGGACCGTCCTCAGTCACGACCATCTGAGCGCGTAGCCCACCTTTGTCGTCGCCCATGCCCAGTGAAGGTCCCTCGGCCAGTACTCTCACCTCGACGCGCGTCGCACCGCTCTCGTCGGCCAGTTGCAGTGCCGGCCCATCCTTAGTCAGGGTCATCTGCCCGCGGGTCTTGCCGTTCTCATCGATCAGGATCAACAACGGCCCGCTTTTAGACACGCCCAGCATCGCGCGCGGTTTGCCGTTCTCGTCGGCCAGCTGCACTGTCGGCCCATCCCCAGTCACGGCCATCTGGCCACGGGTCTTGCCGTTCTCGTCGCCCAGGCACAGCGCCGGCCCGCTGCCAGATACGAAGAGCTCGCCACGGGTCTTGCCGTTCTCGTCAAGGAAGCGCAGAGTCGGCCCGTTCTTGGACTTGGACACGTACATCTGCACGCGAGTCTTGCCGTTCTCATCGGTGAGAATGAGCTTGGTGGTCCGGAGCTCCTTCGGCGCGGTGCTGGCGAGCTGCGATTCCAAAACGGCTAAGCGTTCTTCGATGGTCATTGGGTTTCCCCTCTCTAACGGATTTGAGAGCCCACGTAGTCAGAGGTTTCGGCCATACCTTACCTCGCCTCCCCTGGATAGCATACCAGATTCGGCACACGGGTGCCGCCCCCTGGACAACCAGCGAACAACACCTCGCCCCGCCTTCATACATTATCTAACTACACGAAAGCGAGGGGTTAATCGGCACAAACGGCTTGGCTCTATATCTTAGATTTTCGAGTATGCTGCCACGTAATCGTCTCTTTGTTCGAGCTGTCGTAGGGGCCGGAGCTTGGATGGAACTCGAACCAATGCCGAGCCCCTCGGTTGGCATGACACAGATCCACCAGGACGCCGCTATCACAATTCGGGTCAGGTGCTGATGTTCCACATGCACTGTCCATGTATCGTGGGTGCTCCGGCCCCCCGGAATGCTCTTCAGGACGAGAGTATAGTGCGCCGTCCGTTGAACGCCAGCGGCAACGAGAAGCGGCCGCCACTATCTTGAAGAACAGCGGCGCACACTTTGCCTCTTTGATTGATGCCCCTGTCGGTGAGAGCTGTCCTCCGCGCCAGCATCGCCACTGGCGGAGATGCTGGGTCGTGCTCTGGGGATCCGCGTCTTTGCCGTGGCGCAGTCTATCGCGAAGAAAAACGCGCCAGAGGTCACTTTCGTAAACTTCTGGCGCGTAGTCATTTAAATGGCGCGCCTGGTGCGACTCGAACGCACGACCCTCGGCGTGACAGGCCGAATTTTAGGTCGTTTTCTCCAGAAACCGGAAGGAACAACGAGGAACAGCAAGATCGCTAATAGCCTTGTAAATAAAGGCTAGGATCGATGTTTGTCATGTTGACTCTTGTCTTCTGCCGTTCCCTCGAGTATACTTCTAGTGGATCCACTGTGGATCCAGACATTTGACCCTGGAGACCCACGGCCTATTAAACCGAGGGTCGCTTGCAAAGCACTCGCCGGAGACAGGTTATGCAAAAAAAGATCGGATTGCGCCTCCTTAACGAACTTAGGAAGGAATCCCAAACCTGCAACGTCACAGACACCGAACTCTCGGGTTTCTCGCTGCGAATGATGCCTTCCGGAGTCGGCACATACAGCCTCGTGTACCGGGACAAATCCGGCCGGCGTTCCCGTTACACTATCGGCACCACGAAGAAGTGGACACCCGAGAAGGCCCGCGATGAAGCCAAGAGAGTACAAGGTATTGTTAATGATGGGAAGGATCCCAACGAGGAAAAGCGCAGCCGTGCCCAACACACCCTACGTACGTTTCTCGACGAGGACTATCTACCCTGGATGAGAACCCACCGGAAGACCGGTGCGCTCCAGGTAGGCCGGATCAAGTCGGGCTTTCCTGACCTCTTGGATAGGCAACTCGATGAGATCAACGCCTGGGTCGTCGAGAAACAACGCATCAATCGGTTGAAGGAAGGCAAAGTGAAGCCTGCAACGGTCAACAAGGACGTGGCCGCGCTGAAATCGGCACTGTCTCGGGCCGTCGAATGGAAGAAGCTCAAAGAGAATCCCCTCAAGTCCGTAAAGGCCTTGAAAGAAGAGGGCGGCGCCAAGGTGCGTTACTTGGAGCCCCACGAAGAAGTAGCCCTCCTTGCTGCGCTCGATAGCCGCGAGCATGACATCCGAAAGGCCCGGAAATCGGGCAACGAGTGGCGCCGCGAGCGTCACCGTGAGGAACTTACCGACCTCGACAAACTGGCTTTCGCCGACCACATCAAGCCCATGGTCCTTCTGTCGATGCACACGGGGATCCGCCGCGGCGAGCTCTTTGGCTTGGAGTGGTCGGATGTCGATTTGGACAAGGCTATGCTTACTGTGCGCGGTAGCATCACAAAGACCAGTAATACGCGGCATATACCTCTGAACCCATTCATCCTTGAGGTAGCGCGCAAATGGAAGGATCAGACCAAAGCTGAAGGACTTGTCTTCGAAAGCCCCGAAGGGGGCAAGTTCGACAACATCAAGCGGGCATGGGAGAATGTCTTGGGGCGTGCAAAGATCAAGAACTTTCGCTGGCACGACCTACGGCATCACTTTGCGTCAAAGCTTGTGCAGAAGGGGGTCGACCTCTACGTGGTGAAGGACCTTCTGGGCCATACCTCCATCGTCATGACGGAGCGCCACTACGCCCACCTCGCGCCCCAAGCCAAGGTGGACGCCGTGGCGAAGCTGGTGCCTGTTGATATGTCTGAAGCGCAGGCAGTGGATTCTGAACCCAACGCTCAGCGAGCATAGAGGGCGACTCGATGCTCGTGGCTTTGGGTCCACCTATTTGGAGACGCCCTGCGTCGTTCTTGAAATGTAGAGCACTATCGCTAAGTTGGTTTGGATGTAGAGAAAGATCATGGTTGACTACAAAGACATACGTTCGCGCTTGTTACACTATAACTATTGGGACTTGGAGACCGCTGTCTGCATGCTTGACCCGGAGGAAATCGAAGAATTCACCAAGCAGATGCTTCTGGATTCCGTAAGCCGAGACGCAAGATCAATTCCGGAGCCTTACATATTTCGGCACGAGTAGGCCATTGGATACGGCTCAACGCGGCCAGGGAATTCGGCAGTGCGCGGCCACCTGTTACGGTCGCGGCCGGGTAGTCCGAAGGAAGGTGCTGGTGGGTATGGTACGA
>Ga0209201_1001794_pt1 | contig 23282 bp, 16 predicted proteins | sample AD_UKC055_MetaG_FD_184411 | JGI IMG/M metagenome (GOLD analysis project Ga0209201, IMG submission 184411) | Active sludge microbial communities of municipal wastewater-treating anaerobic digesters from USA - AD_UKC055_MetaG (SPAdes) (version 2) | ecosystem: Engineered > Bioreactor > Anaerobic >...
CGCGTGCGATGCGTGAAATTGAGAGGGCCAATCCTGACACCCTTTACCGCGTTTTCGGAGCGGCTGACTGGGGCAACCGAGAGCTGCTGACCGACGCCATTCTTAAAGACCTCATCGAGGGGCTTTCAGAAGCTTCTCTCGGCAATGCCGCCGTCAGTTCCGACATCTTAGGCGACGCATACGAGTACCTGATTGGCAAGTTTGCCGATATTACAAAACGGAAAAAGGCCGGGGAATTTTACACGCCGCGCAGTGTTGTGCGTATGATGGTGGATATATTGGCACCTAAAGCAGGTGAAAGCATTTACGACCCAGCCTGTGGAACCGGAGGCATGTTACTTGGAATCGTAGAGCACGTTCAACGCGCAGGTGGCGACCCGCGGACTTTCTTCGGCAAAATCTACGGCCAAGAGAAGAATCTAACAACGGCCTCCATTGCCCGCATGAATCTGGTGCTGCACGGTATTGAGGACTTTCTGATTGTACGTGAAGATACGCTCCGCCAACCGGCCTTTACGGATTCCAGCACTGGTGGTCTATCCACCTTCGATTGTGTCATCGCCAATCCGCCCTTTTCGCTCAAGGAATGGGGGCGGGAGATATGGGAATCCGATCCATGGGGCCGCACGGCCTTTGGCCTGCCACCGGAAAGTTACGGGGACTATGCTTGGGTTCAACATATGGTGGCATCCATGGCGGAACGGACCGGTCGTATGGCCGTGGTGCTGCCGCAGGGTGCGCTTTTCCGCAAAGGGGCTGAGGGCGACATCCGACAAAAGCTCTTAGAAAAAGATCTGATCGAGGCCGTCATAGGTCTTGCCCCGAACATCTTTTACGGGACCGGCCTTGCCCCAGCCGTCATGGTCTTACGTCGCGTAAAGCCCGCCGACCGAAAGGGCAAGGTCCTGATCGTCGATGCATCCAGTCTGTTTAGAAAAGGTCGCGCTCAAAACTATCTTGACCCGGAACACGCCCAGCAGATCGTCGAATGGGTCGGTACCTTCAGGGATGTGGAAGATCGTGCTAAGGTCATTGGTCTGGCGGAAATCAGGGCGGAAGACTGGACGCTAAATATTTCCCGCTATGTGCTGCCGCCCGTTGCGGATAACATACCATCCCTGCCAGAGGCGGTTGCAGCCTTCAAGGAAGCCCTTACCGAGGCCCGTACAGCGGAGGCCCGTCTGCGCGAGGTTTTGATCGAAGGGGGCTGGCTTAAATGACCTCTACCGCGCCGCATCTAAGTCAACAGGAACTCGAATCCTATCTGTGGGGAGCGGCCAAGCTGCTCCGTGGGCTGGTGGATGCCGGCGATTACAAACAGTATATCTTTCCGCTTCTCTTCTTCAAGCGGCTATCTGATGTTTGGGATGAGGAGTACGAGGCTGCCCTCGCGGACACCGGCGACGCTTCGTATGCCCGTGACACCGCCGATGACCGCTTTGCCGTCCCCGAAGGCGCTCACTGGTCCGATGTGCGGTCCGCCTCTCGCGACGTGGGGCGAGCTTTGCTCAACGCCTTTCGAGCTATTGAGGCCGCCAATCCCGAACGTCTCTCCGGTGTGTTCGGCAATGCCTCCTGGACGGACAAGGCGCAGATGCCCGACAGCATCCTCAAAAATCTCATCGAGAACTTTTCACAGCATACTTTGAACCTGTCCGCCGTTCCCGAGGACGAGCTTGGCAACGGTTACGAGTACCTCATTAAGCAATTCGCCGACGACAGCGGGCATACGGCGCAGGAGTTTTACACCAACAGGACCCTCGTTCATCTCATGACGCAGATGCTCGAACCGAAAGCAGGAGAGAGCATCTACGACCCGACGGCCGGCACAGGCGGCATGCTCATCTCTGCCCTGGCCGAGGTCAAAAGACAGGGTGGGGACGTTCGCACCCTGGGCCTCTACGGACAGGAAGTGATCCACATCACCGCCGCCATCGCCCGGATGAACCTTGTCTTGCACGGCGTGGAAGATTTCCAGGTCGTCGCCGGCAATACCCTGAGCAACCCCGCTTTCATCGAGCGGGACCGCCTGCGCACATTTGATGTGGTCCTGGCCAATCCGCCCTATTCAATCAAGAGGTGGAACCGCGAGGCATGGACAAGCGATCCATGGGGCAGAAATTTCCTCGGCACGCCGCCGCAGGGACGGGCCGACTATGCTTTCTTCCAGCACATCCTCAAGAGCCTCGATCCTAAAACTGGCCGGTGCGCGATTCTCTTCCCCCATGGCGTGCTGTTCCGCAATGAAGAAGCCGACATGCGGCGCAAGCTTGTCGAGTTGGACCTGCTGGAATGCGTCCTTGGGCTGGGGCCGAATCTCTTTTACAACTCGCCCATGGAAGCCTGCGTCGTAATCTGCCGGAGCTGCAAGCCACCCGACCGCGAAGGCAAAGTATTGTTCATCGATGCCGTTCATGAAGTGGCGCGGGAACGGGCGCAAAGTTTTCTCAAGCTGGAACATCAGAAGCGCATTTTGGCCGCCTATCAAACCTTTGCCGATGATCCCGGTTTTGCGAAGGTGGCGACGAAAAAAGAGATTCTGGACAAAGACGGCAATCTCTCGATTCCGCGCTATGTCCGACCTGTGGGAAACGGCAACAACAATGGCGCCGGAGATGTTCCAAGTCTGAAAAAAATGTGGGCGGCCTTTGAAGCCAGTGGTCGAGAGTTCTGGGAGCAGATGGACGCGCTGGTGGATATGCTCGACGGCGTTGTGGCCGGAGAGGCGGAAGATGCCTGAGAAGCTGAAACAAGGGTGGACAAGGGTTGCTTTTGGAGATGTGGTGCAATTATGCCGTGAACGGTCCGGCGCCCCCCTTGACGATGGTTTTGATCGCTATGTTGGCCTTGAACACCTCGAACCCGGCGATCTGAAAATTCGGCGCTGGGGCAATATCGCGGATGGCACCACCTTCACCAACGTGTTCCGTACCGGTCAAGTTCTTTTTGGTAAACGCCGTGCCTATCAGCGCAAAGTTGCTTTAGCTGACTTTGAGGGTGTTTGTTCCGGTGACATCTATGTGTTCAAAACAAAAAATGAAACCCTTCTGTCTGAATTACTGCCATTTATCTGCCAGAGCGATGGATTCTTTAACCATGCTATTGGCACCTCGGCGGGATCGCTATCGCCGCGAACAAACTGGGAGAGCCTTGCAAGTTATGAATTCGCCCTGCCGCCGCCGGAGGAGCAAAGGCTGATTGCGGAAGTGCTTTTGGCTCATTTGGAGACAAGGAAAGGTTTTCAGAACGCAGTTCGGTGTGCAGAGAGGCTCCGGATGTCGCTGCTACGATGGCACTTTTCAGATTGCGGATCGGAGTGCCTTGTCGCCCTTCGCAGTCTTGTAGACAACGGCGATGTTGAGTTGAAGACCGGACCATTCGGAACTGTCCTTGCAGCGAAGGAGTATCAAACATCGGGGTGGCCTATCGTGAACCCTACTGACATGAAGAGCGGCCGGATCTGTCATGAAGGAGGGCCATGCGTGGATGACGCAACGGCCAACCGCCTTGATGTCTATCGGTTACGAGAAGGCGACATCCTACTAGCAAGGAAAGCTGATCTCAGCAAGGCTGTTCTTGCTGCGACGGAACACACTGGTTGGATTGGTGGTTCGGACACAATTCGTCTTCGCTGCACTTCTTCAAAGGTTCTTCCGGGTTATCTTCATCTTGCTTTACAGACTGATGGCGCGGCGCGGATGTTATACTCCTACGCTCATGGAACCGTTATGCCAGGGCTGAATGAGAAAGCCCTTTATCGTATCAGTATCAATCTGCCAGATGGCCCAGAGCAGCAGGCCGTTGTCGATCACTTTCGTCTGATCGAGGCTCGTGAGCGTGAGTTGCTGGAGCGTGAAGTGGCCTGTGCAGTTTTAGGCCGAGTTGCGTCCGAGCAGCTTTTGACACCTGAAAGGAGTCTGATGTGACTAACTTCACCGAATCCAACACCGTCGAAGCCTACATCCGTGACCGGCTGGCCGGCCCGGTCAGAATCACACGTCCTAATGAGATTCAGGGACAGGTGGCATCCTTTGGGAAGCCCCGTCTCGGTTGGAATTTCGCATCGCCGATGGATGTGCCGCGACAGCCGCAGGAAGTAATGGTCGAACGATGGGTCCGAGAAGCCCTCATCCGCTTGAATCCGGAGATCGCCGCGCAGCCCGACCGGGCGGATGATGTGCTCTACAAGTTGCGTGCCATCATCATGGGCGTGCGCAGCGACGGTCTGGTCAAGGGCAACGAAGAATTTGCCGCCTGGCTGAACGGCGAGCGGTCGATGCCCTTCGGCCCGAACGGCGAACATGTCACTATCCGGCTGTTGGATTTCAGCGATTTAACGCAGAACAAATATGTCGTCACCACGCAATACACCATTCGCGCCGGGGCTACGGAAAAGCGCGCCGACCTCGTTTTGCTGATCAACGGCATCCCTCTGGTGGTGATTGAGGCCAAGACGCCGGTCCGGGCAAGCCAGAGCTGGCTGGACGCGGCGATCCAGATTCATGAGGATTACGAGCGCAACGTGCCGGAGCTGTTTGTGCCGAACCTGCTTTCCATTGCCACCGAGGGAAAGGAGTTCCGGTATGGCTCCATCGGACTGCCGCTCGATTTGTGGGGGCCGTGGCGTATTGAATCCGGCATCGCAACACCGGCCCTGCAAGAGGTCGCCAAGGGAGTCGATTCTCTCCTGCGGCCGCATGTCCTTCTCGACTTACTGGCCAATTTTACCTGCTATGCCACGGACAAGAAGAAACACCGGATCAAGATCGTCGCCCGTTACCAGCAATTCGACGGTGCTAACAAGATCGTCGATCGCGTTGTCGCAGGGTATCCGAAAAAGGGTTTGATCTGGCATTTCCAGGGATCGGGAAAGTCGCTCCTGATGCTTTTCGCGGCGCGCAAACTGCGTCTGCATCCGGCGCTTAAGAACCCTACCGTCATGATTATCGTGGATCGCATTGACCTGGACACTCAAATATCCAGCACCTTTTATGCCGCCGACACCCCCAATCTGGTTAAGGCCGACAGCCGGACAGAACTGCAGCGGCTCCTGGGACAGGATGTGCGGAAAATCATCATCACGACGATTTTCAAGTTCGGCGAGGCGGACGGCGTTCTTAACGACCGGAGCAACATCATTGCCATGGTGGATGAGGCGCACCGGACGCAGGAAGGCGATCTTGGTCGCAAGATGCGTGATGCGCTGCCCAACGCCTTTCTGTTCGGTTTGACCGGCACACCGATCAACCGGGCCGATCGCAACACCTTCTATGCCTTCGGGGCAGATGAGGATTCAGCTGGTTACATGAGCCGATACGGATTTGAGGAGTCTGTCCGGGACGGAGCGACCAAGCCGCTGCATTTTGAACCACGCTTGCTGGAAATGCATATCGACAAGGAAGACATTGACCAAGCATTTAGGGAAATGACCGGAAGTTTGAGCGATCTGGACCGGGATCAACTGGCCAAGACAGCAGCTAAGATGGCCGTGCTGGTAAAGTCGCCGGAACGTATCCAAAAAATTTGCACGGATATTGCGCGACACTTCCAGGAAAATGTTGCACCGAACGGATTCGGAGCGCAGGTAGTCACATACGACCGGGAAAGCTGTGTCCTTTACAAAAAGGCGCTCGACGAGTATTTGCCGCCGGAGGTGTCGGATATCGTAATGACGGTCAATAGCGGTGAGACGGAATACGCCGCCTACAACCGAGATCGCGAATCGGAAGAGAAGTTGCTCGACCGGTTCCGCGATCCTGCGGACCCGCTGAAGGTGCTGATTGTGACCTCAAAACTCCTGACGGGATTCGATGCACCAATTCTTCAGGCGATGTACCTCGACAAACCGCTTCGCGACCATACGCTTTTGCAGGCCATATGCCGCACCAACCGGCCCTATGGCGAGACTAAGACGCACGGGCTGATAGTCGATTACCTGGGCGTTTTCGATGATGTGGCCCAGGCCATCCAGTTTGATGAGGAAGGGATCACCCGTGTTGTCACCAACATCAACGAACTGAAAGCCAAGCTGCCGGAGGCCTTGCAAAAATGCCTGACCTATTTCGCGGGGGTGGACCGCACGGTTACAGGCTATGAAGGATTGATCGCGGCTCAGAATTGCCTTCCCGACAACAACACACGCGACCGATTCGCGGCGGACTACAGTTATCTAAGCCGATTGTGGGAGGCGATTTCGCCTGATCCAATCCTGAGTCCCCATGAAGCCGACTATCGCTGGCTGTCGCAGGTGTATGATTCGGTAAAACCGTCAACCGGAAGCGGCCGGTTATTGTGGCATGCATTAGGCGCCAAGACTATCGAACTGATCCACCAGCATGTGCATATCGACGCCATCCGCGATGATCTGGAAACGCTGGTCCTGGACGCGGACCTGCTGGAGGCCGTTTTGGGGACACCGGATCCGAACAAGAAAGCCAAGGAAATAGAAATCAAAGTGTCCCGATGGCTACGGAAACGTCTCCATGACCCACGTTTCAAAGCCTTGGGCGAACGGCTGGAGGAACTGAAGGTACGGCATGAACGAGGCCTGCTGACAAGTGTTGAGTTTCTCAAAGAACTCCTCAACCTGGCCCGTGATGTCGTGACGGCGGAACGTGCCCAGCCGCCGGTAGAGCGTGAGGTACAAGGGAAAGCTGCATTGACAAAACTCTTTGAAGAGGTGAAAAATCCTGAGACACCCATCATTGTCGCCCGCGTGGTGAACGACATCGACGAGATCGTGCGTTATGTCCGATTCGATGGCTGGCAAAATACCCATGCTGGGGAACGGGAAGTTAAGAAAGCTTTGCGGAAGACTCTTTTCAAGTATCGGCTCCACCAGGACCAGGAACTATTTAATAGGGCCTATGGGTATATCAGGCAGTATTACTGAGGCCCTATGAAAACATAGCTGCGTTTTCATGGGGCCCATTTCGAGTTGTATTCTACCAGTTTCCGCTAAGGTCTAACGAAACTATCACCGGCCGGCGGAACGCCGGTCCGCGTGGATTGTATGGTTGGGATAGATTTTATGATTCATATTGGATCTGCGGGAGCGAGCGTACAGAAACCTACGGTTATGATGTAACCTCCCGTTCCGCTTCAATATATTTATAGAGTGTTGGTTTGGAAATACCCATCATCTGGCAAATCTGGGAAACCGTGTGCTCCTTCTTATCGTATAGCTTCACCGCCAGTATTCTTTTGTTAAGATCCAGCGCCCTTGGCCTTCCCCCTCTTCTGCCCCGTGCCCTTGCAGCGGTAAGTCCCGCCTGAGTTCGCTCTCGGATCAGGTTACGCTCGAATTCAGCTAGGGCTCCAAAGATGTGAAAGATCAGTTTTCCCGAGCTCGACGACGTGTCGATAGCTTCATGCAAACTTTTCAGACTGATGCCCTTCGATTCGAGAAGTGTGACCATTTCGATGAGGTCCTTAAGTGACCGGCTGAGGCGGTCCAAACGCCACACCACAAGAACATCACCATCCCTTGCAATATCTAACGCTAATTTCAATCCAGGACGCTCAGCTTTTGCGCCACTTAACCGATCTTCCGTAATACGTTCGCACCCAGCCTGGGTGAGTGCATCCCTCTGGAGATCCAGATTTTGATCATCAGTAGAAACTCGTGCATAGCCAATTAGCATGAACAGCCTCAGGAAATTGAAGTTAATTTACCCATTATATGATGAACTAATTTTACATTGATTTATTTACCAAGATAATTTACCATTTGCAAGGGCAAATTGGGTGGTTTTTCAACTTTCCCCTATCGGTAAAGAAAACCTCCGTTTTATTTACTGAAGATATCAAAATGGATGCCGTATTTAATATGGTTTCAGAAAATAAATCTCTAACCAGAAGGAGGCGTTATCAGCCGATTTCTCTGCCACAGGAATTTTCCGATGAGGAAATGGCCAGGGACTGGACACTAACAGAGCATGATCTCCGGGAGATCGGCAAATACAGGAAGACTTCCCGCCTTTTTATATCCGTTCAAATTTGTTCAGTCCGTCTTTATGGCCGCTTCATTAACGAAGTGGACGTTCTTTCTCCAAGGATAGTCAATTATCTCAATGGGCAATTGGGATTATCTCCGTCGATAACCGTTAAGCTCCCTGACAGGGAAGCCACTTACATCGAATACAGAAAGAACATTCTTAACCACCTTGGATTCCGGAAATTCGATGCCGACGCACAGGCGGTTTTGCAGGAATGGCTTGAGCGGCATAGCGGTCAAGGCGTTATCCCTGATGACCTCTTCAAGCGGGCCGAAAGATATCTCCTTTCAGAACGGGTAGTATTGCCCGGTGCCTCTGTCCTTGAAAGGATGGTGATCGGAGTTTGCCTGACCGCCCATGACCAGATATTCGAAGAGATATACAGACATCTTTCTCCGGAGGTTATCCAATCCATTGACAAACTGCTGATTACGCCGGCAGGCGAACATCGCTCATTTTTTTATCAGCTTAAGGAGTATCCTCCCGCGGCAAAAGTGAAGTCGCTTAGGAATTATCTGCAACGTTACCGGACATTGACCGAAACAGGCATTAATGACATAAAGTCGCTGTTTATCGAGTCTGCTTTTCAGGATTATTTTTACAAACTGGCCAAGGGTTACAATGCAAGAGATATTAAACGTTTTAAGGATCACAAACGTTATTCCTTGATGACCTGCTTTCTCCTTGAAACCCGGAAAGTCCTTCTTGATCACCTTGTCAAGATGCATGACCAGTATATTATGGACATGTGTCGGCATTCCGGGGAAGCACTTGAGAAAAAACACAGGGAAATCCGCAAGAAGCAGAAAAAGGCCGTTGATACAGTCGTAGGCACAACCAGGCTATTTCTTGACTGGCCCGATGATGAGCCCATTTACAAAAGGAATTTACTGAAAGGCGATGATGAAAGGAAATTGAGGGAGTCAATCGACGATCTTAATGTATTCAGAAGACTTGAAGAGCGTGGATACGGTGACCAGCTGCAGGCCAGATACCCCAGCCTCCGTAAATACTTTGCAGAATTCATACATCTGCCTTTTGCCGCCGAGCAAGGAAGTAATGATTTGATGAAAGGTATAGAAATGCTCAGAAGGCTCGATTCAGGCGAGCTGAAAAGACTTCCTGATGATGCACCTTTAACTTTCGTTCCGAAGGAGTTGAGACGGGCGTTGAAAGACTATTCCGGGAACATCGCCCGTAATGCATGGGAGCTGGGGCTGGCCCTTGCCATCAAGGATGCACTGCGATCCGGCGATCTTTATTTGCCTCAGAGCAGACAACATGTATCTTTCTGGAATCTTATGCTCGATGAAGCACGTTGGCGTGAAACAAGGGAATCTTCTTTTGTAGAACTCAACCAGCCTCAACCCCAGGATGTGAAAGGAATCTTGGTTAAGCAGTTTGATAAAGCGGCCGCAGAAGCGGGTGGAAAATTCGGTTCGGATGATTTTGCAAGGATGGAAAACGGCAGGCTTCGACTGAAGCATGAAGATAAGGCCGCCATACCGATTACTGTTATAAATCTTCAGAAAGTCATTGATTCGAGTATGCCCTCCATCAGGATTGAGAACCTGCTGATGGAAGTGGACAAGCTCACAAGATTTAGCCGCCATTTCGTGCCCATCCAACAGCATAACACAAGGCCAAACAGTTTTTATAAAACCCTTCTTGCCGCAATCATCTCACAGGCCACCAATCTTGGCGTCGTTTCCATGAGTTCAAGCGTGAAGGATGTTACCGTTGACATGCTGCGTAATGTTCTCCAATTCTACATCCGTGAAGAAACGCTGAAAGCCGCCAGCGCTGAAATAGTCAACCAGCACCACCATCTGCCATTCAGCGCCATCCACGGTTCAGGGACGATTTCATCATCTGATGCTCAACGCTTTAAGGTAAGGGCAAGTAGCCTGTTGGCGTCTTACTACCCCAGGTATTACGGCTATTATGAAAAGGCCATAGGAATTTACACTCATGTTTCCGATCAATATTCGGTGTTCAGTACGAAAATCATTTCTTGTAGCCCCCGCGAAGCATTGTATGTTCTGGACGGCCTGCTGGAAAACAATACAATCCTCAAAATCAAAGAACATACGACTGATACACACGGTTATACCGAGATCGTCTTTGCGCTCTGTTATCTGCTCGGTTACTACTTTATGCCCCGTATCCGTGACCTGAAGGATCAGCAGTTATATCGGGTTGATAGAAACGTTAATTACGGCGAGTTAAGGCCGTTGCTCAACAAAACAGCAGACCTGGATATTGTTGAGGAGCAATGGGAACCAATGATCCGCGTCGCCAAGTCCCTCATTGACAGGACATCACCGGCACATGTGATTGTCCAGCGGTTAACCAACAGTTTTCCATCTGACCGTTTGTCCAAGGCGTTTACAAACCTTGGCCGGATAATCAAAACAGAATATATCCTGCGGTATATCACCGATCCGGCGCTAAGAAGAACCGTGCAGCTACAGCTTAACAAGGGCGAATACCGGCACAAGCTGCCACGCTGGATTTTCTTCGCCAATCAGGGCGAGTTCAGCACTGGAGATTATGAAGAGATCATGAACAAGGCAAGCTGTTTAAGTCTTGTTTCCAATGCAATCCTGTACTGGAATACAATCAAAATTAACAGCATTGTCGAGAGCCTCAAACGGCAAGGTGATGTAATTGAGAATGATACACTGTCCCATATTTCTCTACTGCCATACAAGCATGTTCTGCCAAACGGGACATATTTTATTGATGAAGATCAGGTAGGGGGTTTCGTACAGAAACCTACGGTTTCGAAATCATTTTTCAATTCATAACCGTAGGTTTCTGTACGCTCGCTCCCGCTGGTCCATAATGTTTTAAAACCGTTTCTATGCTTACCTTAGCTTTTATCTCTTTGTAATCAACCCAATTTTCTTTTGCCATAGGCACCCCCTTATTATTTATATCTAAATAGTTATAAATAATAAGAAAAATGTCAAATTGCCCCTTTGCCCATAAAGTGGGCAATTTGCTATTTCTAACCCTGGTTTGGCTATCTATGCCATTTATTCCACAGATAAAGGCCCCATGAAAACATAGCTGCGTTTTCACGCAATATAAATTCCCTTTTTAATAAGAACTGGAATAAATATCATTGGATTTTAAAATCCTTCATCACATCCCAGTACTCTTTTTCTATGTCCGCCAAGCTTAGATCTTGATAGATGCTTAGGCTCTCACGATTCTTATGCCCACTTATGAGTTGGATTTTCGCATCAACGATCCCTTTGCTCGTAAGATATGTAAGGATTTGATGCCTGAATAGGTGTGGGTATATTCGTTTCGAGATACCGGCTTTATCTGCATATTTTTTCACGATTGCCCTGATCCAGCGGGTTGTAAATTTTGTCATCCGGTTTGATTCGAACAGATAGACAGCGCCTTGCTCCTTTTGGATGATGATATATTGTGCCAATTCGCCCCGAAAGTAAGGAGGGAACAACACATAGCGGTCTTTATCTCCCTTGCCATGACTTATTCGTATTCGCAGTGAATCCAGATCAACATCTTGGAGAGTAATGTTGACCATCTCCTCATTCCGTATCCCTGTGAACAGTATCAATTTAAGCATGACCATGTGAGACCGATTTGACGCTTGCCATACGGCTTTATAAAACTTGTACAGTTCATCTTCCGTCATTAACTCCGGTAGCCTCTTGGACCTTACAGAACCACCCTTCAGGTCAAGATCATCACGAATATATTGAAAGACCTTTTTGATGTAATTGGGATCAGGGCGTTGTCTACGGAGATGCTTTACGATTTGATCGGCCATTTGCCTGGGGGGAATTCTATCCATCAGTGCGCCTCCAGAAAGGATGGCTTGTATATATCAAGATGGATATCACCGAAAGGATTTACGTTCGATGTGAATAGCGGTGTCATTGCATTCTTAGCGTCTGCCTGCATTTTGTAAATGTACCCTGACTCATGCAGTATGCGCTCCAACATAACAGTATTGACCAGCACCAATGCATTTTGCAGCAGGTGAAGGCACAACACCGTGAGTTCTTGCACCATTGGATCGTTGGTCTGGATTTCGGATTTTCCTCCATAGCAGATGAAATCGATGGCCGAATTCCAGCTTTCCATGGCGTTACGCTCGGCATGGATTCTCTGGCGGTAAGTCGGATTCGTCAGGAACTTACAATCATGAATGGTCTTAAGGGCTTTGCCGATCTCTAGAAAGCCTTTATAGGTATGATTGGCAGGGTTGTTGCGATTGAACCTCCTTAGAAGTGAATCTACAGGGGCTGTTCGCTCCTTGGCGGCCACGACATGGCGCACCATGTCATGATAATTTTCGTGGGCTTGATACCATCGGATCGGACGGGCCAGCACTCCGGAAAGATGTGGAAACCGGTCCTTCATATTTGCATCCGGCAGGTAAAGCCGTTCCCTTTTCATTCTTTTAAGCCAGGGTAGCAATTCCACGAATAAGAAGCGGCAAAATGCAAATCCCAGCTCGCTCTGACCATGGGAGTCCATTGAATTGGTTTCCACGGTCATTTCGGTATCATGCCTGATCAAAGCTGAGATCATGGCTGCCACCTCGGTACCTCGCCTTATCTGGGCGTGTATGCCCGCAGCGTTGGTATCGATCATGGAGTACATCATGATCCCGCATTCCTGATAATGCGGATTCCAGTTGGCGACCAGGTTTTGTTCCCAGGAACCAAGATACTTTCCATCGGAGGTGCAGGCTGTGGTTTTCCCCCATATTTCGGGACTGCGTACCTCAACGATACGATTGACCAAGGCCGAGATAGCTTCCCGCACTGAATCCAAGTGCACAAACCGCTTATTGAAATAGATCAGATCCTCGTATGAGAAGGATGGCTTGGCAGCTGCGTGTATCCTTTTCAATCCCAGTCCGGTCCCCCGGCCCAGAATGCTGAGCAGAAGCCTTTCTCTGATTTCATTGTGAGTCATTACTTGGCGCTGGCCCGTGGTATAGAAGAACCGCGTGAAATTGACCTGGCGGTCTGCTTCCAGGAGAATATCGGCCAGATCGAGGATACCCCAGCGATCCATTGTCTTTTGCTTGAGTTCCTGGAGGATTGGATGTTCTGGACCCTGAACGATCTTAGGGATATGGAATAATCCCCTCTCGCCATTACCTGGATAATAAATGTATACTTCTTGTTTTTCACTGAAGAACTCATTTGCTCTTTCCAGAGCCGAAGTAAGTTCCTCCCGGATCGGTTCTATGAAGTCTTCCGCTCGCGTTGGAATTCTGTGTTTGTTGCAATAGATATTCCATCTCTCGGCCCAGTCCATCGGCAGATCCCGGTCGGGGTTACGATATCGGTAAGAACCCTCGACCCACACTTCCTTGTTTTTCAGTGCCTTCTCAAGCTTGTGCAGCACGCACAATTCGAAATAGTGTTTGTTTATGCGCGGGTTTCCCCGATCGTCTTCATCGTAAAGTTCTTCCCATGAATCGATGAGCAAGGCTTCGGGAATACGCTCTGCTTCCGGATAGTAAGTATGCTTTGTGATCAGGTATCGACGGACCAGGTCAATGCCGTCTATTATGGGTTGGCGAACAGGATTGCTTGCACGAAAGACTAAGGTTTCCAGAATAGGCTTCATCATCTTTCGGTAATTTCCGGTGTATCTTCTCTTCTTCTCCTTGATCTGTGTGTTTTCATACCTGAGCTCACGCCCTTCGAATTCCTCAACTATCTGGAAGAGGATGTCCTTTCCTACAGCCGCAAAGACCACATTCTCGACTGTGCCTTGAGGATTCTCGGTAGAGGCCTTGGCCAGCTTATACAGAACCTCTTTCTTTTTATATACGGCTTGAATGCTGCTTATGAGTTCCTTCTCCAGCTTTTTATCTGTCTTATTTTCAATGCCCTTGATGAGCTGAAGGAAGATATCGAGAATATTGTCCGTCAATTCCATTTGGCGGTAATGCAGGAGGGCAGATAGGAAAGCATACCGGATATGTGCTGGGTGGCGTTTCATCTGGTACGCCCCCTCGGGGGCTGCCCTTTCGCGCATCAATTTCAGCACTTCGTCAGGAATGTCCCTGAAATGTTGGTTGGATTTTATTCCGAAGATAATGACAAATTGCAGTCGGCTGATCTCACCTAGAAGGGTTTTCATACCCGCTTTTCCAGGAAGGGCCTTCATCCATTCATAGCGGTCCTTATCCTTCGAGGGCTCAAGGCATTCATCCATCTTTCCCTGGATATCGGGGGCCAAACGATCGGATATCTTCTGGCATATCGTGTTCAGATATTGCTGCCAAGTCGAGCTTGCCAGACGCTGCAATTCCTTTTCCGCCGGCAATTCGAGGCGAAGATCCCGGCAGCGCACAATGGCGCCAGCATACATCTTCGATCTGCTCGGATAGCTTTTACCTTCATCAACAAGATATTGTACAACTGATTGGAAGTCTTCCTCATTGCCTGGTCGAAAACCGGTGAACTCTCTGATTGAAGCGAGATGCATATCCCATAATCTGCTTTTCCATTGATACTTTTCATATTCCTTGGGGTCAACATTCAGCTGTTGGCTTATCCATGTCACAATTATGAGAGGCACATCCTCTTTTCTTCGGGGAGGAAAACCTAGAAATGAGAAGGTTTTGAGCAATACCGCGAAGCCAAGAACATTCTTTTCTTTTCGCCATTCGGGAAGATGATATCTTTCGTCCTGGTTCAAGGTAAAATGCTCGATAAGGTCGTCCTGACTGAGATGTGGGTTAATGTGAGGATAATCCATGACTATTTTATCTCGGCCTCGATCTCCTTGACAGTGGGCAGAAGCCCTTTAAGTTCTTTCGGGATCGATTTCACGATTTTAGTTTCCCATTGGGCAACGCTTATGGGTTTCTTGAGATCTCGTAGGGCATACTCCACAACAATCTTGTCCTTTGAACGGCAAATCAACAAACCTATCGAGGGATTATCGTCGGGATGACGTAGAAGATCGTCCGTAGCTGAGAGATAAAGGTTCAATTGACCCACAAAGGCTGGATCAAAGGGGACTACCTTGAGTTCGATCACAATGTAGCACCGAAGTTTGAGATGATAAAAGAGAAGATCAAGATAGAAATCCTGGCCACCTACTTCGAGCAGAACCTGTCTGCCTACAAAGGCAAATCCGGTCCCCAGCTCAAGCAGAAATCGCTGGATGTGATCAACCAATGCTTGCTCGACTTCGCGTTCTCGCCGAAGATTGGCCGAACCAAGGAAGTCGAAAAGATAGGGATCCTTGAAGACCTGTTCGGCCATATCCGAATCTGCCGGAGGAAGAGTCTCAGAGAAGTTTGAGATGGCCTTACCCTGACGTTCATGAGCGCAATTCTCGATCTGCAAGACCATGACGGGCTGAGACCAGCCATTTTGAATGGCCTGGTTGGCATACCACAGACGCTCTTTTTCATTGTTCAGGCGTTCGATTAAAGCGATATTGTGCCGCCAAGGTAATTGTGCAACGCCCCGTTGCACAATTACCCGATCTTGCCAGGCTAAAGCGAAAGCACGCATGTATTTCAAATTTCGTGGTGAAAAACCATCCATGTCTGGGAAGGCATCTCTGAGGTCCATGGAGAGCCGGTCAATAACCTTGGCCCCCCAACCAGCTTGGTCTTGACGTTCTAGAATTATACGACCTATATCCCAGTACAAAAGGATCATGACTGAATTGGCAGCCAGAGCGACCTTCTGTCTTTCCAGCCGGATACGGTTCTTTATCTCATGCAAAACCTCGCCGTAATCCTGTGGTAAATGGGCATGCGAAGTCACCGCCGGGAATAAGGCATTGTCACGCTGCCGACCATGGAAGATACGAGCTTTATCCTTCTCTTTGCCCATTTAATCCGCTCCTACCATTATAATCATTTCGATATATGCTCATCTGAACCTTTCCATATCTGGTAATTATGCCGCAGCCGAGTCTTCCAGAGCGTCCGCACCTTTTTCAGTGCCTCTTGCTCACTTGTAAACCAGTATCTTTTGCCCTGTCTGCGTTTACCGTCGATCCTGCCCCATGCGGTTGATACGTAATAACCTCCAAATAGATCTTTCTGGAAGTCGATGGAGTATTTCCGATATCTGTTCTGATCTGGTATGACAGACTGCAAGATGATCATCCCTTTACCCCAACTATCGATCTCTTCAAACATGGTTTTCAGAAGTTCCGAGTTCTGGAAGAACCGGAAGTTTTCAAGGCTGTTTCTCAAAAGGAACAAGCCTGATGAGCACTATAATAAATGAAATTCGATGATAGTTCCAGTGTTATTTTGATAAAGGGAATTTATATTGCGTGAAAACGCAGCTATGTTTTCATGGGGCCCTCCAGCGTGATGTGCTTGCCCGCCTCGGCGGCGACCTTGAGCAGCAGCGAGCCGGAGCCGCAGGTCGGGTCGTTGGCGGTCGTAGAGGCCACGGTGTTGTCAGGCGCAATCCCTATGACCTTGGCGATGACGCGGCTGACCTCGGAGGGGGTATAGAACTGCCCTTTACTCTTGCCGCTCTCGGTCGCGAAGTGCCGCATGAGGTACTCGTAGGCGTCTCCGAGGATGTCGTCGTGCTCAGCCCGGTTCTTCGAGAAGTCGAGTGCCGGGTTCTCGAAAATGGCGACCAGGTTGGTCAGGCGCTGCACCATCGCGTCGCCTTCCCCTAGCTTGTCCGGATCGTTGAAGTTCGGGAAATCGCTGCGCGCCAAACGCTGGTTGGCGTCGATCAGGGGCTGGATCACCTGTGTGTTGATCTTGTCGCCAATGTCGGGCTTGCCCTTCAGGGCCTTCATGTCTTTGAAGCTTGCCCCCTTGGGGATGATGACGGGCGGCGCGAAGTCCTCAGAGTCGGCATACTTGTCAGAGATATACTTAATGAACAGCATGAACAGGACGTAGTCCTTGTACTGGCTGGCGTCCATGCCGCCGCGAAGCTCATTACAGGAAGCCCAAAGGGAGGAATAGAGGTCGGATTTCTTGATTGCCATATGCACCTATCGCAGAATAATCTGGTGGATGCGATTGCCATACTTGGAATGGAATTTCAATCAGCACTCTCGTTGGTTTGGTGGTTACTATGGGATAAGTTTTCTGTAAAATCAACAGATAAATGGAAGCTTCCACTCTAATGCCAGTGCAAAAACGTGCGCATTGCAAGTAGTTATCATTCCATTGTCCAAATCTACTCTTGTGCGGATAAGTATTTACTGTAGTGTAGGTTGTGATAAATGTTAGATTTGTGGAGCGGCTCTTCCCAAGAATTGAGCACGGACCTTTGCAGCCAGCAACGCCCTCCGGAGAGGAACCGTTCGTTTAAGTTGCGTTTCAGCGGATAAAACATTTGATTTATCCTCTAAAATTATTTATAATAAAAACCCTTAATAATTAGGGGCTTTGTAAAAACAAATTTGAGGGGTTTTTTCCGCACTGTATTTCAATGCATGACGATACAACAAGGCAAGGAATAGGATTGTTTGGTGAAGGCGGCTGGTTTCCAAAAAACAGTAATTACAGTAAGTTATGTTTGGTTTTCGAGGATCTTTTTTAAAAACAGCAAATATTTGTAAGTACTTGATTTTATTGATCATGGCTTAAAAGATGCCCGAATTTGTAACTGATTGACATTACAAAGGAATCGGGTATTAGAGGAATTTGGGTATGAGGATAAATACCACGGGTGATGAGATGCTCGAATTTTGTTACTTTAACCATTTAATTTTAGGTACTTACAAGGGGGTGGGGGAGAAACCATTGACCTGATTAGAAGGGATTGCGACTCTTTGCGTCGGCCTTTCTTTTCATGCCATACGTCCCGGGAGAAACCATTGACCTGATTAGAAGGGATTGCGACCCTTCATGCCTCCCCGTGGTATTGGTGGCGACTATCCTGGGAGAAACCATTGACCTGATTAGAAGGGATTGCGACTTTATAGAGCTGTTTGTTGTCTAACCCCAAATTGATTATCATTATCCGGGAGAAACCATTGACCTGATTAGAAGGGATTGCGACACCCGGTTTCCCGGTTAACGCAATACGGACAATGCGGGGAGAAACCATTGACCTGATTAGAAGGGATTGCGACCTTTGCTTGTTCGACATACTTCATAATCACACCTCCGGTTTGAGGGGAGAAACCATTGACCTGATTAGAAGGGATTGCGACCATGATGGCAAGGCCCATCGTGTCAACCAGCGCATCAGGGAGAAACCATTGACCTGATTAGAAGGGATTGCGACGTCTATGCAGCCATCGCAGACCATGTAGCCATCGTATGGGGAGAAACCATTGACCTGATTAGAAGGGATTGCGACACACCGCCCTTACCCTTTCCAAGGGGCAGCGCCGCTAGGGAGAAACCATTGACCTGATTAGAAGGGATTGCGACGAAACGCTCGGCCGTCTTGGGGGCCTTGTTCCCAGAGGGGAGAAACCATTGACCTGATTAGAAGGGATTGCGACTTGACCTGCTCCTCCTTCCACGTTCCGACCAGCTCGACCGGGGAGAAACCATTGACCTGATTAGAAGGGATTGCGACTTAGTCGAACAGCCGCTCGAAACGCTCGGCGGTTTTCGGGAGAAACCATTGACCTGATTAGAAGGGATTGCGACTCATCACAAGCTCCCTTTCTCAGGCGGTCTTCAACCTGCGGGAGAAACCATTGACCTGATTAGAAGGGATTGCGACCTTTCGGGATATACCCGTTGAGGCTTCCCACTTCCCACGGGAGAAACCATTGACCTGATTAGAAGGGATTGCGACCTTCCTCCCCGTGAAGGCGAAGGAAATTGTCTAAATAGGGAGAAACCATTGACCTGATTAGAAGGGATTGCGACCGTTTTCCCACTTTCTTTTCTCTCTACTCTCATATCAGGGAGAAACCATTGACCTGATTAGAAGGGATTGCGACTGGCAAATCGGGATGAGATACGGCTCCGATTGCAACTGGCCGGAGATGGAGACGCCCTAACGGCGGGTGTCTTGGGCGCTTCGGGCAATCTTGCTTTATAGGGCATGATTCAAGGGGGAAACAAGTGGCAGGATTAGAGGGGATTGCGACCCCTTCCCGGCGGCTTGGCGTCTGCTTCAACCAGCCGCTATCAGACCCTATGAGGGCCAGGAAAAGAATAAGCAGAGGAAACCGTTAAAGCATGGAACTCGCAATTAACATTTTTGGCTTCTCCGTGGCCTTTTTAAGCTTGTGCCTGGTACTTGGCCTTTGGAAAGAACCTTGACAGGCATGCAACCCCTACAAATAACCAAAATCATCTCCGGCGGGCAAACCGGCGCCGATAGGGCCGGTCTCGATTTTGCCATTAAGCACGACATTCCCCATGGGGGATGGATCCCAAAAGGAAGAAAAACAGAAGAAGGCAAGCTCCCGGAGCAATATCAGCTTCAGGAGATGCCTACCGACGTTTTTCGATGTCAGGGAAGGGTCCGCATGAAGAGATACAGAATGATTCCAATCGAGCACCAGAAAACGACGTTCAAAGCCCTATCGGAGAAAGGCTTGGTCATGCTGTACAAGCCGGCAGTCCAACGCGGCGCCATCGGGGCATACAACGGTTTGACGACCGATGGTTTTTTCCGGCCGCCGAACAGAATCCAAATTGAAAGCACGAAAGCTATATAGTCCATAGGACTATTATAAGGATTCGACGATGGCAAAATCAAGAAATTAAATTGATCATTTCGGCAGCCGAGAGAAACCATTGACCTGATTAGTTGGAGCTGGCTGTCTTACCGGAAAGATAAGGAGGTAAGTAGGAACACATTGCCTTTGCGTAAACAAACAAAAACCGCCGCCATCTATGCCCGCGTCTCCACGGACAGGCAAAAGGTCGATATGCAGCTTCACGAACTGCGTCAATTTGTGGCCCGGTCCGGTTGGAACATTTACAAAGAATACATTGATCAGAATTACAGCGGGGGCAACACCAAGCGCCCTGCGTTCACCGCCATGATGGAGGCGGCCAGGAAGAGGAAGTTTGATATTCTTCTGGTCTGGAAGCTGGACAGGCTGAGCCGGTCCCTCAAAGACCTTATCATTACCCTGGACGATCTTGGGGCGTGTGGCATCGACTTTGTGTCCTACGACAACAACCTGGACACATCCACGCCGACGGGAAAGCTTGTTTTCCAGATCGTAGGCGCTGTGGCTGAGTTCGAGAAGGACATTATACGAGAGAGAGTCGTCGCGGGGCTGGCCGCCGCCAGGAGCAAAGGCAAGCGGCTTGGCCGGCCACCGATTTCAAAGTACGTATACGACCGGGCCGCGGAGATGCGTGCAGAGGGGCTGTCATATCGAAGCATCGGCAAGGCCCTGGGGATTGACGAAGGAACTATCAGGAAAAGGTTTAGAAAGGAATTGCAGGAAGCGGAAGCAGGCCGGGATATTGATCAAGGGGGAATGCTTGGTCATTAATGAAATACTTTTGTTGCCACTTGTAAACCGTATCCGGTAACTTTTCTCCGTCGTCGCTTCGCTCCGCATCGTAGCTCGATTCTGTGCATCCCCTGAGTCGTAGGCAGATTCTGTGCGTTGTCCATCAGTGTTCCAAAAAATCAAGCATTAGCTGATGGCCTGGACACAGCCTCCCTGCGAGCTTGTCCTCCGCCCTTTTAGCCAATAGTTCATATCGTTTTTTCCGCCAGTCAGTCGCCATCGATGCGTACTCTTGCGCGACAATTATAAAGGCTTCGAGTTTATTTCTGTTGGTGGTTTTTATTCTACGCAGTCGTGTTTCGAGCTGTTTTGGAGTCAATGTCGAAAATCGTTTTCGTTCATGTGCGATTGCCTGTGACCCCTTCTGTTTATCTCCGAATAACATTAAACAACTTAAACTAATTAAAATATTTAAATAACCTAAACTAATTTAAGCTTAAGCCATCGCCACCATCCAAGGCTCTTTAGGAGACAGCCTTTTGCAGGACCTCCGTGCAGTATTCTTGTAGGCTCTTACCTTTGAGGGCTGAAGTTGCTTTCAGTTGGTTTCTTAATTCGCGACTGATAGGAATATTCAGAAATGCCGTCTTGCTATCTTCGGTTTTGATCTTGGTTTTGGGTTTGGTCGCTGCCTTGATCCTGGAATCGAGCGGCGCGCCGGCAATAAATTTATCTGCTTTTTCTTCGTCTATCTTTCCCGGTTTTCTTGTCAGCATCACTACGCTCCTTTGATCTCATTATAAAGCGCGTGTATTTCCGACGCCGCTTTACCGTTTGGTTCATACTCGGAAACACCTAAGCCCTTTGAAATGGAATTTTTGTAGGCCACCCGGCTTACTAACTGGCTTTCCATCAACTTGATTCCATCTTCCCCGATTATTTCCTCCAAAGCTGCCGTAGCCTCGCCAGAAATCTTCGTGCCTTGGATCACCTGATTGAAAAGGAAATATGCTTTAAACTCTTTCACGACACGGGCAAGCCGTATGTTCTCGACGTTATCCGCCGCCGCCCAAATGTCGTACTGTGACGGCAACACGGGAATAATGACCATATCTGCCGCCAGAAGTGCGGATCGAAACACCCCTGTATCCCGGCCTCCTACATCGACTATGATGTAATTAAAATTCTGGAAGTCTCTGAGGTCTCTGTGCAACGTATTCGTGATGATCGACATCGCCTTTATGTCGTCTTTTTCTCTCGCTGCACGAAATCCGATACTTGACCCTTGGATGTCAGAATCGACAAGCAACACCCTTTTACCATCCTTGGCAGCTTCCACGGCCAAGTTGACGGCGATCGTCGATTTTCCCACACCGCCTTTCGTTGACGCCACTGTTATCACCATAGGCTTATTTCCTTTTTTAGATTATTAAATATCCTTATTATCTTAATTATCTTTAAGTCCTTAATCATTCTTAATAAGCGTTAAGTGTTGATTTGTCAAGCACTTTATGAAAATGGCCTAAAATATATTTCCCGATGTTCAGACATGTTGTCCATTGTCGGCAAGTCTATAGTCGTGAAAAACGTATTACTTGTATGTATTACTCTTGAAAAAAATTTATAACAAAAATCTTGACTAACTGTCTACTATCTGGTATCCGTTAATCAGTTAGTTATTTTCGTAGGTTCGCCGAACAGGGCGCAAGTCGCCATTGATGCAGAAATGCCAATGGATGGTTTGCGCCTTTTTTGCGTTTCGGCAAGTCCTGAACCCTCTCCGGGGGCAGGCGCGAAACGAAGGAAAAGCCGGTAAGACCTGACCCTCCGTCGGAGGCAGGCACGGTGATTGATGCGCCCACCGGATCTCATAGTCTGGGGGGCGTGACAGGGCAACTAAGCTCAGGTTGGCCCTATCTCCCACCTCCAAGGGCGCACCTCCCATCCCTCCTATTTCCCAGCGCCCCCACCACCAAAAAAGCCCATAAAAACTGAGCGAGGGCGTCCTATTGGCCCGTTCCGAGCGACGAGGTCATGCGGCGGCGATATGCCTGCTGGACGCATAGGGCACAAACAAAGCCCGGGGATCCTCGACCCGGCACAGTAACGCGTTAATGTGAGCAGATAAGGGGTGGTTCACATCGCGGAAAGGGGGGCCGTATCTTTCGCCCAGCGAAAGAGACGGCCCCCCACATAGACCCCATTAGATAGCAGTACAGCGGCAGGCGCCAGCGGATAACTCATTGAAATAGCGTTGCTATCTTGGTGACCGCAAGCGGACCATTAATCCTAACTGAATTTAACAACTGGTAGGGCGTAGTGCGCCTTGCAGCCAACGCAGTAGAGATAAAACCAACAAAATCAACGGCTTATCAAAAGGAAAAACAGGGAAGATTATGAGCAGATCAGAACGAAATTTCGCACAAGGAACCAAATTACAATCCGCGTACTGCGTGCGCAATATAGCCCAGGAGGCACGATCACGCCTTAGGGTGGGGTCAGCATCATCGGACAAAATGCAGACCGCCTTACGCGACATAGGGGTCTTCCTGAGTGACAATTATGGGTGCAAGGACCTGGCTGCTATGTCGCAGGATCAGTACTCGTCCTGGGCCTGCGACATAGCGGATCGAACCGACCGGGGCGAGATCACGCCGGGGCACGGCGGAGACTTGGTCTCGGCGGTCAATTCTGTTTTACGGGCGTTCGGAGCCCAAACTCTCAGCGGCGGGGGGCTACGAATTGACCAAAAGGAGTACGGGCTGAGCAGGGGGCATCGTTATACGAATGAGCAAACGGCCATGAGCAGGGATGATCAGTGCAGGCTCAAGGCTTGGATGAGGGACAGGTACGACGAGACAGGGGACGTCCGATACATCGGTGTCA
>Ga0209201_1001799_pt1 | contig 23225 bp, 29 predicted proteins | sample AD_UKC055_MetaG_FD_184411 | JGI IMG/M metagenome (GOLD analysis project Ga0209201, IMG submission 184411) | Active sludge microbial communities of municipal wastewater-treating anaerobic digesters from USA - AD_UKC055_MetaG (SPAdes) (version 2) | ecosystem: Engineered > Bioreactor > Anaerobic >...
ATAAGCATGATGGGGGGTCAGGTGGGGTGTGTTCCCTCTGGCCAGCAAAAGGTGTGTGTGTCCTTTTAAATGCGGACAATGTTTAGAAAAAGGCATATCCCAATGTCCTTTTTCCTAGTTTTTACACGATAGCAAAAAAAGTTGCCGCGGATATATATTTATCCTTTAATTCCATTAATTCCATATAGAGGAATTTTATTATAGATATATAAATATCTGTTTTCTTTTTCTTTTCTTTTTTGCTTCTTTTTTCTTTTCTTTTTCTTTACCGAGCCTTTCCCACACACACACACACGCCACAGTTCCAGGGAAGGGAATTAGGGAACTAGGCACTCCCGCCCGCCCTCACACAATCCCTCCCCCACACTTCCTTTTTTCACTGACCAGAAAAAAACTTAAAACACTTTTCCCCTCTCCTCCACCCACACGCATCTGCGTAATGGGTCGGTATAATAGAACGTGGAGAGTGTGAGAGTGAGAGAGAGAGAGTGTAAAAGAGGAAATTCGGAGAAATTACCTAAAAGTATATAAATTAGATAATTAGAGAGAAAAAAAGAAAGTGAGAAGGAAAGGAGGTAAAACACAATGGTAACAATCAGGGTTGTATTTACAGATGGCAGTCAGTTTCAGTATCAGGTGGAGGATATGGTGAAGGCAAAAAGATATGCACATTTAATCAGCACAGGTAGGGGGTGCAGAGAGCCACAGAAAGACGGTTATGTCTACTGGCCATTACACAAGATAGACAGAGTAGAGGTTATTCCAGAAGGTGAGGAAGGGAAGGTAAGATTGGTTGAGGAGAAAGAAAGTTGAAAAGGTGGCAAGTGTTTTTAGTGGTGTTGATAATGGCGGCAGGGTTGATGTGTCAGCAGTATAAGATGGGCCAGATTCGTGGGGAAATAAAAGAGTTGGCGGTGGCGGTGGAAAAAGAAAATGCGGCAACTAAAGTAATCGTGCAAGATATACAGGAGAGGCAAGAGGAATTGGGCAATAATTTACAGATAGCAATATATGGAAGGCCAGTCAGAGCGAGTTGGTATGGTGATTGGGAAGAAGGCAGAATAACAGCCAGCGGTGATATTTTCCACAAAGAAGGTTACGGTGTCGCTCATCGCTCACTTCCATTCGGCACAGTGGTGTTGTTTGAAAATCCGGATAATGGGAGAGCGGTGCCGGGAGTTGTGAACGACCGCATGCCATTTTATTCGGACAGGGAGTTTGATTTATCGGCAAGTCTGGCAGAAAAATTAGGATATCTGGAAAAAGGCGTGACCGAACTCCAGTGTTATTATTTATTTCTACCAGTTGAGGCGATTAGGTAAGGAGGAAAAATGAAAAAGGTTTTATCAGTTATTTTCGCAATAGGTTTGTTAGTCATTGTTTTAGTGGTGTTAGTATTGAGAATTGTTTGGTTGCTTCCAGAGAAACTTTTTGAGGTGATTTCAGCAGTGTTTTCCGCCATAGGAACGATGATGCAATCTTTCTTGAGGGGGATAGTAGAAGGCATCAGTAAGGAAGAGAAAGAAAAGACGGATACTAAAATAGGTGGGATAGAGTGAGCAAAACAGTCCAGACAGTAATCGGCATTTTAGTGGTTGCCGTAGCATTATTTTTCTTTTTCACCCATTACTACAGTGGCCAGGTTAGTGATTTACAGAGACAGATTGAAAAGGCGTTGAAAGAGGCAGAGGCCAAAAATAAGGTGATTGAGCAGTTGTCTGGCCAGCTGGCAGAGCTGGAAGTAAGTAAAAAGGAAATTGAGGCAAAGTTAAAAGAATCGGAAAGTCAGATTGAGCAATTGAAAAACAGATTGAAGCAGAAGGATAAAGAGATTTCGGAAATGACTAATGCAGATTTATTAGCAGAGTTAAAACAAAAAGTAGGTGAGTCGGAAGTTGTATTTCAGCCAGAGTCAATGTTCCCATTTTCGTTTACAAGAAAGGGAGCAGAGAAAGTGGCATTTTCATTTGCAGAAGCACAGGGTTGGAAAGATATTGCGGCAGACAAAGATAAGCAAATCGGATTATATCAAGAGCAAGCAAAGGTATTAGGTGAGGAGGTAAGTATCAGCAAAAAAGGTATGGCAGAAGCGATAAGTAAAGCGGATAGTATGGAGGATTCGTTGAGGAGCTTATCAGTTCAAGTTGAGCAATTGAAAACTCGGCAATTGAAATCATATTTAGTAGGTGGGGCAGTAGGGGCAGGATTAGTATTGATATTCAGTTTAGTAAAGTAAAAAGGAGGATAAATCGTGGAAATAAACTCTAATAAAGCATTGATACTTTATCTTATTTCGTTTTTTATCCTTTTAATCCTTGCCCACTTTTCGGAGCCGATTCGTTCTGTTTATCCTACAGCGGTTGCGGCACTTTCTGGTGCATTTGGGGGCTATCTTTTGAAAAGGGCAAACAATAACTATCTGGAAACGAAAATGAAATTAGGAGGGAAAAGATGAGAGCAGAGAGTAAGAGATTAACAGCCAAGAAACTTTTAAAGGCAATTTATTCCCATTGTTTGGAATGTTGCGGTGATGATAAACGGGAACTTAAAGAGTGTGAGATTTACAATTGTCCTCTCTGGCCATATCGTTTAGGCAGGCGGGCATTGATAGAGAGATTGCCAGAGACAGAAAAAGAGAAAGAGACAGAAACAGCAGAAAGTAGGAAAGCAAAAACTGGGGACTTTCTTTTAAAAAAGGCGGACAATAACTATCTGGAAATTGAAACGAGTTCAGGAGAAAAGAAATATTGCGGGGTGGAGCAGATAGGTAGCTCACCAGCCCCATGAGCTGGAGGCCGCTGGTTCAAGTCCAGCCCCCGCATTTTAAAAATATAAAAAAATACGGGACGAATATAAGGAGGAATAAGATGGAAAGTTTATTTTTTGCGGGACTTTTTATCGGGTATTTTCTTTATAACATTAGTCTAATCATCTACGAGACTAATTGCGGCAAAGAGCCTGGTATCTGGAAAGATGTTTTTTATTTTCTCTTTGGTACGTTTTATAGTGCGGTGAAAAATCTGATTGCCGCATTCAAAAAAGGATAAAGTGGTAATGTCAAACACAGGCGATATTAAGGCGGATGTTTTTGAAATGGCCAGACACAGTGCCGAGGTCTATGGTGCTTATCTGATGGCACTAAATAAATGCCATAAAGAACTGACAGAATTACAGAGTAGGATTGATTCCATTCTTTCAGTTTTCTCCGCACTTAAAAGCCAACTTGACAGGGTGGAGGAAAGTGTGTTTAAATTACAGGAGAGTATGGAAAGAAGGAAGGCGGATAATAGTGGCGGTGTTGTCCATCATTACTTTACTACTTATCCTCCTCAACCTAATATTCTTTATCCTGTCTATGTTTTTCCTTATAGTGGGTCGGGGCAAATAACTCCAGCTCAGCAAGATAGTAAGGAAAAAAAGGAGGAATAGCAATGCCATATCCTAATGAGCATGCATGCAGATTGCAAGACCCGGCGAAGTTTGATAAATTTCGGCGAACCTCTGGCGGCAAGCTGTATAACAAAATAAACGTTCCCAAAACTATATCAATAATTTGGGGGCATTCAAAAGGTCAGGATGATAATGCTTGGGCGCCGCAAGCCTTGAGATTTCCAAAAGATAAGTGGCCAGCTGACGAGGCAAAGAAATGGTTGAAAGACAACGAAGTAAAAGGCACATTTGAAGCGGCCGCAGAGGAAGGTTTAGAAGGAAGGTTTGAGCAATATCTGGCAGAGGCGGAAGTTTCGCATAGATCGTGGGCAGATGTGGACAAATCAAAACTCCCAAAAGAGTGCTTTCTTTGGGTTGAAGACGCGGATAAAAAGACGACATGGCACTTGCCATATCGTGAAGGCACTGGCGGCATTGATTCTGATACTGGGATGTATAAAAAGGCAGGGGCAATCAATGTTGGGGCGGTGCGGGCGATTTTGGAAGCTTTAGGTGGGGCAAGAACAGGCAAGCCGATGCGTGTGCCAGCCGAAGTTAAAAAGAAAGCATATAATATCGCCAAGCAATTAAGGATAGGAACTCCAGCTGAAGAGGTATTGAAAAAAGGCGGGAAGGTTGGAGTAGAGTTTATCAATGAGCAGGCAGTTGAGGCAGTAGAGGTTCAAGATATTAGGGATGTTATTCAAGCCATAGTTGATAAAAAGTGGGACAATAAATACTATGTCTGTTTAGTAGGTGTAGGTGTGGTGTTGATAGAAAACAGAATAAGTCTGGGGATGTCTGGCAATAGCAGTATTGAGCGTGAACAGTTTATAGTTCACTGGGCACTGATTGACGGTGAGATTGCCATTCCTGAAACTGAACCAAAACCGGTGAAGTTGGTTTATGCATTTAAAAGTGAGTGAGGTCTGGCCATGCATTTAATCGGTCGTGATTTTGAAAATTTGAACTTTCGTCAGATAGAGAAAGTCAGATTTTCGCCAAACATTGTCAGACCTGATAGATTATATAGGGACAGAAAAGGGAGTTAAAAAATGGCGTTTGCGAGAAAAAAGCAATTGTTTGAGTATTTAGCGCCTGAATGCAAGATATTAGAGGAAAAGATTGATGAGGCCACCAAGGAAAGAGTAATGAGGGTGGAAGTGAAGTGGCAGCAGGCGGGGCAGATAAACGGAAATAAAAGGCTTTACAGCGATGCGATTTTAAAAAGGGAAGTAGAAAAATTAAAACCGTTAATGGCAGAAGGCAAAGTTTACGGTTGTGCTTATCATCCGGCAGGTGATAGTACGTTGAATGATGTTAGTCATCTGTGGGAAGATGCTTGGGTCAATGATGACGGCAGTTGTGAAGGCATAGTGAAAATTCTTCCGACTGATAAAGGGAAAAATGCTCAAATCCTAATTAGGAACGGTGGCCACATCGGCATCAGTTCCAGAGGGTTTGGTTCAGTCAGGAAGGAAGTTGTGGCAATAGAAGGGAAAGAGCAAGAGGCGGAAGTTGTATTAGATGATTTTCAGCTGGAAAGTCCGGGCGATTTTGTGCTAACCCCCTCTGTGCCCGACGCAGGTATTTTAAAAGTTTTAGAATCCCGTTTGAAGGAAAATCGGGATAATAACAAAATTGAAAACGGAGACGAGGATAAAATGAAAACGTTAGAGCAATTACGTGAGGAAGCTCCAGAAGTCATTGGTGCGTTAGAAAAAGAGATTGAGGATAAAAAGACGGAACTGGCCACTCTTTCGGCGAAGGTTGAGGAAATGAGCAAGAGCCAGGCTGAAGCATCAAAAAAGATTGAGGAGCTGACCACCGACCTTACTGCGGTAAAAGAGCAGCAGTCGGCAGTTGTTTGCAAGATTCGTGATGTCCTAACAGTATTGTCCGCAGTGCCGGGAGTGGTTGAGGAAATCGTGATCGACTCCACCGAAAATACTGACACACAGGACAAGAAAGAGGATGTTATGGCAGACATAGAGAAGGTAAAGAAAGAAGCAGAGGAAAGAGTGAAGGCTGCGGAAGAGAAGGCAAAAGAGATAGAGGACAAGGTAAAAGAGCTGGAGGCAAAAGAGCAGTTTAGGCAAAATCTGGACGCGGTCTTGAAAGAGGAAAAAGCGGAGGAACGTCTGGCCATTGAAGAGGCGGTCAGGGCGATTACTCCTTTGCCGACTACAATTGAAGCAATCAAGAGTGAGCTTTCCAGAATAAAGGAGGAAATGAGTAGGAAAAAGATTGAGGAACAGAAAGACAAGATTAGGGAAGGAGGATTAGGAGAGAAAGGGATTATTGAAGATGCAGATAAGCGAGACACTGAGGCCTTAAAAAATAGATGGTACTCAGCGCTAAAAGCAGGTTATCGTGGCAGTTTTGAGGAATATGTCAAAACTGCTGCTACAATTAAGTAAGTGAGGATTTAAAATGTTTGAAAATATCAGAACTTTCCTTGAAGCACAGAAAAAGGAATTAATGCGGCTCGACGAGGCCGAAGGATACAGAAAGAGGGAAGAGTCCGGGCAGGATTTTTCTATCGTCAGCGGTGGCCAGAGAAAAGGATTGCGGGAAATTCTTTACGAGAATACGATTAACTGGATTACTGGGGAAGGCCAGAAAGTTTTATTCAATGAGTTTCAGATTTTGAGTCAGCCAGGTGTGTTAAATGAAACCACCTTAAGCACAGGCATTGCCACTTTTACCACTTCTCTGTTGCCAGCGGTTCGTAGGATTTATTCTCGGCTGCTTGCTATGGAGCTGGTGTCGGTGCAGCCTCTCACGGGGCCTTCAGGGTATATCTATTATATTGACCATAAGTACGGGACGGATAAAGGAACGATTACAACTGGCCAGCGGGTTGATTTATATCAAGACTCTTCCTACTCTAATGCTGGTGAAGCCGGGACTATTTCCGAAATCAATGTTGAGTTGACATCAAAGCTTGTGAGCACTACATCTAAAAAGTTAAAGGCTATCTGGACGTTGGAATCACAGCAAGACCTTTCGTCTCAGTGGAAGCTGGATGTGTGGGGTGAGTTGCAGCCAGTGTTGGTTGACCAGATTGCCAGAGAGATTGACCGACTGATTATCAATGCTCTTTATGCTGGTGCGGGTGCGGGCAATGTTAACTGGAATGCTAGTGGGTATTTGGCAGATGATAAGAGTACGTGGGAAAAAAGAGCATATCGGGAAACGTTGTATGAGGCGATTTGTGAAGCTGCGGCACTGGTTTACAAAAAGAGATTTATTACTCCTAATTGGTTGCTGATGGGCGTGGACACATTTACCAGACTTCAAAAGTTGGAAAAGTTTACAGCTGACCCGACAATTAAACCCGACCAGACGGCGGGTGTGGGCTGGCGTTATGAGGGAACTCTGGCGAATAAGTATAGTGTGTATGTTGACCCTTGGATTACAGCGGAAAAGATTTTGCTTGGGTTTAGAGGGGCAGACTGGAAATATGCAGTAGGATATTATGCTCCTTATATTCCGCTTTTCCTCTCGGAAGAGTATATTGTCAATGATGATTTTTCGCAGCGTGCCAGAGGCGCTATGAGTAGATATGCGTATGGCATTCTTCCTGAAGCTGCTTCTGCCAGCACAACGACAAACGGACTGGCCACTGTCACTATAACAGCCAGTTAAAAACTTTATAAAGGTAGGTGTGTGAATTGAGATATGAGGACGGGGCAAAATCGGAAGATTTATTTTTTCAGGCTCCGTCCTCTCACACCTCGTTAATAAGAGAGAAAAGAACGAGTAAGAGAGGGTGCTAGTAATTTATCAGGGGACGAAAAGAGTTTAAAGCCCAGGTCAGCCCAGGTCGTCAGATTTAAGATAGAACGGCGTCGTGAGAGAGTGATCAGAATTAACAGACAGAATAAACGGGGCGGAGGACAGAAATTATGCTTTTCCTAAATACTACAATAATTCAGCATTTCGTCCAGAATGAGCAAAGCGAATATAATAGTTGCCATTATCCTAATCAAGTCTGTTGGTTCCCGAAAGCTCCACCTTATGCCGCAATGGAAATTAAAAACTTTTTAAACTATGTCCGAGCACATACGACAGGTGAAAAGCACGCTGTTGATTTTTGTCTGGCCAGAAAAAGCGGAATAGGTGATGTGCTGATGCTTGTCCCAGTGGTGCGGTATTTACAGCAGCATTATGGCTTGTCTATTGCCTTGGTGAGTCAGTATTCAAGGCTTGTGAGTAAACTCGGTGTTATTGCTTATAGTGCCATTCCTCCAAAAACAGGAGGTGACTATCCCTTAAGTTTTTCCCTTGAAAATATTTTTGAGCGAGATCGGTTTGATAACAGATTTCAAGGACGGCACCGAGTTAATATTGCGTTTGATGTATTAGGTGTCCCGAGACCAGCGCCCGAGGAAGTGGACTGGCATTGGGATAGTTCGTGGTTTCCGCAACTTGATATTGAGGACAAACGATATATTGTAGTGAACGTGAAGGGTTCGTCTGCCAGAAATAGTTTAAGTGATGATAACATCTGGGAACTTTTAAAGAGTTTAGACGAGGTGGGCATTCCGACAAAGGTCAATCACCCAGTAAAGTTTAATTCGTCTTATGTCAAAGAGTGGGCGGGAAGTCCAGTGGAATTATTCTCACTAATTGCAGGGGCAGAATGTCTTATAACAACTAACACTTCCACTTTCTGGATGTCCCATTTTACAAAAACACCAACTGTCCTTGTTATTTCCACTCCAAAGCATAAGTATGTTCCGACACTACATCCGCTTTATCCTGAAGGTGTGAAAACAATTTTTGCGGGAAAGTATTTGAACTGTGATGGGTGTTGGGAGACAGGAGAGTTTTGCAGTTCCGAGTTTTTGTGTTTGAGTAGGAAAGAGATTATTTCGGAAATCGTTGAAGCGGCAAAATCGTTTTGGGAGGCATGTGTGATATGGCAATAATCCTGCATAAGTTGCCGAAAGGGGTAATTGCAGAAAATCCGGGACCGTTTACTGAAGTAATTTTTTACGAAGGTGACTCTTATACAATAGAACCAGAACGAGCGCGAATAATAGGTTGCACAGCAAGTGAGGCTGCTTTTTTTATTAAAAATTGGGAACGTTACCGAAAAGAAATCTATCCTACTTTAAAAAGGGAAAAAGTGCCAGCGGGAAGTACCGCGTTGATTGATGCCTCCAGTTCTGGCAGACTTGGTGATAATGTGGCTCTTTCTATTTTAGTTAGGGCATTACGAGAGAAAGGGTTTTCCGAGGTTGATGTTGTCTGTTCACCAAAGCTTAAGCAGATTTGGAGCGAGGCGGATAATGTTTACGAAAGTTTCCAGGAGAAAGAATATACGGCCACTTTTCCATTATCGGAGCTTTCACTTTATAACTTTTCAGGGACTCGTTGGGCAGATAGCGTTTTAAGTTTATTCGGGACGGCACTAATCAATAAAACTCCTTCTTGTTTTCCCCGAACGTGGGAAGGGTGTCAAAGAAACCTGCAACCTGTTGTCGGTGTATTTACACAGGCCAGTGTGGCCATTAGACAATATCCTTATATGAACGAACTGACGGAACTCTTGAGACAAAGTGGTTTTAAGCGAATTCTTATTTTAGACGAGAAAAATGCAGATGGCAGTTGGAAATTATCATTGTCGGAAGTAGTGAGTAGGTTAAAGAAATGTGATTTTGTAATCGGGGCAGATAGTGGCGGCCTTCATTTAGCTGGGGCACTTCAGAAACGGATTTTTGGAATATTCGGGCACACTGATGGCCAGCAGGTTTTACAAAACTACGAAAGAGCCACTGCGATTCAAAGCAAGAGTTGTGAAAAAGCGCCTTGTAAGTATGATGTCCCTTGTCTTTCTGGAAACTCTTATGGTGAAAAAGAACTTTCCCCAGACCCAGTTTCTTGCTTACAGAATTTTCCTCCTGATAAAGTATTCAGCACAATTGAGGACAGTTTAAAGAAAGTAAGAAAAGTTTTAGTGGTGATGTTGACATTTAATCTGCTTGATAAAACAAAGCAAGCAATTGAAAGTATCCGTTCGTGGCATGATTGGGATTTATTTGTGATTGATAACGAAAGCACAGACGGGACGCAAGAGTGGTTAAAAGAGCAAAATATCCCATTCGTTTCAAAAAAGACGTCTGTAGCATCGGCTCAAAATATCGGCATTGAAAAGTTTTTAGCAGGAGCGTATGATTATTTTCTCTTGCTAAATAATGATATTGTCCTCCGTTATAACACAATTGATAAGTTAGTGGAGGCAATGGAAAAGAATCCTGCTCTTGGGGCACTCACAGCACAGGAAATTTTAGATTGCGACCCTTACGCGGTTGATTTAATTTCTGACTACGAAGGAAAAGTTGAGGACATTGTGGACATACCACATTCCGCGTATTCTTGCACCCTCCTTAGGAGAAGTGCGGTGGAGCAGGTTGGATTTTTTGATCCTTTATTTACTCCCCGATATATTGAGGACAATGACTATACTTTAAGACTTCGTTTAGCAGGATGGCAGTTTGGAAAGTTGTCGGGTGCTCTTTACTATCATATGCTAGGTGGTGTTGTCAGGACAATTGAAGCAGAAGGACAGGGAAAAGGATATCACTGGGATAAAAATATTGCATACTATACAGAAAAGTGGGGCATTCATCCGCACTCTCCTCAACGTATTTCAAATCTTGGTGCGTGGAAGGCTCCAGGTCTTTTTGTCAAACAAATTGAATCCGCTATTGAGAAAAAAGGCAGTGCGGTGGCCAGAGTCAAGTATTCTGAAGGTGGCATCGGTGATACAGTAATTCGTTCTGTTATTGCCAGAGAACTAAAGAGAAAATTCGGCAATCAAGTTGTGGTTATATATACACTTTTACATGACTCTTCCGAAAATGTGGAAAAAAGACGGGCACTTTTACAGCACTATCCTTATATTGATAAAGTTGAAACGGGGGGAGGAACGACAGTAGATAGTGAGATAGACGTATCCGATTTAGAGTTTCAAGTAGAGTGGCAAGAGGTGGCAAGATATGGCCAGATAAAGTCTTGTAGGTCAGAAATTTATTTGAGTGTGGCCGGCCTTCCTACAACGGATTTGTCTGTTGATTATTTCACCACTTCACCAGAAAGAGATTGGGCAAATACGTATTGGGAAAATGTTGCAGGTGATGGTTTGAAAATTGCCATTTCAAAAAAGGGAACTAATAGAATGAAATATTGGTCAGGTATGTCTGCCCTTCAGCAACGCCTTTCACAAGAGTTTAAGAATTGCAAAATCGTAGATTTGGATTCTCCGACACTTTCTGTTTTATCCGTTGCTGCTCTTATTGATACTGCTGATATTGTAATCGGGCCAGACTCAGGGTGCTCAACTATTGCGGGTGCGTTGAAAAAACCGTGTGTTATTTTATTTTCAAATCGCAATGGCCAGATATTTCGTAAAATGTTTCCGTCGTTTTTTGTTATACAAGGTGAGTGTCCAGTCAGGTCAGTGGGATATTGTGATTATATTGTGCCGTGTGTGGAAGTTGGGGGAAGTTATCGGCAGAAGGAGCGTTCTTCCGAAGAGCTTTCTTGTTTTAAAAATCTTTCTGTTGATAAAGTTTTAGCTGGCGTTGCGGAGGTGGTAAAAGGAGGGATAAAATGTTAAAAAAGATTTGGAATTTTTTAGTGCTTGTTAGAACGAGATTATGGATTTTGACGTTTCTTTATGGCCTTCTTTGTTATTTTGGTGTGCTTGGAATTTGGCTCTGGCTCATTGGTGGGGTGCTTGTAGTTGGAGCATATCAACTTTGCAAAGATGATTTATAGTTTGAAGTGAAAGGATAGGACGTGGCAAATACAATAAAACCTGTTTTTTATGGCTGGCAGAAAGACTCATACGATAATCGTGACTATACTCATTTATTGCGGGCAGGTGCGGGAGGGCTGCCGGATTTTTTCGTATTAGATTGCTTGCCCTCGGTCAGAAATCAAGGGTCGTTAGGAAGCTGTTCCGGATTTGGAATTGGTGGCATGTTAACAGGAGTGGCAAAGCAACTAAATGTTTATAAAGAGTGGTTTTCTCCGACGTGGATTTATAATGGCGGTCGGCTCTATGGAGGAACTCTAAAGTGGGATTCGGGGGCGTTTCCGAGAAATTGTTACGAGTTCTTACGAGACAATGGGACACTTCTTGAGCATTTTCGGCCATATGTGGATGTGCTGGATAAAACCGACCCCACTACGTGGGTGTGTGCCAGAGAGGCAAAAAATTATCCTATTTTAAATTATTTTAGAGTCACGGAGGGCATTGCTGGCATTTGTTCGGCACTGGCGGATGGTCACTTAATTTCACTTGGCTCTCCCTGGTACGAAAGTTGGTTAGATGTTCCTCCGACGGGCAGATTGCCAGAAAAATATAAAAGCATAGTGGGAGGGCATGCCACTTTTCTTTATGGCTATAATCTGAAAAAGAAGGTTGTATTTGGGCAGAATTCTTGGGGCACTTCTTGGGGAAATGAAGGAAGATTTTTAATGCCTTTTTCGGCATTTGATGCTTTTAAGGAAACGAGCGGTTATGACGCACACTATGTAGTAGTTTCTTGGGGAAGTGATAGTGAGAAAAAAACAAATACTTGCTTAGGTAAAATTATTGATTTTTTTAAAGGTATTGTGAGGAAGTAAAATGGAAACACTTGGAAATTTAGTTGATAAGCTTACAGTGGTGAATTTGAAAATTTGGCATTTGGAGGAAATTGCTCACGATCAAAATGCCAGTGATAGTGAGGTGGCCACTGCAAAACGAAAAATTGATGTGTTGAATTTGCAACGACATGCTCTTATTGAGGAGTTTGATACTTTGCTACAAGAGGTGTTGTCAGGAAAAAAGAAAGTGCCTGTTTTTTACGAAGTGAAAGATTATAAAAAGGGCAAGTAGAATGAAGCGATTAACCGAGGTTAAGACAAAAAAGATAATTAACCGACAAGAAGTAGACTTGGTAGTGAAGGATTTTTATGGCAAAGAGCATATTTTATTTCCGAAAGAGGAAAAGGAAATTGTTGTAGGGATAAAGGAAGGAAAGAAAAATGGCACCAACTACCACAGAAACTAAGTTCATTGCACAGGTCAGAGCAAAATTAGGGAAGGTTGCTAACACTGTAGATATTGACGATAGTGATATTTTGAACGAGGCAAACAATATTTTGTCAAACTACTTTTTTTCCGCATTTCCAAAAAAGGTTTTGCGATTTATCACAACCGAGGCAAATGTTAGTGAGTACTCTGTTGCCCCTACAACGGTGAGGGTGCAGAAAATAGTTCCTAGTGCAATCGTGGACGAACTTGATTTGGGGTCTGCAATTGTTCCTAATAGCGGTGTGAGTCCATTGCGGACAGAGGAGTGGGAATTTCCTTCGTTAAGGGTTATTCGGGCAATGCGGACAAATCGTGGACTGCAGACTTATCAATTTGATTTTAACCCTGTGGAGCGGAAATTGAAACTCTATCCCACACCAACTTCAAGTGATGTAAAAGTCTACTATATAAGCATTGAAAGTCCAGGTTGGACGATTGATACTGTGCCAGAGGATTTTTGGGATTTGTTAGTTGTGGGAACAACGTGGCGATGTTTGGAAATTGTATTTTTGCGGAGAAGTACGGAGGGTGGAATTTTGCGGGAGGGTGGTCGTGTGGATTATCCGGCCGCTATGTTAAAAGGATATGTGGAAAGTAATAAGCAGGAGTTTTTTGATTTGCTAAATTTAAAAGCAAAATTGTATATGTTATAGTGAGAAAAAACAATGCCTATTAAAATGGAGTTGGATTGGAGTAAGGTTGTAAAGGCCTTACAAATATTGAAAGACGAATTTCGTCCTTATATGGAAGTTGCCTGGGAACAGCTGGCAGAATCAGGTTTAAGTGAAGTGAAGACGCTTACTCCAAATGAGCATATCCGGTCTTTCTGGCAGATGGTGAAAAAATCTACTGACACCAGAACGTCCTTTATAATTAACAACCTATATCCTAACAAGGATGTTTTAATTTTCTTTGAAGTCGGCACTCGTCCACACACAATTAAACCGGTAAGGGCACAGGCACTGCACTTCTTTTGGGAGAATGCGGAAATATTTTCTAAAAATGTTTTTCATCCGGGCACCCCAGCTTATAGGATGGTAGAGCAGACGATGTCCGATTTGCAGGCACGATTAGATGTTTATATGCAAGAAACTATTAGAATGGCAGAAAAGATGTTAGCAGAAAGAGGTAAGTAAAATGGCATATTATGGATTTGGTGATAAGGAAACAATTATAGGGCAAGTTGCCTCTTTGATAAGCAGTATTTCTGGTGTTGCGTTTGTTGACTATCAGAGAGCCTACGACACAGGGATAACGCCGGACAAATTTCCTGGGGCATTTGTAAATGATATTGACGAGGCAAAGGAAAAAATTTTGCTCGACTTGTATAAAAACACTTTGCAGATTGGGATTGTTGCATGGACTCGGGCAAATGCTTCTGAAAATCTTTGGTCAAAAGTAAATACCTTTATTCAGGCAATCCTTGCAAAGCTGGCAGATTCACCGACGCTTAATTCTCAAGCGTACTCAAGTAGAGTTACCAGAGTTACGACGGATTCGGGTTCACGCCATCCTATTGGTGTGTTTGCAATTGTTATTGAAGTTATATATTTTTCAGGAAAGTAAAAAATGAATAGACGTGATGTGCTTTCAGGGTTAAAAATATTATTGAGTGGTGTGTCCGGTGTGAAAACGGTAGTGAGGACATATACGGATTTAGTAATTTCTGCTTCGTATAAAATTGCTGACCTGCCACTTATAGAAATTAGAGAACCCGAAGAGTATCCGGAGACGGAGCTTATTGGAATGCGTCAGATGGAAGTGTTGAATTTGACGCTTCGAGTTTGGTTTATAGATTGGACGGAATTTCCGACAAGTACTTATGAGACTTTAGTAAAAAACATTAGGGATAAAATAGGAAGTTCGTTTACAGTAAATGGCCAAGCAGTTGCCTGCTGGGTCAATAATATTGGGATAGTGGAAGGTGAAATGCCACTTTTCCACTTTGATATTGCATTACGGACGAAGGTTTATTTAAACCTTCAAGATGCATAAAGTCCGAGAGGTGATGAGTGCCTTGAGGAATTATTTTATGGAGTAAAAAAATGGCCGAATTTGCATTAGCGAATCAAGAAATACTTTTCGTAGTGCCAGAGACTACAAAAGGAGTTTTACAGGTTCCAACTTCAGCATGTAGGGTGTATTCTACTGAGCCGGTTGATTTAGGGCAGGAAAGAGAATTAATTGAGGATGCACAGATTAGGGCAGGGGCATCAAATCTTCCTTCAATTAAGGCAAGGCTGATGGTTGGTGAATGGAGCTTTACAACTTATGTAAAGGCATCGGGAACGAAAGGAACAGCCCCAGAGGCTGGTGCTTTATTTACCGCGTTGTTAGGGAAAAAGACAGTGTCCTCAAATACAAAAGTGGAGTATACGTTAGAGGATTCTTTACCGTCGTTGTCAATTTGGGTGAAAAAAGGACACACTGTTTTTGCTGTAAGGGGTGCCTCTGTGGAAACAGGAGAATTTTCAATTGCAGGGGATGCTGTGGCAACGGTGCGATGGTCAGGAAAGTTTATGCAAAGACTTTGGGCTGGCACCTCCACACTTGAGGATGCATTGAACATCGGCGACACACAAGTGATGTTGCCAACTGGACATGCTAAAAGATATTCGGAAGGAATGTATATCAAATTTGGGGCAGACGATAACTCAGGGGCGGGATATAAAATTACGAGTGTTGATTACACACTTGACACATTGACAATTACACCGGGTGTAAAGGCCTCACATGCAAAGGGCACAGCAATAGAACCTTGGTTACCCACTGCTGCTGCTGAAGTTGGAGCGCCTGTTCATGGAAAATTGGGTTTGGTGACAATTGATGGTGTGCCAGCAGTTGTGTTGTCTGCATCGTTGACAGTGACAAATAACATTAAGTACTATGATAACGAGAAAAATGGTGTGTGGACAGCGGAAGATTTTGCTCGTCCCGGGAAAAGAACGGTTGAGGGTACTTTGTCACTATTCTTTTTAGCACAAGGATTAGACTATTTTTACAAAGCTGATTATCACGAAATGGACGCATTGGTTATTCCTGCAGGAAGTGAGGATGGGTCTATTATGGAGCTTTCCATCCCATATGCGGAATATTCGTCCCCCAAGCTTTCAGGGACAGAGGAGTTTTTACAAGAGTTGTCGTTTAAAGCAGTAGCGTCAGCAAGTTTGAACGATGAGTTGAAGGTGATTTTTAGATAAAGGAGTGGAAAGGGGAGGGGAAACTCTCCCCTTTAATTTTATTACTTTTTAGGAGGAACATATGTCAGAGGAAAAAGTTTTTAGTATTGAGGAATTAACACAGGCAATCAGAAAGGCTGCGGAAACGGAAACTGTGGTGGAGTTTGAGTGTCCTTATATTTCAGGACTCTATTTTAACATTGCGTATGCTTCAAAGCACTTGCTTCAGCAGATTTTAGATGGTGCAAAAGAAAATTATTTTAATCCGAAAACGAGGATGCAGGAGGAACGCACTAACAGCGCTAAATTTAATCGGTTAGCTGCCCGACAGTTAGTAAGGGGCTGGAAGGGGCTTACTGTGAAGAGTTTAAAAACCCTTATTGTAGGATTATCTACTTCTGCCAGTGATGGTACTGAAATTCCATATAGTGAGGAACTTGCGTATGCGTTAATGGATTCGTCTCTTGATTTTCAAAACTGGGTGGTTTCTGTTGCTACGGATGTAAGTAATTTTTCAAATATTGCACAGACAAAAGCAGAGCAGTACGAAAATTTAAAATAGTTGCGAAGTGGTTAAGCCAAGATCCGAAAACAAAAAAAAATTGTGATGTTTGCAGAAAGTTAAGAGATAGAGCGGCGTATGGTGAAAGTGTAAATGTGCAATTGCAATCAATAGGTGATTGTGGGTCTTGTGAAGTAACTGCTTCGCAACCAAGAAGTGATAATATAATTATTTTGGAAATTTACGAAAACGTTCCAAAAAGTTTTAGTGAGTTGTCTGGAATTCCAAACATAAGTGCGGTGGACATAGTGGAAGTGATTAAAATAATGAATCTTGCCAGAAGTAAGTGGAAAGATTACTATAACCGAGTAGTTTTCTTTCATGAAAAATTAGTAGAGTATAGATTACAGCAGCAAAGGGTGAAGGAAGAAAAGGGGAAGTAAAGTGGCTACAAAGGAACTGACAATTGTTTTGGAATTTGACGATAAGGGGACTCCTAATATAAAAAGAAGTATCAATGAAGTTTCGCAAGCTACGACACAAGGCGCTCAGGCTGCAAGTAAATATTCACAGGGTTTTAACAAGTTAGAAAAAGAAGTTACCAAGGCAGATTCAAAGTTTAAAACGTTTGTAAAAACTTTAGGTTCACAGGTCGTATCTATTATGGCGGGCATGGGGGCGGTGATGGGTCTTCAGGCTGCCATGATGAAGCTCAAACAATCATTTACTATGGCCATGCAGGCAGGTGAGCAGTTTAGTAAGCAGTGGGCTGCTACTTCTACTATGATAATGGGAGGAGCAGAGCAGATTGCCGAAATGAAAGAGGAACTTTTGAGCTTGTCTCCTGTTCTTGGGGTGTCTACTAATTTGGCTGGTGGTTTATATCAGGTTCTGTCTGCGGCAATCCCTCCTGAAGCTGCTATCAATTTTTTGGCTGTTTCGGCGAAAACAGCAAAAGCAGGGGTAACCGATACTTTTACGGCAGTTGATGCTTTAACAACTGTTATCAATGCTTATGGCATGAAAGCTGCGGAAGTTAGTAAAGTATCTGATATTATGTTCCAGACAGTATTTAGGGGCAAACTTACTTATGAGCAGTTAGCGTCCTCAATAGGTACTGTGGCAACGCTTGCTGCTAAGGCAGGGATTGATTTTGAGGATTTGTCTGGTGCGGTTGCCACTATGACTCGGGTCGGTATTAGTGCACAAAAAGCAATGACTTCGTTACGGTCAATAATTACCACTATCATTGACCCGACTGCAGGGGCGAGGAATATGGCCAGACAGCTTGGTATTGAGTTAAGCGCGACAGCAGTAAAACAAAAGGGATTTGTGCGGTGGTTGAATGAAACGATTGCAGCTACTGGAGGCTCTATTGAGAAACAGGAAGCATTATTTGGAAACATCAGGGCATTGACTGGCATTCTGGCACTTGCGGGGCCGCAAGCGAAAGAGTTTGCAAAAGATGTTGAGTTAATGAGGAACTCGGCGGGATCAACCGAAAAAGCGTTCAAAAAAGTTGCTCTTGAGACTGGTAATTTGATGGAGGCTTTGCGAGGAGTAAAGGAAAGAGGCCGAATAGGATTTTTTGAAGGATTGATGGAAGGGTTTTTTAAAGGGATAAAAGCCCAGGAAGATTATGAAAAGAAGTTCGCAGAGTTAAGTACTAATGTTTATACTACAGTGAAAAAAATAGGGCAGGCAATAAATGATTTTGTAATGGGTATAGTTAAAGTAGGTAAGGCCATTTGGGAACATCGGGAAATAATTATCAAAGTAGCAGAAGCTTATGCCATTTGGTTTCTCTGGCAAAAGCGTATTATCGCAGTTAATATGGTGAACTGGATAGCTGGTGCAATAAATAGTTTAAAAATGCTGGGACTTTCAATGCTTGCGGCCAAGACTCGGGGTGGTTCAATGTTTTCGGTACTCCGAATGGGTTTTGGTTCGTTAAGCACTCCGATTAAGGGCCTTGGTGGAATGCTTAAGAATTTAGGGCCGATTGCAATTGCGGCGTTTGCCGGTTGGAATATAGGAAAGTGGATTGGTGAAATTACTGGACTGAACGAAAAAATTCAAGACCTAATAGTAGGTTTAATAAAAGTGAAGTCGGTAGGAGTGGAAGGGCCTGCTCACGCACAACTTGCTCCACTACAAACCGCCATTATGGCCAGAGCGAAAGAGTTAACAAACAAACCAATAAAAAATCAGATTGAAGCAATGCGGTTACTCCAAAAAGAGTTTGAGAAAACCGGAACGCTTGGCTCTGAAGTATTAGATAGTTGGGCAAAAGGGTTAGGTTGGGTGAAGCAAGCCAAGACGGAAGTAAAAGATTTGACAGGTTTAGCGGCGGCAGAGGCAGAAGTAGCAGCAATGTCAAGTGACGATCTTCGGGCAAAGCTTAAGGAATTTGGCTATTCTTTAAGAGGTGATGTTGAGGAAAGGTTTGTTTTGCTCGGTGAAGCAATGAAAAGATTAAAAGGTGAAATTCCTGAAAGAGAAATGAAGCGACTTCAAAATGAGTATAAGGATATGGGGATTGCACTTGGAATTATAAGTCAAGGTTTTACAGAGTTTGGGGTGTTGACACAACGGGAGGTGGCCAGTCGAATAAAGGAACTTTCCGGATATTTACGGGAACTTGATTCTGCATTTAAAAAAGGAACAATTTCGGAAGAGCAATATAAAAAGGGCTTAACCGCAATTACAGATGAGGTAAAAGAACTTGATCCTGCTTTGCAAGTTTCTGCCAGCGGTCTTTATAAATTAGCTACCAGTACTCTGCCAGCAGCCACTTCAAATTTCAAAATGCTTGCTCAGGCCATTCCTCAAGTAACAGAAGGTTTGCAGTTAGATTATACAGAGGATATTTTTGACCAGAAGGCGGCCACTTTAGGAATAAAAACGATAAAGAAATTACAGAACGAACTTACTAATCTTGAAAGTGCGTATACTTCTTTAAAAGAAACCGAGCAACTTACCCATGATAACGAAATTCGTGCTGTTGAAAATATTGTGGCATTGTATAAGGCGCTCGGTTTGGAAATTCCTCCAGCGTATAAAAAAATATTAGACAGCATAAGTGATGTTGGCAAGAAAACAGGACAAGGAATTGTTAGTGCGTTTCATACTTTAGCTGGAGCGCTCGGTGTTTTATCTGATAGTGTTAGTGGGGCACTCCAGGATTTGGTTCGAGTAGGGGCAACCGTAGTTGACCAACTTGCGGAAACTTTTGCCGAGCAAATGAAGGCTGGGGGAAAGCTTGATTTTAGTGCGGCATTCAAAAAGCTTGGGGCACAATTAGCTGGCCAGTTAGGGGCGGCACTTGGTGGTGTCCTTGGTGGAGGTGGGGGCAGAGGAAATTATGGCGGGATAGGTTCGGCAATTGGTGGAGTAATAGGTTCAATTATTCCAGGTGTTGGTAATGTTATTGGTAGTTTAGTTGGAGGGTTATTTGGTGGACTATTCAAGAAAAAGAAATCACCAGAGCAAAAAGCAGCAGAGGAACTTGCAAGAGCGGTTGCATCAATTCAAAAACAATATAAGTATTTAGGTGATATTTCGGAAACTACAGCCAAAAAAATAGCAGAGCTTACCAAAGAATATAACCGACAGACAGCACAATTGTTAAGTTTAACCGACATAATGAACGACACAGGCATAAGTTCTAAAAATGTTTCCGTATATATACAAATGATGCGAACAGGTTTGCAAGATATGGCAAAAGGTACTGTTGATGCTCAAAAAGGAATAACTGCTCTCGGTGAAGCTTTTTCTGGACTGATTGAGTGGACACAAAAGTTTGGAAAAGAGGGCAGTAAGGAAATTGTTTCCTTTATTAAGTACGTGCGGCAACTTGGAGTAAGCGTTGCTGAAGTAGACGATTACGTATTTTCTCAATTGTCAAAAGGAGCAGAAGGGGTTGCCGCAATGGTATCGGCTGCCGGTGGCCAGGCATATACACAACTCCTTGACTACAAAGACCAAGTAGAAAAATTAGGTGAGGAAGTAAAAAATCTTTCCACTTCAAAATTAAGTACCAGAGAGGATCAAGCAAACTATGCACAAAAGAAAGCACAGCTTGAGGAGTTATCAAAAAAATATAGTGAGTTAAAAGAAACGCTGGCTACTGATTTAGCCCCTGAACTTGAGCGTATAAGCAATCTTACTGTTATTTCTTTTAATTCTTTACTGGCACAAGGGAAAAGTATGAACGAAGCCTTTTCCATTATGGGCGATTCTTTAGCAACGTTAGGTGATAAATATAAAGAGCTTGGAATTAGTGGTGGGGCAGCAATTCAGGAGCTATTAAAGTTATCAGAGGTCAGTAAAGTAAATGCGGGTTTGTTTGATGCCATTGAAGGGAATAAAAGTCTTTTAGAAGCTTTAGGAAATACTGGATTTTTGACAGCAGATGCTTTAAAGGATGTCGCTGGCCAGAGTCAAGCATACTATAAACAGTTAACAGATGCAGGATTGACTTCAAAACAAGCATTAGCATCTATCGCACCGCAGCTGGCTGACCTTGCTTACTATGCGGGACAGTATGGCCTGAATTTAGACGAGGCCACTAAACAGTTAATTGAGCAAGCTAAAGCTGAGGGCGTTTACAAAGAGAAAAGCAAAGACCTTGTTACGACACTTCAGGAAGGGTTTACAAGCGTTACGAAAAAAATAGACGAACTAATAGATAAGATGACAAAAGAATTACCCAAGTCATTTGGCTCAGTTCCATTTACACCAGGAGAGGAGACAATTCCTGCGCAGCATGGATTTGAAGGAACAGTGACAGGGCCTAAACTATTTTATATTGAACCTGGTGTCCGAGAAAATGTCAGTATTACAAAAAAGGGGAGTAAGGAAATGCAGACATCCCCACAAACAGTTTCAGTAGAAAAGAAAGTAGTATTTGAACCAGTTGTAATTCCTTTTAAGGAACTACAAGCATTTGTTATTGAGTGGGTGCAAAAAGCAGGGGCGGATGAGCGAATTCTTTTTCGCCCTCGAGCAATAAGATAAAGGAAAAATGAAATGGAGCCGACAGTACTTGGCACGAAGCTGGTAGATTTTATTTACGGCATAGCAATTATCCTTCTTTCTGCATTTATTGCTAGGGAAAAATTTAAGGAAGTTCGTCTTTCTAAAAAATATAAGTTGTTAGAAAATCCGGAACGGTGTGCTCGACACGAAACGAAAATAGAGCGCCTTGAAATTGATTTTAAGCAGCTATCAACTGAAAACAAGGAGGCACATGAAAAAATTTTATCCCGTCTTGATTCTCTTGACGTAAAAATTGCAAAATTAGAGGAACGTTTGTTTGATAGAGAGGGTCGGTCAAATGACTAAGTGTACTTTTTGTTATCAGAATTTATTTGACTCTGCTACTTTATCTGCTAGTTCACAAAATCCGAGTTTTCCAGTAATAAATCTGCAGCACCGTTGGTGCACAAAAACGTGGCGGAGTGCCAGCGGCGTTGGGACACTTTCTGCAAATATTGTAATTGATTTTAGTGTTGCAAAAAGTGTTAAAGCATTTTTTCTTTTCCCTCATAATTTTTCCTCACAAGCGGTTGTAAAAATTCAGGCAAACAGCACTGACTCTTGGGATAGTCCGGCAGTTGACCAAACTGCAACGCTTGGAAGTGTTGTTTACTATTTTTGGAGTTCTGCACAATCTTATAGATTTTGGCGAGTGACTATTACTGATTCAAGTCCTATTACTAATTATCTTGAAGCTGGGCGAATATTTTTAGGCAATTATTTTGAGCCGAGTATAAATATTTCAAATGCTTATCAGCTTGTATATACCGATCCTTCAGATGTAATGATTTCCGATGGTGGCCAGATTACTTCAGCACAAAAAACACGATATAAAACATATCAAATAAAGTTTGAGACTTTGCCAGTTGCTGATAAAAATACTTTAGTAAATATTTTTGGTGAAAGAGGGAAGGCTTTAGACTGGGTATTTATTATAGACCGAAACGATATGCAAAATACTTTTGTCTATTGCAGATTTTCTACTGACCTGAATATTGAGCATTTATGGAGTGAGCAGTATTTTGATGTGTCTTTTAGCATTGAGGAGTTAAGGTAGAGTGGACTATCAACGATTTATACAACTGACAGATACACAGAGAATTATCCTAGTTGAGGTGCAGCCCGCACACGCCGTAGAGTCTCTTGTCTGGACACAGCACGACACTTATACAAATCTTTACTCAACTCCATATGCATATGGCATTGCTGATAAAGTAGAGGAAAATGGGACAGAGTATATTGAGGCTTTTTCCTTAAGTGAAGCAAACACTACAGCAAGTTCCTTTTTTTATGATTTGTCTGGCCAGATTCTTTATTTGCATACTTCAAATTCGGATAGTCCTGGAAAACAAACAAACCCTCCAGTTTATGACTACACTATTTTAGTATATTTCTGGCGGTATTTTTCCTCTTCACAACCGAAAACAGCACCAATTGTGTTTCCGAGAAAACAAGCACAGATAAAAAATGGAGGAATGGAAGTTTGGTCACCGAGTGGGGTGCTTTCCAACTGGCAGAAAGTCCAAAATGGAGGATCTGTCGTAGAAAAGGAAAGTACTTCCCCTCATTCAGGTGGATATTGTGTTAAGCTGGCCATTGATGAGGCAAATAGTTACGCCGGCATTCAGCAATCTTTTAGACTCCCTCTTTCCGTTTTGTGTAAACTTTCCTTATACTATAAAACAACTGGCGGGGCAACTGGAAAAATTGAAATAAAGGACAGTGCGGATAATATTTACTTAAAGAGTGATGGCAGTTGGAGTGAGGAGCAAACTACTATTTCTCTTTCTGCCACTACTGACTGGGCAAAATTTGAGTTGGGGTTTATTTCACACGACACATATACTGACTATATAATTAGTTTAGGAAGTGAGTCCGCAGCAAGTCAGTTTTGTTTCTTTGATGATGCTCAAATTTTTGCTTTGCGGGAGGACAATTACTACCTTCCTTATATAACAACTTCTGGCATTGCAGATTT
>Ga0209201_1001800_pt1 | contig 23219 bp, 20 predicted proteins | sample AD_UKC055_MetaG_FD_184411 | JGI IMG/M metagenome (GOLD analysis project Ga0209201, IMG submission 184411) | Active sludge microbial communities of municipal wastewater-treating anaerobic digesters from USA - AD_UKC055_MetaG (SPAdes) (version 2) | ecosystem: Engineered > Bioreactor > Anaerobic >...
GGGCACCCCCTACCTGTGGGGCGGACGGACGCCGTGGGGCTACGACTGCTCCGGCCTGGCACAGACTTTCTGGGGAGTGCTCGGCGTTCCCCTGCCGCGGGATGCCGATCAGCAATTCCGCGCCGGCGCTCCCGTGGAAAGCCCCCTACAGGCGGGCGACCTGCTCTTCTTCGGGCGGGCGGCGGATCCGGCGACCTTCACGGCCCAACGGGTCACCCACGTCGCCATCGCCCTCGATGCCGGGCGCTATCTCCACGCAAACGGCGCCACGTGGAGCATCGCCATCAACAGCCTGAATCCCGCCGCACCCGATTTCAGCCCGGCCCTGCAAAAGGCCTTCCTGGGCGCGCGGCGTTATCGGTGAGGAAAACCCAGGCCCCGTTCGATGCCGGATTCGATATCGGGAGGAAAAATGTTGCCGATTACGTATGCCCCTTTGACGCTCGAGCTGCGCACCACTTTCCGTATTGCCCATGGAGCGAGCGACCAACGGCACAATGTGCTCGTCCGCATCGCGGAAGGCGTCGGCGAGGCGGCAGCCGTCGCCTATCACGGCGAGACGCCGGCCGGCATCATGGCCTACCTGGCCGCAGTGGGCGCGCTCCAGGGCGACGATCCCTGTCTGCTGGAAGAGCTCCTGGCGCAGCTGCCGCCGGGCTCGCAGGCTGCCCGCGCGGGCGTGGACATCGCCCTGCACGACCTGTGGGGACAACGCCTGGGACAGCCACTCTACCGCCTGCTGGGGCTCGACCCGGCGCGGATCCCCCTCACCTCGTTCACTATCGCCATGGACACCCCGGAGGCGATGGCAGAACGCGCACGGGAGGCGGGACTGCCCCTCCTCAAAATCAAAGTGGGCAGCGAGGAAGATGCGGCCCGGCTCGCCGCGATCCGTCAGGCGACCGCTGCCCGGCTGCGGTTGGACGCCAACGCTGGCTGGAGCCGCGAGCAGGCTGAGGCCTGGCTGCCGCGGCTGGCCGATTTCGGGATCGAGCTGCTGGAACAGCCCCTCCCCGTGGGCGACCTCGAAGGATTGCGCCGGCTGCGAGCGCTGAAGACCGGCGTCCCCATCTTCGCCGATGAAAGCGTGAAGACCGCGCGCGATGTGGCCGCCCACGCCGGCGCCGTGGATGGCGTGGTCATCAAATTGATGAAAACGGGCGGCATCCGCGAAGCGCTGCGCGCGATTCACACGGCGCGAGCGCACGACATGCAGGTGATGCTCAGCTGCATGGTGGAGAGCTCGGTGGGCGTGACGGCGGCCGCGCATCTGGCGCCCCTGTGCGATGCGGTGGATCTCGACGGTCCGCTGCTGGTAAAGAACGACCCCTTCGAGGGCCTCCGCTATGAGGGCGCGCGCCTGCTCCTCCCCGACCGCCCCGGCATCGGCGTCGTCGCGCGGCATCAGGCCGTGTGAACGTAGGCGCGTGCGGCCGTGTTCACGTTCACACGGCCGCACGGCCGCATCATCTTCCAAATCCTTCCCATAATCACCCCAAAAGGTGACATTTGTCAGCCTTCGACGGCGCCCTCTTGACATTTTGCCGTTTTTCGCCTATGATACTGGTATCTACCTATCATGACCAGTCATTACCACAAAGGGGCCCATGGAACTGAAGCGCGAAGCACCTACCCCCTTGTACGTGCAGCTCAAGAACTCACTCCTGATGCAGATCACCAGCAATCAGCTGGCGCCCCATCAGCAGCTGCCCTCGGAGCGCGAGCTCTGCGAGCAGTTTGGGGTCAGCCGGACGACCGTGCGACAGGCGATCAACGAGATGATCCACGAGGGATTGGTCTACTCGCGCGCCGGGAAGGGCACTTTCGTCAGCGAGCCGAAGATCAATCAACAGCTGCGCACCCTCACCGGCTTCAGTCAGGATGTGCTCGAGCGCGGCGGCACGCCATCCAGCCAGGTGCTGGAGGCGCGGCTGATCCCAGCGACGCCCGATCTCGCCGAGCGCTTACAGGTCACCCTGGAGACGGAGCTGGTGCTCCTCTCGCGGCTGCGGCTGGCCAACGGCATGCCGCTTGCCATTGAGACGTCGTATCTCAATCATAGCTACTGCAAGGACATTTTGCAGCACGATTTTTCTTATACCTCTCTGTATCACGTTTTGCAGACGGAGTATCAGCTACGGCTGGTACGCGCAGAGCAGACCATCGAGGCGGGGCTTGCCAATCCCCAGGAACTCGCCCTGCTCAAGATGCATCCGCCCGCCGCCGTTCTCAAGATGGAGCGCCTTACCACCACCGATCAGGACGTGCGACTCGAATACACCGTCTCGGTCTATCGGGGCGATCGTTACAAATTCCGCACGACCCTGCAGGTATTCTGAGCGTAGAAAAACGTGCGAACATGTTAAGGTGCGAACGTGCGAACGTGGTAACGTGCGGACTCGCCGATTCGCTGATTCGCTGATTTCTGGGAGGGGGCCTTTGATCGAAACAGGCCTGGTACAGTTGCTGCACGAGCACCTGGATCGGCTGCGCGGGCAGCGGGTGGGCCTGGCGACCCATGCCGCAGCGGTGACGCCCGACCTCACCGACGCCGTCGCAGCGTTGCGCGCCGCTGGGGTGACCCTCACGGCGCTCTACGGCCCGGAACATGGCCTGGCGGGCGCGGCAGCCGATGGTGCCGCCGTGGGACACGGCGTCGAGGTGCGCACGGGATTGCCCATCTACAGCCTTTACGGCGCGACGCGGGAACCGACGCCCGACATGCTCGCCGACGTGGATGTAGTGCTCTTTGACATGCAGGACGTGGGGGTGCGCTTCTACACCTACACGAGCACGCTCTGGCATCTCCTCAAAGGGGCGACGCGGGCCGGCAAGCCGGTGTGGGTGCTCGACCGCCCCAATCCGCTCAACGGCGTGACCCTCGAAGGGCCGCTCGTGGCGCCGGGCTTCGAGTCGTTTGTCGGTGTGATCCCCATCCCCATCCGCCACGGGATGACGCCGGGCGAGCTGGCACTGTGGATGAACGGCGAGTACGCGCTCGGCGCGGAGCTGACCGTCATACCGCTGCGGGGCTGGCGACGCCCGCAGTGGTTCGACCAAACCGGCTTGCCGTGGGTCATTCCCTCGCCGGCAATGCCGCATCTTTCCACCGCTACCGTCTATCCCGGCATGTGTTTTCTGGAGGGGACCAACGTCTCCGCAGGCCGGGGGACGGCGCTGCCCTTCGAAGTCTGCGGCGCGCCCTGGCTGGACGGCTACGCGCTGGCCCAACGGCTCAACGCGCTGGCGTTGCCGGGGGTGCGGTTCCGCCCTCACACGTTCATCCCGACGGCGGACAAACACGCGGGCCAGCGGTGCGGCGGAGTCCAGGTCCACGTGACCGACAGAGACACGCTGCGCCCGGTCGCGTTGGGAGTGCACGTTCTGGCTGCCTGCCGGGCGACCGCTCCCCAGGAGTTCGCCTTCCTGCCCTCCAGTTGGGAGGGTCGCCCCGCGCATCTGGACCTGCTCACCGGTTCGGCGCGGGTGCGGGAGGGACTGATCGCCGGCGAACCGGCGACCGCGCTGGTCGCTGAATGGGAAAGCGATCTCGCCGCGTTTGCAGAACGCCGCAGACCCTATCTGCTGTATGCTTAGAGGTGGGAGGGAGATAGATGAGTTCAAGGGCCACGGTTGGACCGCCGAAGAAAACAGCCTCGTATTATCTGGAGAAAATCGCGACGAATTACTGGGTGCGCACCATCGCCAAGAAACTCCTCATTGTCTGGATCGTGATGACGCTGACGTTTTTCATCATCCGCGCGCTGCCCGGAAATCCGGTGGAGATCATGGTGATGAGCCTCATGGACAGCGGCCTCTCTTCCGAGGAGGCCTACGCCCGGGCCGCAAGCCTGCTGCGAATTGACCTGGATGCCCCGCTGGGCAAGCAATACCTGGATTACATGACCAATCTACTCCACGGCGATCTGGGGGATTCCTACGTGCTGGCGATCAACAAGCCGGTCGCCACGCTGATCGCCCAGCGGTTGCCGTGGACGCTGTTCAGCGTCGGGACGTCGCTGCTCATCAGCTTCATCATCGGCATGTTCCTGGGAACACTGGCGGCCTATTGGCGCAACTCGTTCATTGATCATGCGCTCACCAACTTCAGCGCCGCGATCGAATCCATCCCCAACACGCTCACCGCCATCGTCCTGGTGCTGTTGCTCGGCGTGACCTGGAAGGTGGTGCCGTTGAACTTCATGCGCGGGTCCCTCTCGCCGGGCATCAAGCCGGGCTTCACCACGGCCTTCCTCGTGGATCTGTTCAAGCATTACGCCGTCCCCGGCGCGGTGTACGTCTTCTCCACCCTGGGCGGCTGGATGTTGTCCATGCGCAGCAGCACCATCAGCACCCTGGGCGAGGATTATGTGACCGTGGCCCGCGCGCGCGGTCTGCCCGACCTTCGCATCATCACGGCGTATGTGGGCCGTAACGCCAGCCTGCCCTTGATCACCGGGCTGGCCATCTCCCTGGGCTTTGCCGTCGGCGGCTCGATTCTGATCGAGTCCATCTTCGTCTACCAGGGCATCGGCCTGCTGCTGAACCAGGCCATCGCCAAACGCGATTATCCCGTCATGCAAGGGATCCTCCTCGTCACGACCATCACGGTGATTCTCTCCACGGCGCTGGCGGATCTGCTGTATGGCTGGCTCGATCCGCGCATTCGCGTCACCGGTGGAGGTGAATAAGTGAGTAAGATAGAAACGGCACCGGCGCCGCAGAAACGCCCCAACGAGGCGCTCCGCACCCTCAAACTCCTGGCGCGCAACAGAATCGGCTTGTTGGGGCTGATCATTTTCGTCCTGATGACGTTCATGTCCCTGGTGGGACCGCTGATCGTGCCGCCGGAGACGCAGGCCCACGTGGAACAAATCTATCAGCCGCCTTCGGCAGCCCATCCCCTTGGCACCGACTTTCAGGGGCGCGAGATGTGGAAGATGGTCATCCATGGCGGGCGCGACGTCCTGATCGTGGCCTTCCTGGCGGGGATTCTGACCACGCTCGTCGCGGTGACCGTCGGCGCCGCCAGCGCCTTCTTCGGCGGCTGGGTGGACAGCCTGCTGATGAGCATCACCGACATGTGGCTGACCATCCCCCGCTTTTTGCTCCTCGTCGTGGTCGCCACTCTCGTACGGTTGGAGAACGTGTGGATGTTGGCGCTCTTCCTGGCGTTCTTTGGCTGGCCCGGTCTGGCGCGCCAAATCCGCTCGCAGGTGCTCTCCCTGAAACAGCGAGAATACATCGAGGCGGCGCAGCTGCTAGATTTGGGGTCGGCGCACATCATCTTCCGCGAAATGCTGCCCAACATGATGAGCTACATCGTCATCGCCATGATCAACGCCATGACCAGCGCGATCTACTCCCAAACAGGCCTGGTCTTCCTGGGCGTCGTGCCCTTCGGCAACAACTGGGGCGTGATGTTCAGCCTGGCCTACGCCAAGAACGCCATCTACAACCCCAACGCGGCCGCCAGTCTGCTGGTGCCGATGGGGGCCATCATTCTCTTCCAAATTTCGCTGGTGATGCTCTCGCGTTCCCTGGAAGAAATCTTCAACCCGCGATTGCAGAGGGGGGTGTGAGATGAGCCAGCCCATCCATGTATCCACGGTTCAACGGACCAGCGCGCCGGCGTTGTCAGTGCAAGGATTGACGATCACCTATCAGGCCAAACGGGGGGACGTGCAAGCGGTGCGTAACGTCTCCTTTGACGTAGGTCGCGGCGAAGCGCTGGCGATCATCGGCGAGAGCGGCTCCGGGAAAACTACCCTGGGGCTTGGCATCGTGCGCCTGCTCCCCTCGACGGCCACCATCCGTCAGGGGGAACTGCTCTATCGCCGCTTCGGCGCGGCCGGCAACGGCGGAGGGACGAGCGCCACGAGCGAGGTGGACGTGCTCCAGCTCAAGGGGCGCGACCTGCGGCAATTCCGTTGGAAGGAGTGCGCCATGGTCTTCCAGGCAGCACTCAATGCCTTCAATCCCGTGCTGCGGGTCTCCGATCAGTTCGGCGACACAGCCCGCGCTCACGGCTATCTCCAGGGGCGCGAGCTGGCGGACCGCGCGCGCCACCTGTTTGAACTCGTGCGCCTGGATTCCGAGCGGGTCTGGCGCGCCTATCCTCACGAGCTCTCCGGCGGCATGCGCCAGCGCGTCCTGATCGCGTTAGGGCTGCTCCTGGAGCCGCAGCTGCTCATCCTGGACGAGCCGACCACGGCGTTGGACATTCTCACGCAGCGCAACATCATGGACGTGCTGAAGGATCTCCGCCAGAAGCTGGATTTCTCGCTCATCTTCATCTCCCATGACCTCTCCCTGGCGGCGGAGCTGGCCGACCGGGTCGCCACGATGTACGCCGGCAAACTGGTGGAGCTGAGCGACGTCTACACCACCTTCAAGAATCCAGTGCACCCTTACACCATCGGCCTGATCCATGCCGTGCCGACGCTCACCGCGCACCGGGATCACGTCTCCTCCATCCCCGGGTCGCCGCCAGATTTGATTGACCTGCCGTCGGGCTGCAAATTCCACCCGCGCTGCCCGCTCGCCGATCAGCGCTGCCGCGAGGAGGAACCGGAGCTGGCGCCGGCAAGCGAGGCCCATCACTGGGTCGCCTGCTGGAACTGGCAAAGCGCCAGCGACCGGCTGCACAACGGGCAGAAAGGAGCTTCCGCATGAGCGAGTTGATCCGGCTCGAGCACGTGACCCGCCGTTTTCAAGTCAAACGCCAGCAAGCCATCAAGGCTGTGGACGATGTCTCCTTCGACGTTCGGGAAAGCGAAATTCTGTGTGTGGTGGGCGAATCCGGCTGCGGCAAGACGACGACCGGCAAGATCATCTCCGGGCTGCTGCCCCCTTCGGAAGGGCGCGTCTTCTATCGCGGGCAGGACATCACCACGCTCAAGGGCGCGGATTGGAAAGCGTACCGCCTGGGGGTGCAGATGATCCATCAGGATCCCTACGCCTCACTCAACCCCACGCACTCGACCTATCAAACCCTGGCAGCGCCGCTCAAACGTCACGGCTTCGCCAGCAGCGAGGCCGGCATTCGCGCCCGCGCCAAAGAGCTGCTGGAAATGGTAGACCTCACGCCTGCGAGCGACTTCCTGGACAAATATCCCCACCAGCTGAGCGGCGGACAGCGCCAGCGGGTGGCGGTCGCGCGCTCGCTCACCGTCAACCCGTCATTTATCGTCGCCGATGAGGCCGTCTCGATGGTAGATGTTTCCATCCGCATCAGCCTGCTCAACACCCTGCTGCGGCTCAAGCAAGACATGGGATTGGCCGTGCTCTTCATCACGCACGACCTGGCGCTGGCCAAGTATTTCGCCTGGGAAGGGCGCATCGGGGTGATGTATCTGGGCCGCCTGGTAGAGCTGGCGCCGGCGCGTCAGCTGGTCGAAGCGCCGCAGCATCCCTACACCAAGGTGTTGCTCTCCGCCATCCCTGAAGCCGATCCCGACGTGACCCGCACCAAACAGCACCTCCAGCTCCGCAGTATGGACGTGCCCAGCTTGCTGCGCCTGCCGGACGGCTGCGCCTTTCACCCGCGTTGTCCCTTCTTTGACGGGGAAGCTTGCGAGAAAGTGGTGCCGCCGTTCACCTTTTTCCGCGATGGCTCCGCCGTGGCCTGTCATCCCGTGCAGCGCCAGCGAGAGGCAGAAATCATCGCCGCGCCGACGGGCATGGATTAACGCGCTATGAATCCACAAATCGGACAGACCTGGTTTCGAGTGGCCATCTCGATCACGTTGGTCAGCCTGGTGCTGCTGTTTTTCCAGCAACCGGGGACGGCTGAATTCATCGTCACCGCGCTCGCGCTGGGCGTCGGCGTCATCATGACCACGTTGATCATCCTCATCGTCCGCAAAAGTCAGTAGCATTGGCCAGAAGGAGGTGCACGCTCGCCAAAAGTTTATTTGCCGTTTCCAGACCCCTGTGACTATTTTTGCGATTCACATTTCCGAAGGAGGAATCCAACCATGCGTAAGTTCAATTTTCTCAGTGTGATTCTGATTCTGGCGCTGCTGTTGGCATCCTGCGGTCCTACCGCCACCCCCACTCCAGCGCCCACCACGCCGGCTCCCACCACGGAGAAGCCACCTGAGACTCCTGCCGCCACCCCCGAGCCGACCAAGGAAGCAACTCCCGTTGCGCGTGAGTGGCCCGAGGGCGTGGTGAACATCCTGACGGTGAAGTTGCGACCGGGGATGGAGTGGAGCGACGGCTCCGCGCTGACCGCTCTGGACCTCGTCGGCACCTACAACATCTACTGGGCCCAGAATAACAGCGTCTGGACCTACCTCCAGGATGTCGTCGCCGTGGATGACACCACCGTCGAGTTCTGGATCAAGGCCGCCTCGCCCCGCGTCCTGCGCCTCATCCTCCGCGCCAACCAGCCCGCCCCCTACTCCGTCTACGGCAAGTGGATGGATCAGGCTGCCGACCTCCGCGCCAAGGGCGAGGACCCCAAGGGCGACGCCGCCAAGGCCCTCGTGGATGACCTCTACGCCTTCAAGCCCGACACCGTCGTCGCCTACGGCCCCTTCGTCCTCGACCCCGCCTCCGTCACCGAGGCCCAACTCGAACTGGTCAAGAATCCCACCGGCTACAACGCCGGCAAGAGCGACTTCAACAAGATCCTGGTCTACTACGGCGAAACGGCCGCCTCCCTCCCCCTCGTCCTCTCCAATGAGGTGGACTACAGCACCCACGGCTACACCCCCTCCGACGTCCAGCAGATCAAGACCATCCCTAACCTGAAAATCTTCACCGGCCCCACCGGCACCGGCCCCGGCCTCTGGTTCAACCAGAACGTCTACCCCCTCAACAAGAAAGAGGTCCGCCAGGCCTTCGCCTACATCATTGACCGCAACGAGAACGCCACCGTCGCCATGGGCGAGGCCGGCAAGGGCATCCAGTACGAGGCCGGCTTCACCGACCTGCAGGTCCCCGCCTGGCTCTCCCAGGCTGACATCGCCAAACTCAATCCCTACTCCAAGGACTGGGCCCGGGCCGAGGAACTCCTCACCGGCATCGGCTTCAAGAAGGGCAACGACGGCATCTGGGTGGACGACACCGGCAAGAAACTCGAATTCGAACTCTCCGTCCCCTCCGACTTCGCCGACTGGCTCGGCTCTGCCGAAAACGCCGCTCAGCAACTCAACGCCTTCGGCATCAAGGCCACCGTCCGCGGCTACCCCTCCGCCGAGCGCGCTACCGCCCAGAAAGAAGGCAAGTACCAGATCCTCGTGGACCTCGCCCTCTACTACAACCCCCCTCATCCCCAGACTTCCTTCAACTACTACCTCAACACCCCCCGCAACGCCCCCGAGGCCACCGACGCCTTCAAGGGTATGAACTGGTCCTGGAAACAGATTGACCCCGCCACCGGCAAGGAGGTCTACATCCCTGACCTCCTCACCGCTGCCGCCGCGGGCTTCGACTTTGAGGCTCAGAAACCCGCCATCGCCACCCTCGCCCGTATCGTCAACGAGGAACTCCCCGTCCTGGCCCTCTTCGAACGCTACTCCACCGACGTCATCAACTACGACACCCGCGTCTCCGGCTGGCTCCCCTTCACCGATCCCATCTACCAGAACAACCAGGCCGACCTCTACATCGCCAAACAACTCCTCGATGGCACGCTCAAGAAGTCCGCCACCGGTGACGGCACCTTCCACACCGTCTACCCCTACCCCCAACCGCCCAACTACGACCTCAACCTCTTCACCACCAGCAGCCTCCCCGTTGGCCTCGGCAACCCCTCCTACAACCTCATGTATCCGCCCCTCTTCTACTATATCTGGGCCGACGCTGCCTACGTCCCCGCCGCCGCCGAAGGCTATACACTGGAATCGCCGCCGGTAACGGCTGAGCCCACGCCAGCCCCTCTGCCGGAGGGTGTGGTGAACATCCTGACGGTGAAGTTGCAGCCGGGGATGGAGTGGAGCGACGGCTCCGCGCTGACCGCCAAAGATCTCGTCGGCACCTACAACATCTACTGGGCCCAGAATAACAGCGTCTGGACCTACCTCCAGGACGTCGTCGCCGTGGATGACACCACCGTCGAGTTCTGGATCAAGGCCGCCTCGCCCCGCGTCCTGCGCCTCATCCTCCGCGCCAACCAGCCCGCCCCCTACTCCGTCTACGGCAAGTGGATGGATCAGGCTGCCGACCTCCGCGCCAAGGGCGAGGACCCCAAGGGCGACGCCGCCAAGGCCCTCGTGGATGACCTCTACGCCTTCAAGCCCGACACCGTCGTCGCCTACGGCCCCTTCGTCCTCGACCCCGCCTCCGTCACCGAGGCCCAACTCGAACTGGTCAAGAATCCCACCGGCTACAACGCCGGCAAGAGCGACTTCAACAAGATCCTGGTCTACTACGGCGAAACGGCCGCCTCCCTCCCCCTCGTCCTCTCCAATGAGGTGGACTACAGCACCCACGGCTACACCCCCTCCGACGTCCAGCAGATCAAGACCATCCCTAACCTGAAAATCTTCACCGGCCCCACCGGCACCGGCCCCGGCCTCTGGTTCAACCAGAACGTCTACCCCCTCAACAAGAAAGAGGTCCGCCAGGCCTTCGCCTACATCATTGACCGCAACGAGAACGCCACCGTCGCCATGGGCGAGGCCGGCAAGGGCATCCAGTACGAGGCCGGCTTCACCGACCTGCAGGTCCCCGCCTGGCTCTCCCAGGCTGACATCGCCAAACTCAATCCCTACTCCAAGGACTGGGCCCGGGCCGAGGAACTCCTCACCGGCATCGGCTTCAAGAAGGGCAACGACGGCATCTGGGTGGACGACACCGGCAAGAAACTCGAATTCGAACTCTCCGTCCCCTCCGACTTCGCCGACTGGCTCGGCTCTGCCGAAAACGCCGCTCAGCAACTCAACGCCTTCGGCATCAAGGCCACCGTCCGCGGCTACCCCTCCGCCGAGCGCGCTACCGCCCAGAAAGAAGGCAAGTACCAGATCCTCGTGGACCTCGCCCTCTACTACAACCCCCCTCATCCCCAGACTTCCTTCAACTACTACCTCAACACCCCCCGCAACGCCCCCGAGGCCACCGACGCCTTCAAGGGTATGAACTGGTCCTGGAAACAGATTGACCCCGCCACCGGCAAGGAGGTCTACATCCCTGACCTCCTCACCGCTGCCGCCGCGGGCTTCGACTTTGAGGCTCAGAAACCCGCCATCGCCACCCTCGCCCGTATCGTCAACGAGGAACTCCCCGTCCTGGCCCTCTTCGAACGCTACTCCACCGACGTCATCAACTACGACACCCGCGTCTCCGGCTGGCTCCCCTTCACCGATCCCATCTACCAGAACAACCAGGCCGACCTCTACATCGCCAAACAACTCCTCGATGGCACGCTCAAGAAGTCCGCCACCGGTGACGGCACCTTCCACACCGTCTACCCCTACCCCCAACCGCCCAACTACGACCTCAACCTCTTCACCACCAGCAGCCTCCCCGTTGGCCTCGGCAACCCCTCCTACAACCTCATGTATCCGCCCCTCTTCTACTATATCTGGGCCGACGCTAAGTACGTCCCCGCCGCCGCTGCAAGCTACACGCTGCGGTAAGAGGGACCTTTCAAGAACGGATCAGGTAGAGACGGCCCGTCAGGCCGTCTCTACCCCCGAAAGGTGACAGGCGAAACATGAAAAGCCACGTCCGTGCCCTTTTCGCATTTCTCGTGTTACTTCTCATCCTTCCGGGAGGTTGCAGACCGATGACCGCATTACCCGATTCCACGCCGACACATGTTCCGCCGCCGCCTTACACCCCGCGTCCGACCTCGACTGCCGCTCCCGACATCGAAGCGCTGCTGGCGCACATGACGCTGGAAGAAAAACTCGGCCAGGTCATGGTGATCGGCTTTGACGGGCTGACACCAGAGCCGGCCCTGCTGGAGATGCTCCGCAATTATCACGTCGGCGGCGTCATCCTCTTCGCGCGCAACGTAGACTCCCCGCGCCAGGTAGCGGAGTTGACCAACACCCTGCAGCGCGCCGCGCTGGAGAGCGGCCATCCGGGGCTGCTCATCGCCATAGATCAGGAAGGCGGACGGGTCGCCCGGCTCACCGAGGCCAGGGGCTTCACCGAATTTCCCGGCGCGATGGCGATCGCGGCGACCGGCGACGTGGAGAACGCCCGTCGCGTCGCGCAAGCGCTCGCGGCCGAGATGCGCGCCGTCGGCATCAACACCGATTTCGCGCCCGATCTGGACGTCAACAACAACCCCGCCAATCCGATCATCGGCATCCGCTCCTTCGGCTCCGATCCGGCGCGCGTCGCCGCCTACGGCGTGGCCTTCCTGGAAGGACTGCAGGCCGAAGGCGTGCTCGCTTTCGGCAAGCATTTCCCCGGCCACGGCGATACCAGCGTGGATTCGCACATCGAACTGCCGCTCGTCCCCCACGACCGCGCCCGGCTGGAGGCGGTGGAATTCGTGCCCTTCAAAGCGGCGATGGCGGCGGATGTGGCCGGCATCATGTCCGCGCACATCACCTTCCCGGCGATTGACGCCACGCCGGGGCTACCCGCCACCCTCTCTTCCAAAGTGCTCACCGGCCTGCTGCGCGACGAGCTGGGCTACGGCGGCCTGCTCGTCACCGACTCCCTGGAAATGGGCGCCCTGGCGCAGAGCGGCTATCCGGTGCCCCTCGCAGCGGCGACCGCGCTCGAGGCCGGCGCCGACCTGTTGCTCTTCAGCCGCGATCACGCGCTGCATCGCGCTGCCTTTGAGGAGCTCCGCGCCCGCGTCCTGGATGGACGGATCTCCGAGGCACGCCTGAATGAGGCCGTGCGCCGCGTGCTCCAGGCCAAGGCGCGGTTCGGACTGCTCACCCCCCCTCTAGTGGACGCGACCGTGGCTGACGCCGCCTGCGGCACCGCGGAGGCCAAAGCGCTCTCCCGCGCCGTCGCGTCCCAGGCCATCACCCTGGTCCGCGCCGGGACGCCGCCAGCGTTACCCCTCGCTTCCGGCGCCAAACTGCTCGTCGTGGAGACGCCTGCCGCCAACGGCTTGGGCCACGCGCTGAACGTCCCCTTCATCGTCGTGGACGAGCAACCGACGCGGGAGCAACGTCAGAGCGCCCTCAGCATGGCGCGCGACGGCCGGCCGGTCATCCTCGCCCTCGCCGACGCGGCCCGCTATCCCAGACAACGGGAATTGGTGGAAGCCTTCACGAAAACGGCGTCACCCGTCATCGTTGTCGCCCTCCGCACGCCCTACGACCTGGCGGAAATGCCAGAGGGCCCCACCCTCCTGGCGACCTACGGCCTGAACCCGCCCCTGCTGGAAGCGCTCCTGGCCGTCCTCCGCGGCGAGGCCGAACCGCGAGGGCAGCTGCCCGTTGAGCTCCCGTGACCAGGAACGGATGACGCATGACGTCTCACAGGTCACCGCACCCATTTCAGACCGTCATCTTCTTTGATCTGGACGGAACGCTCGTTGACGGCCCCTTCCGAGCGGTGGTGCTGCCGGCCATTTCAAGCGAACTGGCGGCCTCCGGGTTGGAATCCCAGGCGTTACAGCGCCTGTTGGTGGAAGAAAACTTCCGTCGGCAGGCCGATCCCACCTGTCCGCCGGCCCTGGCCATGGATTGGGACGACATCTTCCAGGCGATCGGCCGGCAGCTCGGCGTGCCGGTCACGACCAGCGTCGAGGCGCTGATCCGCGAACACGCCCGCCCCCCTTACGCCGCGCTCCATCCCGGCGCGCTCGAGGCCCTGCAAGCCCTCGCCGCGCCGGAGCGTGGGCTGATAGTCGCGACGAAGGGGCTGCGCAAATATCAGCAGCCGATCCTGGACGCGCTCGGCCTGACGCCTTACTTCACCGCCATTCTCACGCCGGATACGCAACAGGCGCTCAAACGCGATCGCGCCTTCTACGGCGACTGGCCGGCGCGCGCCGCGTTGACCGTCATGGTGGGGGATTACTACGCGGACGACGTGTTGCCCGCGCACAGCTTCGGTTTCAAGACAGTGTGGAAACCGGCGGTCCTGCCGGCAGAGCTGCACGCGATGGATCCCTTTGAGCGGGTCGCGCGCTATCCCTACACCGCCGAACAGACCGTCCGCCCGGCAGCGCTGATCCTGTCGCTGGCAGAAGCGCCGGCAGTCGTACAAACTTTAGAACTTACGGCAAAATCTCAAAATGGGAGCAGTGACGAGCCCTGACGAGGGTAAAATCGCGGCGGTCTAACGTGAGGATACGTTTCACGTTGCGCCGTTCGGCAATAGCCACCAACGCCGCATCCGTGAAATCCAAAGAGGCATCTGCATATTGGCTCAGCAGTTCGTTGATGCGAACCAGATCGTTCTTTTCCAATGTCTCCCACATGACATCGCTGACGCTTAGTTCGGCCAGAAAACGGCGCATGGCGCCGTGACCCGGTCGAGAAGCCAGTAAATAGCAAATCTCTGGCAATACCGGGACAGCCAGCAATAGAGGTTCTGCGATCGTCTGGGCTACTGCCAAAACCTGCTGGTGGTGCCGGTCGCTAGTGTCGCTCAGCGCGAAGAGGAAGCGGGTGTCAAGCAGAACCGGCATCGGAGTCAGGCCCCCAACCCGACAATGGCTGGACTTCTGCTGCCAGGATTTCCTCATCGCGCTCGGCAATATCGCCCTGGTTTGAAGCGCCCAGGTCAGCAATTGCCAGCAAGAACGACTTCGGCCCTGGCCGCGCTTCATAGAAGGCCACAGCATCCGCGATGATTTCTTGCGGCTCACGTTGCTCACGCCGGGCCAGATATTGGATACGCCGGACCAGACGGGGATCAGTGATTTGAATACTCATCGTTCCTCCTGGCCTTATTGTAGCATAGTTTTTCTCAACGCAGGAAGCAGAATTGAGGTTAAAATGACTCCAATGGAATTTGACCTTACTCATCACGACCATCACGCTGCTGCGGCGGCGCTCTGGACCGCCGCGTGCGGCCCGGACCTGGCGATCTCGCCAGCGTTCGTCGCCTTCAACACCCGACCGACCACCGGCGTGACCCAGGCGGGACGACTGGCGCTCCGCGACGGGCAGCCCGCTGGCTTTATCCTGGCGAGCGCCGTCATCGCGGATCCCACCCTCACCGTCGGGTGGGTGGATGCCATCGCCGTCGCGCCGGAAGTCCAACGCCAGGGCCTCGGCAGCGCCCTGCTCAGCTGGGCCGAAGCCTGGCTGCGCGATCATGGCTGCACGCAAGTCCGGATCGGCGGCAGCCTGCGCCCCTTCACCCCGGGGCTGCCCGTGGAACTCGGCCCCCTCCCTCAGAAATTTTTCGCCCGGCGAGGCTACCACGAAGAGGGCAGCGAATGGGACGTGGCCCGCGACCTGCTAGCTTACCCCGATCCGCCTCTGCCGGCCGGCGCCCCGTCCCTCCGCCCCGTGGAGAGCGCGGCAGAACAACAGGCCCTGCTTGATTTCCTGAGTCGCGAATTCCCCGGCCGCTGGCACTTCGAATGCCAGGAGTTCTTCCGTGAAGGCGGACGCGCGACGGATTGGCTGCTCCTGTGGCCCGCAGAGGCCGAACAGCCCGCCGGATTCTGCCAGATCACCCTGGAGGATTCCCTCCGCCCCATCGAGCGCTTCTATCCGCACCGCCTGCCGCATCCGTGGGGACAGTTCGGCCCGCTCGGCGTGGCGCGAGAGGCGCGCGGCAAAGGCTACGGCGCGGCCGTCGTGGATGGCGCGGCCCGGCACCTCAAACGCCTGGGGGTGCGCGGCTGCGTGATTGACTGGACCGATCTGGTGGCTTTCTACGGCAAGTTCGGCTTCACGCCCTACCGGCAGTACCGCGTGCTGGTAAAAAGCGTCAAGGGGTGATAGAAAGCGCACTCGCCTTTTCGCTTTCTCGCCTTTTCGCCTTTTCGCAAAGGATAACCATGGATTTCAACGCCATTCACTCGCTACTGACCCGCGCTGTGGAAACGGTGACGCCGGCCGCGCAGCTCGTCGTGCGGCAGCACGGCGACGTGCAACTTGAGGCCGCCTATGGCTGGCTCGATCCCGAAACGCGCCGGCGGCCGACCCAGCCAGACACGTTGTTCGACATGGCCTCGGTGAGCAAACTCTTCACCGTCGCGGCGTTCATGACCCTGGTGGAAACAGGTCGCGTGGCGCTGGATCAACCTGTCCGCACGGTGCTGCCCGAGTTCGACGGGCCGCGTCCCATCCAGCCCTACGAGGATCCCCTCAAGCCCGGCGCCCTCGTCGAAGTGCAGCGCGGTTCCCTCACAGCAGACGCGGGCGCGGTCACCTTTCGGCGCCTGCTCACCCACACCTCGGGATTGCCCGCCTGGCGTCCCCTCTGGCAGCAAGCGGACGCCGCAGCCGCGCGGCGCATGGCCCTCGAAACCTTTTTCGCATATCCGCCGGGAACGCGCATTATCTACAGCGACATCGGGCTGATCCTCCTGGGGATGAGCCTCGAGCGCCTCACCGGGCAGCGCCTTGACGTCACCGTCGGCGAGCGCGCGATCGCGCCGTTGGGCCTCACTCACACCGGCTATCTGCCGCTGCCGGTTGATCCCTGCCAACAACTGCCTGCCAACATCGCTCCCACCGAGCTCTGCGCCTGGCGTGGGCGCCGCATCGTCGGCGAAGTTCACGACGAGAACGCCTGGCGGCTGGGCGGAATCGCCGGACATGCCGGGATCTTCTCCACCGCGGCGGACATCGCCGCTTTTGGACAATGTTTTCTCGACCACGGGACGCCGATCCTGCGCGCGGAGACCGTTGCCGAAATGACCCGCGTCCAGGCGGAATTCGAGGGCCTGCGTCGCGGGCTGGGCTTTGCCCTGTGGAGCGCCGACCCAGAGGCCAGCAGCAACCCCTTCAGCCCGCGCACCTTCGGGCACACCGGCTTCACCGGCACCTGCCTGTGGGTGGATCCAGAACGCGACCTTGTCGTCGCCTTCCTCACCAATGAAGTCTATCACGGCCGCGAGGGGCGCGGCATCGGGCCGTTGCGCGTGGCGCTGCATCGTCTCATCGTCCAGGAAGTTGACATGTCCCTCCGGCGCACCGTCAGGAATGAAAATGTGAGTTCGGCTGAGGATGGAATCCCAGCCTGACACGAGCCAACCGCTCTGATTCGTGAAATTCATGCCCATTCGGGGCCATTTTCGAAGGAGACGCCATGTGCTGGCGCACATCATCCAAAAATGAAAATGTGCGGTCATTGTTCAGCCTGGCGTCAGGTAGCTCGACGGCGATGGATGAACCTTGGTGAACTGTAGCTTTTGCCCCACCCCCTGCCCCCTCCCCAACGGCGCATACGCCGTTGGGGAGGGGGAGAAAAAAATTGGGGCTTTGCAGGCGGGCTACGCCCGCCTGCAAAAACCAACAAAAAAAGTTTCCCTTCCCCCCGCGCAGCGCGGGGGGAAGGGAAAGGGATAGGGGGCAAAAATTGATTCTCAATCTTCAGTAGCCGCCAGGAAATCTTCCGTTTTTTAGTCAGTGGCGGTACCTTTGTCACGCAAGTAATTTTTTCGCTGATTCGCTGATTCGCTTTTTCGCTGATTCGCTAAGGAGTTCGGTTCCATGATCGTCATCGGTTTGATGTCCGGCACGTCCGCCGACGGCATTGACGCCGCGGTCGTCCACCTCGAGGGCGCGCCACCCGCATTAACCTGGGAACTGCTCGCCCACGTCCAAACGCCGCATCCGCCGACGCTGCGCGAGGCCATTTTTGCCGGCTTTCGCCCGGAAACGGCCACCGTCGAGCACCTCTGCCGGCTCAATTTTGCATTGGGACGGGCCTTCGGCGCGGCGGCCCTGGAAGCGCTCGCCGCTGCTGAACTGACGCCGCAGCAGGCCGATCTCATCGGCAGCCATGGGCAGACCGTGTGGCACATCCCCACCGGCCCAGAGGCCTCGACGCTGCAGCTGGGCGAACCCGCCATCATCGCCGAGATAACGGGGCTGCCGGTCGTCAGCAACTTCCGCACCCGCGACATGGCCGCCGGCGGGCAAGGCGCGCCCCTCGTCGCCTACGTGGACGTCTTGCTGCTGAGCCATCCCACCCGCCATCGCGCCGTACAGAACCTTGGCGGCATCGCCAACGTCACCTACCTCCCGCCGCTGAACGTTCAGCCGTCGGAAAACAGCGAGCAAACCCAAAACTTAGCACCTCCCCTCCTCCCCCGCCCCCTTGCTCCCTTGCTCCCCTGCGCCTTCGACACCGGCCCCGGGAACATGCTCATAGACGATGCCGCCCGGCGCGCCACAGATGGGATGTGGACTTACGACCACGACGGCGTGCTCGCCGCTTCCGGGCACGTGCATGCCGCCCTGCTTGCCGAGCTGCTCGCCGATCCCTACTTTCAGACGCCGCCCCCCAAGACCACCGGCCGCGAGCGCTTCGGCGCTCCATTCAGCGCCCAGCTGTGGGCGCAAGCGCGGCAACAGGGAATACGCCCCGCCGACATCGTCGCCACCGTGACCGCCCTCACGGCCACGAGCATCGCCCGCGCCTACCGTGACTTCCTGCCGCATTTTCCCGACGAGGTCATCGTGAGCGGCGGCGGCGCCTCCAATCCCACCCTCCTCGCCCTGCTCCAGGAACAGCTCCTGCCGGCGAAGCTCCTCCGCTCCGACGAAATGGGGCTGCCGGCTGCCGCCAAGGAAGCCATCGCCTTCGCCATCCTCGCCTATGAGACCTGGCACGGGCGTCCCGGCAACCTGCCTGCCGCCACCGGCGCGCGCCGCCCTGTCGTCTTGGGAAACATCACCCCGAAGTAGGGAGTAGAAAGTAGAAAGTAGGGAGTAGAAAGTAAGGAAGTAGGAAGTGGAAGCGACGTCAAAAGCAACTCGTAACTCGTAACTCGCAACTCGCAACTCGTAACTCGCAACTCACAACTCGCAACTCGCAACTCGTAACTCGTAACTCGTAACTCGCAACTCACAACTCACAACTCACAACTCGCAACGCTAAGGAACGTGCATGAACAATCAACAGCCAGACTCCCCCACCCTCACCGAAGCGCGCAACCCGGCGACCGTGAATATTGACCTTGTCCCCACGCTGGAAATGGTGCGCATGATCAACACCGAGGATCGGCACATTCCGGAGGCTGTCGCGGAGGAATTGCCGCACGTCGCCGCCGCGATTGACGCCATCGCGGAGCGCATGCAGGCGGGCGGACGGTTGATCTACATCGGCGCGGGGACATCGGGACGGCTGGGAGTCCTCGATGCGTCGGAATGCCCTCCCACCTTCGGCACCCCGCCGGAACTCGTCGTCGCCCTCATCGCGGGCGGGACGCGAGCCATCACCACCGCCGTGGAAGGTGCCGAAGATGACGCCGCCGCCGGCGCTCAAGACATCGTCGGCCTGAACGTCGGCCCGCAAGATAGCGTCGTCGGCATCGCCGCGAGTGGCCGCACGCCCTACGTCCTCGGCGGCCTCGCCGAGGCGCGCCGCCGCGGGGCGCTGACCATCGGCCTGGCCTGCACTCACGCCGCTGAGCTCGAAGCGCTGGTGAGGGTGGCCATCACCCCCATCGTCGGCCCGGAGGTCATCAGCGGCTCCACCCGCCTGAAAGCCGGCACGGCCCAGAAAATGGTGCTCAACATGCTCTCCACCGGCGTGATGATCCGGCTGGGCAAGACCTTCAGCAATCTCATGGTGGATGTGCAACCCACCAACGCCAAACTCCGCGAACGCGCCTGGCGCATCGTCCGCGAGGCCTGCGCCTCGATGGGCCAGGAGCTCAGCGCTGAAGCGACCTGGACGCTCCTGGATCGCTGCAATGGTGAGGTCAAAACCGCCATCGTCGTCGGCCTCACCGACGTGTCCCCCGACGAGGCCCGCGCCCGCTTGCAGGAAGCCCGCGGCAGCGTGCGGCGTGCGCTCATGCAGGAAAAGGCCGCGCCGTGAGCCCATCACCGGGCCCTTCCCCGTTCCCCGTGCTCCTCGGCGTAGACGGCGGCGGGAGCAAGACCCTGGCCCTGGCGGCGGACCTTCAGGGTCACGTGCTGGGACGCGGCCTTGCCGGACCCTCCAATTATCACGCCGTCGGGTTGGAGGCAGCGACAGCGGCGCTGGAGACTGCCATCGTCGCCGCGTTGGAAGCGACGCAGCTCCCGTCCGCAGCCATCTCCATCGCAGCGCTCTGCCTGGGACTGGCCGGCATGGGTCGTCCCGAAGATCGCGCCGTGATGCAGACCTGGGCCACGGAGCGCTTCCCCGGCGCGACGGTCGCCGTCGTCACCGATGCGCAGCTGGTGCTGGCGGCGGGAACGCCGGCAGGATGGGGCCTCGCTCTGATCAGCGGCACCGGCTCGCTGGCCTACGGCGAGGACGCTGCCGGACACAACGCCCGTGCCGGGGGCTGGGGGTATCTCCTGGGGGACGAGGGCAGCGGCTACGCGATCGGCCTGGCGGCGCTGCGCGCCATCGCCCGCGCCGCCGATGGACGCGGGCCGCAGACCGCCCTCACCGCTGCGGTGCTGGCCCAGTGGGGACTGTCACAGCCACAGGATTTGATCCGTCATGTCTACCGACCGGAGCTCGGGCGGAGCGAGATCGCCGCGCTGGCGGCGCTGGTAGAGGCTGCCGCCGCGCATGACGCCGTCGCGCACGCCATCATCCAAGAGGCCGGGCGTGAGCTGGCGCTGATGGTGCAGACGGTCGCCCGGCAACTGGCCTTCAGCGGTGCAGTCCCCTGCGCCGTGGCCGGCAGCGTCCTGGTCAAAGGGCCAGCCGTCGTTACCGCTTTCCGCGCAGCTGCGGTAGAATGGGGGTTACGGCTGGAGCCGTTCACGCCGGTGGCGGAACCGGCCTGGGGAGCGATCCGGCTGGCGCGGGCCACAGCCGTGGTTCCCCAGCGCGATAGGAGCTGGCTATCATGCTGATGTCTCTCCTATTTTGCAGCGGCAGCAATTCCCGCTTTCTGGAAAGGATGTAGCTGATGTCACACTTCACCCTGGTCACCCCCCGGTTTCTTCCCCCGTTGGACCCGGAGTTCCGCCCGCCGGTGCTCGCCAACCACGCCTTCCGGGCCGAGGTCGCGGCGGCAGGCGGCGTCCCGCTCGTGCTGGGGCTGGAGGCCGCCGATGGGACGCTAGTCCGCTACACGACGCCGGTTTTCGCACCGGATCACCCCCGCGCGGCGGCGAATCTCCCTTACGTGGAGCGACTGGTCAAATTCCTGCTGTGGCAGGTGGGGGGCTGGCGACTCTACGTCGGCGGTCCGCGCGCCATTGCCGAGGCCTTACAGCAGGTCTACGCCCCGACCGGCGCCCGCGCCTTTGATGATCAGTTCATGACCGACATCTACGAGCGGCCGTTTACCGTCGTCTCCTGCGCGCCGGAGGCGGTGCCGCCCGCGCGACTGCTGGACCGGCCCTTGGGTCGCCACCTGGAGGGCTGTCGCATCGGCTTCGACCTGGGCGCCTCAGATCGCAAAGCCTCGGCCGTGATAGAGGGCGAGCCGGTCTACAGCGAGGAGGTGATCTGGGCCCCGCGCGATCACGCCGACCCAGAGTACCACTACCGCGAACTGCGCGCGGCGATTCACGCCGCCGCCGCTCATCTCCCCCGCGTGGACGCCATCGGCGGCAGTTCTGCGGGCGTCATCATCAACAACCGGCCCATGGTCGCCTCGCTTTTCCGGGGCGTCCCGCCGGAGCGCTATGGGGAAATCCGCAGCCTCTTCCTGCGGATCGGCGCCGAGTTGAGCGTGCCCATCGAGGTCGCCAACGACGGCGACGTGACCGCGCTGGCCGGCTCCATGTCGCTGGAGGCCAACGGCGTCCTGGGGATCGCGCTTGGCTCCAGTGAGGCAGCCGGCTACGTCAACGCCGAGGGCAACATCACCGGTTGGCTCAACGAGCTGGCCTTCGCGCCGGTGGATTACAATCCTGACGCGCCGGTGGAGGAGTGGTCGGGCGACCGGGGCTGCGGCGCCTCGTATTTCTCGCAGCAGGCGGTCTTTCGGCTCGCGCCCCGCGCCGGGATAGCACTGCCGGACGATGCTCCGCTCGCCGAAAAGCTCCAGATCGCGCAGGAGCACCTGGAGGCCGGTCACGCCGGCGCGCGCCAGATCTGGGAGAGCCTCGGCGTCTACCTGGGATACTCGCTGGCCCATTATGCCGATTTTTACAGCGATTGTCGGCACGTGTTGATCCTGGGGCGCTGCACTTCCGGCAGCGGCGGCGAGATCATTGTGCGGGAAGCGCACACCGTCCTCCAGAGCGAATTCCCGGAACTGGCGGAGCAGCTCCACTTGCATCTGCCTGATGAGAAAACCCGCCGCGTGGGGCAGGCCATCGCCGCAGCGAGCTTACCGGCAGGGCCAAGACAAGAGTGTCAGGAGTCATGCGAGAGTCCGACAACAGGCAAACACTAAAGTTCTATGGCTCGTACTCTATCACCAAGGAGAGAGCACATTCAAATACATCACCGCTGGCCAGGTCCGGCCGAACAAACTGTGCTATACTAAAATTAACAGCACATTCCAAACCATCTTTCTCACCAATGATGTTAGCAACATAAAAGCCAGGAGTTTTCAATGCAATGCTGAAAGTATATTTGGATAACTGCGTGTTCAACCGTCCTTTTGATCCCCAGGGTCATATCAGGATCAGACTTGAAACAGAAGCCAAGTTTCACATCCAAGATCAAATCAAGCAACAACGCATCATGTTGATCTGGTCATACATTCTCGATTTTGAAAACGCCTACAACCCTTTTGTGGAGTGACGGGAGGCCATTGCTGAATGGCAGAAACTGGCAGAGGTAAGCGAAGGGGCTGGAGACGTTAATTCGAGCCCTTGGTGAGCTAAATGCCGAGCGCTTCATCGCGCTCCTGCTGCGAGAGCCTTTTGATTACACTAAATGGCAGCGGGACTTATGGCAAGATGAGGACGTCGCCAAGCTCAGCGCGCAGGCAATGCGCCGACGTTTACAACGTGATTCGGAGTAAGCCCACAGGTTGAGAATTCCATCCCCCGTCTGATGCAGGCAAGCGCGCTGCCGCGCGTTGTTTGCCGGACCCCCTGCCACAGACTTAACAAATCAGCCCCGCTCTTCATTCCGGGGCGGGGCAAACTCGCCAAACTTTCACCCATGACACAGGAGCCAGTAGTTTTGCACTTTTAACAATCGAGCTCCCAGGCGCAACCGATCTGGGGTATAATTGGACTGCAGCACCACATCCCCACGCTGGAGGAAGCCATGGCTCAGCCCGTTCGACTCCAAGATGCGCG